>JAEEGI010018537.1_pt1 | contig 14139 bp, 8 predicted proteins | sample 8958751 | NCBI WGS metagenome assembly JAEEGI01 (sample SAMN16246545, study PRJNA631951) | gut metagenome | biome: gut microbiome; feature: rumen; material: KS-attached | host: Bos | place: Iran: Karaj | collected 2018-10
TGCGAGCAGGGCGACAGCGAGGCGATGCGCTTTGCCGACGCGAGCTTCGACGTCGTGACCATCGCCTTCGGCATCCGCAATTTCGCGCACCGCGAAGCGGCGCTGCGGGAGATCCTCCGTGTGCTCAAGCCGGGCGGGCGGCTCGTCATCCTGGAGCTGTCGGTCCCCGAAAACCGCTTCCTGCGCTGGGGCTACAATCTCTATTTCAAGCACTTCGTGCCCTGGATCGGCGGGCGCATCTCCGGCGACCGCGCCGCCTACACCTACCTCCCCGCCTCCGTGCAGGCCTTCCCGGGCCGCCGCGAATGGACGGCCACGATGGCCGGCTGCGGCTACGCGCAGGTGCGGCACAAGGCCTTCACGCTGGGCCTGTGCCGGATGTATGTCGGCGAGAAGCCGTCAAACGGCTAAAGAAGAAGTCCGATCCCCCCGATCAGCGAGAACAGGAACGTCCCGATCACGAGCAGCGGAAGCATAGGGTCCAGCTGCTTGTCCTTCAGCGTCCAGACGCCCCGCAGGTGCTTGATGTAGAGCGGCAGGGTGACGAAATAGAGGAAATACCAGGGCCGCACGGGCAGCGTCAGCACGAAGACCGTCATCAGGACCCAGCCCGCGGCGATCAGCACCGTCTGGTAGATGCGCGCCCGGCGCTCCCCCATCCGGATGGCCACGGTCACGCGCGTGGCCGCATCGCTCTTCATGTCCCGGATGTTGTTGACATTGAGCACCGCCACGCTGAAGCAGCCGATCGCGGCCCCAGCCAGCGGCATCCGCCAGCACCAGTCCAGACAGGTCAGGTAATAGCCCCCGCACACCGTCGCCAGACCGAAGAAGATGAACACGGAGATGTCCCCGAGGCCGCGATAACCGTAGGGGTTCTTGCCGAGGGTATAATGCATCGCCGCCCACACGGCGGCGGCGCCGAAAGCGAGGAAAGCGAGCGGAAGCGGCGCGAGCACCGTGCCGAAGGCGCTCCACACCATCCCGAAGCCCAGCAAGCAGGACAGGACGGCGAAGCAGCCGATCAGGCGCTTCATCTGCGGGACCGTCATCACCCCGTCCTGCAACGAATAGTGGATACCCTGCCGGTCGGCTCGGTCCGTGCCGTGCAGGGTATCGCCCAATTCGTTGGAGAGGTTGCTCAGGATCTGCAGGCTGACCGTGGTCAGGGCCAGCAGGGCAACCGTCACGTAACTGATGTCGTGCAGCCGCACCGCGATCAGCACGCCCAGCACGATCCCGGCCAGGGACAGCGGGAGCGTGCGCAGGCGCATCGAACGGAGACAGGCTTTCGCGTCCATCCTAGTAGCCGAAAATCTCTTCGAGCGTCAGCTGGCGGACCGGGCCGAGCGTGGAGATGTAGTCCATGTCCACGGCAGCGCGGTTGGCCAGGATGGCGTAGGTATAAGTGCGGTCCTTGACCCAGCGCTCCTGCGCGGCGACCACGTCGGCCAGGGTCATGGTCTGGCACTTCTCATAGATCGCGCGGTTCTCCGGCTCGGTCAGTCCCCTGTCGCGGCAGTCCAGATAGGAGCTCAGCACGTTGATGCCGGTCGTCCGGCCCGTGCGGAGGCGGTTGAGCAGCGCGTCGCGGGCCACGGTGAAGGCGGCCTCGGACTGCGGCATCTCGTTGATGATCATGTCGAAAGCCTCACCGGCCTGGCGCACCTTGTCGTTCTGGGTGGCGATGAAGGCGGTGAAGGTATAGGCGTCGTCCTTGAATTCGGGCGCGTCCAGCGAGGCCCAGGCCGAATAGGCCAGGCCGCGCGCCTCGCGCATCTCCTGGAAGACGATGGCGTTCATGCTGCCGCCGAAATATTCGTTGTAGAGGGCGAGGGCCGGCGCCTGGTCGGCCTGGTAGCGCTCGCCGCGGTTGGAATACTGGATGAAATAGGTCTGCGGAGCGTCGTACGGGGCCATCAGCACGCTGTTCTCGGGCGTGCGCTGCATCTGGACGTACTGCCGGGGCTGGATCTGCGCGCCCTCCGCCACATAGTGGGAAGCGGCCAGCGTCTCTTTCAGCTTCGCCTCGTCCATCGCACCGTAATAAAGGATCTCGTGGCCGAGGTCGAACAGGGAGCGGACCTTGGCGAGCAGCTCCTCGGAAGTCAGGGCCATGAGCGCTTCGTTGGTCAGCGTGCCGGCCTTGATGTATTCGGGGCCGAAGTACGCATAGCGGCGGAGCGCGGAATAGCAGCTGCTCTGGACCGTCTTCGCGTCCATCCGGCTCTTGATGATGTCTGCCTTGAGGTTGGCGAGGACGGCCTCGTCCGGGACGGCGTTCCGGACCAGGTCCTCGACGATGCGGAGCGCCTCTGCCAGGTTCTCGCTCAGGCCGGAGACCTGGAGCGAGCTCTGGGTGGCGCCGGCGCCGAAGCCGAAGCTGCAGGCCAGCTCATACATCCGGGAGGCGATCGCCTCCGCGCTCATTTCAGGCGTGCCGAGATAGCTCAGGTAGCTCATGGCGAGGCTCAGGGCGGGATCCTGCTGGGTGCCGCGGTTGTAGAGGGCGACCAGCTGGAAGATGTCGTTCAGTGCGTTCTTCTTGTAGAGCACGTCGGCGCCCTGGGTCAGGGAGAAGCGGGACATATCCTTGTCGAAGTCCACGAAACGCGGCTCGACCGGCTTGACCTCGGCATTCTGGATCTCGGTCAGGAAGTCGCTCGCCTTGTCGCGGTTGGTCGCGACCGGGGTGATCTTCGGGGCAGTGACCTTCTGGATGTCCTTGTCCTCGCCCTGACGCTTGTAGATGGCGGCGTAGGAATTCGCACCCAGGTATTCGTTGGCGAAGGCCACGACATCTTCCTTGGTCACCTGGCTGAGGATCTCAAGCTCGTGGCTGGCATCCTTCCAGGGAATGCCGTTGATGAAAGCTTCCACATAGGAACGCGCACGGGCGCGGTTGCTCTCCAGCTGGCGCATCTCGCTCAGTTTCAAGTTGTTGACCGTCGCCTCGATCAGCGACTCGTCGAAGTCGCCGCTGCGCAGCTTCGCGACCTCCGCAAGCACCAGGTCGCGGAGCTCCTCGAGCGTCTGGCCCTGCTTGGGGCTGCCCATCAGGACGAACGCGCCATAGTCGGCCATCATCTCGTTGAAACCATAGACTTCCAGCGCCTTCTGCTGCTGGTTGATGTCCAGGTCGATCAGGCCGGCGCGGCCGTTGTAGAGCACCCTGTTGGCGATCGTCGCCGCGGCGGCCGTCTTGAGGTCGGAGGCGGCAGGCAGACGCCAGGCCAGGGCGAGGTTTTCAGCTTCCCAGCCATAGACGTCCCGCTCGACGGGCGCCTCGATGGGCGCCTCAGGCTCGAACTCCAGCGCAGGAATATCCGGATTGGGCTTCCAGTCGCCGAAATACTTCTCGATCGTGGCCACCATCTCGTCCGGGTCGAAGTCGCCCGACAGGCAGATGGCGATATTGTTGGGGACGTAATAGACGTCGTAATACTTCTTGATATTGGTAATGGAAGGGTTCTTGAGGTGCTCCTGGGAGCCCAGGACGGTCTGCAGGCCGTAGGGATGGCGCTTGATGAGCGACTGCAGCAGCGCGTCGTAGAGCTTGTCGGTGTCGTCGGACATCGACATGTTCTTCTCCTCATAGACCGCCTCCAGCTCCGTGTGGAAGAGGCGGATCACGTTGTGGCGGAAGCGGTCGGCCTGGATGCGGGCCCAGTTGTCGACCTGGTTGGCCGGGATGTCTTCCTGATAGACCGTCTCGTCGAAGGAGGTCCAGGCGTTGGAGCCTTCGGAGCCGATCAGCGCCATCAGCTTGTCGTATTCGTTGGGAATCGCCAGCTTGGAGGCTTCGTAGCTCACCGAGTCGATCTGGTGGTAGATGGCGGCGCGTTCCTGCTCGTCCGTGGTCTCGCGATAGACCTCGAACAGGCGCTCGATCTCGTCGAGCATCGGCTTCTCCGCGGCATAGTCCGACGTGCCGAACTGCTCCGATCCCTTGAACATCAGGTGCTCGAAGTAATGGGCGAGGCCCGTGGTCGCGGCGGGGTCGTTCTTGCTGCCCACCTTGACGGCGATATAGGTCTGGATACGCGGCGTCTCGTGGTTGACGGACATGAAGACTTTGAGTCCGTTGTCGAGCGTATAAATCTTGGTCTGGAGGGGATCGCCGGAGACGGTTTCGTACCGTTTGCAACCGCCCGCGAGCGTCATGACTGCCAAGGCGAGGACGCTCAGGAAGAGAAGGGAAGTTTTCTTCATACTGGGTTCGTTGTTGGAAAATTCGGAGAGCAAAATTACGAAAAAAGTAACAAAAACTTGCATATTTCGATAAAAGCGAGTATTTTAGCATCGAAGTTTTTCATAGTTTAAGTTTAGGTTAAGTAACGGGTCAGTCGCAGTGATGCAACTGACCCGTGAATTTTTTATCCCAGGACCCCGAAAATACGCATTCTGCGGCCTTGGTTACGTGTTTTGCCCCTTCTCCCCCTCCGGTGCCCCCGGTTTTCCCCTCCATAACTTTTAATTATACATCCGACTCCTTTTCGGAGTTCCGGCGATGTTTTTCGGCCTAAACGTTTGCGCCAAAATGCAACCGGAAAAATTCCACAACATTTTTTGTTAAAAGTACGAATCTTTCGGGGGCGTGCCGGAAGTTTTCCCATCTTGCGGCCGAACGTTAATTCTTAATTCAATGGACATGGGAACTTCATCTTTACGGGAGCGCCTGCGGACCTGGATCCGCGGCCGGCTCCGGAATGCCCTCGACGCCTGGGACGACCGCTACACCCGGGCGCTCGCCTCCTCCTGCGGCGCCGTGCGCGCCCCTTCCGCGCGGACGGCTTATGCCGGTTTCGCGGTCGTATCCTGCCTCATCGTGACGCTCCTGCTGGCGGTCGCCTGCCAGGAGTTCTTCGGGAAGGGCCCGATGGGCGCCCTGCTCATCGACGTCCCGGAGTTCCGCCCGCCCGCGACACGCGGCGGGGCGGACGTGCCCGACGTCGCGACCTTCCGGATCACCGTGACGGGCGCGTCGGGCCAGACCGTCTACGAGAGCGAGTTCGCCCGCTTCCCGGACGAGCTGCCCGTCCCGGCCGGCACCTACACCATCAGCGCCGTGTCGGCCGGCTTCGAGGCGCCGGCTTTCGAGGCGCCCCAGTGGGGCGACACGCAGGTCGTGAGCGTGGCCGAAGGCAGCAGCGTGGCCGTGACGCTGGCGTGCCGGCAGCTCAACAGCGGGCTGCGGCTCGACGTGGACGAAAGTTTCCGGGAGGCTTTCCCGGACGGGAAACTGTCTCTGAAGGGCCCCGGCGGCACGCTCCCCTACGCCTACGGCGAGCGGCGCGCCGCCTTCTTCCTCCCCGGCACCGTCTCGCTCCTGCTGGATGACGGCGGCTTCGTGCAGACGCTCTTCACGCGCCAGCTGGAGGCGTGCCAGATCCTCACGCTCCGCCTGAGCGCCAACGTCGGCACGCGCGCCGGCGGCGTGAGCGTCTCGGTGGACACCGCCCGGACCTGGCTTAGCGACCGCTTCGTGGTGGGCGGCGGGGGTGCGGACTCGGTCGACGGCGCATACGACGTCGCCGAGGCGCGCCTCCACGCCGGCGAGCGCGGCGTCTGGGTGTGGGGCTACATCGTGGGCGTGGCCACGAACACCCGGAAGGTCGCCTTCAGCCCGCCTTTCAACAAGAACACCAACCTCGTGCTGGGCACCCGCGCCTCCACGACCGAGCTCGACCGCTGCCTGTCGGTCGAGCTGCCCGCGGGCGCCATCCGGGAGGCCCTCAACCTGCAGGACCACCCGGGCCTGCTGGGCCGGGGTATATACATCCGAGGGGACCTTGTGGCGGCGTATTATGGAATACCCGGCCTCAAGGACCCCTCGGAATATCAGTTCAAATAACTAGATGCGCTTGAGGATCTCCTCAGTCTGGGCCTCATAGCCCGGCTTGCGGAGCAGCGCGAACATGTTCTTCTTGTAGGCCTCCACACCCGGCTGGTTGAACGGGTTGATGCCGAGCGTATAGGCGCTCACGCCGCACGCGAACTCGAAGAAATAGAAGAGGGCGCCGAGGCTCTCCTCGTCCAGGCGCTCCACGCTCACCTCCATCTGCGGCACGCCGCCGTCGATGTGCGCGAGCTTGGTGCCCAGCTGGGCCATCTTGTTGCAGTGCTCGACGCGCTGGCCGGCCAGGTAGTTGAGCTGGTCGAGGTTCTGCTCGTCGGAGCCGATCTTCACCTCGCGGGAAGCGTTCTCCACCGTGACCGTGGTCTCGAACATCACGCGCTCGCCCTCCTGGATGAACTGGCCCATGGAGTGCAGGTCGGTGGTGCAGACGACGGAAGCGGGGAAGATGCCCTTGCCGTCCTTGCCCTCAGACTCGCCGTAGAGCTGCTTCCACCACTCGCCCAGGTACTGGAGCTTGGGGTTGAAAGTCACGAGGATCTCGACCTTCTTGCCCTGCTCGGAGTAGAGCAGGTTGCGCATCGCGGCGTACTGCACGGCGGCGTTGTCGGCGGACTTTTTGAGAAGCTCGGCACGCTCGTCGCGCGCGCCCTTGAGCATCGCGCGCATGTCGAAACCGGCGAGGACGATCGGGAGGATGCCCACCGGGGTCAGGACGCTGTAGCGGCCGCCCACGTTGTCAGGCACGACGAAGGTCTTGTAGCCTTCCTGCGTGGAGAGCGTCTTGAGCGCGCCCTTCTTGGCGTCGGTGATGGCGACGATGCGGGAAGCGGCCTCGGCCTTGCCGTAGGTCTTCTCGATATATTCCTTGACAATGCGGAAGGCGACGGCCGGCTCCGTGGTGGTGCCGGACTTGGAGATCACCACGCAGGCGGTGTTGCGCGTCCGGGCCAGGTCCATCAGCTCGGCGAGGTAGTCCTCGGAGAGGTTGTTGCCGGCATAGACGATCTGCGGGACGCCCTGCTTGCGGATGAAGCCGTGCGAGAGCGCCTCGATGGCGCAGCGGGCGCCGAGGTAGCTGCCGCCGATGCCGATCACGACCACCAGGTCCACGCCCTTGGCAGCCCACGCGTCGCGGATGCCTTCGCAGTCAGCGACCAGGGACTCGGGGATATCGACCGGAAGGGTCTTCCAGCCGAGGAAGTCGTTGCCGGCGCCGGACTCGGCGTCCAGGACGTCGAAAGCGGCAAGCGCCTTCTCGACATATTTCTGATATTCTGCATCTTTGACAAAGGAGCTGCAGCCTCCTACATTGACTTTGACCATGATAAGTAGATTTTGTCGGATTTTCAGCCGACAAATTTAAGGATTTTTCTTAAGCACCAAGGCACTTTCGTACGCTTTATTCGCCGACTTCACCAATTCGCGATATTCAGGATAGTCGGAAGCCGGCATCCGGCCGGGCTTCATCCTGATTTCGTTGACGACCAGCACGCCTCCGTCGACCGGCCGGAATTCCTGCCGGAAATCCGCCACTGGACAGGACAGCGTCCGCCCTTCGGGCAGATGCTCCACCGCGTATCCCTCCGGGACGACGACGAGGACACTGTCCCGCGTCGCCACAGCGCGGCCAACCACCAGGTCATATTTGCGGGCCGCCTTCTGGGCGTTCATCGAGACACGGAACGGGAAGACCCGGACGAACATCCGTTCTCCGTCCACCCGGCCGATCCCATCGAGCCCGAAGGAGAACCGGACCCGGGCTTCGGGGACATAACCGGGCGTGCCGTCATAATCCCGGAAATTCTCGGAGAACGACTCCACCCGGAAATTCTCCGGATGCCCCTGCACGCCCGAGAGAAGGAATTTCCGCGCGTCCTCGGCCTTCAGCTCCGCAAAATCGAAGAAGCGCTCGGCGTAGTCCAGCCGCGCCGTCCGCTCCACCGCGACCCGCGCCGAGCCGTCGGCGTCCAGCCGCACTTCCATGCGGTCCGCCTCGACGCTCAGCGAGTCCGGATAAGCCGGGATGCGGGTCAGTTTCCCGCCGTCGTAGCGGATCAGGACGGCCTCGTGGCCGGCGATATCTTCATGGCGGTAGCCCAACGGGACCGAAGGATTCGTACACTCCACCCAGAGGGTGTCCCGCTGCATCGGGACGCACAGGATCGCGTGGTTCATCTGCCCCACCGAAGCGTAGCCGTCGTACAGCTTGGCCCGTTTGGTATTGACGATCACGTATTCGGACCTGATGTCCAGCAGCGCGAGCAGCTGCTGCATATAGAAGGACAGGGCCTTGCAGTCGCCGAAACCGGATGCGGCCACCCGCTCCGGGGCGGTGGGCGCAAAGCCGCCGATGCCCAGCTGGATGCTGATGTAGCGGGTATGCTGGCGCAGGAAATCATAGACCGCGCGGATCTTCTCCAGGTCCGAGGTGCAGTCCTTCGTCAGGTCGGCAATCTCCTGCCGGACGCCCGCCGGGACTTCCGGATTGGCGGGGCGCAGGGAATACAGCCAGCGGCCCACTTCCGTCCAGTCGTTCTGCGTGCCGGACGTGCCGGCGAAGCGGAACTCGACCGGACAGGCGTGGACGTACGGCGTCAGTTCGAGCAGGCTCGGCATATAATTCTCGTGCGTCACGGCCGGAAGCTCCGCGAACTCCCATCGGAAGACCTTCCGATCATCCTCCTGGGATACCGCGGGCTCCGCGGAAGCCTTGAAGCGGATCTCCGTCGACAGGGGCACGGAAACCGTATAGGAAGCGTGCCGGACCGGGACGTCGTAATCCACCATCGGGGTGAAAGACGGGAAGGAAGCGATCGCCTTCCGATACGCGACCGTATAGTTGTATTCCACTTCGAAGGGATACGGGGCCACCGGTTCGTAGGCGTTGGCGTAGCTCTTGTCCACCAGCGCATCCGACTCCAGAGACACATACAGGTCATCCTTCTTCAGTTTGCGGATGACCTTCCCGCCCGAAGAGATGCGCCCGGAGAAGGAGCTCAGCGAGCGGAATTCGTCCGTATAGACCAGGAATGTTCCGGCCTCGGCGCCGCCCTGCTTGTTGACGCGGACTCGCTGATGCACTTCGTAACGGGCTTCAGAGGGAGAAATCAGCGTGAACTTCGCTTCCTTCTCAAGCACTTCGGCCACCGGCTGGGCGTGAGCCGCGCCCGTCAGCAGCACGGCCAGGAAAACCACAAGGAAAATGCGCTTCATCTCAGAGTTTCTTGATCACGATCGTCTGCTTGGACAGGTTGCAGAGGGCCGTCCAATAGGCCCGGGCATCCGCATAATCCTGAGGGAGGCAGATCAGGGCCCCCAGGTCGAAGCGATAGGACAGCGTGACGACATTGTCGGTCACAGACGTCATCACGCTGACCGTGGAAGGCATTCCCGAGACGATCCGCCGCCGCGCCGGCAGCTGCTCGACAGTATATCCCTCCGGCAGGGTCAGCCGGAAAGTATAGACGATCTGCTCCTTGTACGGGAAATCGACGGGGAGCCTGCGCTCCTCGGAACGGAACAGGGTCTCGGAATGGAACTGCTCCAGGAACGGATTCACATAGATCATCTCCCCGGACACGTCGCAGTTGCGTTCGAAGCTGTACTGCATCGAAGAATGGTCGCTATATTCGTCGAGCCCTTCGCCGACGAAATCCGAGACCTCGGCAGAGCACTCCTTTTCCAGGTGCTCCAGAACCTTCTCTTCCGAATCGAGCCTGCGCACCGCTCCCTTGAACGCATAGGAAGGAACGCCGGTATAAGCGGCCTTGGCCGTGCCCTTCATCACGCCGTCCGGCGTCAGCTCCGCGGACACCATGTACTGGGTGATGTTGCGGGAGAGGCCCGACAGGTCCACCCAGCTGCCGGTCCCTTCGATGGGGACGACACGGGCCTGGGTCACCAGGTCATTGTCGCGCAGCACGTTGAACCAGCCGTCAGGATCGGCCGCATCCACATAGAGCAGGGTGCCGTCCGTCAGCTGGAAACGGAGAATCATCTTGTCGAATGCGCCCGTATCGGGCAGGATGTTCATCAGGAGGCCGTTGGAACGGCAGCGGAGCAGCACGGGAGCGACGTCGAACCCGGCGTAGCGCGCGGCCGAGGCCACCAGCGCGTTGATGTCCGCGCTGTCGCCCGAACGGGCGCGCAGCACTTCTCCGGCCGAGGCGGGAATGAGGCGGAAAGACTCGTTCCACTGGACTTTCTGGCGCACGAGCGCAATGATGGCCTCCAGCTGGTCCTGCGGCGTTTCCTTCCCCTGCAGGGCCTGGTCGACCTCATCCTTGAAGCGGCAGTTCGCCTTGACCTGCTCGATGATCGGGGATTCGCGGACCAGCTTGTCCACATCTTCCCAGACCACGCTGTAGTCGCGGTACAGAGACGGGAAGCGGAGACCGCTGACGACGATCGACATGGACGAACGGTACTGGCGGGGGCAATACAGTCCCGGCTCGCGGTCCAGGGCCCGGAGGTCCACCGCCGTGTATTCCTTGACGTCCAGGGTATTGCCCGGGAACAAGGTGCCCAGGTCCATGCCTCCCTCGCTCGACTCCTTGATGGTGAAAGACGCCTCGCCCCGGGTGATGGCCCGGAATTCCAGCCAGCGGGGGAGCTTGAGGGTATAGACACATTTGTTGACCGGGATGTCCCGCTGGAAATAGAAATCGTCTATCTGGCGGAATCGCGCCGACGTGGTATTGTACTGGATCTCGACGACCGAGCCGACCTTGACGTTCGGCGCGGCGAAAGTCACCTTGTCGTAGTGGTCGTTCACGCGGGTCCGGAAAATGCTGTTGCGAGGCAGCTTCGTCGCAACCACTTTCCCATTCTCGAGGTTATAGGTCACGACGGAAATATTGGTAATGGATTCCAGGTCACCCGCCTCCCGGGACACGCCGAATTCGAAGTCGCAGCGGTCCTTCTCCTCTTCTTTCAGGATCTTGACCCGCTCCCGATGGAAAGAGGTCACCATGGGGATGCCTTCGGACACGTCGAAATCGATCTTGAGCGTATGGTCCTCGAACAGGACCAGCGCCGCGGCGGCCGTATCCAGCGGGTACGTCGTCATGGCGCATTCCGCTTCGGAGACCCTGCCGGAGCGGGTGTCGACTGGAATTGTCTGTGCGTGCATCACTCCGGAAGAAAAGAGGAGGACGATGGAGAAGAATTTCAAACACTTCATAGTTTTTGGTGTTATTTTGGAAAGTTAAGAATAGCCATCAGAGGATGAAGAACGGCGAAGGCGACATCCGCGGCAGCGGGCAGAGCCGCGGGATGCGGCCCTCCGCCTCGGCGTAGCAGGCCTGCAGCACGGCGGCATTCGTTTGGTATGCGAGTTCGGGCGTGTTGTTGTGCTCGCTCAGGTGGCAGAGGAAGATGTTGCGCAGGCCCGGGTGGGCGAATTCGCGCAGCGCCTCGGCACACTCGACATTGGAGAGGTGGCCGTGGCCGCCGCAGATGCGGTCCTGCAGGATCTTGGGGTACGGGCCGTTCCGCAGCATCTCCAGGTCGTAGTTGGACTCGATCACCACGGTGTCGGCCTGCCGGGCGAAGCTCAGGCCCTGCGGCACCATCCGGCCGATGTCGGTCATGATCACGAATTTGTAGTCGTCCAGCAACAGGGCGTAGCCAAAGGTGCAGGAGGCGTCGTGCGGCACGGCGAAATACTGCGCCCGGATGCGTCCGGGCACGATTTCGTTCCAGCCTTCGGCGAGTTCGTGCCGGCAGGCGGGATAGTAGTCGCCCGTGATGAAATGGTGCGTCAGGGCGCGCGCCAGCTCCGGCGGCGTCCAGATCGGGACGTGCAGGTGCTTGCAATAGGAGCCCAGCGAGCGGATATGGTCGTTGTGGTCGTGCGTGACGAGCATCGCGGAGAAGTCGTCGAAGCTGAGGCCCTCGCGGGCCAGCTCCTTCTTGAGGCGGCGCGGGCTGAAGCCGGCGTCGATCAGGACGCCCGCTTCACAGGCGCCGTCCTCGCTGAATATGCCCAGGAAATAACAGTTGCCGCAACTGCCGGAAGTGAAGGACTTGAACTTAATCGTTTTCATCCTCCGTGCAGTATTTGGAGATCACGCTGTAGGAATCGTCCACGCCGAGTTCGCCGGCGCGGGACAGGTCGATGCAGCCTTTCTCCTTGTCTTTGAGATAGATGAGCACGAGGCCCCTGTTGAAGTAGGCATCCCCCATGCCGGGGAACAGCTTGATGGCCATGTCGTAGTTCTCGAGCGCTTCGACGAAGCGCGAGGAGAGACACTCCAGGTTGCCCAGGTCGAAGTACAGGTACGGGATGTCCGGCAGGATCGACAGGGCCGCCTTGATGTCGGCGATGGCGTCGGAATAATCATAGGTGCGCGCCACGCGGTCGGTCACGCGGGCGCGCGCCGAACCTTCGGTGTCCATCGAGAGCGTCTGGACGTTGCCCTCCAGCGAAGCGATGAAATCGATCATCTCCGCCTTCAGCACGCCGCGGTTCATCAGGTAGAACGCCTTGTAGTAGCGCGCGTAGCGGTCGCGTTCGGCGTCGTCCCCGGCGGCGGACACGGCCTTGTCGAACCAGCCCAGCGCGGCGTTGAACTGCTTGTGCTGCAGCTCCTGCAGGCCTTTGACGAAGTATTCCTCGGCGTTGGTCGTGAAGAGGTAGTTGTCCGTGCCCTTGCTCTCGGTGTTGCCCAGGGCGATCGGGGTCGGCGCCGCCTCGATGAAGCGGTCGATCAGGGCGTTCTCATAGTGGCGCGACAGGGCCACGTTGCGGTTTTCGCGCTCCGGCGCGAGGCTGAACTTGTAGAGCGGGCGCAGGCGGATGTCGATGTCGCGGTGCTGCAGCAGCTCGTCGTCGAAGTCCTTCTTGGCGAAGTCGGCGTCCAGCGCCAGGAGCGCGTCGTAGCGGCGTGTGGTGTCGGCGAACGACACCTCGCCGCCGCCGGCGCGATAGTCGCGCACCTTCTGCTGCGCGATCAGGTAGTCGGCTTTCGATTCGCGCGTGCGGCCGAGCATATTCTCCACGTAGGAGCGGTTCAGGTACGCTTTCGCGAAATCGGGATAGAGCTCGATGGCTTTGTTGTAGTCGTCCAGCGCGTCCTGCCAGCGGGCCATCTCCACGAAGACGGCCGCGCGGTTGAAGTGCGCGAGGACGTTGCCCGGGTTGATGTTGATCACGCGGTCCAGGTCGGAGAGCGCCTCTTCGAGGGCTCCTACCTGCATGTAGATCAGGGAGCGGTTGTAGAGCGTCAGGGCGTTGCCCGGCTCATATCTGAGCACGGTGTTCAGGTCGGCCACGGCGTCGTTGTAGCGCTTCATCTCGTAGTAGATCAGCGCCCGGTTGAAGTAGGCGAAGGTGTTCTCCTTGTCCAGGGCGAGGGCGTGGTCCAGGTCGGACACGGCCTCGTCGTATTGGCCGCGCGAAGCGTAGACGCGCGCCCGCCGCATGAAGCCTTCGGGCTCGTTGCGGTCCAGGCGGATGGCGGTGTTGTAGTCCGCCAGCGCGCGGGTGGTGTCGGCCATGAAAAGATGGCAGGCGCCCCGGTTCATGTAGGCGGCAGGATCCTTCGGTTCCTTATGGATGTAGTAGTCGAAATCGGTGACGGCTTCTTCGAAGCGGCGCGCGAGGAACTTGGCGACGCCGCGCGAGAAGTAGATGCCGGTCAGGCCGGGGCGGAGCTCCAGGGCGCGGTCGAAGTCGCGGAAGGCGGCGTCGTAGTCGCCGAAGCGGCTTTCGGTGATCGCGCGGTAGTGGAAACCGTTGGTAAAGACGGGGTTCAGCCGCACGGAGGTGTCGAAGTCCGTCTGCGCACCGCGCAGGTCGCCGAGGTTGTATTTGGCGATCCCGCGGAAGAAGAAGCTCCAATAGTCGGTCGAGTCCAGGCGCGCGAGGACGTTGAAATTCTCGATCGCGAGGGCGTACTTGCCGTCGGAAAGCGCCTGGCGGCCCCGCCACATGAAGACATCCTTGTCGTACTGGGCGTGCAGGAAAGACGCTCCGAGGAGCAAAACGGCTATGGTGAGCAGAAACTTTTTCATTACCTTTGCAAAGATAAACAATTATCGGACCCGAATTGAAGCGCCTCCCCATTTTTCTTCTCATCTTTCTGCTGGCCCTGCCCGCCGTGCGGATCTCCGCCGCCGGACCGGACCGCCAGGCCGTCCTGCGCGCCGAGGTCGGGTTCCTCTGCGATTCGCTGAGCGCCGGACGGGCGTTCGGCACGCCGGGCGCCCAGCTGGGGACCTTCTACCTGCTGCGCCAGCTGCGCGACGCCGGCCTGCGCACCACGGTCCAGTCCTTT
>JAEEGI010018540.1_pt1 | contig 14136 bp, 12 predicted proteins | sample 8958751 | NCBI WGS metagenome assembly JAEEGI01 (sample SAMN16246545, study PRJNA631951) | gut metagenome | biome: gut microbiome; feature: rumen; material: KS-attached | host: Bos | place: Iran: Karaj | collected 2018-10
TGTGCCGGGGGCAGCATTGAGCGGGGCGACTGGCAGTGCTTCTGCGATTACAGCGATAATTACGGCATCACCTGGAACCGTACCGCGTTACTGGGACTGAACCTGCTGGCGCTTAATATGCCGGAAGTAGGGGAACACATGCAGACAGAACCGGTAACGGCTTCCGAACTGCCGCCTCTCAGCGCGCAGAGTTTTAACGGGCGCGGCGTGATCCAGCCGGTCCTCTGGCAGGACAAGGGCAGGCTGCACATGTATATGCGCAGCACGGAAGGCTATATTTACAGCAGCGTTTCGGATGATGAAGGAAAACACTGGACAGACCCCCAGCCTACGGAACTGTACAATAACAACAGCGGATTTGATGTAATCCGTGTGCCAGGCGGCCGGCTGTTTCTGGCATGCAACCCGGTGCGGGGCAACTGGGGCGCCCGTACGCCGCTGGCCCTGTTCATGGGCCGGGAAGACGGCAGCCGCTGGGAGATGTTCCTGCGGCTGGAAAAAGGGAAGGGCGAATTCAGTTATCCGTCCTTAACGTACGCCTTTAACGGATTGTGGGTGTCTTACACATACAACCGGGAAAACATTGCTGTTGTCTTTCTGACTTGGAAGGAAATTGCCCAATGCCGTAAGTTCAGGATAATATGACGCGGTTTGATATAGCAGGCAACTGCAGAATATGATAAAATAAATTGTATTGAAATCAATCAAAAAGGGAGGACAATCAATGAAGAAACTTATAACGTTATTAATGCTGACAGCGATGCTTTTAGGTGTGGCCGGCTGTGGTGGCAGTACGGAAAAGAAAGCAGCGTATCCGGCAGACGGCGACATTACTGTCATTATTCCGAAAGCACCGGGCGGCGGTACGGATACCAGTGCCCGCGGGCTGATTTCGTTCCTGCAAAAGGAGTTGAAGGGAAGCAAGTTTGTTCCCGTAAATAAACCGGACGGTGGCGGTATCACCGGTATGGTGGAACTGTCCAAGGCGAAACCGGACGGGCATACTTTAGGCATGGTGACGGTGGAACTGGCTATGTTCCCCCATCAGGGAAAAGCAACCGTGACCAACAGGGAGTTTGTTTCTGTATGTGCCCCCATTGCGGCCCCCGCTGCCCTGATCGTTACGAAGGAAGCGCCGTACAATACGCTGGATGAGTTTGTAAAATACGCAAAAGAGAATTCCGGCAAAATTTCCATGGGTAACTCCGGCACTGGCGCCATCTGGCATATTGCCGCGCTGAATTTTGAAAAGGAATTTGACGTTAAGTTTAAACACGTTCCTTATCCGAAGGGAAGTGCCGACATTGCGGCCGCTCTGGCAGGCAAACATATCGAAGCGACCCTGGCTGATCCCAGCGTGTTCAAGAGTCAGATTGATGCAGGCACGCTGAAAATTCTGGCTGTGATGGCGGATACCCGCAGCGAATTCTATCCTAAAGTCCCGACATTTAAGGAACTGGGCCATCCGATGGCAATCCGCGCCTGGGCTGCTCTGGTAGCTCCGAAGGGTACGCCGAAGGAAAAGTTGGATGTGCTGCGCAAGGCTGCTGAAAAGGTATGCAACAGCAAGGAATTTAAGGATTATTTCAAGAAACAGGGTATTGATCCCACGGCAATCATCGGTGATGCTTGTGATAAGATGATGGCGGACGACGACGCAATGTACGCGAAATTCCTGAAAAAGTAGAACCGTTTCAGAAGTGCGGCAGAGATAATTCGTACTTCCTTTATAAAAGCCGCAGCGGTATGTCAATATCGCTACGGCTTCTTCAAATCGGGGAGTTATAGTATGGTTTCCATGAAATTGTGCAATTTTGTGGTGTTTTTGATGGGTGTGGTTATTGGCGGAGCGATTATGGGTGCATCTGCCGGCTTTCCCATGGAGATTACGGAGCAGGGGCCTGGCCCCGGTTTCTGGCCGTTTCTTCTGGGGCTGGCGCTGACTATAGCGGCCCTGGTTTTAGCTGTTTATACTTTTTGTCACCGTCAGGAACTGACGGAAGAAAAAGTGAATCTGGGTACTGCGGCCAACCGGCAGGTTTATGTGGTGATGGCCCTAGTTGTATTATTTTGCGGCTTGATCCATCTTATCGGTTTTTATGCTGCTGCCGTGGTTCTGGTTCCCTGCGTTATGTACCGGCTGGAGTGCCGGGATAAGAAGCTGATGCTTTTTACCGCAGTAGGAGTAACGCTGTTTATTTACTTTGTGTTCGGGCAGCTTCTCCATACATCGCTCCCGTCCTCTGTATTTTTAGAATAGGAGGGCGAAAATGGCGGATATTATTACAGCGTTGGGAATGATAGCAGATCCTTTCAATTTTGTGTGCCTGATTTTTGGCGTGGGCGTGGGAATTATGTTCGGCGCCATGCCGGGTCTTTCCGTGAATATGGGGCTGGCGTTGCTTCTGCCTCTGGCCTTTGCATTTAAAGGTATGGCCGGTATACTGATGTTGCTGGGAATTTACTGCGGCGCAATTTACGGAGGAAGTATCAGCGCTATCCTGTTAAAGACTCCGGGGACTCCTGCCAGTGTGGCTACGACGCTGGACGGTTATCCTATGGCGGTAGAAATGCGGCAACCGGGCCGGGCGTTGGGACTTTCCACTACGGCCAGTGCTTTCGGCGGTATTTTCAGTACCGTTTGCCTGATTATCTGCGCTCCGCTTCTGGCCAAGATTTCCCTGCAGTTCTCCAAACCGGAATACTTTGCCCTGGCGGTATTCGGGTTATCCATAATTACCAGTGTTTCCAGCGGCAATGTGATTAAAGGGATTATGGGAGGCATCATCGGTCTGTTTTTAGCTACGGTCGGTATTGATGCCATGAGCGGAGCCATCCGGTTTACCCTGAACACTACGTATCTGTTGGGCGGGGTTAGTTTCATCCCCATCCTGATTGGTGTGTTTGCACTCTCGCAGACGTTGCAGAGTGTGGAGGACTGCTGGCAGAAAACACAACTTCAGCAGCATGTTTCCATTGACAATGTGTTACCGTCCCTGACAGACTTGAAACGCTGTTTTGTAACTATGCTGCGCAGCAGCGCCATCGGTACATTTATCGGCTGTATCCCCGGAACGGGCGGGGATATTGCCAGTTTTGTGTCCTACGACCAGGCTAAGCGATGGAGCAAACACAGCGATAATTTCGGGCACGGTGAACCGGAAGGGGTGGCTGCGCCGGAAGCAGGTAATAATGCCGTCAGCGGTGGGGCGTTTATCCCTGTACTGACATTAGGCATTCCCGGGGACGGTGCTACCGCAATTATGATGGGAGCCCTGATGGTACAGGGCCTGCAACCGGGACCCTTGCTGTTCATTGACAAAGCTCCGGATGTGTACGCGATTTTTATCGGTTTACTTATGGCCAACATTATTATGGCCTGCATGGGGTATTCCCTGATCCGGCTTTTCGTGAAACTGACCAACGTACCGAATACGATTTTGCTTCCCATTATTATGCTGATGACTTTTGTAGGAACTTACAGCTATGGAAATTCCATGACAGACGTGTACATTATGGTGGCCAGCGGTATTCTGGGATATTTTCTGAATAAGCTGAAGTTTTCCATGAGCGCTGTCATTATCGGCATCATCTTGGGCGGTATGGCGGAACAGAATTTTGTGGGATCCCTGATTATGAGTGACGGAAATCCCGCGATCTTCTTTACGCGGCCGATCTGCCTGTTTTTCCTGGCAGCCGCTGTGATTTCCCTGGCAGCACCCTTTGTAATGAAAAAGAAAAAATAAACAAATAAACCGTAATGCCGGAGTGCGTCCTATGAAAAGATGCGTTCCAAAGCGTTACGGTTTTTTCGTTTCAAAACAATGCTGAAATAGTAAACCGGTTCATTTCAAAACAGTCATGTAAACGAATTGATGACAGATGCACCGGTCAGTTTTCTTTCAGTTTTCCTGCCAGCCCTTGCAAAGATCTACCCAGCCTTCGTTGACAGTGTATTTTTCCAGTTCTTCCGGCGTTAGTTCGATGGCGTTGTTTTCTTCTCCGGCAGCGGGGAACATGGTGGGGAAGCGTTTCATGGAAATATCCAGATACACTTTGACGCCGTCGTTCACACCGAAGGGACAGACGCCGCCGGGAGCATGGCCGATCTGTTCTTCCACTTCGGCAAAAGGAAGCATGTGGGCTTTCATGCCGAAAAAGTGCTTGAATTTGGCATTGTCGATTTTTGTATCCCCGGCAGTTACAATTAAAACAGGATGCTCTTTACCTGCAAAGGAAAGCGTTTTGGCAATGCGGGCCGGCTCCGTTCCGGCAGCTTTGGCAGCCAGCTCTACCGTGGCGCTGGACTCCCTGAAGGTGATGATTTTATCTTCCATCCCGAACTGGGACAAAAACTCTCTGGCACGTTCAACAGACATGATTGTAACTCCTTTACGTTTAATAACATCGTACTCGTTGTTCTTTAAAGTTTACGTTTTTCTGTTGCACTTGTCAACCGATGTTCAACAGATTAAAATAAGAATAACAATATAAATACTTCAGGTTAGGAAAAGATAGGAGTGAAACCATGGGACCATTACAGGACATCAGAGTGCTTGACTTGTCACGTCTTTTGCCCGGACCCTTCTGTACCCGCCTGTTTGCGGATATGGGGGCGGACGTCATAAAAATTGAAGAACCGGTGAAAGGCGACTATTCCCGGGATTTCGTGCCCCGGCGGGGTGATTTTGCCTGCTGGTTTATGGAAGTGAACCGTAACAAGAAGAGCCTGGCCCTGGATCTGAAACAGGAAAAAGACAGGGAAATCTTCCTGGAACTGGCCAAAACCGCCCATGTAGTGGTGGAAAGTTACCGCCCCGGCGTCATGGAAAAGCTGGGCGTCGACTTTGCCACGGTAAAAAAGGTAAATCCGAAGATCGTCTACTGTTCTATTACCGGTTATGGCAAACAGGGGCCCCTGGTGAAGCAGGCGGATCACGATATCGGTTACCAGAGTCTTGCAGGTCTGATTTCCCTCAGTGGGGAAAAGGACGGGAAACCGTCCATACCCGGTGTGCTGGCAGCGGACATGCAGGCTTCCGCCCTGGCCGGCATGTCGATCCTGGCTGCGCTGCGGCATGCGGACCGGACAGGGGAAGGACAGGAAATCAGCATTTCCCTGTTTGATATTTGTCTGGCGCTGGTTCCCGGTGTCAGCGCTACCTATTTCGGCAATGGGTTCGTGAACGTGCGGGGCAACAACTGGCTCAGCGGCGCCAACCCCAATTACAACGTGTACCGTACGAAAGATGGCAGGTACATGAGTGTGGGCTGTCTCGAAGAAAAATTCTGGGCAAAACTGTGCAAGGTGTTGGAACGGCCGGATCTGGTTACGGCGATCCGCGATGAGAAGAACTATCCTGTGCTGAAAGAAGAACTGACAGCCATCATCGCCGGAAAGACCATGGCGGAGTGGACGGAACTGGCCAGAGGATCCGACTCCTGTTTTGAACCGGTGCTGAATTATGACGAGGCTGTAGCAACAGAACAGGCGAAAGCGGATGAAATGATACTGGAAATAGAGGATCCGGAACTGGGCAATTACAGAACCATGGGCTTCGTTCCCAAGTTTTCCAAAACGCCTTGTGCCTTTTACCGGAGAGCTCCCCGGCTGGGAGAAGATACGGAAGGTCTGTTGAAAGAAATAACGGAAAAGTGAAATAAAAAACAGCAGGCTGCAGAGAAATCTTGTAACCTGCTGTTTATTTTATTCGTAATCTTTGAGCTCGCTGGTTTCAGCTACCTTTGTTGCGACGGAAGACAATACCGCAGCAGCCGTTTTGGTCTTTTCCCTGGGACCTTTTTTGTTGAAAACCGGAACCGGTTTGATGGTATTGCCGGGAACAATGGCTTCAATAAAGGCCTTCACGATTTCCGGATCAAAAGCGGTCCCCATGGCGCTTAACAGTTCCTGTAACGCTTCCTGATGGCTTTTTTGCCACTGGGTCGCGCATGGATTGATTACGCTGTCGTAATAATCCGCTACGGCAATGATACGTGCGCCGAGAGGAATATTCACTCCCTTAAGGCGCTTGGGATATCCGGTACCGTCCCATTTTTCATGATGGCTTCGGATCAGGTCGATGATACCGGAGAATTCTTCCATATTTTCCAGCATACTGCAGCCTGCGATACAGTGCCGCTTGTACTGGGCCATTTCACGGGTGCTCAGATACGGGAATTTATTCATTATGCTGTTGGGAACGCTTAAAAGGCCGATGTCGTGCATCAGCGCAGCTGTCCGGATAATGCCGATTTCTTTTCTGGAAAGTCCCAGCTTGGCGGCCACGCTGGCCGAATAATTAGCTACCTGTTGCGAATGCAGAAACAGCACTTCGTTCTTACGCTGTAAAAGTTCAAGAAAAAAGCTGCAGATCTCTTTCGTCTTCCCTGTATAGGCAAAATCAAGATACTGAGGAATAGAAAGCATAATATCACGTCCGTACTTAATTGTATTGTATGGATTTGCCGGCTTTTTTCCGATCCGCAGAAACGCGTTGAACCGGCATTTCCATAAGTTTTCTGTTGTTTGTCAGATAAATAAAACCGGAACGGATCCGGTTATGGTTTCGGTTTTTTTCAGGTAAGTATAGTATAGTGGCTTTGGAAGATTCCGTCAAGACAAACTGTAATTCGCCAAAAGCAGGTTCGTCATATTATGTTCAAAATGTTAATTATTAAACACATAATGATAAAGCCGTAAACAGTGTTATGAAATGCTTGAATTATTCAGTTTTGTGTGCTATATTTAGTGAATAAAAACAATCCGGGTCTGTGGTTGAAAGTCGATGCCAGTTGCAGGCGAAACGATCCACGTAAGCAGTAAAATTACTGTGAGCACGGTGCAGCTTAGAAGTAAGTCCTGCCGTTAATGACGAGAGGAGCAGTAGTGGGGAGCCGTTGTGCTTAGGAGCGAACCTTCCAGCAGGCGGGTGTGGGGGCGAAAACCAGGTCAGCCGGGGCGTTTTTATTCAGGCAGGTACCCGATCCGGGTTTCCGGTATCCTGTGCAGGTAAAGTCTTGCCTGACACTGTATCTGCCCAAAGCATCGGCATAGAATAACAGGTTTGGAGGGGAAGTAAATGAAAAAGATTACAGTATTGTTAAGCGTTCTGGTCCTGGCGCTGGGAATTTTGGCTGCCGGCTGCGGCGGGGACAAGAAGGATGAAAAGAAGCAGGCGGCTGCACCGGCTCCGGTTGCCAAAGAAGAGTTGCTCGTAGGTACGGAACCGTCCTTTGCGCCTTTTGAATTCCCGGAGAAAGATTCCAAGGAATTTACCGGCTTTGATATGGACCTGATCCGCGCTATCGCCAAGGAAATGGGTTACAAAAAGTGCACCATCAAAAACATGGGCTTTGATGCGCTGATTCCTGCAATCAACGCAGGCAACATTGATGTTTCGATTGCGGGCTTCAGCATCACGGAAGAACGGAAGAAACAGGTCATCTTTTCCCAGCCTTACTACAAATCCGGTCTGGCCTTTGTAGTGCGCAAGGATGTAAACGATGTCAAGATATTTGAAGATCTGAAAGGCAAGACGATCGCAGTGCAGCTGGGTACGACCGGCGCTTTGTACGGGGAAAAACTGAAAGATAAGGGCTCTGTTGTGAAGACCTTCAATACCAGCGATCTGGCCTGCATGGAATTGAAGAACAAGGGTGCGGATGCGGTTATCAGCGACCTTCCTGTATTACAGTACTTCTTGAAGAACGGTGGCAGCGAATACGCGAAGCTGGCCGGCGAACCTCTGACCGCGGAAGATTACGGTATCGTAATTTCCAAGAAGAATCCGGAACTGGCCAAGGGGATTGACAAAGCGTTGGATGCTTTAAAGAAGAACGGCACCTATGACAAGCTGTATGAAAAATGGTTTGGCAGCAAACCTGCAAAATAAGATACAGCGTTCATGGTTGTGGTTAAGTAGTATTAAGGATTTACACGATTTGTTTAGCAACGAAAGAATCCGTTTGATTTTATGTAAACTTAAATTATGCTGAACAATTAATTAATGCGAGGAGGCAGAACAAAAAATGAAAAAAGCATTAGTGCTTATGATGACTCTGTTGATGGCCGTTATGATGATAGCAGGTTGTGGCGGCGGCGAAAAAAAAGCAGCTCAGGCGCCCAAAGTTTTGAAGGTTGGAACGGAACCCACCTTTGCTCCCTTTGAGTTCCAGAAAGAAGGCAGCAAGGAATTTGACGGCTTCGACATGGATCTGATCCGCGCTATCGGCAAACAGATGAACATGAAAGTGGAAATCCTGAACATGGGCTTTGATGCCCTGATTCCCGCCATTAATGCCGGGAATATCGATCTGGCCATTGCCGGCATGAGCATTACACCGGACCGTCAGAAAGCCGTGGACATGAGCGATCCTTACTACGTATCCGGCCTTGTTGTTGTAGTGGGTAAAGACAACGCTGCGGTAAAGAGCGTAAATGACCTGAACAACAAAGGCATCGCAGTACAGATCGGCACCACCGGCGCGGAACGGGCGGCCAAGGTCCCCGGCGCCAAGATTAAAAACTTCAATACCAATGCTGAAGTTTTCCTGGAATTGAAGAATAAAGGCGTTGAAGCGGTCATCATTGACAAGCCCGTTGCAGAATACTTCCTGGCCACCGGGGGCGGCAAAGATTACGCCAAAATCGTGGGCGACACTATGGAAGCGGAATCCTACGGCATCTCCCTGAAGAAAAACAGCCCGCTGACCAAAGAAATCAACAAAGCCCTGCTGGATCTGAAGAAAAACGGCGAATATGACAAGCTTTACACGAAATGGTTCGGCGCTGTGAAGAAATAAATTGTTAAGATTTGACATTAATTCTGTGCTTTGCTATTCGTAATAATGCAAAAGGGAATTTTGCATAAATTCCCTTTTGTATTTTTTATTTATGTAGTATAATATTTGCAAAGATTTTCTGCCGTGCCTTTTCAGGTGCATTGCGGCAGAGAGTCTGTGCATTTGCGATGGATTGCAAAATGTAAAAAAATACAAAAACAAGAAGGTTTGCCTTATGGACGTTAATTTTGATTTGATGAAAAACGCGTTTCCGCTGTTGGTTGCGGGCGCCGGCATTACGATTGAGATCACGGCTCTCAGCGTCTTCTTCGGTATGCTGATCGGCATCATCGTGGCTCTGGTTCGTATGTCTGATTTTAAAATTCTGCGCTGGCTGGGCAATGTATATGTGGATTTTATCCGGGGAACACCGCTACTGATCCAGATTTTCCTGGTTTATTTCGCGTTGCCCAGTATTATCGGGCACCGGGTAGACGCGTTCTTCGCAGCGATTTCCGCCTGCTCCATCAACAGCGGCGCCTATGTGGCGGAAGTGTTCCGGGGCGGCATTCAGTCCATTGACGTGGGTCAGATGGAAGCCGGACGCAGTCTGGGCATGACCTGGTGGCAGACTATGCGCTACATCATTTTACCTCAGGCCTTCAAGCGCATCATCCCTCCGCTGGGCAACGAATTCATTGCCATGCTGAAGGATTCCTCCCTGGTTTCCGTAATCGGGTTTGAGGAACTGACCCGCCGGGGCCAGCTGATCATTGCCCGTACTTATGCGTCCTTTGAGATCTGGATGGCGGTAGCGATTATCTACCTGATCCTGACATTTACGGTAGCCCGGCTTACCGGCCTCCTGGAAAGGAAGTTTGATACAAAATGACAGAACGACAGGATATTATTAAAATTACGGGCCTGAAAAAGAGTTTCGGCGACCTGCATGTATTGAAGGGCATTGACCTGTATATCAAAGAAAAAGAAGTGGTGGTCATCATCGGACCCTCCGGCAGCGGCAAGTCCACCCTGCTTCGCTGCATCAATTACCTGGAAGAGCCTTCGGGCGGGGAAATCGTGTTCGACAACATCCCTCTGAACGGGGAAGCAAACATCAATGAGGTCCGCAAGGAAGTGGGCATGGTGTTCCAGCGTTTCAACCTGTTCCCCCATATGACGGTGATGGAAAACCTGGTGCTGGCTCCCATGAAGGTGAGAAAGACGAGCCGGAAGGAAGCGGAAGAGCTGGCCATGACCTACCTGAAAAAAGTCGGGCTGGCGGAAAAAGCGAATAATTATCCGGACCAGCTTTCCGGCGGGCAGCAGCAGCGTGTGGCTATTGCCCGGGCCCTTTGTATGAAACCCAAAGCCATGCTGTTTGACGAGCCGACTTCGGCGCTGGATCCGGAAATGATCAACGAAGTGCTGGAAGTTATGAAGCAGCTGGCCAAAGAGGGCATGACCATGGTTGTGGTTACACACGAAATGGGTTTTGCCAAAGAAGTGGGCGACCGGGTGCTGTTTGTGGACGGCGGGTATATTGTGGAAGAAGGAACGCCGGAGCAGGTATTCGACCATCCGCAGAACCCTAGGACCCAGAGTTTCCTGTCCAAGATTCTGTAATACAGGGGGCGTTTGCGAAAATGCTGCAGTGGAAAGATTGAAAACGTGTTTGCGTTACGCTCTACAGGAGGATAAATACCATGTTGAAAAAGACGGCAATGTTGTTTCTGGCGTTGGTCCTCATAATCAGCGCATCTGCAGGTTTTGCTGCAGAAAGCGCGAAGGGCAAAACCGGGAAGGCTGTGAAGACAGAACAAAGTAAGTATCCGGCTGCTTATGAAAAGGCAATCCTTGCTGCGAAAGCGGAAGTTCCGGTTGCAGCAGTTTTTCAAGGATTGTTAAATGAACAGGAAACTGATACGACTGTTGCTTTTTTGTTTTTTGATAATAATACACTCCGTGCCTATGAGGTTACTGTAATTAAAGAAATCAATAAAGTGAAAACCGTTAAAATCGGGGGCAGCAATATTCCCGGCAGCACAACCGTTAATAAAACAGTGGAAGACATTGAAGAAATAGTAAGGCTGGAGTATCCGGACGGGAAGATAACCTCAATTGAACAGAAATACGAAGGGAACCTCAGCTATTATGAGGCGCAAGTGGAAACACAGCGGTTTACGGCAGATATTAAGATCAATCCAGTGACCGGGGCGGTTGGCAGCCGGGTACTGGAATATAAAGTGGAAATGACCAAGACGGAGGTCGGGGAGCAACCGTCAAAAGAAGAACCGGCTAAGCCGGAAAAGCAGAATCCGGTTCCTCCTGTTCCCAGCGAATGGATGTGCGGTAACTGCGGAACCCTGAACCATGAAGGACAGTTCTGCATCAACTGCGGTATCCGGAGACCTGCGGATATGAACGCGCCTGTTGTTAAATGCAACAAATGTGGATGGGCTTCTGCAGATCCCAATAACCTGCCCAATTTTTGCCCGGAATGCGGCAGTCCATTTCAACATTAAGGATTAAGGAAGCAACGAGTTGTAACGAATTGTGCAGTTTTTAGTAAAAAAGTGACAAAAGTTAGAAATCTGTATTTACAAACAGGAATAATATGTAATACGTCGAATGAATAGATAGCAGACAAAGGGGAGGAGCCCTGCGGACAGGATTTACAAAGAGGAGGCATTACAGATCAGTTAGAGAACGGGCCGCAGCTTCCTGATCCGGAGCCTGTAATAACCAAGTAACCTTGGAAGTTCAAGGAGGACTCAGTATGGCAATTATCGTAAAAGGCAGAAACGCAGTTGTATCACCGGCGGTCAAAGCGTACCTGGAGAAAAAGATCGATAAAGTTACCAGGCAGTTTAAAGCGGTGGGAGATATTACTGCAGTACTTAAGGTAGAAAACGGAAACCATATCGCTGAAATCACCGTTCCGGCTAAGGGTATCCTGCTGCGGGCCCAGGAATCTACAAAAGACATGTATTCCTCCATCGATCTGGTGGTGGAAAAGATTGAGCGGCAGGTACACAAATATAAGACCAAATTAATGAAACGGAAATACAGCAACTTCCGGGAAGTTCCTGTAGAAACCCCGCCTGTAGCGGAAGCGGTTCCGGTTCAGGCGGAAGCGGAAGAAGATTTTAAGATTATCCGTAGCAAGAGTTTTACCATGAATCCCATGACACCGGAAGAAGCAATTTTGCAGATGAATCTGCTGAATCATGATTTCTTTGTATTCTATGATCCGGATTTTGGAGGAGTAAGCGTAGTGTACCGGCGTAAAGACGGCAATTACGGGCTGCTGGAGCCCAAGCTGGAGTAAAACATCTGTTGCATATTCAACGCAGGACGAAAGTCCTGCGTTTTTTGTTTTTATTCTTCACGTAAACTTCACAAACTTTAACACAGAAATGGCGGCGTTTTTTTGACTTTTGCGGCTCTTTCTGTTAAAATTTTATGATAGACAATAATGGATATTTGTTTGCTAAAAACATGAAGAAAAATAAAACCATTAATGAAAATTCCCAAGTTAAGGAGTGATTAGTTTGCTGGAATCTTTAATAAAGAAGATTTTCGGAGATCCCAATGAAAAAGAATTAAAAAACATCCAGCCGATTGTAGACAAAATCAACGCGCTGGAACCTGAGATGGAACGGATGAGCTCCGCCAACCTGCAGGCAAAGACGGCTGAATTTAAACTGCGCCTGAAGAAAGGCGAGACGCTGGATGATATTTTGCCGGAAGCTTTTGCGGTGGTAAGGGAAGCGTCCAAGCGCGCCACCGGTCTGCGCCATTTTGATGTGCAGCTGATTGGCGGCGTAGTGCTGCACCGTGGCAAGATTTCCGAGATGCGTACCGGCGAAGGCAAGACTCTGGTGGCAACTCTGCCGGTGTATCTGAACGCGCTGACCGGTCACGGCGTTCATGTAGTTACTGTCAACGATTATCTGGCTCGCCGTGACAGTGTGGATATGGGCCGTATTTATAATTTTCTGGGTCTGACAGTGGGTCTGATTGTCCATGATCTTGATTTCGCGGAACGGAAGGCTGCGTACCAGGCGGATATCACGTACGGAACCAACAATGAATTCGGCTTTGATTATCTCCGCGACAACATGGTGGTTGATAAGGATCAGATGGTGCAGCGGGAACTAAATTACTGCATTGTGGACGAAGTGGACTCGATTCTGATCGACGAGGCCCGTACTCCGCTGATTATTTCCGGCCCCGGTGAAAAGTCTGCCGACCTGTACAAAGTCATCGCCCGTATCGTCGCCAACATGAAACCGGGCGAAGATTACACTGTCGATGAAAAGCAGAAGCAGGTAGCACCTACGGAAGTGGGTATTGCCAAAGCGGAAAAGGCGCTGGGCGTGACAAACCTGTATGATACTGAACACGGCGTGGACTTCTCCCACCATATCATGTGCGCGATCAAAGCCAAGGAGTTGATGATTCGTGACCGGGATTATGTGGTGAAAGACGGAGAGGTCATCATCGTCGACGAATTTACCGGACGTCTGATGTACGGGCGCCGTTATTCCGAGGGCCTGCACCAGGCCATCGAGGCCAAGGAAGGCGTAGTGGTGCAACGCGAAAGCCAAACCCTGGCTACTATCACCTTCCAGAATTATTTCCGCATGTATAAAAAGCTGGCCGGCATGACCGGTACGGCCAAGACGGAGGAACAGGAGTTCCAGAAGATTTACGGTCTGGACGTTGTTGTGATTCCCACCAATAAGCCTATGATCCGTACCGATTTCCCGGATGTGATCTACAAGACCAAGGCTGCTAAATACAGAGCCGTCGTGAAGGAAATCGTGGAACTGCATAAGGAAGGACGGCCGGTGCTGGTAGGTACCACTTCCATCACCCAGTCTGAAGACCTGAGCGCGCTGCTGAAGAAGCAGGGGATTCCCCATAATGTGTTGAATGCCAAGTACCATGAAAAAGAAGCCATGATTGTGGCAGATGCAGGCCAGCCGGGTCAGGTTACCATCGCTACCAATATGGCAGGCCGCGGCACCGACATTGTGTTGGGTGAAGGTGTGGCCGAAAAGGGTGGTTTGCATATCCTGGGTACGGAACGGCACGAAAGCCGCCGTATCGACAACCAGCTGCGCGGCCGTTGCGCCCGTCAGGGCGATCCCGGTTCGTCCCGGTTCTACCTATCTTTGGAAGACGATTTGATGCGTCTGTTTGGATCTGATAAGATTAAGGGCATGATGGATAAACTGGGCATGGAAGAGGACGAGCCTATTGAAAACAAAATCGTGACCAGCTCTATTGAAAACGCCCAGAAGAAAGTGGAAGAACGCAACTTTAACATTCGTAAGATGGTCC
>JAEEGI010018542.1_pt1 | contig 14136 bp, 7 predicted proteins | sample 8958751 | NCBI WGS metagenome assembly JAEEGI01 (sample SAMN16246545, study PRJNA631951) | gut metagenome | biome: gut microbiome; feature: rumen; material: KS-attached | host: Bos | place: Iran: Karaj | collected 2018-10
TGGTCACCATAGTCAAGGTAATCGGCCCAGCTCGTCCCGCCCTTCACGAGAACTCCTCGCGATTTGGGCACGAAGTTCCCGTTCGCGTAGTTCTTGAAGGCCGACTCGTCGACAGTGACGGGCGAGGCCGGCGACGAACCGCTGATCGTGGCGTTCCACGCGGAATGGACGAAGTTCGCCGCCGCGCCGATCACGTCGCCGTAGGCCGTCGTCGCCGCGTCGAAGTCGCTTGGGCAGTTCATGTATGCGACGCAGTTGACGACTGTTGCGCCGCTCCTCTGGACGATGCCGGCGAAATTCTTGTCGGCGTTGCCGCTGCCGCCACGCGCGATTCTGTTCTTGGCCACCGTGCAGTTGACGAGCGCCGTTCCGGCGTCGGTCAGGTACACAACGCCGCCGCGGTATTTGTAGCTGCCGGTCGTGTCGTAGCTGGGCGCGGCATTGCCCGTGAAGAGCGAGTTTTCGCAGATGGCGCCGTTTGAAAGGTAAAGCGCCGATCCATAGCCTTTGTAGCCCCAGGCCATGTGGACTTTGCAGCCGGTGAACGTCGTCCGGCTAATGCGCCCGCCGATGGCGTAGATGCCGCCGCCGTAGGTGGTGTCGGTGGTGTTGCCGCACGAGGCGATCATGCAGTCCTCGACGAGACCCGACTCCATGTAGACGCCCGCGCCCTTGTCCCCGGACGCCGTGAACATGCCGTTGGAAACGCAGAGGTTCTTCAGCGTCGCGCCGGGCGAGAGGAGCGAGAAGACGCGGTAGCCGCCGTTGCCGTCGAAGACCGTGCTCTCCGCGCCCGCGCCGTCGACCGTAATCGCGCCCGCGAGAACGAACCCGGACCCGGCGTAGGTTCCCGAGGCGACGTGAATCGTCACGCCGTCGACGACGGCCATGCCCGCCGTGTCTTCCAGCGTGTTGGTCAGGCAAGTGAACGCGTCGGCAAACGACGCGGCCGCCTTGGCCGGCGTGGCGTAGGGGAACGCTGGGCTCGCACCGGCCGCGTCCACGTAGAGGTCCGCCGGGGCGACGACGATCGCGCTTCTCGGTTCTCCCGTCGCGCCCCAAGTCGTTCCGCCATTGTCAGAGACGGAGACGGTCGCGTGGTAGAGGCCGGCCGCCGCATAGGTGTGCGTGACGGCGGCGCTTGCCGTTGTCTGCGCGGCCGAGCCGTCGCCGAAGTCCCAGCGGTAGGTGTAGCTCCCGCTTCCGCCGGTCGCCGTGGCGGTGAAGGAGGAGGCCGAACCGAGGAGGACGCCGTAGGAATCGGCGGCCACCACGACCTCCAAGGTGGACAGATCGACTTCGTAGCATCCGATGTCGATGGCCGAGCCCTGCGAACGGGCGACGCCCGCGAGGTCGGTCGCGGACGTGGCGTAGGTGGCGTAGTCCGCGTCTGAACCTGCGTTGAAGAGCGGACCGCTCGTCGCCGGGGCGTAATTGCCGTTGTTGTAGTCAACGAACGAATTCGCGTCGATGGCGACGGGCGAGGCGAATGAACCGGAGATTGCGGCGGCATCCCACGCCGAACAGATGAAATCGGACGACGAACCGACGACGTCGCCGTAGGCCGGCGTTGTTTCAAAGTTTCCGGGTACGTTCATGTAGGCGACGCACCCCACGACCTTGGCGCCGCTCTTCTGGACGATGCCGGCAAATTTGTCGGTGACATTCTTGTCGCCGGTAATGGGCATCTGGTTCTTGACAACCGTGCAGTTGACGAGCGCCGTCCCGGTGTCGGTCAGGTGAACGACGCCGCCTCGTCTGTTTCCGTTCTGCATCCATGTGGTATTGTATTGGGGCGCGGCATTGCCCGTGAAGAGCGAGTTTTCGCAGACTGCGCCGTTTGAAAGGTAAAGGGCCGCCCCATAGCCTGTGTTGGATCCCCAGTTCATGTGCACGCGGCAGCCCGTGAACGTCGTGCGGCGGATGCGCCCGCCGCTCGCGTAGATGCCGCCGCCGTAGCATACGTTCTTGGTGTTGCCGCACGAGGCGATCAGGCAATCCTCGACGATGCCCGCCTCCATATAGACGCCCGCGCCCATGTCCCCGGCGGCCGCGAACATGCCGTTGGAGACGCAGAGGCCCTTCAGCGCCGCGCCGGACGAAAGGAGCGAGAAGACGCGGTAGCCGCCGTTGCCGTCAACGACCGTGCCGTCCGCACCCGCGCCCACGACCGTGATCGCGTTCGAGAGGACATGGCCCGATCCGACATACGTTCCCGCCGCGACGTGGATCGTCACGTCGATCCCTCCGCCCGCGATCGCCGCATCCGCGGCCGCGACGGCCGCGCCGAGCGTGGCGAACGGTGAGGCCTCGGTGCCGTTGTTCGCGTCATTGCCTGTCGCGGCGACATCGATGTCGGCGGCCAGCGCGCTGCCGAGCGAAAGCGCGACGACTGTTGCGGCCGCGAACATCAAGGCGAATCCATGGATGGCTTTTCTCATTGTCTTTGTCTCCTTGCGAAAACATTATCGCACAAGGCAAGGGGAAAGTCAGCATTACGCGTCGATTTTATCCAAACAATTTTGCGCAACTATATTCCAAGGCGTAGCGGTATCACGTCCGGCTATTCCCGCCCGCCATTCCGCTTACGCCACTCGGTCATCGACATCCCGGTGCGGCGGCGGAAGAGTTCGCGCAGGGCGGCGGCGGAGCGGAAACCGCAGGCGGACGGCAACGCGGAAAGATCGACGTCGCTTCTTCCAAGGTGGACGAGCAACTTCTCCCAGCGCTTCTCCGTCAGGGCTTTCAAGATGGTCTTTCCGGTCTCCTCGCGGAATCGCAATTCGGCGAGACTGCGCGAGCAGCCCATCGCCCGAACGACGTCGGCGAGGTCGATTGGCGAGGCGAACTCCGAGTCGATGAAAGCGAGCGCGCGTTCCACGCGCGCGTCCTTCGGGCGATGGTAGGGGTTGCGCGTGGAGGCGCGCCGCGTCACGCCCGCCGCGCCGTAAAGATACTTCTTCAGGGGCTTGCCTCCCCGCATTTGCATCTCAAGCGCCTCCGCAACCAAGCGGCCACCCTCCGCCCAGTCGGGGCGAACGCTCGAAAGCGGCGTTGGAGAACTCATGCAGACCAACTCGTCATCGTCTACGCCGACGATTCGGATGTCATTTGGGCAATGCAGCCGTAGCGACTCCGCGGCCATGAGGGCGACGTCGGCGAGGCGGTCGGTGACGGCAAAGACGGACATAGGACGCGGCAGCGCGGCGAGAATTTCGCGTAGCCGCTCGAAGGCCATGTACGGGTTGGAGAGCGAATCCTTGGGAAAGTCGAAGCGCCGACAGGGATTGCCGCCTTGGCGGATGCTGGAGGCGAAGGCGCGGGCGCGCGCGGCGGACCAGGCGTGGCCGGAGAAGCCGAATACCGCGAAGGCGGATTCGGCGTCACCAAGAGCCTTCGCCGCCGCCAGACCGAAACTGGCGTTGTCATGCTCGACGGCGACTGCGCCCTTCGGGATGCGGCCGCAATCCACCCAGACGGCGGGGAGTCCGCAGGGCACCGCGCAGGCGATGCCGTGGATGGCGCCGCCGACAAAGCCGGCGGGCTTAATCAGCTCGAACATCCGGACGACGCGCTCCGGTTCGTCCGGTGCATCGCGAAACGACAGCCATGCGAAGCGCCAGCCACGCATACGCCCCTCGCGCAGAAGCGAGAGGTAGAAACCATTGTAGTTTCCGCCGAACCGCTCGGTATAGACCAGAATTGTTTTCACAGACTTCCAGTATACATGAAACCCTAGTGCCCGGCCATATCACTTTTGCTCATCCAAAGAAAGCCGCGTCGGACAATTTCCCCACGAGCCGGTCAGCCATGGCCTTCGAAGGCATCTCCGCGAGGAGCGGCCAGTATGAGGCAAGCGTAGACACCTTGACTTTCGAACCATCCGTCTCCAGAATGTCGTAGTAGAAGCCGTCGGCTTCGTCCCAGTAGTTGCGGTTGACCTTGCCGCGGATGTCCTCCCATTTGCCGCGCCACCGCTCCGCATCGTCGTCCCGGCCGAGGAGGGAGGCGATGCGGGAGATGCAGAGCGCGGAAAGCCCCTGCTGCGCCAGAGCGTCGATCCAGAGGAGATCGGGATTGTCGGGACAGTGTGCAGGATCGTTCGACGGACACGCCGCCGTCCGCCCGCGCGGCGTGTTGTCCATGCCGCTCTGTATCCCGCCCCAGTTGTAGCCGCCGGGCCGGCGGCGTAGCTTCACGGGGACGCAGGTGCCGTGCGGCTTGGGCGCGTCGGGGTTGAATGAATCGAAGAGATCGAACCAGCGCTGGAGCCAGTGGTTCGACAAATAGACTTTCTCAAGACGCGCCTTGTCGCCGGTCTGGAAGGCGTGGCAAAGCTCCGTCCAGGCGAAGAGCGGTGGATTGTCGGGATGGTGCACCATGAAGTCGAGCATCTTGCCTTCGTCCTCGCCGCACCAGCGGTTGCCGACGACCTTCGGAAGCGGCCGTCCGTCTTCGTCCAGCAGCAGCGAGTAGAAGTTTTCCAGCGATTCGATGCCCGGAAACTCATGCGGCGCATATTTGCAATAGTGCGCCATGAAGCAGGTGTCCCAGATCCAGATGCGGTCGGAGCGGTGGCCGCAGTCCATGTATCGCGGCGTCGGCAACCCCGGAACGTCCACGATGTGCGAATGCGCGATCTCCCAGGCCCGGTAGTAGAGATCGACAAGTTCCGTGTTCCCCTCGTAAACGGGATGGGGGAGCGAGTCTCGCCAGTCGCCAAACGCCGGGATTTCCAACGCGGAGGTTGGGAGGCACGGGACCTGAGCCCCGCCGCATTCCTTGGCGGCCTCCTCGTTCCCGCGTCCCTGTGCTGAAGCGGGTCTGCGCTCCCATCGGTTCTCGCCGGCGACGACCGCGAACTCGCGGTCTCCGACGACGAGGGTGAATGGACGGTTCGTGGAGACTGCGATTTCGCCGGCCGTGGCGACAATGTCGCAGACGACCTTGCCGAAACGGTAGTTGCTCACGCCGACGCGCCCGGCTGGCGCGGCCGGGAAATCGCAGACGAGACGGTTTGCGAAGGCGTCCGCCTGCTTGACGCCGATCACGTCCTCGATGAAGAGGGAGATCGGGCCGAGCGCGGACCAGCCGCAGAAGTCGCTGCGGCTGTATCCGGGCTTTTTGGCGTAGGTTCCGGGCTTGTTCTCCGTTGGCGAATAGCACTCCCAGATTGTATGCGGCTCGACCTCGCGAAAAGTCGCGAGCATCGCGAGGATGGTGTCGCGGGCAAGCGACCGCGCCAAGGCGTAGTCACCGCGCCCGTCGAGCGCCTTGACCACCATGTATGTGGTAGGAAGCCATGCTGAACCGCGCCAGTAGCCCCCGGTGGGCCAGAAGTCAGGGTCGTTTCGGGAAAGGGATGGAAGCGGAATCATTGTTTGGCTCCTCTCGCGAAGCCCTCCAGCAGCACGCGTTTCCGCGCGCTGTCCGTGACGCGGTGGTACTTGTCAGGATGTTCGGCGTCGGGGTTGTCGGCCTCGTGCTCGACGCTCCAGCCCGCCCATTCGCGGAAGGCGTGGTACGTCCAGTCCCAGCCGTATTCCTCGAAGACGGAGATGGCATCGCGAATCCACTGGTCGGCACCCGGCGCGTAGCCGACGGCGCTGAACTCGCCGACGTAGATGCGGCACTTGTGCTTCTCCTGGAAGAGGCGGGCCTGCTTGACGGTATTGCGGATGTAGTCGCGGTCCCAACCCTTCGACGGGTCGGGCCAGAAGGGGATTCTGCCTTTCTGCTTGCGGAGGTTGCCCGCCACCCCCTGGTGCGTGAAGGCCATCGGGCCGTAGAAATGAATCTGGTAGATGACGTTGTCCATCGCGAGCGGCGAAAGGTAGCGGAAGGTCCCGGCGCTCGCCGCCATGTTGCTCTCGACGACGATTGCCGTGTCGGGATCGATGGCGCGGATTGCCTCCGCCGCGCGCCGCTGGACCTCCCAGTAGCTGATCGGCGCGAAGGTGGTCTGCTTCGGCTCGTTGATGAGGTCATAGCCGTAGATGGCGGGGTGTCCCTTGACGCGCGTCGCGATGCGCTTCCACGTCTCGACGAAGGCGTTGGCCCACTTCTCGTCGAAGAACATGTTCGTCTCACGGTCGCCCGTGCGGAGGCCGCCTGGGAAGGAATGCAAGTCGACGCAGATCTTCATGCCGCGCGCCTGCGCCCAGTCGAGGACATTGACAAGGTTGTCGAGGCGCTTGTCGATCCACGACCAGTACTCGGGGAGGTCCTGGTTGTCCTCGACGGAGAGGAATCGCCGCATGATCTGGAACCGCGCCATCGTCGCGCCCCACTGGTGCAGCGTCTCGATGTCATCCTCCGTCGTCGCGCGCGCCGGCAGCATGCATCCGCGCAGTGGTTTTTTAACGCAGAGAGGCAGAGAAGCAGAGGTGGTGTTGCTTTCGCTGCCGGGAGTTTTGGAGTTTTGGAGATTGGGAGTTTTTTTTGATTGTTCTCCCTTGCTCCCAACCTCCTTTTCTCCCAGTTGCGAAAGCAATTCTCTGCGTTCTCCGCGCCTCAGCGCCTCTGCGTTAACACCCTCCTCTTTTGGATAATGGACGATGTAGTCTTGGTTAACAGGGGTTAGGCCAACGTCTTCAAACTCGATTTTCAACTCGGACAAATCGAACTCGGCGCGGCCGGTGCATTCTTCAAGACCTAGGATGAGGGTTGCGACGCCGTCCTTGACGGAGCCGTCGCGCAGCGGGCTTACGCGCGCGACGGCGTTCGTCCAGACGTAGGTGCCGCGCGGCGTGTTCACGTTGCGGTATATGGTGTCGCCGGAGTCTTTCTTGTAAACGAACTGCACCTTGACGCCGTTCCACGGGTGGAGCGGCTCGGAGACGTTTTCGGCGCGGTAGCGGACGTACGCGGAGACGCACTGCATCTTGTCGAGAGCCTCCGCGACGGGAATCTTCGCCCCGCACCAGATGCTGCGAGGGCCGTCCTCGGCGGGTATCTCTGCGATGAGCCGGTCACCCTCGATGCGGGCGCCGCGCGGTAGCGACCAATCGGAGTTTTTAACGCAGAGGCGCAGAGACGCAGAGGACGCAGAGTCCGTGTTGCTTTCGCTTCTTGGAGTTTGGGAGTTTTGGAGATTAGGGGAATTCTCGGCTAAAGCAACCATCGCGGCCAGCGCAGCTGCCAGAGTGGCAAGTGGTAAGTGGTGAGTGGTAAGGTTCATGTTATTTTTCTCCTCCGAGTTTGACGGTGACCGCCTCCTTCGCGCGGGCCAGGACGGCTGGCGCAGTGCCGATGCCGAACCGGTCTGCGACACGGAGGACGTCGTCGTCGTTGATGTTTGAGAATTTGCCGCAGACGGACATCTGGTGCAAGCCGCCGTGGGAACTCCAGGGGTCTGCCGACGGGAAATCAGAGCCGGTAAGGTCGTAGGCTGGGGCGAGACGCCAGCCGCCGCCCTCGCGCAGAATAAAGGAGAAGTTCTTCGGGTGGTCGTCGCACTCGCCGGAGAGGACGTTGAACGCCATGCGCCGGAAGAGTTCCTCCTTGTCTTCCCACGGGAGGCCGAGTTCGTCCGCCGCGACGAAGAGCCGCTCGTATGAGCGGTGTTCCGGCGGGGCGGAAGGCGGTACATGCGCCAGTGCCGCGAATGAAAGCAGATGATGGCGGCGGTTTCCGTCGCGGTCGAAACGCCGTGCCGCGAAGTGGCGAAGTCCGTCCACTTCGACAAGACGCGCCTCAGCCATGTCGATTCCCGCGGCCAAGGCCGCCTCATGCATTGCGAACTCGCGCTCGCCGCGCCACGGGTACTGCCGCGGTGTGAACTTGACAATCCAGTGCTCGAATCCTTCGGGGAGGTCGCCGTCGCCGAAGACGAAGCGGCCTGTTTTGATGTTCCAGCCCACCACCGCCTTGGCCTGGGCACCGCCTGCCGAAGAGCCAAGTCTGATGATGGCGCGCATGGCGTCGTCGCCGGAAAGGGAGGCGAGTTCGCCGTCGGCCGCGCGCCGCGCCGATTCGGCAAGGTCACGCAGTTCCAAGGCGGATGCCCTGCCGCGCGGCCCCCGGTCGGGTTCGTAGCAGAGTGCGCCCATCCCGCGCCGTCCCACGTAGGCGAGGCGATCCAGCGAGGAGATGTCGTGACGCGCAAGCCCCTTCTCCGCAAGCCAGAGGTCGACAAGCCCCGCGCCGAAGGCGTCCGGCAGCGAATCGGCGAAGACCGGCGGCAGTCCGCCGAAGGCCTCCTGCGGCAAATCCGGGAAGGCGAACGGCTCACGGCGCAGCGGCATCGACAGCGGGGCTATTTCAATTCCCGTGGAGAGGAAACCGGAATCGTAGCGGAAGGCGAACACGCCTGGACGCGGCGAAGCGACGATTGCCCCGACACGGCGGCCCCACAGCGTCACGAAGACACGCGATGCATGGATGAAACTAGCCACGGCTTGCCTCCCTGTCGGGGCGAGGGCGGCCCATCTGCGAATCTTCCCCGTGCCTGGGGGAGGCGCGCTTGCGGCGTGGCGTGCCGGGGGCGCGGTCGAAAAGCGCGTCGTCTAGTTCGGGCGGAGCGAGGTTCGCAATCCAGTCCGTGCGGCGAAGCGTCTTGCAGAGCGCCAGCAGCGAAGCCGTTGAAGCGTTTTTGCCTTCCTCCAGGTTGCGCACGGCCTTAAGCGATATTCCGCTACGCTCAGCCGCTGTCGTCTGCGAAAGATTGTCCGCAAGACGCGCCTCGCGCAGATTTCGGCCAAGTTCGGCCATCATTTCACTTGTTGTCAAGTAGAGCATTGTTATATTCCCTATGGGGCAAATTGATGGTAGTTATCATATCAAATATTCCCTATAAGGTCAAAACTGTCATGATTCAATTAAAGCAGCGGAATGGCTATTGCAGCATTATGCGCGTTCCCTTTAGCGGCTCTGGAAGGGCGATCAGATCCCAGCCGTCCGTCACGACTGTGCGGCCGCGCAGAAGTGAGACCGGTGCCGTCGCATTGGAGAGGAGCGTCACGGTGCCGCCGGGGCCGACGGCGGCGAGCGCCTCGGCAAGAGTGCCGTAGCGGACGCCGCCCGCTTCGGCGACCGCCTTGTCAAGCGCGTTGCCGGTGAGCGCGGAGAAGAATCCCGCCCCTTTCAGTTCCACGCGGCCGGCGATCGATGAGCCGGAACCGGAGGCGGTAAACCAGGTGACGCCAGAGGAGGAGCGTAACCGTTCGGGGGACACCCCCGAACCCCCGGCGGCCAAGTAGGATACCCGGGGAGAGGCGCCGGAGAGGTCTATCTCGGCGAAGGCGCGGCGAGGCTGGCCGACGGGAATGTCGGGGCCGTAGAGCCGCTTCCAGACTGGTGCGCCGTTCTCCACGATGAGACCGCGCCATGTGCAGGTCTCGTCATCCTCCAGCACTTGCACCAGGGCAGCGCGCGCACCTGCGGAAACGGCGGCGGCGAGGAGCGCGGGCAGATCGTCCTCGTCGAAGCCGGAGTCGTTCTCCAGCGCGATTTCGACGCGTGCGACGCCGCTACGCGGCTCGTCGGCCGCAAATGCGGCGGTTCCGGAGATGACGTATGCCGCGGGCGAGCCGCCCGCGCCCCCAGAAATCCCGGCAGCTCGCGCGGGCGGATCACCCGCCCACGCACCGCCTACGGTGGCGCCGGTGGCGGCGCTGGCGGAGAACCACGGGGCGTTCGAGGCGAGACGCAGGTCGCAGACGGCATCGGCGGCGAGAGGCAGCGCCGCGCCCTCGGAATCAATGAGCGAGAAGGAGAGCGCGTAGTCGAAGTTGCCGGAAAGGTCGAGGCCTGAAATCGCCGCCGTGTTGAAGGCGTAGTCGCCGGCACGGGCGCAGGGGAGGTCGGCAGAACCGAGAATGGTTCCCGCGGTGTCAGACACCGTCATGCGCAATTTGGCCCCGGCGGGAATCTCGGCGGCCCCCGCAGTGGCCACCGTGACGGTCGCGACGCCGTTCGTGAGGTCGTAGCCGGGGGCGGCGGACGGACCGCCAAGCGAGATGCCGGAAGTCCAGCGTAGCGTCACACCGTCGGAGGCGGCGACGGCCTCGCCGACGAGGACCGAGTTCGTGGCGCAGCGCACGAGGCTCGCGGCGGTCGACGCGCTGCGCAGGCGGAAGGCCCTGCCCAGAACGGCGTCGGAGGCGACGGTCGCCGCATGGATTGAGACGTATTCATTCAGGGCGCGCGCGTCAAGCGCCTCCTCAAGCGTTGTGTAGAAGTTGCCAGTTGCGACTTCAACGGTCAGCGGACGCGGGTCGGGCGGCATGACGAAGATTCCGTTGCCGACCTTGCGCGGGGTTGTATCGCGCGGCCTCATCACGTAGCCGCCGTGCGCCGTCGTCCCACCCCTGAACACGGCGTCGGGGCCGGACTCGGCCCACATCGTGGCGCTGCCGCCTCCATCCATTTCGCCGACTTCGTTGCAACCGAGGTCGATCATCATCTGGTAGGCGTCGACGTCGGGGAAGCCGCCGGAGCCGGACGGGTCGCTCGTGAAGATGACGAGGTTCGTCGCCACGCCCACCGCGTTTGTGCCGATGCCGACTAGCGTCCGCCAGTAGGAATTGCGGCTCTGGTAGTTGCCAATGGTGGTCGAGAAGTCATAGCCGTTGCCGGAGCTGCCGCCGCCGACGGGGTTGATTGACCCGGCGTGAACGGGATAGTTCTGGTAGTTCGTGCGGACGGCGTTGCGGATGTGCCGGCCGCCGACGTTCACCAGCCATGACGCGGCGGGATTGCCACCTTCGTATCCCGCTATGCAATCGACCTTGCCGTGGTGGAGGTTGCCGTCCGCCAATCCCGCGATGTAGCAGAAGGCCGTCGAGGGGCTGGCGTTCCAGCCGGGGAAAGAGACCTTGCTGTCGGAGATGGTCATGCCCGACGTGTGGGAAACGGCGATGCCGGTATTGTCGAAGTAGTCGCCGTTGATGCCGGCGATTGGCGTTTCGCCGGCGGCAGCCATCGTCTCGGCCATGTTGCCGATCGTCGCCGTTGCCGTGCCGTTCGTGTTGGCCGCGCCGTGCCATGCCCTAAACCGATAGCCCTTCGCGAGGTCGAATGCGAATGCGAAGCCGCGCGGCGTCCCGCTCTTTGACCAGCGGACAAAGGTCACGCCCTCGCGACCGTTCCAGTCCGCGACATCGGTGCGGGTGAAGTCGGAGACGGCGGCGGGGGAGTTCAACGCGAAGAGCGCAAGAAATGTTGCCAATATCCAATTCCAGTTTCCAATGCCCAATTGGTTATCGACGACAGGCAATTGTTCACAAATCCTCATGGTTCGCAATCTCCTTCCCCTCCGCCAGCGCCGCCTTTACCAGCTCCAGGAACTTCGGGTTTTCCCCCCAGTAGTATTCCGGGTGGAACTGGAAGCCGTAAATCGGCAGCGTCTCGTGCTCGATGGCCTCCACAACGCCGTCGTCCTCCGAGAGCGCCGTGGCGCGAAAGCCCGGGGCGACGGTTTCGCAGCGGAGCGTGTGCGAGGAATTGACCTTCAGGCGCCCTTCGCCGAAGACGCGCGACATCAGCGAATCGCCGGGAATGACGGTCACGAAATGCTCGATTAACTTGCCCGTTCGCTTGCGATAGGCGGCGGAGACGTGGACGGTTTTCCCGTCCGCCGGCACGGGAGACAGGGTGCCGCCGAAATGGCGGTTGATGACCTGGCATCCGTGGCAGATTCCGACGATGGTCAGCCCGCGCTTCGCGGCGAGCGCGATGACGCGCTCCTCGAAGGCGCATCGGCGGTCGTAGTCCTGCATCGCGATTCCCCCGCCGACAAGCACGGCGTCGCAAAACGACAGGACGCGATCCGCCGCCGCGTCGTCCATTTCCGGAAGCACAACCGGAACGACTCCCGCGGCGAGAAGGGTTTCCGTCATGTTCCGCTTCGCGGATACGACGTCGTTCGTTTGGAGGTAGTCTGGAATGGCGACGACCGGGCGCTGCCGGGATGCGGGCGGCTCGCCCGCGACAAGGGCGGCGGGAAGGGACAGCGCAACGAGCGCAGCGGCCGCTGCCGCTGCCGCAGTGGAAAGTGGAAAGTGGAAAGTGGTAAGTTTCATGAGCGCTCAACTTCGATGGCTATCGATGGCCATCGATAGCCTTCGATTGCGGTCGAGAACCAAGAACTAAGAACCAAGAACTAGGAACCAGGAACCGAGAACCGAGAACCAGGAACCAGGAACCGAGAACTAAGAACTAGGAACCAGGAACCCATGATCATCGTGCGCCTACCGCACGATGATCATCATCGCAGCCGGCGCGAAGTCGACCATGAGATTGTCGACGAGCGTAACGTTGGGATCGTCGATGCCGCCGCCGCGCGTGCCGGTGAAGTTGCTCGCCGCGAGGCCGAAGGTCGTCAGGCCGGGTTCGGGGAAGGCCGGGAGCGCGAGGTTCGCAAAGGTCTCGACGAGCGTGCCGTCGGCGGAGTTGGCCGCGGGCTTCGTTGCCCCCTGGTCATAGACCTTCACGGAGAAGCGTCCGGCCGGAGGCTCTGCCTTCACGCGGAAGCGGTACCAGTGCGACTTGTCGATGGCGGCGGTTGAATTTCTGGTGGATGTCTGCGAGGCATTGCGCGTCTGCACGGAGATGACGACGTTGGTGAACTGCGAGCAGGCGTCCTTGCCGGAAACGGCGGTGAAGCCGAAGCCGATACGCGGCTCGGACCGCCAGTTGTTGTCGCTGGCCGGGCGGTAAACGCCCTGGTAGTAGTTGTCGCCGCCAACCTCGACGTAGGCAAATCCGGAGGAGATGGTGTCGGAAGAAGTTTGGGGGGAGAAACAGGCGGGCGGGCGGATGTCGGCCGCGAAATCGACCGAGGCGCAGTTCTTCGACGAGGCGCCGAACGGCTGCACGGCGAACATGGTCCGGTTGTCGGAAGTCCGGCCTACACCGGTCATGGCGACCACGCCGTCGCCGCCACCGGCGTTGATGACGTTCATCGACCCGACATTGCGGTGGCGCCGGATCCAGCGGTCTGCGCCATCGCGGTCGGTGTCGCCCGCCAGAACCGCCGCATCCTGCACCGACGTGCGGTAGCTGCTGTCGAAGTCGTTGCGGTAGATTTCAAAGCCGTCCGTGCCATCCTCGTTCACGCGGCAGACGCGGATGTTGTCGAAGAGCGGATAGTTGCCTACTTTGAACGTATCGCCGCTCCTCGTGCTATTGTCGCCGTATGCGGAGGCGTGGTTCACGGACAGGACGATGGAGTCGATGGCCGCAGGGGCCGTGACGTGGAACGCCCTGTTGGAGACGGCGAGTCGGAGCTTGTCGTCGGTCATAAACGAGGTGTCATCCATGTCGCGTCCGAGCGGCCCGACGACAGTCCCCGACTGGGAGCCGCAGCCCCAAGACTCAATGTCGTATTTCTTCGCTTCAAGATCGGCTGTCACCCTGAACCGATACCAGCGTGCGTTGCTGGGTTTGGCGTCGCCAATCCCCGTCAATGAGGCTGTGGGAGCCGTGCTGGCGCTTCCCATCCATTTCGAAGAGGTAGTGGTGCCGCCATTCGACCCGTTGATGTAGTAGCCGCCACCGCATGCGTACTTGTTCGTCATGATCACCTTGGCGTCGTTTGAGCCAGTTATCAGCGTGGCGTCATGTGCCGAGCCGAGATAGACACCCGCCCACGCCGTGTTCATGTCTGATGGGAACTGCCACTTGGCCGGGGTCATCAGATCGAAATAGAGGCGGACTACGCCGGATGTCAGCGCCGTCCCAAGCGGGGTCGCCAGATGCGCGTGCGACTGGGATTTGCCGCAATTTGTCGATGGCGCCGTGACGCGAAGCACCGTGCCGTTGTCCCATCCGTATGAGGTGGGATTCACGAGCGCGCATCCGGGGACTCCGTCAAAGCGACGCCAGCCGTCGAGACCGGCAAGTTGAAGCTTACCGTTTGAACCGGAGCGGGCGGGGACGAGCAGACGGAGACTGCTGTCGCCGGCGGCGTAAACTGTGCCAACGGAACTCGCGCCGTAGGAGCTGGACTGAACGGTGTTCGTCGTCGGGGCGAGGGCGTAGGTGCCGGAGGTCGCGCCGACGGGTTCGACCTGGCGGTAGCGGCGGGTGGTGAAGTTGTTCTCATAGACCGGGGCGAAGTCGGACGCGCCGGGGGCCTTCCACGAGACGGCGATGTTGTCGAACATCGGCGCGTCCGCCGCAGCGGCCTTTTTG
>JAEEGI010018543.1_pt1 | contig 14135 bp, 8 predicted proteins | sample 8958751 | NCBI WGS metagenome assembly JAEEGI01 (sample SAMN16246545, study PRJNA631951) | gut metagenome | biome: gut microbiome; feature: rumen; material: KS-attached | host: Bos | place: Iran: Karaj | collected 2018-10
CGGCCTTCTCGTAGATCTTCGCGAGGTCGGAGTACAGGGAGCCCGGCATGGAGTCCTTGGACGGGATCTGGTCCATACGGTTGGACACGATGGACAGGGCGTCCGCGTACAGGGTCATGTCGGTCAGGAGCACCAGGACCTTCTCATTCTTGTCCACGGCGAAGTACTCGGCGGCGGTCAGGGCCATGTCCGGCACCAGGAGGCGCTCCACCGGAGGGTTCTCGGTCGTGTTGATGAAGCAGATGATCTTGTCCAGGGCACCCGCGGCCTCGAAGGAGTTCTTGAAGAACAGGTAGTCGTCGTTGGAAAGGCCCATGCCGCCGAGGATGATCTTGTCCACGTCGGCGCGGAGGGCCACATCGGCCATCACCTGGTTATAGGGCTGGTCCGGGTCCGCGAAGAACGGGATCTTCTGGCCGGACACAAGGGTGTTGTTCAGGTCGATGCCGGCGATACCGGTCGGGATGAGCTGGGACGGCTGGCGGCGCTTGTACGGGTTCACGGACGGACCGCCGATCTGGCGCTCCTCGCCCTCGATCTCGGGACCGCCGTCCAGCGGATGGCCATAGGCGTCGAAGAAGCGGCCGGCGAGCTGGTCGGAAACCTTGAGCACGGGCGGTTCGCCGAGGAAGGTGACTTCGGCATTGGTGGGGATGCCCTCCGTGCCGGAGAAGATCTGCAGGGTCACGACATCGCCCTTGATGCGCACGACCTGGGCGAGTTTGCCGGCCACGACGGCCAGTTCGTCATTGGACACGCCTTTCGCGCGGAGCGAAACCGTCGCCTTGGTGATGCCTTCCAGCTGGGTATAGACTCTTTGGTATGCTTTCATGGTCTTATGCAATCATTTGGTTGACGGTATCCTGGTAGCCCCGGAAGGCCTCGCCCTGGAATTCGGAGTAGTTCATCTGGCGGAGCACGTTGATCAGGTCCTTGAAGAAGGCCCGGCACTTCTCGAAGTCTTCGAAGTCATAGTCCTTGTCGCAGATGCCCAGCACGAGGTCCAGCATGTAGCGCTGGCGCTCGATCGGGCAGAGGGCGTCGATGGCGTCGAAGGCATCCTGCTGGAGGATGACGAAGTCCACGAGCTCGGACTTCCAGAAGTTCACGTGGTAGCTCATCGGGACGCCGTCGTCGCCGAGGATGTTGATCTGCTCGCTGGCTTCCTTGCCGCGGCGGATGATGTTCTTCGCGGTCTTGACCTTGCCCACCCAGCCGGGTTCGACGGTCTCGTCCAGGTATTCCTCGATTTCCGGATACTCCAGGTACTTGGAGTAGGAATCCAGCGGGGAGACGGCCGGGTAGCGCTTCTGGTCGGCGCGGCTCTGCTCGAGGGCGTAGAAGCAGCGGGCGGCCTTCTTGGTGGACTCGGTGACGGGCTCCTTGAGGTTACCGCCGGCCGGGGAAACCGTGCCGATGAAGGTGACGGCGCCGGTCTGGCCGTTGTTCAGCACGACCATGCCCGCGCGGGCGTAGAAGTTGGAGATGATGGCGGACAGGTCCACCGGGAACGCATCGGCGCCCGGGAGCTCTTCCATGCGGTTGGACATCTCACGGAGGGCCTGGGCCCAGCGGGAGGTGGAGTCGGCGAGGAGGAGGCACTTGAGGCCCATCGCGCGGTAGTATTCGCACAGGGTCATGGCGGTGTAGACGGACGCCTCACGGGCGGCCACCGGCATGTTGGAGGTATTGCAGATGATGGTGGTACGTTCCATCAGGTGGCGTCCGGTGTGCGGGTCGATCAGTTCCGGGAACTCGGTGAAGATTTCCACGACCTCGTTCGCACGCTCGCCGCAGGCCGCCATGACGATGACGTCGGCGTCGCCCTGCTTCGCGATGGCATGCTGGAGGACCGTCTTGCCGCAGCCGAACGGACCCGGGATGAAGCCCGTGCCGCCTTCGGCGATGGGGTTCAGCGTGTCGATCACGCGGACGCCCGTCTCCATGATGCGGTTGGGACGCGGCTTCTCCTTGTACCCCTTGATGGCCACCTTGACGGGCCATTTCTGGGTCATGGTGACATTGACATCCTCGCCGTCGGCCCCGGTCAGGACCGCGATGACGGTGTCGATGTTGTACTGCCCGGCGGGAACGACGGACTTGACGGTGTACGCGCCCTCGAAGGAGAACGGGACCATGATCTTGTGGGGAAGCCAGCCTTCCTTGACCTCGCCCAGCCAGTCGGCGGCGATGACTTTGTCACCGGGCTGCGCGATCGGGGTGAAGTCCCAGAGTTTCTCGTGGTCCAGCGGGTCGGTGTACTCGCCGCGCTTGAGGAAGACGCTCTCCATGGTGGTGAGGTCGTTCTGCAGGCCGTCGTAGACGCTGGACAGCAGGCCCGGACCCAGGGTGACCTGGAGCATCCGTCCTTCGAACTCGACCTTGTCACCGCCCCGGAGGCCGCGGGTGCTCTCGAACACCTGTACGGAGGCATACTTCCCGTTGACCTTGATGACTTCGGCCATCATCTTGACGCCGGAGAGGTCGATGTAGCAGATTTCATTCTCCGCCACCGGTCCGTCCACCAGTACGGTCACAAGGTTCGAGACGATACCCGTAACAATACCTGTAGTTTTCATTCGATTTATCTTTAGTTGATTATTATTCGGAATACTTGACGCCCTTGTAGGTGCCGCGGACGTCCTTCAGGAGGCGGCGGAACACGTCCCGTCCCACTTCCTCGTCCAGGTTGAGCCACCGGGTCACGATGTGGAGCTTGGCGATGTAGGCGAGGACGGCTTCGATGTCGAAGTAGTGGAACGTGGCGAGGCTGTCGATCTTGTCCCAGAGGACGTCATCCAACCCCTTCTCGCGGGACACCAGGTCCTTTTCTGCGAGGATGTTGTCCACCTTGAGCGCCTCCTCGAACTCGCCGCCCGTGAAACGGAAGCCGTCGATGTCCACGTCCTCCGCCTCGGGATCCTCCCCGGTCATCACGTCCATGTCGGGCTCGCGGCCCAGCTGGGCGTTCAGGTAGCGGACCTTGGCGTTGCGGAGGTTCAGGTCGAACCGGAAATACTCCCGGAGGAAGCGGTTCCGCTGCCGGAGGGCCGCCGCGTAGAAGTCCGCATTCAGGTCCTTTTCGGAGAACCCCTTCAGCAGGAATTCCACGAGGCCCTGGTCCTTTTCGTCCAGGTCGCGCTTGATGTCGGAGATCACCGAGTTGAACCCGGCCTGACCGGCATACTTGAAGTCCATGGTCAGGTAGGGGAGACTCGAGATGATATATTCGAAATTACTCATGCTCTTGTCATTTCGAGCGATTGCTCTCTTGTCATTTCGAGCTTGTCGAGAAATCTACCCGAAAAGGAGTTTCTTCGTCGCGGGCCGCAGGTAGCTGCCGATGAGGTCCTTGAACGTGTCGTCCGTGAGACTCACGAAGTAGCCGCCGTCCTTGGGGCCGATCTTGAATCCGCCGGCGACCTTCTTGGAGAAGGAGGCGTCGATCCCCTTGCCGAGGAGCTTGCCGAGCTCGTTCTTCACGAAGGGCTCGAGCGCGGACTTCAGGCTTTCCGGAAGGACCAGGGAGAGGTCCGCAGGCTCGTCGGCGGAGAATTTCTGCGCCACGGCGGTGATGATGCCCTTGATGTAGTCTTCATTGGCGAGGGCTTTGTCCACGGTGCTGTCCACGACCTTCGAGACCACGAGGTTCTCGATGTCTGAACGGGTGGCCTGGACGGCCTGCTGGGCGGCCATCTTCACGTCGCCCTCGACCTTGACCTTGAAATCCTCGGCGTCCTTGCGGGCTTTGGCGAGGATGGCTTCGGCCTCTTCCTGCGCCTGCTTCACGATGCCTTCAGCCTCGGCCTGGGCTTTCTGGAGAAGGGCTTCGCCGTCCTGTTTTCCCTTGGCGAGACCTTCCTCGTACAGCTTCTGGGTGAGTTCTTGGAGTTTGTCCATATTCGTATCTGTGTTTGTTTATTAGTCTTCGGTTATCTAACCAACAAATATAATAAAAAATGGCCAAAACCCAAGGTCTCGGCCAAAAATCAAAGTGTTATTGTCATTAAAAAAAGCCGTCAGATTTCCGAGAGTTCCAGCCAGCGGAGTTCTTTCTCGTCCAGGATGCCCTGGAGCTCGCCGTAGCGGGTGGAGGCGGTTTGCAATTCGGTGGCTGAGAGGGTGCCGGAGGAGAGTTTGGCCTCAAGGTCGGCCTTCTCGGCTTCCAGGCGGGGGATTTCCTCGTCCAGGGCCTTGAGTTCCTGCTGCTCCTTCCAGGTGAGCTTTCGCTTCTTAGATTCCTTCGCTGCGCTCGGAATGACAGAAGAGGCGCCCGGTGTGACCGTGCCAGGCTTGGGCTGCGCCGCCTTCTGTGCTGCCTTCTGCGCGGCTTCATAGTCCTTGATAAAGGTGCGGTATTCGGTGTAGTTGCCGATGAAGTCCTTGACGACGCCGTCGCCGCAGAAGACGAAGAGGTGGTCAACCAGGCGGTCCAGGAAGTGGCGGTCGTGGGAGACGATGATCAGCGACCCCTTGAATTCCAGCAGATACTCCTCCAGGATGTCCAGGGTGACGATGTCCAGGTCGTTCGTGGGCTCGTCCAGGATGAGGAAATTCGGCTGCTGCAACAAAATGGTCAGCAGGTACAGCCGCCGTCTTTCGCCGCCGGAGAGCCGCGAGACGGGGTTCATCCACATGTCGTGCGGGAAGAGGAACCGTTCCAGCAGGTGCGTGCTCGGTACGGTGTCCATCACGGTCTGGTCCGGGTCGAACTGCATGCCGGACTGGTGGTAGTAGCCGATCTTGAGGGATTCGCCGAGGTCCACGATGCCGGTCATCTGCCCGCCCAGGGACGGGTTCCATTTCCCGGTGATGAGGTTCAGGAAGGTGGTCTTCCCGGCGGCGTTCCTGCCCACGATCCCCACACGCTCGTACCGTTGGAAATTGTAGCTGAAGTGGCTCAGGTAGCATTTGTCCTCCCACCAGAAGGAAAGGTCCTTGCAGTTGATGACCTTGTTGCCGAGGTAGGTTCCCTTCATCTGGATTTCAGACATGTCCACCTGTTTGGAGATGTAGGTGTCCTCCGCCCGTTCCTTCAGCTCCCAGAAGGCCTGCTTGCGGTATTTGGCCTTGCCGGTGCGGGCGCAGGGCGTGGCATGCATCCATTCCAGTTCCCGCCGCAGGACATTCCGGACCTTGTCCGTCTCCGCGTTGTAATTGTCGATGCGCTCCTGCCGCTTCTCCAGGAAGTTCATGTAGTCGCCGCGGTAGATATAGACCTTGCCCCGGTCCATCTCCATCACCGTGTTGCACACGCGGTCCAGGAAATAACGGTCGTGCGTGACCATGAACAGGGTGCTGCGGGCATGCTTGAGGTGCTGCTCCAGGAACTCGATGGCGTCGATGTCCAGGTGGTTCGTGGGCTCGTCCATGATGTAGAAATCGGCCTCTGAAGCGAGCATCTGGGTCAATGCCACCCGCTTGACTTCGCCGCCGGAGAGGTCTTTCATGGGCTTTTCCCAGTCCGTGAGGGAGAACTGTGTCAGGAGCCGCTGCACCCGGCGCTCATACTCCCAAAGATGCTCCTGGTCCAGGTGCTCCGTCCATTCCGTGGAGCCGTCCATGATCTGGCGGAAGATGCTCTTTTCCGGGTCGTAGGCGTATTCCTGCTCCAGGAAGGCGATGCGGATGTCCTTGAGGAAGAGGATCTTCCCGCCGCTGTCAGATTTGTCTTTCCCTGCGAGGATCCGCAGCAGAGAGGTCTTCCCGGTGCCGTTCGGCGCGATGAGCGCGACCTTGTCGCCCTCGTTGATGTTGAAGTCGATGTGCTCGAACAGCACCTTGGGGCCGTACGACTTGGAAATGTTCTCGATCTGCAGGTAACTTGCCATGGGAAGACAAAGATACGCATTTTCCGCAAAAAAAGAGGCCGTCCCGAAGGACGGCCTCTTCACGTGGTCTAGGTTCAGCTTACTTCTTGAAGAGCATCGGAGCCATCTCGTAGAGGCAGCGGCGCCAGGTCAGGAACTCGTGGGCCGTGCCCTCGGAGACGTAACCCTTGGCATTGTAGCCGGCGGCCTGCAGGTCAGCAGCGGCCTTGCGGATCTGGTCGGGACCTTCCTTGCTGCCGCAGCCGACGAAGATGCCCTTCACGGTCTTCGGGCTTTCGCCGACGGCTGCGATCTCGTCCGGATTGTACGTGCCGCCGCTCAGGAGACCGTAGTAACCGAACATCTCGGGACGGGCCAGGGTGATGGTGTGGGTTTCCATACCGCCCATGGACAGGCCGGCCATCGCACGGCTTTCCTTCTTGGCGATCGTGCGGAAGTTGGCGTCGATGTACGGGACGAGTTCGTCGCAGAGGACGGCCTCGAAGCCGTTGTTCATCATCATGCCCATGCCACCGGCAGGACGGGCGGGACGGGCCTGCGGAGCGCCGCCGGGAGCGCCGGCAGGAGCACCACCGGGACGGCCGGGACCACCGGCGGGAGCGCCTTCGGGACGGGCGGCCGGACGCGGCATCTGGCCGGGACGGAAGCCCTCGTTGGTCATGCCGTAGGTCATCACGATGATGAACGGCTCGATCTTGCCCGCGGCGATCAGGTTGTCCATGATCAGGTTCGCATGGCCCTGGTTCCACCAGGCATACTCGTTCTCACCCCAGCCGTGCTGCAGGTACAGCACCGGGTACTTCTTCTTGTTCTGGTCATACTGCGGCGGGGTGTACACCCACGCGACGCGGTTCTGGTTCGTGCTCTTGGACCAGAAGAGGACCTGCTGCACTTTGCCGTGCGGCACGTTCTTCATGGCGTAGAAGTCGGCGTCGTGGGCCGGGATCTCGATACCGCTCTCCCAGCGGGTGGAGCCGTAGTAGTTGTGCGTGCCGGGGTCGTTGAAGACGCCGCCGTCGATGGTCAGGTGATAGTAGTGGAAGCCCTCGTCCATGGGACCGGCGGTCGTGCCCATCCAGGAGCCGTCTTCCGCCTTGCGCAGGACGGTTCCGCCGGAACCGCCGAGGCCGAGGCTCACGATGACGGACTTGGCCTTGGGGGCGTTGACCTTGAAGCGGGCGAAGCCCTGGGAGTTCACCATCGGATACTCCTGGCCGGGCTGGTTGAGCTCGGACGGCTTGAAGTCTTCCTTGATGACGAAGTTATCCATCTTGGGATCGAAGCCCTTGACGGCGGTGTAGGACTGCTTGGGCTTGTAGTTCTCATCGAACAGGAGCGGATAGTTCGCAGCGCCCAGCCAGGAATCCTTGTCGCTGACGTTCCAGAAGGTGACGCAGTCGATCACGTCCTTATGCTTGCGGAGGACCTTGAACAGGTTCACGTACTGGTCCTGCTGCAGGGTACGCTCCCAGTCGGCCACGTTCGCGCCGCCGCGGTTGAAGCGGAGGCCGCCGCCCATGTCCTCATTCACGCGGATGTCCAGCTCGGTGAGGTGGATGTGCTTGACGATGGTGGAATAGAGCTTGATCGCATTGTCCACTTCCTCCATGGACGGGCCATAGACATTGTAGTGGGCCTGCATGCCGATGCCGTCGACGGGGACGCCGGCGTCCTTCATGCGCTTGACGAGGTTGAAGATGCGCTGGCTCTTGGCGGGCTCGGCGTCATTGTAGTCGTTGTAGAACAGGAGGGCGTTCGGGTCCGCCTCGTGGGCATACTCGAAGGCCTTGTAGATGAACTCTTCGCCGGCGATCTGGTACATCGGGGAGTTGCGGAGCTCGGGGCGGCCCGGATAGACAGGGCTGTCGGCCACGGCCTCATTCACGACGTCCCAGCAGTACACGATGTCCTTGTAGCGATTCACGATGGCCTGGATGTGGTGCTTCATGTTCGCATAGAACTCTTCCTTGGGCAGGAGGTTGCCCTTCTCGTCCTGGTACATCCAGGTGCCGATCTGGCTGTGCCACATGAGGGTGTGGCCGCGCATCTTGATGCCGTGCTCGCGGCAGAAGTTCGCGATCTTGTCGGCATCCTCCCAGTTGAACTCACCCTTGCGGGGCTCGGTGGGCTGGGGCTTCATCGCGTTCTCGGCGGTGATGCTGTTGAACTCGCGGAGGACGACCTTGATCTGGTCCGGTTCCGCGACGTTGCGGTTGTTCACGGCGACACCGATCTTGAAGTAGTCCTTGTAGGCGTCCTTCAAGCCGTCGGTGGGCTCGGGAATCGTGCGGGGACCCCACTGGGCCCCGGCAGGGACCGCGCCCAGGATCAGGGCGCAAAGTCCGGCAATGAGCGTTCTTTTCATATCAGTAGTGATAAATGTGTTCGTGTTACACTTACAAATATAGTCTTTTTGTATGAAAAACCAAAACCATGGTCAAAAAAATACGGCATGTCCGGAAAAGAAAAGCGGATGACCGCCAGTCAATCGACTGAGGGTCATCCGCTTGAAAGGGTGTCGGACGGACTACTTGAACAGCTTCTGGGCGAAGATGGTGAGGTAGACGCGCCAGTTGCGCCAGATGTGGCCGCCGTCGGATTCGTAGTATTCGCAAGGGTAACCGTGCTTGTCGCAGTAATCCTTCAGGATGAGGGAATTGCGCTTCACGCCGTCGTCCTTGCCCACGCCGATCCAGAAGAGTTTGGGCTTGGCGGCGAAGAGGGCGGCGAGTTCCGGATCGTTGTCCCCGTTGGGGACGGCGACGCCGGAGAACTGGCCCACGTAGCCGAATTGGCCGGGGTAACGGCGGGCGAGGCGGGAGGATTGGCGGCCGCCCATGGACAGGCCGGCGACGGCGCGGGAGTTACCGTCCTTCTTCACGCGGTAGCGCTTCTCGATGAACTTCATGATGTCGGGGAAACTCTCCTCGATCTCGGCCGTGGAGTCGGAGCGGCTGTTCGCCATCGTGGGCTGGAACATGTTCACGGCGGCGCCCGGGGCGGCGCTGTTGAAATACACGCCGTTCGGCATCACGACGATCATCGGCTGGGCTTTGCCCTCGGCGATGAGGTTGTCCATGATCTGGGCGGTGCGGCCGAGGTCGGACCAGGCGTCTTCGTCGCCGCCGGAACCATGGAGGAGATACAGGACCGGATACTTGGCCTTGGGATTGTCCTCGTAGCCGGCCGGCGTATAGACGGTGAGGCGGCGCTTCATGCCGAGCGCCGGGCTGTCGTACCAGACATGGGCCACCGTGCCGTGCGGGACGTCGTGGACCTCGTAGTACCAGCCCTTGTCGCCCTTCTCGGCGCTGAGGGTGAAGATGTTGGTCCAGGTGGCGATGTCGCGGTTCTGGTAGATGTTGTTCGGGTCCATGGTCTGGACGCCGTCCACGATGAAACTGTAGGAGTACAGTTCGCCGGTGAGCGGTTCCGTCGTGTAGGTCCACATGCCGTCACGGCCTTCCTTCATGTCCACGCGCCCGGGCAGGAAGTCGCCCTGGAGCTGCACCGTGACGGCCTTGGGGGCCCGGTAGCGGAAGGTGACCGTGTGGTCGGGGTTGATTTCGGGGGAGGTGATGCCCGAAGCCGGGCCCAGCGCCTGCTGGGCGTAGGCGGCGGAGCCCGCGAGGAGCGCCGTTGCCACGAGGAGGGTTCGTTTCATATGTTTACTTCATTAAGAGCACGCGGTGCGCAGGCGTCTCCGCAGCGGCGGCCTCGGCGGTCGCGGTGCAGCGGATGTCGCGGGAGGAGGCGCCGAACAGGAAGGTGTAGGTGCCGGCGTCGACCTTCCACGCAGAGGCTTCCTCATCGAAGGAGGCAAGCTCGGAGGTCGGGAAGGTGAGGGTGAGTTCCTGGGTTTCGCCCGGGGCCAGTTCCTTCGTCTTGCCATAGGCCTTGAGCTCCTTGACCGGCTTGTCGAGGGTGCCCGCCGGGGCGCTCACGTACAGCTGGACGGCTTCCTTGCCGGCCACGGAACCGGTGTTCTTCACGGTCACCTTGGCGGTGACGGTCTTGCCGTCGTTGGCGACGGCCGGGGCGCTGTACTCGAAGGTGGTGTAGCTCAGACCATAACCGAACGGATACGAGACGGCGAGGTCCTTCTTGTCAAACCAGCGGTAGCCCACATAGATGCCCTCTTCGTACTTGGTGACATCGACATCCTTCTGGCCGACATCCTCGCGGCGGTTCGTGAAGTACACGCCGGTATCGGAGTCGATCGGGAAGTTCGCGGAGGAACCGGCGTCCATCAGATTCACCGGGAAGGTCATCGGGAGCTTGCCGGACGGGCTCTTCGCACCGGTGAGGATGTCGGTGACGGAGTTGCCGCCTTCCTGTCCTGCCTGCCAGGCGAGGAGGACGGCGTCCGGAATACTCTTCCAGGAGGCAGTCTCGATGACACCGCCGATGTTCAGGACCACGACCACCTTCTTGCCTTTGGCGTGGAAAGCGGCGGTCACCTTGTTCAGCAGTTCACGCTCCTTGGCGGAAAGCTCGAAATCGGCGCTGGTGCGGTCGAAGAACTCGCCGGAGTTGCGGCCGAAGGTGATGATGGCGACGTCATTGGCCTTGGCCGATGCAGCCAGCTGGGCGGGCGTGGGGACGATTTCGCTCGGGCGCGGGGTGGGATAGAAAGCGGACAGCTGGTCGGTGAGGCTGGCCTTGAAGGCGGCCTCCTCGTCGGCGATGTGCTTCAGGGTGGCTTCCTTGTTGCTCTCGTCCACGTTGAAGCCGGCGTTCTTGAGGCCGTCCAGCAGGGACACTGTGTAGGCGCGGTTCACGTTGCCGGAACCGGTACCGCCGGCGATGAAGTCGAAGGAGGTGCAGCCGAACACGGCCACGTTCTTGATGTCCTTGAGCGGCAGGACGCCCTTGTTCTCCAGGAGCACCATGCCTTCCAGTGCGCTCTGGCGGGTGACGGCGGCATGGGCCTTCAGGTCAGGCTTGTTGGAATAGGCGTATCCCTTGGCTTTCGGGCTGCGGGCAACGAGTTCCAGGCAGCGGCGGACGCAGACATTCAGTTCGTCCTCGGAAAGGGAACCGTCCTTGATCGCGTCCATGATCTGCTGGTACTGCAGGTCGGTGCCCGGCTGGAGCATGTCGTTGCCGGCGGCGATCTGCTCGGCGCCGTTGTCACCGCCGAACCAGTCGGTCATCACGAGGCCCTTGAAGCCCCATTCGTCGCGGAGGACGGTGGTCTGCAGGTCCTTGCTCTGGGAAGTGTAGGTACCGTTGATCTTGTTGTAGGAGCTCATCACGGTCCAGGGGTCGGATTCCTTGACGGTGATTTCGAAGCCTTTCAGATAGATCTCGCGCTGGGCGCGCGGGGAAATGACGGCGTTGTTGCCGGTGCGGTTCGTCTCCTGGTTGTTGTAGGCGAAATGCTTGATGGAGGTGCCAACGTCGTTGGACTGGACGCCGCGCACATAGGCGGCCGCGGTCTTGCCGGCGACCACCGGATCCTCGGAATAGTACTCGAAGTTGCGGCCGTTCAGCGGGTGGCGGTGGATGTTCAGGGCCGGGGCGAGATAGACGTCGGCCCCGTACTCATGGACCTCTTCACCCATGGCCTTGCCCACATTCTCCACCAGTTCCTGGTTCCAGGTCGAGGCCAGCAGGGTGCCGATGGGGAAGTGCGTGCAGTAGTACGTGTTCTCGTCACCTTCGCGGGTCGGGTCGATGCGGAGGCCGGCAGGGCCGTCGGCGAGGACGATGGAAGGAATGCCCAGGCGTTCGATGGGATAGGTGGTGCCGGCGGCGCCCGGGACGATGTTCTTCGTCGCGCCCACGACGGCGGATTCACCACCGAAGCCGGCCATGCCGGTGCCGATGACGAAATGGACCTTTTCCTCGAGGGTCATGGCCTTGAGGACCTTGTCGATGGAGGCTTTCCCGAGCTGGGGATCACCGGCCTTACACCCGGCGAGGGCCAGGACGGCGGCGGAAATGAGCATGATCTTTTTCATGTTGCTGTAAGTTATTGTGATTCGTTGTTCTGGTGTTTTCCCTGGGTGAAGGCCCGGTATTCGGCGGGTGTCATCCCGGTGAGGCGGCGGAAGGCGGTGAAGAAGTAGTCCTCGTTCTCGTAGCCCATCGAGAAGGCCACCTGCTTGACGGGGACCGAACTGTTGGTCAGGGCTTCCTTGACCTTGCCGATCCGTACTTCCTGGATGTATTTGGCAGGAGAGAAACCGGTGTATTCCTTGAAGATGCGCCGGAAGTTGGAATAGCCCATGCACAGTTGACGGGATAAGTCCTCGGGGGTGATGTCGCGGTACTGCTCGGCGATCAGGATTTTCGCGCGGTTGATCATTTCGGCTACCTCCGAGAAAGCCTCGTTGCGCCCATAGAACCAGGCGAGGGAGAGCAGGTGCCCCACCAGGCCGCCCAGGCGCTGCTGGAAGCCGGATTCCTGGCCGATGGCGGTCTGGATGGCGTCATTGTACAGGTCCACGATGTCGCTCTTGAGCCCGGCCTGCCAGACCGGCTTGGCGGGGGAGAAGAACCCGTTCCGGACCCACGTTTCCATCTGCGCTCCCTTGAATCCGATCCAATACTCTTTCCAGCCGGTTGCCGGATCCGGCCGGTAAGTGTGCCACTCTCCGGGGAAAAGAAGGAAGAAACTGCCCTCTCGGACGGGTATGGGCTGGGGATGCGTGGCACTCCGGAACGTCCCGGACCCGCTGGTCAGATAGAGCAGCTGGTATTCGTCCAGGATGCGACCCCTTTCCTCGGAGAACAGGTAGCGGGAAGGGTGATTGGACGGGGGGTAAGGTTCCCCGGGCCCGACTTCCTGGAATCCGACGGAATTGACGGCGGTCCCCCAGAGAAGGTCGTTGGGACCGGCGACAAGGTATTTCAGGTGGATGGCGTCGTTCATCGTGTCGTGTATGTGGCTGGCCGAGTTACAAATATAGCAATTTTCGAAGTTTTTCCGTATATTTGTAAAAACAACCATTTGTAAAAGCCTCATGAAAAAGATCTCCGTGTTCGTGACGGCCCTTCTGGCCGCTGCCACGATGTGGGCCCAAAACCCGTACCTGCCACTCTGGGAGCATCTTCCCGACGGTGAACCCCGTGTTTTCGAAGACCCCGACCAGCCGGGAAAGTATCGTGCGTACATCATCGGCTCGCATGACCTTACCTATACGGCGTACTGCAGCGGTGACATCCGCATGTGGTCGGCCCCGGTGGAGGACCTGAGCCAGTGGCGGGACGAAGGCATCCTTTTCTCCTGGTTCGTGGACGGTCAGTGGGATACCATGTATGCTCCGGACCTCGTCGAGGTGCGTGACCGTGTCACGGGAAAGAAGACCTATTACTTGTACCCGCATTCCCGTGGGCGCGGGCGTATCGCCACTGTTTGCAAGTCCGACCGGCCCGACGGCCCGTTCGTCCCCGTGAATGTCACGGAGGACGGCCGCGGCGTCCTGCCCGGATCGCTCATCGACTTCGATCCCTCCGTCTTCATCGAGACCATCACGGACAAGAAGGATCCGGATTACGGGATCGGCTACCGCGCCTACGTCTACTATGGTTTCCAGCACTCGACGGCCTGCGAACTGGACCAGAACACGATGTATTCCATGCGGCCCGGTACCCAGCTCCATGACTATTTCATTCCGGCCAGTTCGCAGTATGGCCAGGTCCGCGATCCCGAAGGGACGCAGTACCCGGCCCTGTACAAGGGCCAGAATCCCGGAGACTTCAACTTCTTCGAAGCTTCCAGTATCCGCAAGGTGGGGAACAAGTACGTCATGGTGTTCTCCGGCTACAGCGGCCCGGATTACGGCCTTTCCTCCACGAACTCCGCGCTCCGTTATGCCTTCGGCGACTCGCCGCTCGGCCCCTGGCGTTCCGGCGGCGTCCTCGTGGACTCCCGCGGCGTCGTTCCCGATGAGAACGGCGAGCATCTGACCACCTCCAATGCCGCGCACAATACGCATGGTTCCCTGCAGGAGATCAACGGCCAGTGGTATGTCTTCTATCACCGTCCGCCCCGCGGCTTTGGCAATGCCCGCCAGTCGATGGTGGCGCCTGTCAAGATTGAATGGGACAACAAGAAGGTAGCCGACGGGGGACAGCTCCGCATCACGGGATACGATCCGTACGCGAAGGACGAAGTCTGGACGGCTTCCGCTGCGGACGGTACGGTCTATACCGGCGCCGAGGTTACGAGCGAGGGCTTCCAGGTCTTCGGCCTGCCGCCATACGCCTACTATTCCGCCGGTTATGCCTGTTATCTGTCCGACCAGGACTGGATGCAGGACAACCACGATGTCTGGTGCAATGACATGGATGTGG
>JAEEGI010018545.1_pt1 | contig 14135 bp, 11 predicted proteins | sample 8958751 | NCBI WGS metagenome assembly JAEEGI01 (sample SAMN16246545, study PRJNA631951) | gut metagenome | biome: gut microbiome; feature: rumen; material: KS-attached | host: Bos | place: Iran: Karaj | collected 2018-10
GCGCGGGCCCAGGAACACGTCGCCATCGGGCAGAAGCATTTCCTGGTGGTCCTGGTGGAGTTCAAGGACCTGTCCTTCAAGGTGAGCAAGCCCCAGGAGGCCTTTACGGCGCTCCTGAACGAACCGGGCTATTCCCTGAACGGGGGAACCGGTTCCGCCCGGGATTTATACTATGAGAATTCCCATGGGATCTTCGAGCCCGTCTTCGACGTCTATGGTCCGGTGAAAATATCCCAGAACTATTCCTATTACGGAAGGAATTCGGGAGAGAACGATGTCCGGCCGGAGGACGCCCTCATCGAGGGCTGCAGGGGGCTGGACAAGGATATCGACTTCTCCCGGTATGACAACGACGGTGATGGGAAAGTGGACATGGTGTTCATGTACTACGCCGGTCACAACGAGGCGGAAGGCGGGCCGTCCGATTCCATCTGGCCCCACCAGTGGGACCTGTCCCAGGCCGGAAAGGTCGAGACGCTGGACGGGGTGAAGGTGGACAAATACGCCTGCACCTCCGAACTCCGGGGCGCCTCCGGCAATACCATGTGCGGCATCGCGACCGCCTGCCACGAGTTCGGCCATGCCATGGGGCTTCCGGACATGTATGATACCGATTACGACACGAACGGTTATGCCGGCGGTCTGTATTCCTATTCCACGATGTGCGCCGGCTCCTACAACAACGACGGCTGCACCCCTCCGTACTTCAACTTTGAGGAACGGATTTTCCTCGGCTGGGTGTCCGAATCGGATTACCGGACGTTCGACAAGGCCGGTACGTATTCCATTGGTCCGGCTTCGGAGAACATCGCCTACCGGACTTTCACCGACATGGACGGCGAGTATTTCGTCTATGAGAACCGGCCGAAGACCGGCTGGGACAGCTATATCCCGGCGGGGGGCATGCTGGTGTACCACGCCGACAAGTCATCCCGCATGGTCCGGATCGGCAGCTGGGGCGGATGGTCCGTGTCCGCCCATGACCTCTGGTACAACTGGGAACAGACGAACTGCATCAACGAGAACGGTTCGCATCCGTGTTTCTACCTGATTCCGGCCTCGAACCAGTCGGCCCTGAACACGTACCACGAATCCGGGATTCCTTTCCCCCGTTCGAACGTGACTTCCTATACGCCGGTGAGCTGGAACGGCGTCACCGGCGAGATCGCCTTCTCGGACATCACCTTCTCCGGTGGCGTCCTGACCTTGAAGGCCGATGTTCCCAGGGTGGACCTGGATTATCCTTCCATCTCCGATGCCGGTTCCTACGCGGCCGGCGACCGGTTCTCCTTCGTCTTGGATATCCCTGAAGATGTGGCCGCTCCCACCTCCGTGGAGTGGTATTACGACGACGAGCCCGCCGGGGCCGATTCCGTCACCCTCACTGCGGGCGTGCATACAGTCGAAGCCCGTTTGGCCTACGCGGACGGAAGCACGGCGGTCGTTTCCCTGGAGATCGAAGCGGAATAGCCCGCGAGGTCATCGTTTTTCCCCCGTTTTGCCGGTATTTGTGCAAAACGGGGGTTTTTGCGCAGTTGTCCCTCCCTTCCAAAAACTTTGTAAAATCTTTTCAGAATTACCTGAAAAATATTACCTTTGATGTACGCAAGAAACCAAAACACTAAACAATATCTGATATGCGTAAAATTTTTTATTTGATGACGGTCCTGCTTCTCACCGCTTCGGTGGCCTGGGCGCAGAAGAGACCCGTCAAGTACAACCAGTACGGTGTGGCCGTCAAATCGGACCGTCTGGACGTGGAGGCCCAGGACGGCATCCTGGTCCTCGCTTCTCCCACCTCGGCATACAAGCTTTGGTTCGACATCCGTGTCCAGGCCGACGGCGCCGTCTTCTTCGGTGCCCCCGACTATGCCGATCCGATCGGTAACGGCACCAGCATCCGCCGTGCGCGTTTCGCCGTGAAGGGCCAGATTGACGAGGACTGGTACGGCGAATTCGACATGGACCTCGCGAATGGCCTGGTGGAACTGAAGGATGCCATCATCCGCTACACCGGCATTCCGAACCTGGACCTCCAGGTCGGTAACTTCAAGGAAAACTTCTCCCTCCAGCGCAACACCACTTCCCGGTACCTCCAGTTCATGGAGCGTCCGATGGTGTGCTCCGCCCTCACCCCGTCCCGTCACCTGGGCTTCAACGCCAAGTATGCCAAGGATTGGCTGTGGTTCTCCGCAGGCGCTTTCACCCAGGAGGTCGCCGGCAACGAGGAATGGACCAACGTGGCCGACAACAACAAGGACTTCGGCCGCAACTCCGGCTACTCGCTGACCACGAAGCTGGTCATCCGCCCGCTCTACAAGCTGGACAACGCCAGCCTGCACCTCGGCGCCGCCTATTCCTACCGTACTTCCCTGGTCAGCGAAGCGACCGGTGAATGGGGCACCTACCGGGCCAGCGCCCGCAACTCCACCAGCATCAACCGCAAGAAGTATCTGGATACCAACAACGTTCCGGGCCTGGACCACCACAACCTGTGGACGGTGGAACTGGCCGGCCACTGGGGCGGTCTGCGCTATGAGGCGGCCTATGTCGCCGACAACGTCCTTTTCAAGGAGACTCCCGCCCTCAATTTCAACGGCTGGTACGCCCAGGCGGGCTATCTTCTCTTCGGCGGCAAGCAGCGTTATGACGCCAACGGTGCCAAGTACACCCGGATCGATCCCGGCCACAAGTGGGGCGATGTCGAACTGTGCGCGCGCTATGAGTACTGCAACCTGAACAGCGGTGCCGTCCTCGGCGGCTGCGCCGAGGCTTATGCCGCCGGCCTGAACTTCTGGGTGAACAACAACGTGAAGATGCAGATCAACTACCAGTTCAACAACAACGACCGCTATGCCAACGGCAAGGGCAAGCTCAACGTGGGCAAGGACGCCGCCGGCAACCCGGTCAAGGACTACACCAAGGTGGCGACCCCGACCGGCAAGGCCGGCGTGGACTACCACATGCTCGCCGTCCGTTTCGAGATCGACTTCTAAACCCCTAAAAGGATACGCGATATGAAAAAGATATTTTTGCTCTCCGCTGCGGCTCTCCTCGCTTTCACGGCCTGCGTGAAGGATGAAATGTACAAGGGCCCTTCGACCATCGAGAAAGTGGTGTTCACTCCCGAAGCGCCTACCTCCATCTCCCCGGTGACGGTGACGGCGACCGTGACGGGCCTCCAGAAGGTGACGTCCGCCAAGCTTACCTACAATGGAAAGGACGTGGACATGACCGGTTCCGGTGACAACTATACGGCTGTCATTCCCGCCCAGCCGGACGGCACGAATGTGGAATTCACCGTCTCCGTGACCAACGAGGCCGGTTTCACGACCACCTCCGACAAGTTCTCCTTCAAGGTGGGCGATCCCGCTACCGATTGGAGCAAGCTGAAACTCAACGAGGTCTATGGCGCCGGTGCCGACGAGGAGAAGTTCTTCGAGCTGTACAACGGCAGTGACTATCCCATCAAGCTCAATGGGGTGACCATCAACAAAGATGAGGAACTCACCTGGACCGGCATCGACGGCGAGGTGGTGCCTGCCAAGGGATTCTTCGCCATCATCGGCGGCAAGGGAACGACCGAAAGAGGCTTCTCCAGCGGCTTCTCCGCCAAGAAGGCGGTCCTGATCGAGCTGTTCGACAACAAGGGCAACCTGATCGACCGCTTCCAGCGCGGTGAAAAGGGAGACGCCTGGGGTGCGTCCCTGCCGAACAACAAGGGTTCCTGGAGCCGTATCCCTGATGGAACGGGCATGTGGATGATGACCGAGGCTTTCACGCCGAATGCGGCCAATTCCACCGCCGGTGTCGAGGACCCCGACGTCGTTCAGTAAACTTCTTAACACATTGATAACATGGCAGAATTGAAAATCGGCGAACAGTCGAAGCCCCGTTTCGAGTTCCGCAGTTTCGGGCAGTGCTTCTGCAACGCCCACAAGCGGATGGCCCGCCTTTCCGTCCCCGTCCCTGAGAAGGTATGGGAGCGCACGAGCGACGAGATCTACATCATCTCCGCGAAGAACGACATCAACAATACCAAGATCCGCGACGGCAAGATGGACATCAAGACGTTCGTCCAGAGCGTCGACGGTCTCGAGCAGTGGAACCCCCTGATGAAGGGTGAGTTCCCGATCTCCCGCGAGGTGCTGGAGAAGGAAGTCTTCCCGGCCTTCATGGTGGAGATGCCCAAGCTGGACAAGGACACCTACACGTATGACGAGTTCATCGCGATGGTCAAGGCCTGTCCGGACCTCGCCGCGGTGCGCGTGCACAAGCAGCGCTTCGGCTACATGGTGAACAACACCATCTGCGAGGTGGGCAACGTCCTCATCAACGGTGCGAAAGTCGTCACCATCAACTCCGAATCCACGGAGATCGAAGACATCAAGAAAACCATCGCGGACTGCGGTCTCGAGGGCGTGGAGAACATCAACTACCTCCAGGCCATCAAGCGCGTGATCGGCATGAGCGACAAACCCCTTGCAAACGAATAGGCTATGGCACAGGAAATTGAAAAGAAATTCCTCGTGAAGGGCGACTTCAAGGCCGACGTCTTCAAGGCCACCCGTATCACCCAGGGTTATCTCTGCAGCGTTCCGGAGCGCACCGTGCGCATCCGCGTGAAGGGGGACAAGGGTTTCATCACCGTCAAGGGTATCGGCAACGCTTCCGGCGCAGCCCGCTTCGAGTGGGAGAAAGAGATTCCCGTGGACGAGGTGAAGGCCCTCCTGGACCTCGCCGAACCGGGCGTCATCGACAAGACCCGCTACCTGGTGAAGAACACGGACGGGAAGCATACCTGGGAAGTGGATGAGTTCTACGGGGACAACGACGGCCTCACGGTCGCCGAGATCGAGCTCACCGACGAGAACGAGCCCTTCGACAAGCCGGCCTGGCTGGGAGAGGAAGTGACGGGCGATCCCAAGTACTTCAACTCCATGCTCATGAAGAACCCTTACAAGAACTGGAAGTAATCCTACGATGGAATCGGCAGAAGACAAGACGAAGGCGGCGGCGTTCGATCCGCTGGACATGGGCAACTACAAGGTTGAAAAGCTGCCCAAGATGCAGAAATCGAAGTTCGAGGTGTGGATGGCCCGGCTGGGCGGTCCGCTGGCCCTCGTCGCCTTCGTCTGGATCTGCTGGTTCTGCCATATCGGGTTCATCGACAACCTGGACACGGGCATCCTGGCTTCGTCGGCGCAGAAACGGCTGGAGGCCCTCGGGCTGGACGGCTTCATCCGCGCCAACTACGCCATGCTGGCGATATTCGTCGCCAGCCTCATCCTGTGGATGACGGAGGCCCTGCCCAACTACCTGACCTCCCTGATCCTGATGCTGGGCGTGGTCCTTTTCAACGTGACTACCCAGAAGGAAGCCCTCGCCCAGCTCGGCCATCCGGTGATGTGGCTCAATATCCTGAGCTTCGTCCTGGCGTCGATGCTGGTGAAGACCCAGTTCGCCAAGCGGCTGGCACTCGCCTTCGTCATCAAGTTCGGCAAGAGCGCGAAGGGCGTGCTGTGGAGTTTCCTCCTGATCAACCTCGTCCTGTCGGCCTTCATTTCGGCGACGACGGTCAAGGCCACCATCATGCTCCCGATCTTCATGGTCATCTGCGCCATCTACGGGGCTTCGGGCGGACATCGCAACAACTTCGGCCGTAACCTCGTGATCCAGAATCTGTTCCAGGTGAACATCGGTGCGAACGCGTTTTACACCGGTTCCGGCGCGCACCTGCTCGCCATTTCCCTTATCGCCGGCTTCGTGGGCTCCTGCGACTTCGGTTACAAGGAATGGCTGGTGGCCGTCGGCCCGATGTCCATCATCATCCTGGTGGTGGGCCTGCTCCTGGGCATGTACGTGTTCTTCCCGATGAAGAAGGAGGAACAGGTGCCCCAGATCGAGGGCGGCATCGACCGGCTGAAGAAAGAACTTGACGCGATGGGCAAGATGACGAAGGAGGAATGGAGGGCGGTCGCCATCTTCCTCGTGGTCCTGTTCCTGTGGATCACGAAGGGGACTTTCCACAACATTGACGAAACCATCGTCGCCCTGATTGGCGCGGTCCTGGCCCTGCTTCCGGGCATCGGCGTCGTCAAATGGAACGACGTGGACATTCCCTGGCACCTGATGCTCTTCTCGGCCGGCGCCTATGTCCTGGGCAGCGGCCTCAATGCCACCGACCTTCCCAACACGATGGTCAATGCGGCCTTCGATTCGATGGGCATCACGTCCGATACGCCCTTCTGGGTCCTGTATGTCATCCTCACCTTCCTGATGATGTATTCCGGACTGGTGTTCCAGTCCAAGACCATCCGGACGATGGTGTTCGTCCCCATCGCCCTGGGTGTGGAGAAGCGTTTCGGCTTCCCTCCGATGAGCCTCGCCCTTCCGGTGTCCATGCTCATCGAGCACTGCTACGTACTGCCTTTCAACAGCAAGCCGGCGGCCCTGCTGTACAATACGAACCAATACAGCCAGACCGATGCCTTCAAGTTCGGCATCACCATGATGACCTTCTCCTGGCTGCTGATCCTTCTCTTTGGGGCGACCGTCCTCAAGTGGCTCGGTATCACCCCCGGACTCTTTTAATCGACTGACACCATGATAATTGACTGGAATCTGATTCTCCGCCTCTTCCTCGGCGGACTGATGGGCGGACTGATCGGCCTGGAGCGCGAATTCCGCGCGAAGGAAGCCGGCATCCGTACGCACTTCATCGTGGCGCTGGGCAGCGCCCTGTTCATGATCATCTCACAGTTCGCCTTCCCGGACGCCGGAAAGTTCGACGCCTCCCGCGTCGCGGCGCAGGTGGTCTCCGGCATCGGTTTCATCGGTGCGGGTGTCATCATTTTCCAGAAGAACGTGGTCCGCGGCATCACGACCGCCGCCGGCCTGTGGGTGTCCGCCGCCATCGGCCTGGCGTGTGGTGCGGGCATGTTCCCCATCGCCATCGCCGCCACTCTGCTCACCATCTCGTGCCTGGAACTCCTGCACTTCTTCCATCTCCGGTATGGGGAGAAGGTCATGGAAATGACGCTCTCGGCGACGGAAAACGGCGATCTCCTGTCGGTGATGGATATCCTGAAAAGGAACGGCATCGACGTGGAGACCTATTCCGTCTACGACGGAAAACTCCATCTGACGCTCCGGCTCAAGCTCCACAATTACCTGGAGACCCTCCGGATCTTGGTTTCGTCCTTGGAAGGATACCGGATCGAGGAGATGAATTAGCCGCTTATCGGGATGAAGCGGACACTTCTTTTCCTGTTGCTTTTCCTGCTGGCCGTTCCCCTGGGCGCCCAGATGGACTACCATCGCCGGATTCCACCGATGCCGTATGCCCGCGTCGACCGGAATCAACTGCAGTTCCCGGGAGGGGATGCGCCGACGTTCGAAACTTTCCTCCGGAAGCTGGACACGCTCCTCCTGACCGGCCAGGGCGATGTCCGTATCCTCCATATCGGGGATTCGCACATCCAGGCCGGGACTTGGACCAATACGTTCCGCAAGAACCTGCTGTCCCTCCGGTACGGGATCGATGGCGGCCGCGGTTTCGTCTTTCCTTTCGCCGCCGCCGGGACCCATACGCCGATGGGTTACCAGTCTTCCTATACCGGCACCTGGTCTTCCAGCCGTTGTCTCCGGCCCGAAACGGTGATGGGACTCAGCGGGATGACGGTTTCGACGGTGGATACGGCAACGGTCACGCTGGACCTGGCTCCGTCGGACCGCGGACTGTGGGATACCCGGTATATGTTCCGGTCCGTCGATGTCCTCGGCTACGGGGACCTGGAGCCGGTGGTGCTCCTGGACCGGGAAAAGATTCGCGGCCGGCTTCAGGCCGAAAGCTGGCATTTTGAACTGCCGTATTTCACGGACCGTGTCCAGATCGGTTTTGAGAACTTTCCCGGCAAGTACACCATCAAGGGCGTCTACCTGGACAGGCCGGAGGAAGGCCTGACAGTCAGCGAAGTAGGCGTGAACGGCGCGCAGATGTCATCCTTCCTCAAATGCGAGGATTTCACGCGCGACCTGAAAGTGGTGAAGCCGGACCTCGTCATTTTCTCCCTGGGCATCAATGACCTGCAGGGGTCGAGTTTCGAAGCCCGCCGTTTTGTCACCAATTTCAGCAAGCTGGTCCAGCTGGTCCGTCATGCCAACCCCGATTGCGCCTTCCTGTTCACGACCTGCAGCGACACCCGGAAAAACGGCCGTACCAATCCCTTCGGCGCCCAGGCGCGGGATACTTTCAGGGAGATTGCCGCCGGGAGCGGCGCCGCCCTTTGGGATCTGTTCGAGATCATGGGCGGTGAAGGGTCGATGGAGGCATGGGTCAGAAACGGTTTAGCCAGCCAGGATTACATTCATTTCACCCAGGCTGGCTATACCGTTCTCGGAGATTTGCTGTTTAATGCCCTGATGGACAGCTACTACCGGTTCTCTGCGGCCTCGACGGCCTTGAAATAGCGATAACTGTTCACCTTGACTTCACCGATGGAGGCCTCGTCGCAGACGATGGTCCCCGCCGGGTGGTTCTGCAGGCCGCTGAGCGTGCAGTAGTGGGACATCGGGCCTTCGATGGCATCCTTGAGGGCGCGCGCTTTCTTGGAACCGAAAGCGAGGATCACGACCTCCTTGGAAGACAGGACGGTGGCGACACCCACGGTGAGGGCCTGGGCGGGAACCGCCTCGGGATTTCCCCCGAAGAAGCGGGCGTTGACCTCGCGTGTGTCCTGGGTCAGGGTGATGACGCGGGTACGGGAGCTCAGGGATGAGAAGGGCTCGTTGAAGGCGATATGGCCGTCTTCGCCCACGCCGCCGAGGAACAGGTCGAAACCGCCGGCCGCCTCGATGGCCTTCTCGTAGGCCTCGCATTCGGCCGTGGTGTCGGTCGCGTTTCCGTTGAGGATGTGGATGTTCTCCGCCGGTTCGTCGATGTGGTCGAACAGGTAGCGGTGCATGAACGAATGGTAGCTTTCCGGATGCTCCACCGGCAGGCCGACGTATTCATCCATATTGAAGGAAATCACGTTCTTGAAGGATACTTCACCGGCCTTGACCATGCGGATGAGTTCGGCGTAGGTATCGATGGGGGTGGATCCGGTGCAGAGGCCCAGGACGAAGGGAGCGGAGGTCCGGGCGGCCTTCTCGTTGATCTTGGCTGCGATGTAGTGGGCGGCCCAGAGGGAACCCTCTTTCGCGTTGTCACGGATGATGACTTTCATGATTCGTAAGGATTTATACTGACTAACTAACAGAGTTTCAGGAATACTTCGATGGCCTGGTACTCCGCCATGCCCAGCTGGTCATACAGTTGGGCGGTGTTCTGGGTGCGCTCTTCGGCGCGCTGCCAGAACTCGCGCGGATCCTCACCCGGGAACGGGACGATATCCTTTTGCGAAAGATGGCGGAAGATGGCGTGGCGCTTCTTCACGACCTCGTCCGGGCTCAGCGGAACGGCCATGTCCACGCGGCCAAGCTCCCACTCCATCCAGGCGCCGCGATAGAGCCAGATGTGGGTGTCGGAGATCCATTCGTTGCCTTCGGCCTTCAGCTGCTCCACGGCGTCAAGGGCGGCCTCGGTGCACACGCGGTGCGTCCCGTGCGGGTCCGCCAGGTCGCCGGCCATGAAGATCATGTGCGGCTTGAGCTGCCGGATCAGGTCCTTGATGATGTCCACATCGGCCTGGGTACGCGGATTCTTCTTGATGCCGCCGGACTCGTAGAACGGCAGGTTCAGGAAGTGCGCGTTGGTGTTGTCGTTGAGGCCGAAGGAACGCACGGCGCCGCGGGCTTCGCTGCGGCGGATGGCGCCCTTGATTTCCAGGAGGGCCCGGGGTTCGGGCTCGCCCGGACGCTTGCTGTCCACGAGGGCTTTCACTTCGTCGAACTTGTCGGCGAAGCCCAGCTGGAAGGCGGCGTCCATGTGCTGGAGCACCACGTCGTCGTGGACCGCCACGTTGCCGGAGGTTTCATAGGCGACATGCACGTCGTGGCCCTGGGAGGCCAGGCGGATGAAGGTACCGCCCATCGAGATGACATCGTCGTCCGGGTGCGGGGAGAAGATCAGGACGGTCTTCGGGAACGGCTTCGCCGAAACCGGACGCGTGGCATCCTCGGCATCCGCTCCGGGCTTGCCGCCCGGCCAGCCGGTGATGGTGTGCTGGAGGTCGTTGAAGACTTCGATGTTGATCTTGTCGAAGGGACCGTATTTCTCAAGCAGTTCGCCCAGGTTGTTCTCCAGGTAGTCCTTTTCCGTGAGTTTCAGGATCGGCTTGCCGACGGTCTGGCACAGCCAGACGACGGCCTTGCGGATGAACTTCGGGGTCCAGTCGCAGGGACCGACGAGCCAGGGGGCGACTACGCGGGTGAGGAGGCTGCCGGCGGTTTCGTCCACGAAGAAATGGATGTGGTCGTGGCGCTGCAGCAGGGAGGCCGGGCAGGCCGTGGTCATTTCGCCTTCGGCGATGGCCTTGACGGCACGGGCCTTGTCCTCGCCCCAGGCCATCAGGACGATGCGTCCGGCGGTGAGCATCGTGCCGATGCCCATCGTGATGGCGCTCTGCGGCGTGGCCGTGATATCGTGGTTGAAATTCTTGGTCTGGCGCTTGCGGGACTTGTAGGACAGGCGTACGGTACGGGTGCGGGTTTTCTCGTTGCTGCCGGCTTCGTTGAAGCCCACCTGTCCGTCCTCGCCGATGCCGATTACCAGCAGGTCCAGGTTGCGGGCGACCTTTTCGAATTCGGCACAGTACGCGGACACGAACTGCTGCGGGACGGTTCCGTCGGGGATATGGACGTTCTCTTTCTGGATATCGATCTTGTCGAGCAGGGTCTCGTGCAGGCGGTGGTTGCGGCTCTGGACGGCGTCCTTGGAGCACGGGTAATATTCATCGATGGAGACGACTTCCACGTTGCGGAACGAAACCTGGCCGGCCTTGTAGCGGCGGGCGAGCTCATTGTACAGGGACGTCGGGGTGGCGCCGGTGGTGAGGCCCAGGCGGAACAGCCGTCCTTCCGGGGTCGCCTTGATGGCGTCGACGATCAGGTCGGCGACGGCATAGGAGGCGGGACGGGATTCCGGATAGATCTCCGTCCAGATTTTTTCATAGTTGTGCAGGATGCCTTTGGGGAGATTCTTCTCTATCAGGCCTCCTTCGTAAGGCAGTGTAAAATGCTTACTCATAGCTGGTTGTCATTAAGTTCGAACGTATTGCCCTGACGGATGTCGCCCGTCTGCAGGCCTTTCTTGAGCCATTTCATGCGCTGGGCGGCGGTACCGTGGGTGAACGACTCCGGCATCGCGTAACCCTGGGATTTCTTCTGGAGGTAGTCGTCGCCGATGACGGAGGCGCACTGGATGGCCTCCATCAGGTCGCCATCCTCGAGGGAACCGAACATCTGGCTCTCGTAGTGGCCCCACAGGCCGGCGTAGAAGTCGGCCTGGAGCTCGATGCGGACGCTCACGCGGTTGGCATTGGCTTCGTTCATGCGGGCCATCTGCTGATGGGCCTGTCCGAGGGTGCCGAGAAGGTTCTGCACGTGGTGGCCCACCTCGTGGGCGATCACATAGGCGTAGGCGAAGTCGCCGTCGGCCCCGAGCTGCCGTTTCATCGTGGAGAAGAAGCTCAGGTCGATGTACAGTTTTTCATCGGCCGAGCAGTAGAAGGGGCCCATCGCTGCCTGGCCGGTACCGCAGCTGGTGGAGGTGGTACCGGTGTACAGGACGAGGGTCGGATTCCGGTAGGTGCCGATACCGTTCTGCCTGAAATAGGCGCTCCAGACGTCCTCGGTGGAGGCGAGGATCTGGCGGGAGAACTTGGCGAGGGCCTCGTTCTCGGGCGTGGGCTCATAGGAACTTTCCTGCTGTATGCCGCCCAGACCGCCGGAGTTCGAGACATTCTTGATGACGTCTCCGATGTTTCCGCCCATCAGGAGCGTGATGATGGCGACCAGGGCGACACCGCCCAGTCCCAGGCCGGCGACCGTGCCGCCGCTCATTCCTCTGCGGTCTTCCACATTGGAGCTTTCTCTTCTTCCGTCGAGTTTCATATCCGTGTTATTTTAAGATTTGTTCGATTCGGTCCAGTTCGCCGTCCACGGGGGCGGGCTTGATGCCGAGGAGCTTGCAGAGCATCGGATACAGGTCGATGTTCTTGAAGCCTGCGAGGCGGCCTTCTTCATAGGGTACGGCCTCGTAGCCCCGCTTGAAGTCCGGTCCCACGGCCCGGAAGCAGACGAGCATGTCGGTTTCCTGCGGCGCATAGCCGTGGGTGCCCTTGTTCCTGGACGGGGCGAAGTTGAACTGCCAGCCCAGGTCCGGGGAGACGATGATGTCCCCGGTGCGGTCGGAGGTCCCGTAATTCAGGGAGTCGGGCATCTGGCCGTGCCGGTATACGTTCAGGTGGGGAATCCGGGACAGGGCGTTGTAAACCGTGTCCACATAGCCTTCCTTGCAGAATATGCTCGTGGGAGTCGCCCCGGCGATGTCCTCGATCCAGCTGTCGTCCAGGGCTTCGGCCCAGGAGACGAAGCGGTCGGGACTGATCGCGGTCATTCCGTGGTCGCCGGCGAGGATGAAGTTGATCCGCTTCGCGTGCGGGAGTTGCATCAGCCGGAGGTAGAATGCGTGCATGAGGCTGTCCATGTAGTGGGTCATCTCCGCTGTTTCAGGGGAGACAGGACCCGTCACGTGGCCCGTATGGTCCGGTTCGTCGAAATAGACCATCAGGAGGCGCGGGCGTTCCTTTTTCGGAAGGGACAGTAGCCGGACGGCCTCGTCCACGCGCTCTTCGAAGGTCCAGTGGGGCTGTTCGTTCCAGTTGCGCCAGTAGTCGGGATGCATCCCCTGGATGGGGACGTCGCCGCCCAGCCAGTAGATGTTGGCGGTTTTCACGCCCTGTTTCCGGGCGGTGATCCAGATGGGCTCCTTCAGGTAATACTTGGGGTTGAACCGTTTGGTGGAATCGTTCATCGCATAGTGCGAGCCGTCGTCCGGATCCCGGAAACTGTTATGCACCATTCCGTTGTGGTCGGGAACGCATCCGGTTGCCATTGTATAGTGGTTCGGGAAGGTGGAGGCCGGGAAAGACGGCTCCATCGCGGCTTTTACGCCGACGGTCGCCAGGGAGTCGAAGAACGGCATTCCGTAGAGCTCGGGATAATCCCAGCGGTTGCCGTCCAGGGACACGATGACCGTATAGTTCCGCTGGCAGGCGGTGACCGCCAGGAGAAGGGCCGTAAAGGTCGACAGAATGTGTTTCATCGGCGTCCGTTTTTCTCTTATGAATCACAAATATAAGAAATACCGCCGGAAAATCATATCCCGGGGGCGACTTTTCTGCAACCGGCGGTTTTAAGGTACCGGGATGGTCTTTGGCGAAAGGCATTCCGGCGCAGGTGTGGCTGATTTCTGGCGCAGGTGGGGAAAAGAAGGGAGGACCTGCGCCACTGTAGAGCGTAGGGCCCCATTTTGCGGCGCAGGTCTCCACCCTTAAAACCCACCTGCGCCAAAAGTGAGACCCACCTGCGCCAACGGAGGGGGCGGCGGGACAGTGGCTGGTGGTCCTGGTGTTGGGGCTGATAAACTCGTTTTTAAGTCTTTTTTAAGGCCGGTTAATCGTCCATTTAAGAGGGAATAAAGGAGGGAGCCGTAATTTTGTGTTCAAAGATGTGCGCACCATGAAACGGACCTTCCTTCTTTTCCTTGTCGGACTTCATGCCGTCCTCCTAGGGGTCGACGTCCACGCTGGGGCCGCCGCCCAAACTGGAACAGGCTCCCCACGGGGGCCGGGGTGCGTTTCCCGGGCCGCTTCGCTCCTTCGGAAGGGTTCACCAACCGGCTGGAGAAGCCGTACCGCGATGAAATCTGCCTGAACGGGTATTGGAACTTCCAGCCCGGAGCCGGATGCACCGGGGCCTGGGATTCCGTCCGGATTCGGATTCCGTCGCCGTGGAACGTGAACGGTTTTGCCTGGAACGGCCTGGAAGGGCCGGACCACCGTGATTATCCTTCCTATCTGGCGTCCTGGAACGAGGTCCGTGAGGCATGGATGCAACGGACGGTCCGGGTGCCTGCCGACTGGGCCGGGGACCGGATTTTCCTGCATTTCGAAGCCGTGGCCGGCAAG
>JAEEGI010018547.1_pt1 | contig 14135 bp, 11 predicted proteins | sample 8958751 | NCBI WGS metagenome assembly JAEEGI01 (sample SAMN16246545, study PRJNA631951) | gut metagenome | biome: gut microbiome; feature: rumen; material: KS-attached | host: Bos | place: Iran: Karaj | collected 2018-10
TCAGCGAGACCGACTATTTCTATAAGGCAGTCCTCTGGGCCGTGGAAAACGGCATCACCAAAGGAACCTCAAAGACCAAATTCTCTCCCGCGAAGACCTGCACCCGCGGCGAGGTCGTGACCTTCCTCTACCGCGACTTGGTTGGCGCGGAATAAACCACACACTGTAATGGCCGCGCACCTGCGCGGCCATTACAGGAGGATCAATCTGGGGAACACGGCGTTGGAACGCATCGGCGGGCGCGTGGATACGCGCCCGGTTTCGTGAAGCGAAACAAATCGCCCGGAGGGCGATGGGAGGTTCTTCCTTCCACCGCCCTTCGGGCGATTGTTATATTGTTGGGTGATCGGTCTCAGTCGGCGGAGACAGGCCAGGGGTGGGCGGCGTCCACGATGGCGTGCTCCAGCAGGTACTGGTGCCAATACTTATAGCAGCTTGCCTTCGGGTGGCAGCCGTCGCCGGTCCAGTCGGCGGGCATGTGGTTGGTGCCGTCGTTATAGGCCTCGGTCAGATCCAGATAATAGCAGCCGTTTTCCTCCGCAAGCTGCTTGAGACGCTCGTTCTTCTCCATGATGCCGGAGGTGGCAAAGACCGGATTGCTTGCCTCGTGCTTCTGCGTCACGTAGAGGATCGCCTGGATATAGATGATGGCGTCGGGCTGAGCGCTGCGGATCTCGTTGAGCACGGACTGATACTGGTTAATGAACGCGTCCGTATCATAGCCGCATTCGTTGATGCCGAGCTTGATATAGATTTTGCCGAAGGTCTCGCCCTGGAGCAGGGCGCGCAGGCCGCGGTAGCCGTAGAACTCGTCGGTCATATCCAGGATGCCGAAGATCGTGGCGGAGGCGGCGGAGAAATGCTTCGCGCTGCCCATCGGGTCATAGAGGCAGAGGCCGTCGGTCAGGGAGTTGCCGATGAAGAGCGCGTCGGAGAAGTAGGATTCATCCACGGTCGTGAAGCCGATGGGATAGTCGGGCGCTTCGGTGGTCGGGACGTCGGTGACGGGAGCCTCGGTCGTCACGGGCACGGTGGTCTGGGCGGGCGTTTCGGTGGAGACGGGCTGGGAGTCGGGCTGGGCCGTGGTCTGGACGGGGGCCGGGGTGGTCACAACGGGCGCGCCGGGCTCGGCGGGCGTCTTCGGTTCGGACTTTGAGCAGCCGCGCAGGCCGGTGATGAGCAGGAAAAGCAGACCGGCGGCAATGATCGTCAGGATCAGCGGGCTTTCATTGAGGATGGCGGCAAGACCGCCGCGTTCGTATCTTTCTTTCATGGGATTCTCCTTTTTCAGAAGGCGGCGTAGCCCATCGGGTCGCTGCCGTTTTGGGTGAGCACGTAGACGGAATACCAGAACAGCGCTGCCAACAGCACGGACAGCACCCAGGCTCCGATTTTGGATTTGCCGACGCGGCGGATGATCGTCTCCGGCAGGGGGAAGCAGAGGATGACGCCGGCGATGATCGCCGGGCCGACGCTCTTCCAGAACGTGGCAAAGTCGTTGGGGTCCATCCCGGCGGACTTGCCCGATGCCGGGAAAAGCCTGCTGAGATAGAGGGCAAGATCGTCCAGATCGCGGATCGTGAACATGACCCAGCTTACGATGATCGGGATCAGCACCCAGATATGGGCCAGGATGGAGACGAAGACCTTCCAGACCTTGCCGAGCACGCCCTGATTCTCCAGGCGCTTGCCGATCTGGAAGCGGTTGACGACGAAGGTCCGCCAGAGCCGCTCGATCACGGCACAGACGCCGACGGTCATGCCCCAGAGGATGAAGTTCAGGCCGGGCGCGGGCTTCCAGAGGACGACGACCGTGACCGGAATCAGCAGGACCAGCCAGATATGACCGACGAGCCGACTTGCAAGCGTGGGTCTGCCCTCCGGGTCCGTCTCCAGGTTCCTGCCGTTGATCCGGCGGTTCCAGACCGGATCGACCAAAACGGCGGCTGCAAAGGCGACGCCCCAGAACAGATATTTGGGGGCAAGGCCGCTGCCGTGCCAGACCGAGGTCAGCAGCCAGACCAGCAGGACGTTCAGGATCGTCCGCAAAAGGCCCTCGCGGCTGCCGCCCAGGGGGATGTAAACGTAGTCGGTGAACCAGCGGGTCAGGGTCATGTGCCAGCGGCGGTAATAGTCGCTGACGGTGCGGGCGATATAGGGATAGTTGAAGTTCTGAGGCAGCTTGTAGCCGAGGGTCCCGGCAATGCCCATCGCCATAAAGGTGTAGGCCTGCCAGTCGATGAAGATCTGCAGACTGGTATCCACCGCGCCGAGCCAGGCCAGCTTGGTGGAGATCGCGTCATAGCCGATCCTGGCGAGGGAATAATAGCCGTTGGACCACATGACGCTCAGCTTGTCGGAGAGCAGGATCTTCATGGCGAAGCCCAGGATGAAGTAGGTCAGACCGAGCTGGACGTTCGCCAGAGCGTACTTCGGGCGGTCAAGCTGGCCGGACAGCTCGCCGTAGCGGGCGATCGGGCCCTGAATGTACTTCGGAAAGAAGAAGGTAAACGAAGCGAAGCGAATCGGATCGGTCTCCGCCTCGATCGTGCCCCGGGCCACGTCGGCCAGGTAGGCGATGAAGGAGAAGAGATAATAGCTCAGGCCGAGCATCGGCACGCCAAGCTGCTTGAAGGTGACAAGGGCGATCACGTTGACCGCCGCGGCGCAGGCCAGGGCGGGCTTACGGAAGGCCGTGCGGGAAACGCAGAAGCCGAGCACGTAGTTGACCGCCGCAAAGAGCAGGGCAAAGAGCGCCGCCTGCCAGGAATTGACCGCCACAAAGGCGACGCTTCCGGCCAGCATCAGATACCTCCGCCAACGCTCCGGGCAGAACGCGTATATCACCAGGAAGACAGCAAAGGCGATCAAAAAGGCAATACTGTTGAATTGCATCATAATGAGACCCCTTTTTTGTTCCTCAAAATCGTCCCTACTATACCACAGGAAGCACGCAAAATCAATCCGAACTTCCCGAAAAAATGGATTTTCCCGAAAATTCCTTGCTATTTGCAGGCAACTGTGGTATCATTTCAAGGATTACAGAATCTTTCAGGAGCAGCAAATCATGGAAAACAATCTTACCTTTCAGGATATGAATCTCCCGGAGCCGATCCTTGCGGCCCTGGAGCAAAAGGGCTATGGCTGGCCCACGGCGGTGCAGGCGCAGGCCATCCCGCCGTTTATGGAGTGGAAGGACGTGCTTGCCAAGGCCCCGACCGGGACCGGCAAGACCTTTGCCTTCGGCATCCCGATGATCGTCCACGTGGATCCCGCCTGTGAGGACGTGCAGGGACTGATCCTGGCCCCGACCCGCGAGCTCGCCATTCAGATCGGAGACGAGCTGCGCTCCCTTCTGCCCGGCTACCCCGATCTCCGCGTGGCCGTCCTCTACGGCGGGCAGAAGCTGGAGCCCCAATTCAAGCAGCTCAAGCGCAAGCCGCAGATCGTGGTCGCCACCCCCGGCCGGCTGATGGACCACTTCAAGCGTCACACGATCCGGCTGGACAAGGTCCGCACCGTCGTGCTGGACGAGGCCGACCGGATGCTCGACATGGGCTTTTTCAAGGACGTGACCGGCATCGTGGACAAAACCACCGGGCGGCGCAATCTCGGCCTGTTTTCTGCCACCTTCTCGCAGGAGGTGCTGACCGTCTCCTGGATGTACCAGCGCGACGAGGTGGAGATCACGGTCAAGCCGGACGCCGAAAACAAGCCGGACATTGACCAGTACTCCCTGACCGTCCCGGCCATGGAAAAGGCCGAGGCCGTGCTGAAGCTGATCCGTATGGGCAGCTTTGAGCGCGTGATGATCTTCTGCAACACGAAGGTCATGTGCCAGCGGCTTTCGGACGATCTGGCCCGCGCGGACGTGAACGCCGACTGCATCCACGGCAATATCGCCCAGACCCAGCGCGAAAAGACCATGCAGCGCTTCCGCGACGGGAAGCTGCAGGTTTTGATCGCCACCGACGTAGCGGCGCGCGGCATCGACGTGGACGACGTGGACTGCGTGATAAACTATGATATTCCCGAGGAGAACGAGTATTACATCCACCGCATCGGCCGGACCGGCCGCGCCAGAAAGAAGGGCGTCTCCTTCGCCATCGTCGGTTCCTTCCCCGAACAGATGAAGCTGAACGAGATCGCAAAGTTTTCGCACTTCGAGATCCAGCCCGTAGCCTTCAACGAGTACGGTCTGGAAAAGGTGGAGAAAAAACAGCCTGCGGCCCCTGCCCGCCGCAGACGCAGAATATGACCGGCGCGGAGCGGGGCTGGCTGCTGCTCTGCGCCGACCTCGCGGACGGACTGCGTCCGATGACCCTGCCCCAGGTCCGGAGCCTGCGCGCAGCCCTGCGCCAGAACGATCCGGATCTGCGCGACCCGGATCGGGAGCTGACCGACGCAGACCTCTGCGCCGCCGGTCTGGACCGCGCCGCGCGCGAGCGCATCCTGCGGCTTTTGGGCCGCGAAGCGGCGCTGGACGCCTATCTGAGCACGGCCCTGCTGTTTGAGATCTATCCCCTGACCGTGGTCAGCCCGGACTATCCCCGCCGCCTGCGCGAGCGTCTGGGCGACGACGCCCCGGCGGTTCTGTTTTACTGCGGCGACCCGCATCTGCTCTCCCGACCGGGGGTGAGTCTGACCGGCTCGCGCAGTCTGGACGCGGCCTCGGCGGAGTTTGCCCGAAAGGTCGGCGCGCTGGCTGCGCGGGAGGGCAAGGTGCTGATCTCCGGCAACGCCCTCGGCGCGGATCAAACGGCCCAGAACGCATGTCTGGACGCGGGCGGGTCGGCAGCCGCCTTTCTGCCCGGAGAGCTGAACAAGGAAAAGCCGCCGGAACGAGCGGTCTTCGTCACCGAGACCGGCTGGCACCTGCCCTTCGCTCCCTACCGCGCCTTGCAGCGCAACCGGCTGATCTACGCCCTGGCCGGGCACAGTCTGATTGCCCGGACGCATACCACCGGTGGGACCTTTTCCGGCGCGAGCGAGGCCCTGCGACGGGGCTGCGGGCCGGTCTCCGTCCGGGACGACGGCTCTCCCGGCGCGCAGGCGCTGATCGCCCGCGGCGCATACCCGGTTCGGACGCTCGAAACGCTCGCCCCCCCGCTCCCCGCCCAGCTTCCCCTGTCGGATCAGGGCTGAGGCACAGTACAAAACAGTCGCCCCATAGAATCCCCGGCTGACAGTTCAAGGGACTGCCAGCCGGGGAAACCGTTTTCTATGATAAGGTCAACCGGTTTTTTATTCCGCTTCCGCCAGGTCCCGGTAGAGGAAGGTCACCACTTCGCCGCGGGTGCAGGTTTTCGAGGGGGAGAACGTGGAGGCGGAGGTTCCCCTGGTGACGCCCTTTGCCAAGGCCCAGAGGACGGCGGTATAGAAGTAGGAGGTCTCGCTGACGTCGGTGAAGGGGTTTTGGCAGGAGGAAGGCTCCGGGCTGCCCTCGGCCCGCCAGAGGAAGGTCACCGCCTGAGCGCGGGTGCAGGGATCTCCCACGCCGAACTTCGTCCTGCTCTTGCCGGTGGTGATCCCCTGCTCCAAAGCCCAGAGGACGGCCTTGGCGTAGTACGCGTAATTCGGAACGTCCCGGAAAGGGTTGGCGGTAATCGTCGGCTCGGGGCAGCCGAAGGCCCGCCAGAGGAAGGTCACCACCTGCTCCCGGGTGCAGGTCTTATCAGGGCTGAACGTGTTGTTGCCGGTGCCGGAGGCAATGCCGTTTTGATAGGCCCAGGACACGGCGTCATAAAAGAAGTCGTCTTCCGTTACGTCCAGGAAGGGATGCGCCGGAATCGTCTTCTGCCCAATGTCCATCTCGATCCGTCCAACCTTGGATTCGTACTGGATAACGCCCTCTTCCATGCGAACCGTTTTTGTGCCGTTCTTCAGCGCGTGCAGCAGATTCGGAACGGCGGAAAGGTCCAGGACGTCCAGTTGGTTGCCGTAGCAGCGCAGAGTTTTTAGCGCCGTGTTCCGGCTCACATCCAGGGACGTCAGTTGGTTGTTGGAGCATTCCAGTATTCTCAGCGCCGTGTTTTCGCTCAAGTCCAGCGCCGTCAGCTGGTTGCCGTCGCAGTACAGGTTTAACAGCGCCGTGTTTTCGCTCAAGTCCAGCGCCATCAGCTGGTTGCCGTCGCAGTACAGGTCGAACAGTTCCGTGTTTTGGCTCAAGTCCAGGGCAGTCAGTTGGTTGTCGTCGCAGTTCAGATAATGAAGCGCCGTGTTCCGGCTCACGTCCAGCGCAGTCAGTTGGTTGCCGAAGCATAGCAATTTCTTCAGCTCCGTACATCCGCTCACTTCCAACGACGTCAGTTGGTTGTTTTGGCATTCCAGATAACCTATCGCAGTACAACTGCTCAAGTCCAGCGCTGTCAGTTGGTTTTCGTAGCAGGTCAGATAATACAGCGCCGCACATCCGCTCACATCCAGGGTCGTCAGTTGGTTGTTGTGGACGTGCAGATTGTCCATCGATGTGTTCTGACCCAAGTCCAGTGCAGTCAGATGGTTGTGGGAGCAGTCCAGTCTTATCAGCGACGTATTCTGGCTCACGTCCAGCGTCGTCAGTTGGTTCCAATCGCAGTTCAGCTCGATCAGCGCCGTACATCCGCTCACGTCCAGCGACGTCAGTTGGTTGTTGTGGCAGAACAAATATATCAGTGCCGTGTTCTGGCTCACGTCCAGGGCCGTCAGTTGGTTGCGGCCGCAGTTCAGCGATGTCAACCCGGTAAAAAACTCAATTCCTTTCAGGGAAGTAAACGAGTGATTAGAACAGTCCATCTCGGTAACGCTGTCAATCTCATACTGGCTCAGTTTGCCGTCGCCGTTTTGGTCATAATTGCTGACAAAGAGTCGGAAATACTGATCAGGAAAGTTGGTTTCGTTGATGTCCACGCCCCCGACTGCGGCGGCTGTCGGTGCGGCGGGCAGCAGGCACAGCAGAAGGGCCAGGGCCATACAGAGGCTGGCGATTCTCTTGTTCATTTCACAAATCTCCTTCTTTATTTCTCGCAATAAAAAGCAGTACCGCATGTAAATTATACCAGATCCTTGCAAAAAATGCAATTCTGAAATGGAGCAAACGGCGATTCCATTGCAAGGAAATACGGACGTTGTTCCGGTTTTGCAAGACGTCGGGCAGGACATTGTTCCGGTTTTGCAAGATTTCCTGTTGTTTTTTGTCCGGGCGTGTGCTATAATTGATTTTGGATAACTCCTTATCCGCTATCCAGTACATCATTGGAGGATCTTTTACTATGTGTGGAATTGTTGGTTATCTGGGCAACCGTCAGGCGGCGCCGATTCTGCTGGACGGACTTGCCAAGCTGGAATACCGCGGCTATGACTCCGCGGGCATCTGCGTTTTCTCCGACGGCAAGCTCAAGGTCGCAAAGGCCAAGGGCCGTCTGGCAAATCTCTCCGCCCTGATCGACGGCGGACGCGCGATCTCCGGCACCTGCGGCATCGGACATACCCGCTGGGCGACCCACGGCGCGCCGTCGGACGTGAACAGCCATCCCCATATGGCGGAATCCGGCAAAATCTCCGTCGTTCACAACGGCATCATTGAAAACTACCTCAAGCTCAAGGAGGAGCTTATCCGGAAGGGCAAGACCTTCTGCTCCGAGACCGATACCGAGGTCGTCGCAAACCTGATCGAATATTACTACGACCGCGAAGAGGACTTTGCCGAGGCCGTCCGCGACGCAGTGGGTCAGTTGGAGGGCAGTTACGCCCTGGGCATCCTCTGCGAGGACTACCCCGACACGATGATCGCCGTCAAGAAGGAGAGCCCGCTGATCTTCGGCTTCGGCGAGGGCGAGAACTTCATCGCCTCCGACGTGCCCGCCATCCTGCGCTACACCCGCCGCGTGGTCTATCTGGACGACGGCGATATGGTGGTCTTTACGAGGAACGAGGCCAAATTCTACGACGCCTTCTTTGACCCCGTGGAAAAGAAGATCGAGACCGTGGACTGGGATATCTCCGCTGCCGAAAAGGGCGGCTATCCCCACTTCATGATCAAGGAGATCCACGAGGAGCCCAAGGCTGTCCGCGGCACCCTCTCCCCCAGGATCCGCGACGGACGCGTCGTTCTGGACGACATCGAGCTTTCCAAGGAGTATTTGGAGAAGATCCGCCGGATCTACATCGTGGCCTGCGGCTCGTCCTACTACGTGGGCTGCCTGGGCAAGTACATTCTGGAAAAGACCTGCCGCATCCCCGTGGAGCCGATCCTGGCCTCCGAGTTCCGCTATTCCGAGCCCGTTCTGGGCGACGACACCCTCTGCATCATCATCAGCCAGTCCGGCGAGACCGCCGACACCAAGGCGGCGATGGAGGAGGCCAAGAAGCGCGGGGCGCGGACGCTCGCCATCGTGAACGTGGTCGGCTCCGCCATCGCCAAGGCCGCGGACGACGTGATCTATACCTGGGCCGGTCCCGAGATCGCCGTTGCCACCACGAAGGCCTTCACGACCCAGCTCTGCGTGATCTATCTGATCGCCCTCTACATCGCGGACATTCTGAACACCATCAGCCCCAAGGAGTACGCGGCCATCGTCGATGAGCTTATGGTTCTGGACCAGAAGGTCGCCCTCTGCCTGACCGCCGAAAAGATTGAGAAGATCCGCTACTATGCCCAGCAGTACTTCTCCGTCCGCGACGCCTTCTTCATCGGGCGCAACGTGGACAGCGCGGTCTGTCTGGAGGGCTCGCTGAAGCTCAAGGAGATCGCCTACATCCACTCCGAGGCCTACGCCGCCGGCGAGCTCAAGCACGGTCCCATCTCCCTGATCGAGGAGGGCACGCTGGTCGTGGCCGCCGCGACGGTGGACAGTCTGTTCGACAAGACCATGTCCAACGTCAAGGAGGTTCGCGCCCGCGGGGCCGACGTCTTCGGCATCACCACGGAAAAGCACGCCGAGGAGATCAAAAAGACGGTGCCCTCCGTCATTCTCGTGCCCGAAACTCATCCCCTGCTCCAGCCGAGCCTGACCATTATCCCCCTGCAAACCTTCGCCTACTACGTGGCCCTGCTCCGCGGGTGCGACATCGACAAGCCCAAGAATCTTGCGAAGTCCGTCACCGTGGAATAACATGAAAAAGTGAGGTAATTGACATGGCAAAGCTCCCAAACAACACGATCTGGAGCGACCGCAAGCGCACGCTCTTCGGTCTTCCCTGGTCCTTCACCAAGTATATTCTCACCGATGACAAGCTCCTGATCCGAAGCGGCGTTCTGAGCCAGCGGGAAGAGGAGATCCGCCTCTATCGCATCCGCGATCTGGAGCTCAAGCGCAGCTTCCGCGACCGGCTTGACCGCGTGGGCACGATTCACGTCTGCTCCTCCGACAACACGGCCCCGGAGATCGACATTCGCCGGATCAAGCATTCGCGGGACGTGAAGGACATGATCTCCGATCAGGTGGAGAAGATGCGCACGGCTCACAACGCCGTGGAAATGTACACCAACACGCCGCACTTCCACGACGATCCGGGCGACCTTTCCGACGCCCTTTAAGGCTCTGTTACGCAAAAAAGCACTTGCCGCGGCAAGTGCTTTTTTGCTGCCGATCGCTGAAAATCAGAGATCTTCAATGCTGTAGGCCTCCAGGGGAAGCTGCTCGGAGAGCAGGACCATGCCCGGATGCAGACTGCCCGCCACGATGGAATGCGGCTCGTGCAGGGTCTCGCCGGGCTGCGCCTCTATCCGGAGCGTGACCACCACGCGCACCGGGCCGTCCCGGTCCGCCGAAAGCAGGAGGCTTCCGCCGTGGAGCCGGGCCGCCATCGAGGCGATGCCAAGGCCAAGCTCACGCCGCCGCCAGGTGGAGGGGTCCTTCTCGTCAAAGCGCGGCAGGGTCTCCAGCAGATCGGGCAGGTCGCCCGTATGGTTCGGAACCGCAAAGGTGAGCTGGAGCTGGTCGCGGTGCAGACGGCGCAGACGGATCTGCGGGTCGCCGCTCTCGGTCTGGGCCGTCAGACAGGACAGCACCTCCCAGAAGATCAGCTCCAGCAGTTCTGTGTCCACGCAGCCATTCCAGCGCGCGCCGCCGTCGTCATAGTCCAGACGCAGGGCGCGGGTGTGGAGCAGGCCGTCGGCGTATTCGCTGAGCCCGCGCACGATCGCTGCCGGACAGCAGGTCTGCGGGCGGCAGGAGACCGCGCCGGTGGACAGGCGGTAGAACCAGTCCAGCCGGGAGGCCACGCGCTCGAGCCGATAGAGGCTCCGGCGGGCGAGCGTGGAAGCCGCCAGGGCAGGCTGCGTCGCGTTGATCGAATCGGCCAGGCCCTCGACCGCCGTATTCAGATCCTGAATGGATTCCCGGATCCCGCCCACCATGCCCGGCACGGCGGCATATTCCGGGGCGGTAGGCTCGGGCGGGACCCGAACCATCAGAAAACCGCCGCCGAGACCGCAGCAGCGAAGAACGACGGAAGCCCCGCGCAGCGCAGTCGGGCAGTCCACGGTCTCATCCGCGCCGCAGGCGGGGACCGGATGGAGGATCAGGTTCAACGGGCAGCCGACCTCCAGCCCGATCGCTTCCGCGGCGGGATTGACGGCGGAGATAAAGCCGCTCTCCGCGTAAAAAGCCGGTTCGGAGAAAACTGCAAGCAGGGCAGAAACGGAAAAATCCACGGAAGCGCCTCCTTTTGGGGATAGTATGTGTGAGATTTTTCTTTTGATTCCGTTTCTTATCATACGACAAAGCAGGATAAAAGGCAAGTGGGAAACTGCCTGATTTCGACAAAAATTCCGCCCTGCTCCGGGCGGCGGAATCGAAAAAAGTCGGGATTGTAATTTCCGGGCGGATGTGGTAGAATAAACCGTAATGATCCGGAAAGGGGGAATTCTGTCTATGCGGCGTTTGCTCTGTATCATGCTGCTGACCTCGGTCCTGCTGCTCGCGCTTGCATGCCCGGTTTTTGCAGATGGCACCGCGAAGGTGACGAGCATGGAGACGCAGTGCGACGTGGCGCGCGACGGCTCCTGCACCGTGACCCTTCGCTTTCGCCTGCAAACGGACGGCGTGACGGAATTCAATCTTCCGATCTCCCCCAAAGCAGAACACGTTTCCCTGACCGGCGCGTCCTGGACCGCCAGCAACACCGGGAAATATACCGTCCTCTCCCTCTCTCTCCCGGCCTCCGGCACGACGGAGCTGACCGTCTCCTACCGTCTGGCCCAGACCGTCCTTGACGAGGGCGACGCCCAGCGCTTCCGTCTGGTTCTCCTCTATCCGAACTGGCCCTGCGAGATCGAGCGCTTCCGGCTGACCCTGAACCTTCCCGCAGCCTTTGAAGCCCTTCCCGCCTTTCAGTCGGAATACTACGGCAATCTGATCGAAAACTATATGGACATCCAGATCGCAGATGGCACCGTGACCGCGGAGGTGAACCGGGACCAGATCCTGCGCGACCACGAGGGCATCACGGTCTCCCTTGAGCTGCCCGCAAACTACTTCGATCTGCGTTTCCTGGCGGGCAAAACGGTCTCCACGGACCGTCTGCTCTTCGGTATGCTGCTGGCTCTTTGCCTGGTCTACTGGGCCCTGTTCCTGCGCGGACGGCCCGTTCTGCCCAAGCGGCAGACCATGCCCCCGGAGGGCGGCAACGCCGGAGAGATCCCTTATATTCTGACCGGGCGCAAACCGGATCTGGCCCTGATGGCGGTCCAGTGGGCCACGCTGGGCTATCTGACCATCCACCGGAACCGCAAGGGCCGGATCTGGCTCACGCGGGAGATCGACATGGGCAACGAACGCAAGGCCTCGGAGATTGCCGTGTTCCGGGCGCTCTTTGCCCACGGGCCGCAATGCGACACCCGAAGTGCCGAATACCTGCACGCGAGGCGGCTGGCGAACGAGCGCGTGGTCTCCTATTGGAAGCCCCGCCTCTTCCGGGGCTCCGGGAGCACTGTCCTGCTGCGGCTGATCGCCGCGGCTGCCGGTTTGGCGCTGTGCCTCGCCTGCTTTGATACGAGCGTCGCCCCGGAGAGCTGGCGCTGGTTTGCGATCATCCCCCTGACCGTCGTCGGCGGCCTCGCCTGCTGGCTGGTTCAAGGCTTGGGCGGCTGTCTGCTGCGCCGTCACCCGGTTCGCACGATCGTCCTGGGTCTGGGCGGGATCGCCTATCTCCTGATCGCAACGCGGAGCGGCGGACAGCGTTTCCTGATCCTCGTCTGCATTCTGTTCCAGCTGCTGGTCGGCTATGCCGTCCGCTGCGGCGGACAGCGGACCCGCCTGGGGCATACGCAGGCTTCCGAGCTGCTGGGCTTCCGGCGCTGTCTGCTTTCGACCTCGGCGTCCTCCTTCCGCAAGCTGATGAACGCTGACCCGCAATACTACTACCGCAACCTGCCCTATGCCGAGGCCCTGTGCATCGGCAGGCTGTTTTCGGGCAGCTTTGACCGCAACCGTCTGGACGACTGCGATTGGCTGATTTGGGAGGGCAAGCCCCGGAAGACCGCCGCAGGCTTCTACGCCCGCTTCTCCCGCCTGCTGATCGGTCTGCGCGGCGAGCGCGAGCCGCTCCGTCTGCGCCGCAGACAGAGCGCAAATCGAGGAGGTCGAAGATGAAAGCTCTGATCGCAATGTCCGGCGGCGTGGATTCCTCGGTGGCCGCCTGGTGCATGATCCGGGACGGCTGGGACTGTCTGGGCTGCACGATGAAGCTCCACGCGGAGGACAGCGAGCTTCCGCCCTCCGAACGCACCTGCTGCACCGCGGACGACGCCGCCGACGCCGCATCGGTCGCGCGGCGGCTCGGCTTCCGCCACTACACCTTCAACTATACGAAGCTCTTTCGTGAGCGCGTCATGGAGCCCTTCGCCGCGGACTATCTGGCCGGGCGGACGCCGAATCCCTGCATCGAGTGCAACACCTGGCTCAAATTCGGCGCTCTGCATCAGCGGGCGCGCGAGCTTGGCTGCGACTGCGTGGTGACCGGCCACTACGCCCGCATCGTGCGGACGGAGCAGGGATGGGAGCTCCGAAAGGCCGCCGACTCAGCCAAGGATCAGAGCTATTTTCTGCACACTCTGACCCAGGAGCAGCTTGCCCACACCGCCTTCCCCCTCGGCGGAATGACGAAGCCGGAGGTGCGGGCCATCGCCGGGGAGCTGGGCTTTGTCAACGCTCAAAAGACGGACAGTCAGGACATCTGCTTCGTTCCCGACGGAGACTACGCCGGCGTCGTCTGCGCGCAAACCGGCTGCCGACCAGAACCCGGCCCCTTCCTCGATCTCGCAGGCAGGCAGATCGGCACGCATCGCGGCATTCTCCATTACACCGTCGGTCAGCGCCGGGGCCTTGGTCTCTCCTTCCCGGAGCCCTATTACGTCGTCGCCATCGACGCAGGCTCCAATACCGTGACCCTCGGGCCGAAGGCGGCCCTCTATGCCGCAACGGTTCGGGTTTCCGAATTCCACTGGATCTCCGGTCAGACGCCGACCGGGCCGATCCGCTGCCGCGCCAAGATCCGCTATCGTCACCCGGAACAGCCCTGCACCCTGACCCCGACCGCAGACGGCGGAGCGCTGCTCCAATTTGACGAGCCCCAGCGGGCCGTCACGCCCGGACAGTTTGCCGTCGCCTACGACGGCGAGACCGTCCTGGGCGGCGGGCGGATCGTTTCTGAATAATATTTCGGAATTATATGATAATCTTTTACGGGCAGGTCCGTCGGCCTGCCCGTCTTTTCTTGCGCGTACGAACTTTTCTATTGCATTTTCAGCCGTTATGTGCTATATTGGGAGCGTTAAACCCATCCGGCCCGATCGGGTCGTCGTGTTTGAATGATTTTACAAAAAATTTCACAAAAGGAGTTTATTTTTTATGTACATTGCCAAGATCGAAAAAGTATTCGCCCGTGAGATCATCGACTCCCGCGGCAACCCCACCGTTGAGGCTGACGTCTATCTGGACGACGGCACCATCGGCACCGGCGCTTCCCCCTCCGGCGCTTCCACCGGCGAGTTCGAGGCGCTCGAGCTCCGCGACGGCGACAAGTCCCGCTTCGGCGGCAAGGGCGTTTCCAAGGCGGTTGAGAACGTCAACACCGTCATCAACGACGTTCTCGTCGGCATGGACGCCTACGACATCTACGCCATCGACAAGGCTATGATCGACGCCGACGGC
>JAEEGI010018549.1_pt1 | contig 14134 bp, 9 predicted proteins | sample 8958751 | NCBI WGS metagenome assembly JAEEGI01 (sample SAMN16246545, study PRJNA631951) | gut metagenome | biome: gut microbiome; feature: rumen; material: KS-attached | host: Bos | place: Iran: Karaj | collected 2018-10
ATATTTATATCTGGTTTGCCATCGCCATCTATATCAATATTGATATCTGGATAACCATCACCATTTGTATCACAATTTAAATCACACTTACCATCACCGTCAGTGTCTAAATTAGTAGTATTCTTATCTGGTTTGCCATCTCCATTTGTATCAACATTAACATCAGCATCGCCATCTCCATCAATATCGATATTCATATCAGCAATTCCATTACCATCTTTATCAATATTAACATCTGGTTTTTTATCACCATTTGTATCAATATTTAAATCAGGCTTTCCATCTCCATCAATATCAATGTTAATATCTGCTTTACCATCTCCATCAACATCAATATTAATATCAGGACTTCCATCACCATTTGTATCGCAATTTAAATCACATTTACCATCATGATTGGTATCAATATTTACATCAGGTATTCCGTCACCAGCAAATTTAAACTTACTTCCACTACTTCCGCCTTTATATCTATTAAAGAAATCAAAGGTTGATGTCGTAAAGATAAGAATAAAGCACATAAGCATTATCATTACCATTATTACAATAGACATCAATCTTTTCTTTTTTAATTCTTCTTCTCTTGTACTTTCCATTTTAATTCTCCTTACTAACTTTGATCAGATGCTATACTCTTAACATTTAATTTTAAATAAGCTAATTTGCCAATTTCTGTTGCCGGGGTATCTTCTCTCAACCATATATAAACATAATATGTTTTACTAACTTTGGTATTTGAACCTGTTGGAGCTGCTATTGAATCAGAAATGATTGGATATTCTCCGTCCGCATTTGGAACTATATTACCAATTTGCGTATAATAAGATGAACCATATTGTATCCATCCTCCATCTGCATATACTCCTACAAGCAAATAGTCCATAGAAACAGGCCTTCTCCCTGAATATTGTGAAGGAATATCTTCTGGATCCTGATATGATATAGAAACATTAAAATCAGAATCTAATGTACCAGTGTTTATAATATTTAAAACTGCATAATTATCTCCGCTTGGAATAACACTACTTGATGTTGGTAATTCAGACATTGTATTTGTTCCTGAAGAACTTGATGGGAATAGCTCATTAAAAGGAATTCCACGTGATATATTATTATCAACTATAACATTTAAAGTTCCTGTATTTATCTCTTGAAGATTCGGTGTTGATGCAACAGCAAAAATAGCTGAATATGCAACCTTCATAGTCATCAATGATAAAAGCAATACTGATATAATCAGCACAAATGTGTAATTTCTAAAATACTTTGCTATTTTCATCTATGTCACCTTATTTTAAGTTTACCACATTATTATTTTTAAAACAACCACAATTTTATAGTTTTTTATATTTTTAATTTTTTCTTTGGCTTAACATCCATCTAAATATTTCACCATTATTATCACTATATACTTTTTGCATATCTCCGTGTGAATATCCGCTTTTTACTTCAAGTTTAATATTTCCACCAGCCCCTTTTATCTTATCATAAGCGGCTGGTACACATTGTTTATAAGCATCTTCATTATATCCTGTACCATGAAATGCATAAATTGCTGTTTTTGCGTAATTAGATGCATTCATATCACTTCCAGCACATCCACTTATTGGCACAGCTGCTGCAAATAAATTAGGATAAGATTCAACCATATTCCATGTACCATCTCCACCTAAAGATACACCTGTAATAATTATTCTATTAATATCTGTCCCATATTTATTTGTAAGAAAATCTATTAATTTTTTTAGTTTCTTTGTTTGTTCTTTTCCCTGATTTGTTTGCCATGTTACCAAACCTTTGTCATTACCTTCTGATAATACAAATCTTGGTACAACAAAGATAAATTTTTCGTCTTTATATGCACTACCATTTTCTACATAGTTAGTTATATAGTAATCGGGAGCATTTTCTGAAAATGAAGCATATGACCATATGCCATGTAAATATAAAACTAAAGCCATATTTGTAGTAGCACCTTCAGGTATTACTTCAATATATCTCATTTCGCTATCAAAATCACTTCTCTCAAATGTACCAACATCTAGCGTTAAAGGCTTTTCTTTACTAACATTTTCTTCATAATACTTTTTTGAACTTTCTAATGTCATCACTAATTCTTGCCTTTTTTCTTCATGTAAAACATTATTTATTTTCTTTAAAAGATCAGCATATTTTTCATCAGTATACTCTGTTTTTAATTTATTTATTTCGTTTTTTAAATCATATGCATATTTAACATTACCTAATTCATTTATTAATTTAGTTTTTTCTGTTTCGCTTTTTAATCTGTAAATAGAATTTAAAGCTGCTGAATAGTCTGATTCATTATATGTTTTTTTGGCATTTTCCACTAGTTTATATACTTTATCATTTGTGTATTGCTCAATAGTTTCTGGAGTGGCATTATTAATACATAATAATATTCCTTTATCTTGTCCAAATAAATTAAATATTGCATTTATTATTATTGGCATCAAAAAAATAATTATAGCCGCAATAAATCTTTTTATAGATTTATTAATAACATTACTCAATTCATCTTTATCATTAGTTATTGCTTTAAAAAAATCTATAGATATTAATACAATTAAAATAAGCGGTATTATTATACGTATAGCATTGAATAATATCTTTAATATGTATAGTATTTGTAATACAAAGGTATTTGTACAATATTCCATACTACCACCTATTATTAGTATATCAAATAAATTATAAAAATAAAATGGTTCTTATTTACAAATAAATAATTATAGTGCTATAATATCTAAAGTTTTGGGGTGAATTATATATGGAAATAAGAAATGTTGCAATAATTGCACACGTAGACCATGGTAAAACCGCACTAGTTGATGAAATAATTAAATATGTTGGAACTTTTAGAGATAATCAAGATTCCTCTAATTTTTCTATGGATTCAAATGATATAGAAAGAGAAAGAGGTATCACCATACTTGCTAAAACCACATCAATAATATATAACAACGTAAAAATTAATATTCTTGATACTCCAGGCCACGCTGACTTTGGTGGAGAAGTTGAAAGAATAATGAAGATGGTTGATGGAGTCATTTTAGTAGTTGATGCTTATGAAGGTCCAATGCCACAAACAAGATTTGTATTAAAGAAAGCAATTGACGCAGGAGTAAAACCAATTGTAGTTATAAATAAAGTAGATAAATCTACTGCTAGAATAAAAGATGTTGTAGATGAAGTATTAGGTTTATTCCTAGATCTAGGAGCATCAGATGAACAATTAGATTTCAAAGTTGCTTATACTTCTGCTATTAATGGAACATCTAGTATATCTCCAGATTTATCTACACAAGAAAAATCATTTAAACCAGTATTAGATTTAATTGTAAATGAAATAAATCCTCCCAAAGGGGATATTAATAAACCATTTCAATTTCAACCTGCCCTACTAGATTATAATGACTATGTGGGAAGAATTGCTATTGGTAGAATATTTAATGGTAAAGTTAAAGTCGGAGAAATGGTTAAATGCTTAAGATTAGATGGAACTGAAAAGAGTTTTAGAATTCAAAAATTATTTGGCTTTACAGCATTAGGAAGAGTTGAAATTGAAGAAGCTTATGCTGGAGATATATGTGCTATTGCAGGACTAGAAGATATCTCTGTTGGAGAAACTATTACTGAAACAAACAATTCCGAAAGACTTCCAATAATTAAGATTGATGAGCCAACATTACAAATGACTTTTGGAGTTAATACATCACCATTCTCAGGTAATGATGGTAAATTACTTACATCAAGGAAAATTGGTGAAAGATTAGAAAAAGAAACTCAAAGAGATGTATCTTTGAGAGTTGAACAAATAGATTCTGAAAACTTCTTAGTATCAGGACGTGGCGAATTACATTTATCAATATTAATTGAAAACATGAGACGTGAAGGATTTGAACTTCAAGTATCCAAACCTAGAGTTATTATTAAAGAAATAGATGGCATAAAATGTGAACCATATGAAGATTTACAAATTGAAGTTGAAGATGAATATATGGGTGGTGTTATTGAAGAACTGTCTAGTCGTGGTGCTATTATGGATGACATGACTCATCTAGGATCACTAACAAGAATAACATATACTATTCCTTCTCGTGGTTTAATTGGATTTTCAACAAACTTTATGACTTTAACTAAAGGATATGGTATTATGAATCATACTTTTAAAGACTATGAGAAAGTTGCAACAGTAGATCTAGGAGAAAGAAAATTAGGAGTACTAGTATCTTCAGAAACTGGTAAGGCTACCGCCTATAGTCTAGGTGCCTTAGAAGATAGAGGTATTATGTTTGTTGAGCCAAATACTGAAGTATATGAAGGTATGATTGTCGGAGAATGTAATAGAGATAATGATTTAGCCGTAAATGTTGTAAAAGGAAAAGAACTTACAAATACAAGAGCTGCGTCTGCTGATAAGACAGTAGTATTAAAAAGACCTAGACCTATTACATTAGAATATGCCCTAGATTATATTAATCAAGATGAACTTGTAGAAATTACTCCTCATAATATTAGAATGAGAAAAGTAATATTAAATACAGAATTAAGAAAAAAATATGATGCTAAAAAATAGCATCATATTTTATTATTATGGTAACCCGTACGGGGTTCGAACCCGTGAATGCTGCGCTGAGAACGCAGTGTGTTAAGCCGCTTCACCAACGGGCTAAGTAAATAAAGTTTAGCACAATTATATATTTATGTAAACTTTATTTTTTTATTTAGATATGTAATCCTACAATATTCTTTAACTCTTCATATTTTTCTTTAGCAATATTCATAGTTTTTTCATTTCCTTTTTTAAGAATCTCTTCTAGAATATTACTATTTAATACTTCATTATATTTCTTTTGAATTGGAAGTAATACTTCAATTACTTTATCTGCTACTCTACCTTTAAATTCACCATAATTAGATTCTTTAAATAATTCTTCTACTTCTTCCATACTCATATTACTTAAAGATGAATATAAATTAATTAAATTACTAATTCCTGGTTTATTTTCTGGATCATACTTAACTACCATTTCTGAATCAGTAGTAGCACTCATTATTTTCTTTCTAATATCTTCTTCACTATCAAGTAAATATATAACTCCTTTAGGATTTTCATCTGATTTACTCATCTTCTTAGTTGGATCAATTAAATTCATTATTTTAGCACCAGTTTTAGTTATTAATGGTTCTGGTAATTTAAATATTTCTTTATCATATTTTTTATTTACTCTTTCAGCAGTATTTCTTGCAAATTCAACATGTTGTTTTTGATCTTTACCTACAGGTACATAATCAGCATCATATAATAATATATCACTAGCCATAAGTACTGGATAAGTAAGTAAACCAGCTGAGAAGTTCTCTCTATGTGACATTTTATCTTTAAATTGAGTCATTCTGGATAATTCTCCATATGGAGTCATACATTCTAATATCCATGAAGCATTAGCATGATATATATTATCAGATTGTAAATAAATAGTATTTTTATTTGGATCAATTCCACATGCCAAATAAATAGCTAATAATTCTCTTATATTCTTAGATAATTCTTTACTATCTTGTGGTACTGTAATCGCGTGCATATCTGCAATAAAGATAAATGAATCATATTCATTTTGATAATTAACCATTTGTCTTATTGATCCAATATAATTACCTATCGTTAATGCCCCACTTGGTTGTAATCCTGTTAATACTCTTTTCATATTATCACTTCCACTGAAATAATTATATCAAATAATAAATAATTTTTGAATATTTTTAAATATAAGTTATAATATAATTAATTGGAAGTGATAATATGATTAAATATGAAACTAATTCTAATTTAGTTAAAGAAGGTCAAATATTTGTAGCTATTAAAGGTAATACTGTGGATGGTCACGATTTTATAGATGAAGCAATTAAAAATGGTGCTTCAAAAATAGTTAGTGAAAAAGAACTAAATATAAGTATTCCATATGAAATAGTCTCAGATACTAAAGAATATTTAAAAAAACATTTAGTAAATGAGTATAGTGATATAGTTAATAAGCTTAAAATTATAGGAATAACTGGTACTAATGGTAAGACCACTAGTTGTTATCTAATATATCAAATGTTAAATAAAATAGGCAAAGAAACAGCCTATTTAGGAACTATTGGATTTTATTATAAAAATAAGAAACTAGAACTTAATAATACTACTCCTGATATATTAACTTTATATAAATATCTAATGGAAGCAGTAGAAAATGATATAGAATATTTAGTAATGGAAGTATCTAGTCATGCCTTGTCTTTTGAAAGAATAGCAGGTTTAAAACTGAAAGTCGCAGCATTTACTAATCTTACTGAAGATCATCTAGATTATCATAAAACTATGGAAAATTATTTAAATGAAAAATTAAAAATAGTTAATTATTTAGATAAAGGCGCATATATATTACTTAATAGTGATGATAAGTCATCAACTAAATTTATGGAAAGAGATCCATTATATAAAACATATGGATTAAATGGTGATTATAAAATAATTAATCATAATATTCATCCTGATCATACAGATTTAGTATTTAGTTATAATAATAAAGAATATAAAGTTACTACTAATTTAACTAGTAAGTTTAATGTATATAATTATTTAACATGTATAAGTGTATTAAATACCTTAGGAATCAATTTAGATGAATTAGTGAGTATTACTAAAGAAATATATCCTCCGAAAGGAAGATGTGAAACTTATAAAGTTGGTAAAGGATATGCTGTAGTAGATTATGCTCATACTCCTGATGCAGTAGAAAAAGTAATCGAAGCCTATACAGAATTAAAAAGAAATAGAATAATAACTATTATTGGTTGTGGTGGAGACAGAGATCCTATTAAAAGGCCAATAATGGGTAATATTGCTACTAAGTTATCTGATTATGTAATATTTACAAATGATAATCCAAGAACGGAAGATCCCCAAAAAATAATGGATGATATAGTAAAAGATAATCATAGTAAAAATTATGAAATAATATTTGATAGAAAAGAAGCCATTTTAAAAGGCATTAAAATGCTAGAAAAAGATGATATATTATTGGTGCTTGGTAAAGGCCACGAAGATTACCAAATAATAGGTCATGAAAAAATACATTTTGATGATGCTGAAATTATAAAAAATTACAAATAAAAAATAATTGGAAATTCCAATTATTTTTTTATTATTGTGAAAGATAAGCAGTGTTATAATCTCCATCCGTTCCATGGGCAATACTATAACCAGTTTCTTTTCCAGTAATCTTTGTTTCATCATTAAACGCATTTCCTATACTCTTTACAATTCCATCATACATACTAAAATTAGTTGAACTTCTTACACCTACTGTTTCACTTTGCATTAATGGCGTTGTTATGCTTACATTTCCACCTTGAACTCCGATTGTCATAACTCCTTCATTAAATACTGCAGGTTGTACCCCAGTAGCTATTATAGTTCCGCCTTTTATATTTAAGACTCCATTTGCTAAATTTTGAATTGTTGCTCTTGTTTTATCTGTTGTTTTAATTGCAGAACTTAAATAAGCATCACCTGATATTTCAATAAGTCCATTTCCATAATTATATGCTGCCTGTCTTGTTCCAGTAGCTATTATTTCACCACCACTAATATAGGTGCTCGCATTTGACTGAGTATTTACACAAGCAGCTCCTCCATTAGAGGTAACTCTTCCACCAGTCATGTAAAATGTTCCATAATTTTCAATGACAGGCTTTGTTGAGTTAGAATACGTATTCTTAACAGTACCATTTATAAGCGTTAGTGTTCCATTATTAGTAATAACAGGTGCATTTGTTGCAGTTCTACTTAATGAGTAATTTCCCACATCTAATATAATATTTTTCCCTGATGATATAGTTACATTTTCAGTTATGTCATTTAATACTTCAATGGTTGTTGCTTGAGATCCAGTAACTGAATTAATAGCAGCTTGTAGCGTTTTGTAGTAAGTTCCATCTACATATACGATTCCATCTGCCCAATGAGCAAATACTTCCATATTGTTATTAACTACAGTTTGTTCTGAAATAGCATTTCCATGTACATTCTCAGTATACCATCCAATAAGAGTGGCATCACTCACAGTTAGTGTTGGGATTACGCCAATTATTCCACCACATTCAACGTTTTTAGTAATATTAGTTAAAGATTCTTTATTTGCATTAAATAATATTGAACAAGAACTATCGCCTAAATAAATGGTGTCATATTTATCTTGATTTACTGTTTCCATTCCGTGAACAGCATAATATCCACTTTCTACTGTAGTGATTTTTGTATCATCGTTAGCAGCATACTCTTTACCCTTTATAATACCATCATACATACTATAGTTAGTTGTACTATTAATACCCAATTTTTCGCCTTTAATTAAAGGTGATTCAACACTTAAACTTCCGCCTTGAGTTCCAATTGTCATAGTGCCTTCATTAAATATTGCTGGTTGAATTGCATTAGATATTATTGTTCCGCTAGTTACTGATAATGTTCCACCAGTTAAATTTTGAACTGTTCCTCTATTTTTATCAACTAATGATATTGAGGATTCCAAATGAACATCGCCAGATATTTCAACATTTCCGCCATTATTATAAATAGCTTGTCTTGTTCCTGTTGCAATAACTTCTCCGCCACTTAAATATACATTTGAATCAGGATTGTTATTTATACATGCAGCATTTCCATTCGACGTTAAAAGTCCACCTGCCATTGTAAATGTTCCATTATTTTCAATGATTGGGTTAGTGACTGAACTGACTTCATTTTTTATTGTACCGCTTACAAAAGTTATAGTTCCGTTATTATTAATAATTGCTGAAGTTGATTCATTTCTACTTAATGTAAATTTTTGGAAATCAAGTATTATATTTTTATTAGATCCAACAGTTACTACTTCAGAAATATTTGCTAATAGTTTAATTCTTTTACCAGTTCCTGAAGCTGCATTTATTGCTGATTGTAAAGTTTGATAATATACTCCATTCATTTCTACTGGACCTTCTGCCCATATAGCATATAAATCCAAGGTAGTAACACTTGCACTACTTATCACTTCTTCATCAGCATATGTTGTTCCGCTTCCATCTGGCTCTGTATTCCATCCGCCAAAAATATAATTTTCTCTTACAAAAGTATTGCCTCTTAAAGTAATTGAATCAGTATCTAAATATTGTTCAGTAATTATTACATCTTCTCCATAATTAGAATGATAATTAATTGTACTATCTGATACATTAGATATCATACTAATTAGACTTTTAAAACTCTTTCCTTGAGTCGAATTATTATTTAGTCCTGTTTGAGTTGTATCTCCTTCGTAGTAATCAATCCATAAATATACTTTATAAATATTTGTTTGCCCATTTCCTATTGAAGCACTATCTATTATATAAGAAGTCTTATTAGCAAAATCTTTTGTATCATTTCTTTTGTTTAAGTAATTAGTTATATTATCATATACTCTTCCAGTAGTTAATCTAGTCAAGGTATTTAAATAATCAGTGTTTTTAATGACTTCTTCTCCCGCATTATTTAAGTTTCTAGTTATTTTAGTTCTAATTTGACTATCCTGTATATATCCTGTTTCATCAGAGAATGATGAAATTGCCAAAGTATAAGCCGTATTTTTAGGATTAGACGTACAATGATTTGTAACAGTTATTGTTACTGGTGTATAATTTTCTAAAGCATACTCATCTGTTACTGGATACTGATTTTCTAACATAATTAAATCTTCTGTACTTAAAGATACATTTATGCATTCAATTGATGAACTAATATTACCCAAATTACCATTGAAGCTTGTTCCAACATCAAAATATGAGTAAGTTATTCCAATAAAAAGAATTAATAATAACACAAAAAATGCCAATATTAATAATATTTTTTTCTTTTTATTTTTTTCCTCTTTTGGGTTATCTTTTATAAAGTTTGATCTAACTTCTTCTAGTTTTTCTTTCTTAACCACTTGTTTTTTTTCAGTATTTATTACATCAACTTTTTTATTAACTGTAGTTGACTTTTTAACCGGTGCTTTAACTGCTTTTTTGTTAGCACTTTTATTTACATTTTTAGTTGTCTTTTTTACAGATGAATTAGAATTATTTTGTGCTTTTTTTGTGTATGTCTTATTTTTTTCCAATTCTCATCACCCGTATTCTTTTCATATTCTTATATTATTATAGCATAATTATATATTATTTAAACAATTTCATCAAGTTTCCCATGCAAAAAAAGAATTATTTTGTGTTTTCAATTAATAATTCTTTTATTATATCTTCTAAATATTTTACTTTATCTTCTGCATCTATCTTATCTATATAAATTGGATTACCAAAAACAATTTTAGGACGAGAAAACAATTTTATCTTTTTGTTAATAGCAAATGGAATTATTGGAGCCCCACTTTTGAGCGCAAAACTAACTGCACCAGGTTTAAATGGCAACAATAAATCTTTTTTTATTTTTGATCCTTTATCATGAAATGTTCCTTCAGGAAATATTCCTATCACTTTATTACTTTTTAATAGTTTTAAGGTAAACTCTTTAGCCTCTTCGTTTTTATGTTCTCTATCTACAGGTATTAAATGCATCATTCTAAAGAACCAACCAAATGGTCCCTTAAATAATTCTTTTTTAGCAATAAAATGAATTGGTCTATTAGTACCCCTAAAAAGAAGATATGCATCAAATATACTTGTATGATTGCCCGCTAAAATGCAAGCACCATTTTTAGAAATATTTTCTTTACCTTCAACCTTATCCCAAAATACAATATGGCCAATAAATTTTAAAATATGTGATATTATTTGATATCCAACATAATTATCACTATTTTTCATTTTTACTTTCCTCTTCTAATTTAGTAAATGCTACTTTACCAACTAAAGTAGTAGGTAATGTTTTACGATAAATATATTCTTTAGGCAATGAATATTTACTGATATTCTTCTTACATAAATCAATTATTTCTTGTTTAATTTCTTTAGATTCCTCTACTCCATCTTTTAAAACAATATATGCTTTAGCAACTTGTCCTTTATATGGATGAGGAACACCAATTACAGTACATGATTGAACATCCTTATGACTAACAATAATATTTTCAATATATGATGGATAGATATTATAACCACTAGATATAATGATTCTTTTCATTCTTTGCTTAAATATTATATTACCATTCTCTGTCATGCATCCAATATCACCAGTATGTAACCATACTCTTCCATCATCATGATATCTTAATGCTTGATTTGTTTCTTTAGGATTATTTAAATATCCCATCATTACAGTAGGACCACTTATACATATTTCCCCATCTTCATTAAATTTTGCTTCCCTATTCGTATCGCTTTTAAATATTTTAAAATATGTATCAGGAAATGGTATACCTATGCCATTATCAATATATCCAAGTTCAGGAGTTAAACAGGTAGCTGCAGTTGCTTCTGTTAATCCATAACCTGGACGCACTACAGCATAAGAACCGTGATCTCTTAAATAGTCATCAACTTTTCTTTTAAGCTCAGGTGTTAATATATCTCCACCAGATACCACTGATTCAACACACTCTAGATCTTTATCTTTTAATTTTTGTTTTAGTAATGCTTCAAACAAAGTTGGAACACCAACTATAAAATTTGGTTTGTATCTTTTAATAATATATGCAAATTTTTTTGCTTCGAATTGAGGTATTAAAATACACTTCATTCCACTTATTAAAGGAGTATGAATACATACTGCTAAACCAAATCCATGGAATATTGGAAGAAGTGATAATACGGAATTACCTGGAATTGTTTGCTTAATCATTTCATGAGCACCATAAGCAAGAGCATTAAAATTAAGATTAGACAGCATAATTCCTTTAGGAGTACCGGTTGTACCACCACTATAAAGAATTACTGCTAAATCATTTTCACTCATTCCTTCATGACATACTCCAACAAATCTTGGTGCGCTACTTACAAATGTATTCCACAAAACAATATCTTCATCATCTTTAGGAATCTTAACTTTTTTCTTATAATTAGTTATTTTATATAAATTATGAAGTAATGGTGGCATTGAAGTATCAGGACTTGCCACAATTAATTTTTGTAGTTTAGTATTCCTTTTAATTCTTAATACTTTTTCTAGTGTAGCATCAAGTAATACCATAAATTTAGACTTTGCTTCATTAATATAATTTTCAATTTCTTTTTCACTAGATAATGGATGAATCATGCTAGCAACTGCTCCGATTAAATTACAGGCATAAACTGTTTCTATTGCTTCAGGTGTTGATGGCATACAAATAGTAACAACATCACCTTTATCCACTCCATAGTTTTTTAATGATTTAGCTACATCTTCAATTTGTTTCATAAATTGACGATAAGTAACTTTCTTTCCAAAATATTCATAAGCATAATACTCAGGATACTTTCTTGATACTGCCATTAAAGCATCAACAAAACTACCACGCGGATACTCCAAATTTGGTCTTACATCTTTATATTCACCTAACCAAGGTCTATCATCTTTATTTACTGATTTCGATTTTCTCATTTGCCATACCCTCCAATGTTTCCGGATTATCTAATATGTATTGTAATAATTGGACTGATTTAATAAAGTAAAATCCATCCGCAATTCTTTCATCCAAAGTAATACCAAAATCACAAAAATCTCTTATTTCCTTTTTACCTTTTTCATTTATTATTTCATTTTTATATATCTTACCCATTGTTATTAATATTGAATTAGTGCCAAATACACTTAAATGATGATAGATAGGATCTTTAGAACCAATACTACCTAGATTAGATAATATTACTGTACTATAATATAAGATTTCTTTAGTCATAGATTCAGGTAATAAATCGTGTCTATCTAACCATTTATAAATATCAACTACTAAATATCTTAAATGTTTAGGAAGTTTAGCAACAAACTCAATTAAATCATCTGTCCCACTAGTTTTACTTTCCCTCGTTTTCTTAACCATTCCACTTATCTTATCGGATAAAGTAGAAATATTATCTTTCTCTTCAACTCTAAGTATTTGCATAACTTCTTGTGCTTGATCATTAAATTGAGTCTTCGCAGTAAATGCTAGAGAAACATTATTACGATCATAAAATCTTCCATTAACAATAAATCTATTTAAATATGGTCTATTGTAAATAGTTTTAGCAATTGCCATAGAAAAAACATGAAAGTATGTTAAATGTCCATCTTTATGATCTTCATTATATTTAGTAACATATTTAACTAAATTTGTTACATCTAAATGATAATTACCAAATACTTCATTATCATTTCTCTTCTTTTGAACATCATGCATGATATAATTCATTCCATTGATATCTCTTACTCTATATCCGTCTTTTCTATCCCCAAATCTTTTTTTCATAATAATACTCCTTAATTTTAACTTTTTATTGTATTTTATTTTTTTTATGCTATAATTATAAATGTGTCGCAGGTGTAGTTTAATGGTAGAACTATAGCCTTCCAAGCTATTAACGTGGGTTCGATTCCCATCACCTGCTCCATATGAATTAACGAAAGTCCATATATTTGGGCTTTTTTCATCCCATAATTTCCAAAATTACCGTTGAATAATTCAACCTTACAACATCAATTATAACATATTTATTATTAATACAAAATAAAATAGTATAACTATTAAGCAAATTAACTTATTCATTTTTAAAACAAGCATATGTGAAAAAAGCCATATGTTTTTTTACAGCCCACGTTAATAGTTCGGAAGGCATTTTTTAAAATAATAGTTTTCGCCATAAATAGACAATTTTTTTAATAATTAAGTATTATTATATTACCAGGAGGATTTATGAACGAAATAAATGGTTATGAAAATGAATATGCCTTTGTTAAGTTATTTAATCAAAAGTCCATAAAAAATCTAGACCCTATATCTAGAGAATTAATAGATTCAATATTTAATTATAAAAATGAGTCATCAATTATTACTTGCTGGAAAAATCATTATCAACAAAAAGCAGATATTATGATTAAAATTGAAAATCATATAAAAGGCAGTAGTATAAAAAAAGGTATCAAAAATTCAGT
>JAEEGI010018552.1_pt1 | contig 14133 bp, 9 predicted proteins | sample 8958751 | NCBI WGS metagenome assembly JAEEGI01 (sample SAMN16246545, study PRJNA631951) | gut metagenome | biome: gut microbiome; feature: rumen; material: KS-attached | host: Bos | place: Iran: Karaj | collected 2018-10
TAAATAAAATTTAATTTATATTAATTGTTAATTATTTAAAATTATATTTAAGAAGTAATTTTCTTAAATTAAACATATAATAAAAATAAAAAAAATAAAAAAAATCTAAATAATTAAAAAAAAATGATAATTTATATAAATATATAAAATGTTAATGTTTAAAGTATTTTGTCCTTTATTATGTGGAGAACAAATAAAAGAAATTCAACAACATTTAAAAATATGTAAAAACAAGAATCATTTAAATAAATATTATTTTCAATGTCCTTATAATCCAAATCACATTTGTAGTAAAAATGTTTTTCCAATTCATAAAGAAAGTTGTCCTGATAAAAAGAAAGAAGAAAAAGAAGACGAAAATACTGATAATTTTGATTTTGATGATTTGAATGATAAAAATATTTTATTTAAAAAGAAAATTGTTGTTGAATCAAAAAAAGAAATTTTATTAAAAAAACAAAACAATTCTGATAAGAAAAAAGAAAAGGAAAAAAAAAATAAAATTAATAATGATTCATTTAATAGTAAAAATAATAAAAATTTAAATTTTGATATTATTGATAAAAATATTAGATTTAATGAAGAAAAAGAAGGAAGTATTTATAGTGAAAAAACAGATATTTCTTCTGATGGTTCTTTAAAAAATATGAAAAAATTATATAAAAAAAAAGTTACCTTTGATAAAATGGTAAAAGTATTTGTTTATGAAAAAGAATTAATAAGTAAATTTCAAAGAAGATTTAGTAAAAAAAAATCAGAAGAAACATTTATAGAAATTTATAATAAATTTCTATAAAATATAAATTGATTTAATAATGAATTTTTAAAAATGAAGTTATTGATCTTTTTTTTTTCTTTATTTTATATATAATATGTATATTGTTAAAATGTATAATAAAATAATTAGTAGTATAACAATAATAATAATATTAATAATTGATAGTTGCTTTTTAAATTTGACAAAAATTTAGAAAATTTAATTTTATTTTATATCTAAAAAAATTAAAAAGAATTTGAATGAAATATAAAATAAAATAAAAAGAAAAAATATGTAAATATGTTTATAATTACTTTTATAGAATTAAAAATATTTAAAAAATGTCAAAAAAAAATTTAATATATTTTATTACCCTATGAATTATTTTAAATAATTGTATACATTCAATTTCATTTTATAGTATTTTTAATGAATTCATTTTTCAATTCTATAATTGGTTTTTTTATTTTTTTGAATATTTTAAAATTTAAAATAATTAATTTAAAACAATATCTCCAATAGATATTATTTAAAAAGGCTTCAGTAAAAACAAATTTCTATATAAACTTTACATAATATTCTTATCATTTCTTTTTTATATTTTCCTAGTTTAAACACATATTTTTTTATATATTAAATAAATTCTTTCTATTTGGATTTTAATAATATTCTAAATATGTTTTTTTTCTTTTAATTTCCATTCTTTTTCAAAAAAAAGAAAATTTTAAGGTAATTTTTGTTTGAATCTTTTATTTTATTTACACTTTCTTTGTAAAGGTTAGTATTAAATAAATATATTAATGGTTCTATTAGTAACAAGAAACATTATGGACAAACTAAATTATCTTTTTTATAAAAGTCAATTCATTTTATTTACCTTTTAATAATATTATTCTTTTTTATATATATTCAAATTAAATAAAAATAAAATGACTGAAAATTTTTTATTGTTCTCTGCATCACTGAATTTATCTGATATTATTGATATTTGTAATTATAAAATTAATGAATGGAAAATAAATTTAAAAAATTTGAAATTCAACAAAGATTTTTTTTTGGAAATAGAAGAGGAATTAGATAATTATAAATTAGATATAAGATATAAAAGTTTAATAAAATTATTTTTATCATTTGCAGATTTTAAACTTTTATGTGATAAATATATAATATTTAACAAACAATTTGAAGAATCATTTAATGTGAATTTAATTACTGAATCTTTTAAAATTGGTGTATTAGATTCATTAATTGATAATTTAAAATTTATGTATCTAAAATTTATGAATTATAATAAATTAGAAATAAACTTAAATAAATTAGAATTAACATTCTTTATCAAAATAAATATATATTTAATCTTTTTACAAATATATTTCCTTAGAAAAAATAATGATATGGAAAACTTTATTAAATATCAAGGAGAAGAACTTGAAATTATATTATTAAAATTTTTTAAAATAGGAATAACAAATAAATATGTACCTTCAAGAATGTGTTTATGTGTATATTATCTTTATTTTAATTTATTAGCAAATCCAGATAAAAAAGAAATAAATGAAATTTCAACATGTAGAGAAGTAAATTTAAAAAATAAAAAAGATACTTTATTAACAAAACAAAATTATCAAAAATATTTTAAACCTAAAATACCTTTAATGGTGAATTATACTTTAAATTCAAAAAGTCCAAATTATTTCATAGAAAAATATTATAGAGATAATATGTTAAAAAGAGGTGATACTACTTTAGAAAGAGTTATTATATTTAGAATTTTAAAAATTCTTTTAGCTACTTTTGAAACAACTAAAAATCCACAAGGCTCAACATCAGAATTTATTAAAGATTATATTGTTGAAATTATTTTAAGAGATTATTATTTTGAAAAAAAAAATCCTCCTTTTAAAGAAGATTTAAATGAACAAGAAAATATTTTAACTAAAGAAATAGTTATAAATGATTTTCCAAATTATATTAATTCATTTAAAGATGATATTAAAATATTTTATGTTTTAATCGAAATTTTTAATAGAATTAGTATCACTTTAATTGTTGATTCTTTTTATTGTAAATTATTAAAAATTCTTCAAAAAAATAATTTAATTCAATATTCTTTTGTTTGTTTTCATTTAAAAGATTCAAGAGGATTATATGTTTTATTTAGGATTTTAAAAGAAGAATATAAAGAATATGAAAATAATATTATAAATGAATTTAATAATGATGAAATAAAAAATATTTATAAAGAAATTTCCGAAATAATGGTTTCAATCAATATAAAATTAATTTATAAAATTTCAGTTAATTATAATGAATATATTTATAAATTAATAGATTGTAAAGTTCCAATTATGTTAAAAAAAATATTAATTTCTTATGATTCAAATGAAAAAATTAAAAAAAATGCTCTTAAATTATTTAAATGTCAAATTAAATATTTTGATAAAAATTGGAGAAGTGATAATTCAAATATTATATCTGAAATTTTTTTACATCTAAATTTTGATTTTCAACCAAATGAAAATTATTTAGAATTTAAAGACCCAAGTAAAATTAGAGAAAGCAATGTTTATTTCAATGAAGATGAAGCAAAGAAACTTCATGAAGAATTTCATGATTATAATTATTTTAATTTCATGAATAAACAAGAAAATTTTGAAAAATTTGAAATTGAAAAAAATTCTTCTCTGTATGCAAAATTATATATGAATATTGTTAAAAAAGTTGATGAAGAAAATCATTAATTTATTTTATTTTAACTAAATATTTTTTATAATTTAAACCCGGAAAGAATATAAAAAATAAATATAAATAAATCGAAAGTTTCACAAGAGAATTTAATCTAAATATATAAAAAGGAGAATATAAAGAAAAAAAATTATAATATGGTTAATAACATTAATATTATTACAAGAAATAATTTTTATAATTTTAAGCTATAATAATTTCTTAAAATAAAAAATTATTTTTAGAAAACAAAAAATAATTAGTATCATATATAATATAAAATGTCTAAATCAAATGATGGAAATGATCAAGAACCATCATATAAAACTAAAGTATTTAAATCATTAAATAGAATTAATTTAAGACTACGTCCTTCTTTTACTAAAGCTTTAAATCCTCATAAATTTAATTTAGAAATTTTCATTCCAAAAACAATGAAAATCAATAAAGTAATCAGTGATAAAAATTTTTTACGTAATCGTTTAATAAAATTTAATAATCGTTTTAATTCAAAAAAAAATAATTTTGAAAAATTAAGAGAACAAACAAGAAGTTTTTCAGAAGGATATAAAAAAATAAAAGTTTTAAACGAAAGAAAAAATAAAGAAAATGAATATATAGAAAAAATAAATGAAATTTATAAATTGAAAGGTTATGATGTTAAAAATGATTTTTTTACTAAAAGAGAAAACACATTTCAACCTTCATTTTTACTTTCAGGAGACAACAAATATAATTTAATTTGTGACATTGAAAGTAAAATAGAACAAAAAAGAGACATTAAATATTTAGAAAGATTTTCGAAATTTTTAAGAGAAAGAAAAAATAATTCTGCAGAAGAAGAATTGAAAACAAAAGATAATCAAAAATTATATTTTAATTTAGATAATCAAGAATATAAAAAAGCAATAGATGAAATGAAAAGAAAAGTATTTGAAGAATTAAAAATTAAAAATATGTCAGCTAAAGAATTAAAGAGATTGAATTATAAATTAATTCAAGAAAATAAAATGACAGAAAATTCAATTAAAGAAGCAGAAAATGATAATAATAATCTTAAGAAAAAAAATTTAGTTGTAATTGATGATATATTTTTATCTTCAAAAGGAATGATTAGAAGTGCTAAAAAAAGAGAAGAAGATAATAATTCATATGATGATTTTATAAAAATAGAAGATAAAGCAAGAGATGACATTTTATATTCGAATAATATTTTAACTAAAAGAGAAAGAAGAATTAATTTTCAAAGAAGAAAAGAGAAAACATTACAAAAAGTATATAATAACATTATAAAAACAAATTATATGGTTCAAGAAAGTGAAGTTAAAGGATTTCTTAAAAGATATACTGATAGAAAAGTTGAAAATCCAAATTCCAGATATGGTTCAAATCTTCATGGATTTTTAGGAGAGTTTCAAAAAAAAATTTCACTTAATGATATACCAAATTTCGCCAATGAAGTTAATATTACTAAAAGAGAAAATTATAGAAGAAATATACAACAAAATAATAATATTAATTCCAATTCTGCTAATTATACTTTAATTGATGTTGATAATATTTATGATGTTAATGAAGAAATTAATAATTTAGGATATAAATATACTGAGGATTTATTAAAATTAAAATGATAATTTTTGTTTATGAAATTATTATTTAATAAAGTTTTGATTTTTTTGTTATATTATAATAATATTTATTATAAAAATCCTAAATATAAAATTAATATCAATAAATTTAAAATTTAAAATTTAAAATTATAAATTTTTAATTAAATAGAATAATTCATTTATTAACTTAAATAATAAAAATTTTTTCATTTACAATAAATAGTAAAACTATTTCTTTTGTTTTTCAAACAATGATCCTAATATATTAATTATCTAATACTCTTATATTTACTTTGTTTTGTAAAAAGACAAAACAACAATTTATTACAAAAGTGATATTAATTAAAGAAATATTTTATATATTCTTAAATTGAAAAAGACTTATAATTTGGTCAAAAATCCTTTTTGGGTAGAAAAAGTCTTTTTAATTTTTCCTTTAAAACAATTAAATGTTTTTTTATAATTTATTTTTGGTAATATTATTTTACAATTATGATTATCAAATGAATAAAATTGATTTAAATTATGTTTCGTCCTAGTAAGAATATATTTTTTTGAGAAATTTTTCTCTAATATATCAAAGATTTTAATTATATTTTCTGTTTTAACAAAATTGAATTTCATTGTTGAATTTTCCATTAAAAATAATATAATTAATAAAAAAATAATTTTTATTTTTACAATTAATTAATTTTTCATAAGTTGTTTTATTTGAAAAAATGATGTTAAGTGTTTATTTTATAAATATAATATACTATGTTGGAAATAGATTAATTAATTTAAATTTGTTAATATTGTTGTTTTTCAAGAGAAATTTGTCGAATTTTTTTCTTTTTATCAGGTGATTGAATAATTTTATAATCTCTAATATAAGAATTAAAATGAATAGGAATAAAATTTTTAATTTCACTAACTAATTCATCGAATTTTTTTTTAGTAAAAAATTCTAATTCAATAATTCTATTTTCAATAACACTTTTATTTTTATCAATTTCTAAATAATTTTTATTGGAAGGAATAAGTGGAATATCAATAATTTCACTATCAGGAACAGATTCAAAATTAGTTGGATCAGTAGGAATAATTTTATGAGAATTAATAATTTTATTTTTATTTCTAAAACTTATATTTTGAGAATGATAAGTGGGAAGACTTCTATTTGTAATTTCATTGTTTTTTATATTCTTTGATTTTATTTTTAAAAAAACAGAATTATTCAAATTTTGAGATTTTTGAATTTGTTTATTATTATTATTATTGTTAAGAGAAGATTTATTTATATTTATATTTTCTGGTTTTATATTTATATTTGTATTCATATTCATTGATGATGATGTATTATTTGTATTATAATTTGTATTATTATTATTTTCTATTTGTAATTGATTGATTGTTGTTTTTTTATAGTTATTTATATTTATAGATTTTTTATTTATTTCATTTTCTTTTTCATTTAAATTTAAATTTTGATTATTGTTTAGATTTATTTTATCATTTGAATCATTAATTGAAGGTTTGTTTTCATTTATTATTTGTTCTTCATTTTTTTTTTTCTTTTCATCAGAATTAAAAATAAAACTGCTTGGTTTGAAAATTGGTTTAACAAAATTATTTTTTTCTTTAAGTGAATTATTATCATCTATATTATTTTTTTCACTAATAATACCCATTGAAATATTCTTAAAATCATTATTATTTAACATAGTTTTTTTTTTTACACTATTTCTCATAAAATTATTTTTTTTAAAGAAATCATAATCAAGAAAGTCATCTTCTTTAATATTATCTCTTGGAGTATCTATTTTATTATTTAAACGAACACTATTTTTTTTTTTAACATAATAAACTCCAGTTTTCATTCTATGAAATAGAGCATTTTTATGTTCTTTAGATTCTGCAAAATTTAAAGAAGAAAACCCTCTTTTTGGTTCAATGGATCTTTTTGAATTATGAGGAGTAGTATTAATATAATTATTTAATTCTAATATTTTATTTTTGTTTAAAAAATCATTTATAATTTCCTTTTTATCTCTTTTAAATCCTTCTCCATCTTCTAATTCCATCATTAGTACTTTTGCTAATTCATATAAAGTTTTTTTAACATAATTAAATTCTGATTTAATTACATCAAATTCTCTTAAAACTGTTAAATCCATTTTTTTACTTTTTTCATTAGTTTCTTTCATTTTTTCATTTAATTCTTTTTTAATTTTATTTATATCTTCATATCTAGGAATATTAATAATACCTTTTTCATTATTTTTTTTTTTATTATTTAAATCATTATTACTTTCTTTTATTTCAATTGGTTCTCCAAAAATAATTTTTTTAACATTATCTTCAACTAAAATTATTCTATCATTTATTTTATTTTCTAATTCAGCAAGTTTTAAATTTATCGAATGATTTAATTGTTGTTTTATTCCTTCTATTTGATAATGAAATTCATTAATTCTATTTTCTAATTTTCCTTTCATTGTTCTTATATCACTTAAAGCTTTTTGATTCATTGTTGCAACATTTGACATTTCATTAATATTATTTTTAATATAATCTTTTATACTTTTATATTTACATTTATCTCCTATTATTCCTGGTAATGTTAATTGCTCTATAAAGATTTTATCATATTTATAACATGCTTCATTTATTTCTTTTCTAATTGCTGACATTTGAATTTCCATTGATGTCAATTTTTCATCAATTATTTTTTGATTTTTTTCTTTGTTTAATATATCTTTCTTTTCTTCCTGGAATTCTTCCTTTGTTATAAATTGAGTTAATTCGTTTTTGTTTTTTGAAATTAATGATTTTGTTTCATCTAATTTTGCATTAAATTGAGTTAATTGTTCGTTTGTTTTTTCCATTACTTTTTTTTGAAAATCTTTTAAAGAATGAAATATTTCTTCTTTGAAATATATTAATTCTTTATAAGAAAGTGAATCTGATTTTGAGTTGTTATTTTCCATAAAGAAATATTATTTAAAAAATAAAATAAATTATTTAAAATATTATAATTAATTTTTTTAATTAAAAAAATTAAAATACTTTTAAAAGTTTGATTAATTTCTTTATAAAATTTAAATATTATTTTAATAAGAGTAATAAAAAACAATTGATGGATAAAGTTATAAATCAAAACACAAATCCTCAAATAAAAAACAATCAAATGGAATTTAAAAATTTATTTCAAATAATAAGTGAAGAATTTCGAGATAAATTAAATGAATTTCAATTTTTTTCTTTATTATTTAGTAATTACCTTTCAATTATGAATAAATATAAAGAAAATATATCAAAAACAATATTAATCCCTTTACAAAATAAATTTAAGTATTTTGGAAACTTTTTTTCAATTTTTAGACAAATATTAGAAATTCAATTAAGTTTTATTGATCGCTATAATTTATTAATGAATAAAATTAGAAAAGTTATTGAAATTGAAGAAAAAAGAAATAGAATAAATGAATTAATTGAAAATTTAGAAAAATTATTTTTTGATGATGATTTTTTAATATTAAATCAAAAAAAAGAAGATTATAATAATCAATTAAATTATATTGAGAATTTAATAATTCAAAATGAAATATCTCAAAAAAATGAAATATTATTAGAAAATGAAATAATAAAAGGGAAATCTTATGAAAGTTCTTATTTAGATTATATTAATATTATAAATAATAAACAAAAACAATTCTTAAATGAAGGAAATGAAAAAATAAAAGAAATAATTTCAATAAATAAAAGTATTTATAATGATTTAGGGCTTTTTTCTCAAAGTATTGGAAAAGGATTTATTATTCAATTAGAAGAAGAAGAAAAAAATTTAAAAGAATTGATTTCAGGAATTGAAAAAAATTGGAATTTAAATATGTTAATAACACAACAAGAAAAACATTTAAAAATAATAACAATGAATGAAATTCATTTTATTCCTTATTCAATGAAAATTTTTGAAATAATGGAAAAAGAAAAATATTCTAGAACAAAAAAAATAACATCAAATAATTATATTAATATAGTTACTAAAATGAAAAATAATTTTAAACAAATTGCTGAATTTTTTAATGAAGAAACAGAAAGAGAAAAAAATTATATTTTAGAAGAAGCAAAATATTTATTAGATTCATTGACAACAAGTGAAATTGAAATAACAAAATTTAATAAATTATTAAATCTATTAAATAATAGAGAATATAGATTATTTTTCATGACATCTTTAAATAAAATTAGAGCAGAAGGAAATTTTGAAATTTGTTTTTATGGAACATTTAAGCAATTAGGGAAAATATTAAAATTTATTTTAGAAAAAATAAAAAAAGAAAAAGATTATCAAATTATGAGTTATGTTATTATTATGAGTCAAACTTATTATTGTTTTGATATAAATAATAAAAAAATATATTTAATAAAATACATTGACAATGATGAAATTTTTCAATCAAAAGAATTTTGGAATTGTTATTTTCAAGAAATAATGTCTATTGATAATAAAGTAAATAAAGAAAATTATAATGAAGAAGATAAAGATAAAAATATAAAAGAACCAAACGCAGTTTTTTCAAAATTATTAGCAATAATTCATAATATGTTAGAATTTAAGTTTAATAAAAATAACATAAAAGAATTTGTAAAAGAATATATGGAAAAATATTCTATTAAAGAAGAAATGATAGAACAAATTCTTTTATTAGTTGGAGATAAAGATTATGATATTAATGAAATATTTGATGAAGAAAAGTGTTTTAATAAAAATATAAATTCAAATAAAATTGAAAATGAAACAAAAAATTTCACAAATGATAATATTTGTCAAACATTACAAAATGATTTTAACAAAGCAGATGAAAAAAATTAAAAGAAAAAATTATTATTATAAAAAAGCGAATATTAATTAATAATAACATTTTTCTATTTTAATTAATTTTTTAAAAATATAAAGTAATTATATAAACATTTATTCTATTTTATTAACCTCAATAAGATATATTATTATATTTTAATAAGAATCAAATTAATAATTTTATATATGAACTTTAATTGGAAATCTCTTATTAATATTAAATTTTTTTTTTTTTCTAAGAAATAATTATTTGATTGTTTTTATTAGATAAAATAAATTATTTTGAATATATTATTTTTAATTTTTAAATGGATAATGAAAAAAACTCCTTTGAATTTTACAATTATCTGAAAAAAATAATAAATGAAATGGAAAGTGAAGAAGAATACAATGAAATAATTATACTTAAAAAATTATTATTTACAATATTATGTGAATTATCAACTTTTTTTTTAGATAATGTTTTCTTAATTTCAAAATTAAAATTTGAAAATTTTGAAGATAATAAATCATATAGTAATGTATTAGGAGATATCATATATCAAATAGGAAAAAATTTTAATACTTTTCAATATAGAGTTATTATAAATTTATATGAAACATTAAGTTTAGGAGGATTTGAAAAAGATTCTTTAATATTTTTTATTAAAGTAGTTTTGTGTTTTTATTTTACTCATCAAAAAGCTTTAAATAAATTATCTGAAAATTATACAATTTATCAATATGAAAATGCATTTAAAGGAAATTATTTTCAAGGATTTAAAGATATGAAATCTTTATTAAAAGTTATTCCAATGATTGAACTAAGTAATAGTGAAGATGATGATTTTTTAATCCAAATTTTTAGAATTAATAATGATGATAACAAAAATAATCTTATGAGTAAAAGTGTAACTAGTCTTCCTCCTATTAAACAAAAAAGTTATAATAGTACTGGAGATAATTTCTTTCAAACTCAAATTAAAAAAGTTTAAAATATTTTTTTATTATTTATTTCTTATATATATATAAAATTAATTTTTATAATAATTATAAATTTATTTTTTTCGAAAGAAGAATATTATTTTTATTATATTTTTACAATAAAATGAAAATAAAACATGATAGAGCAAAATCTGCAAGATTTAAATTTGAAAAAGGAAATAATTTAATTGAAAAAAAATTAAAAGAATTAAATTTAAAAATAAAATTACATCAAATTTCAGATTATGCGGAACAAATTTATGAAATAAATCAAATAAAAATATTAGAAAATAAATTTAAAGATGAGGAACTTTCAGAAATTAATGATAAAATACATAAATATATGTTAAATAATTATGATTTAGAAAAAGCAATAAAAGCTAAATTTATTTTAAGAGATAAATATGAAAAACAACAAAAAGAAATTTCAGAATATTGTAATAATTTAAGAACAAAATCAAGTAATAATGAAAAAGTTTTTGAAGAATATATAAATTCAATAAATGATATTAAATTACAAAATAATAATGCACAAAGAGATTATGATAAAATTATTGAAGATTTATCTAATGAAAATTTAATACTTAATAAAAAAATAAATGAAAGAATTGAAGTTTATAATTGTCAAAGACAAAAATTAATTGAAAGTAAAAATAAACAAGAAAGTTTAGAAAAAGAATTAAATCATATTCAATCTTATTTAAATAATAGAAGAAAAGTACATAAAGAAAAATATGACAAATTAAAAACTGAATATGAGGTAATGAAAAAAAGATTTGCTGAATTAAACTTGAAATATTCAAATGTAAAAAATCCACAATTTATTTCTCATAATATTATTAATAAAAATAATAAAAAGAATCCAAATGAATTATATGAAAAAAAGTTATTTACAAAAAGAATTATGAAAGAAACAGATTCAAACAATAAAATTTTATTAAATAGAATAGATGAATTATTCAAAAAATATAATAAAGAATTAAGTGTTACCACAGAATTTTCTACAAGAAAAGGGACAATTCCTTCTCCAAAATCTAAAAAGAAACATAAATATACAAAAAGCTTTTATTGAAATTTTTGGTGTTTTGTTGTTTTTATTTTTATTTTTTATTTACAAATACATATAATTAATTTAAATATTATAAGTTTTTATTTTTATTTTTTTTCTCAATATTTTTTAAATCAATCAAAAAAAACCGTTTAAAATATTTATAAAAATAAGAAATCAAAAAACTCATAAAATTTTCATTTAAGAATGAACAAATAAATTAATATATAATAAATATACATAACCGATATTAATTTTAATCAAATTTATCAAGAACCATTTTATACCTAAAATTAGTATTTTCGTAAATTTCTTTTCCATTTCTGGCAAATCTCCCTAAATTTCTAGATACACTTCTATAAGAATTTCTAACAGAATCTAAATTATCTAAAAGTGTTTTAGTACTTAAAGAATTACTAATATTATTTAAATTATAATTATTATTACTAACAGAACTAATTGATCTTGAAAAATCTTTATAATGATAATTACCTCTTTCAGAACTAACATCATTAATATTTATTCCTGAAATATTATTATTTGAAATATGACTTTTTTTTATATTTTGTGGAGCTCTTCTAGGAAAAATTAATGGTAAACTAATATAATTATTATTTCTATTAACTTCAGTATAATAATAATTACCATTATAAAAATCATTATCATCATTAATTTCATCATTTACATTATTATCAGTATAATTATAATTATTTCCATTGTTTTCATAAATATTATTTTTGTTTCTTGACATAAATAAAGGATTTTCTAAAAAAAACATTTTAGTTATTTTTTTTTCTGAACTAACTTTTTTTTCTGCTAATTTTATTTCTCTTCCTGATCTTCCTTCAAAAGCTTTTGCTCCATACATATTTTTCATTTCTTCTCCTACTTTTCTTTCAACTCTCATTTCTCTTAAAAAATAATCTTTATCTGATTCATCTTTTGTTAAGTGCATTTTTAATGAATCTAATAATGGATTTTCTTTTACTTTTCTTTTTGCTAATTTTTTTTGAAGCTCATAATTATCTAATATTATTCTAAATTGAGGTGATAATTTTATTCTATTTAATGTTTTAAATTGAGATGGTTCTTTTAAGATTTTCATTTTTTTTATTATTTTTATTTTTAAGTTATTTAAGTTTTTTTTAAAAATATTTTTTTTAATCAATAATTAAAAATGATAATAATTTTAAAATTTTTAAATATATCTTTTTAACTATGAAACTAAAATAAAAAATAAATTCATTCAAAAAATCTCAAATATACTAAATTTTAATCATCATCTTCATTTTCAATATAAATGTTGGAAATAGGAGGATTACTTTTTGTGGGTAATCTATAGATGTTACATTTTCCCAATTTAATTCAGCCTTCATTTACATTTTTAAAAAGGTTTATATATTATCTAATTATTCAAAAAAGAATAAATAAAAAAATAATCTTTTATATTTCATTAGAAAAAAGCTATTTAACAAAATCGATAAAAAACCAAAAAAAGGAGCATTAAAAAAAAAGATTTTTTTTTCAAAACAATCAATTATACAAAGAAAAAAATGAAAAAAAACCCACAAAAAAAAATGCAATAAAACAAAATCAAAAAAAAAAATTCAAAAATCCGATAAAATTCCAAAAACAAATCAATGTACATTTAAAAAAAAAAATAAAAAAAAGAAAAGATTTTTGACATTAACAATTTAATTTTTCCATTTTTTTAATATTTTTTTATCTTTTGTATTTAAAGAAGTTAATGAAAAACAATTATCTAACATTTTTTGTTCGTCTAAGAATTTTGAGTCTGTTAATTCATATAAATTTTGATATTTAACATATTTTTAATTATAAATAAAAGAATGATATTATTTTTTTTTAATTCATTTATTTTTAAATATAAATATTTTGAATTTAATGATGTTTTATGAATATTATCTTTTAAAGTATAAATATAAAAATCTATTAATAATATGTCCCAATTAAATAAAAATGGAAGAAACAATTCAAATAAAAATTTTAAATCTCAAAGTTCACAAAGGCAATCAGAAACAGTTACTTAAGAGAAATTTCAAATTCAAATAATGTTGAAAAAAAACATAAAATAAAAGTTAAATCAAGTGAAAATGTAGGAATTCAAAAAAAAACCAGTGAATAAAGAAAATAATAATAATTCTGCTTTAATTGTTGAGAATCATGA
>JAEEGI010018555.1_pt1 | contig 14132 bp, 16 predicted proteins | sample 8958751 | NCBI WGS metagenome assembly JAEEGI01 (sample SAMN16246545, study PRJNA631951) | gut metagenome | biome: gut microbiome; feature: rumen; material: KS-attached | host: Bos | place: Iran: Karaj | collected 2018-10
GTATTGATGCCGCCGGAAGCGTTGGTAACGATCAGCGTCTTCACGCCCCAGAGGCCGAGCACGCGGATGGGGAACGTCGTTTCCAGCGGCGTGTAGCCTTCGTAGCCGTGCAGGCGTCCCTGCATGACGACGACAGGCAGGCCGCTCATTTTTCCGCAGACCAGACGTCCGGCATGTCCCGGCGCAGTCGATGACCTCCAATGCGGGATGTTTTCATAAGGAATGACAATCGGGTCCTGTACGGCGTCGGCCAGCGAGCCGAGCCCGGAACCGAGGATCAGCGCCGCGCGCGGCACAAAATCGACCTGTTCGCGGATCATGTGCAGCGCTTGTTCAACATTATGTGCGTATTCTTTCATGTCCATCAGGTTCACTCGCTTTCGTTCAAATCTCAGGCCCGGGGATGGCTCCGGTCGTACACGTCGCGCAGCTCCAGATCGAAATGCAGATACTTCTCGGTCGTGGCGATCGAACTGTGCCCGAGAAACTCCTGCAGCGTACGCATGTCCATGCCTCGGCGCAGCATGTGTGTGGCGATCGAATGGCGCAGCACGTGCGGGAAAAGCCGTTCCTCGGAGACTCCCGCCATTTTGCCGCGCTTCTGCACGATGCGCCACAGATCGACGCGGCTCAGGGGTTCGCGGCGCGACGAGAAAAAGAGCGTTTTTTCCGTCGTGTCGCCGTTCAGGAACTCCAGACGTTTTTGCAGATACTTCTCAAACTGCGACTTCAGGTCCTCAGCAAACGGCACGACGCGCTCCTTGCTGCCCTTGCCGAAGACGATCATGCTCTTGTCGTCGAGGTTAAGCGAACCCGTTTTCAGCCCGCACAGCTCGCTGGCGCGCACGCCGCAGTTGGCCAAAGTCATCAGCGCCGTCTGATCGCGGCAGTCGTAATAGCTGTCGCCTTCGCAGGCGGCAAGGATACGCTGGATCTCGCCCTCGGTGAGGATCTTCGGCAGCTTTTTTGTCTTTGCCGGCAGTACGGGGATCCACGTGTCCGGCGGCAGATCTCCGTTCAAAACGCGATAACGCACCCAGCTGCGCAGTCCGGCGGCGATAAGCTGGATCGAGGAGCTGGCCCTGCCCTCGTCACGCAGCGAAGCGATGAACGTTGACAGTGCTTCCTGCGTCACGCTCATCGGATCGAGTGCCGCGCTCTCGCAGTATCTGCGCCACAGCTCCATACCGCGCCGGTACGCGCCGGCCGTGTTCTTGCTCTGGCCGCGTTCGAGCAGGATGTAGTCTTCAAACGCCGCGCGCGACGTTTCAAACGATGCGGGCATGACGGGAACTCCTTTCATCAAAATAGAGCCGGCTTTCGCAAGCCGGCTCTATCATACCACGTTTTTCTTCAAAGATTACGCTTTCGACGCAAAATACCATCCAAGCGCCGCCAGCGTCTTTGCGTCCTGCGCTTCGGAGCGGAGAAACAGCGCACGGGCCTCGTCCTCAGTCAGGTGCGTGAGTGAGATATCCTCGTCTTCATCGGGCGAAAGCGGATCCCATACCAGCTTTTCTGCAAAGAAAAGATAGATCTTTTCGTTGGAAAAGCCAGGCGTCGTCCAAATCGACGAAAGATGTGTCCACTGCTCGGCACGGTAGCCCGTCTCCTCGCGAAGCTCTCGCGCAGCCGACTGCACAGGCGTCTCCCCCGCTTCCATGATCCCGGCAGGGATCTCCAGAAGCTCAGAAGCGATCGGGTAGCGGTACTGGCGCACGAACAGGAAGCAGCCTTCACTGTCGCGCGCGAGGATCGCCACAGCCTCGCCGTGCTCTACGACTTCACGCCTGGCATGGCGGCCGTTGCGCGATACCTCGACTTCATCGACGCGCAGGTTGAGGATGCGCCCCTCGTAAATCCGCTTTGAACTGAGCGTGTGCTCCATTTACTTGTTGAACTTGTCGGCGATGGAGAATCCGACTTCCAGAGCCTTGATGTTCATCGGCAGGAACTGCGGCTTCTTCTTGCCCAGTTTATCCTCGACGACATGCTTAGCTGCCTCGCGCGAGACGATGCCGGACGCGGCAACGACCACGCCGAGCAGGATGATGTTGGCGACTTTCGACGAGCCGCACTCGCGCGCCAGCGAATCAGCCGGGACGGGAATGACCGTGATGTCTTCGCGGTGATCGGGATAATCAACGAGGTCGCTGTCATAGACCAGCACACCGCCGGGACGAGGAGCGTCCTTGAACTTGTCCAGCGAAGGATGGTTCATGACAACGCACACGTCGCACTTGCTGATGACGGGCGAGCCCACCGGCTCCTCGCTGACGACCGTGCTGCAGTTGGCCGTGCCGCCGCGCATCTCAGGACCGTAGGAAGGGATCCACGAGACGTTGCGTCCCTCGTACATGCCCGCGTAAGCCACGAGCTGTCCAAGCATCATCACGCCCTGTCCGCCGAATCCGGCGGCGATGAGTTCTTTGTAAAATGCCATCGGAATCCCTCCTATTCAAAATCCTTGAACACGCCGAGAGGATAATAGGGGATCATGTTCTTCACTTGCCAGTCGAACGCATCAAGAGGCGACAAACCCCAGTTGGTCGGGCAGGTGGAAAGGATCTCGACGAAGCTGAATCCCTTCTTGTCGATCTGGTTCTGGAAGGCCTTCTTGATGGCCTTCTTCGCCTTCGCCAGATAGGGCTTGGCCAGTGAGACGCGCTCGATGTAGGCGGGCGTCTTCAGCGAAGCAAGCAACTCGCACATGCGGATGGGCATACCGGTCAGTTCGGGGTCGCGGCCGTTGGGGCAGGTGGTGGCCTTCTGGCCGACCAGCGTCGTCGGGGCCATCTGGCCGCCGGTCATGCCGTAAATGGCGTTGTTGATGAAGAACACGCAGATCTTCTCGCCGCGGTTGGCCGCGTGGATGATCTCGGCCATGCCGATCGAGGCGAGGTCGCCGTCGCCCTGGTAGGTGAAGACGATCTTGTCAGGCAGAACGCGCTTGATGCCGGTCGCCGTCGCGGGCGCGCGGCCGTGAGCGGCTTCGATGCAGTCAACGTTGATGTAGTTGTAGAACATCGCGGCGCAGCCGACGGGCGCCATGGTGATCGTGTCGGCCTGGATGCCGAGCTCGTCGATCGCCTCGCAGATCATGCGGTGGGCGATGCCGTGGCCGCAGCCCGGGCAGTAGTGGGTATGAACGCCCTTCATCCATGTTTCGGGTCTTGAATACACTTTGACTTCAGACATTCTGATCCCCTCCTAAGCAAACAGCTTGCGGACTTCGTCCGCGATCTCTTCGACCGAGGGGGCGAAACCGCCGCAGCGGCCGTAGAACGTCACAGGATACTTGCATTCGGTAGCCAGTTTCACGTCGTTGATCATCTGGCCCCAGTTCATCTCCACGTCAAGGATGTGGCGAACGGTCGAAGGCAGTTTCTTGAAGTTGTTCACGGGGAACGGATAGACGGTGATCGGGCGAATCAGGCCGACTTTCAGTCCTTCGGCACGCAGGTGCATGATCGCCGTCTTGGCGATGCGGGCCGTGGTACCGAACGAAGCGATCACGACTTCGGCGTCGTCAAGCATGTACTCCTCGCACATGGCTTCCTTCTGCATCTCGGCGTACTTCTTCATCAGCTTCTTGTTGTGCTCTTCAAGAGGCTCGGCCGCGAGGAACAGACTGTGGAACATCGTGCGCTTGTTGCCGCGCTCACGGAAGCAGCCGACGGCCCATTTCTGCCAGTCGCCCTTCTCTGCCGTGCGTTCCTTGATCTCCACGGGCTCCATCATCTGGCCCATGAATCCGTCGGCGATGACCATGACGGGGTTCATGTATTTGAACGCGTAATCCCACGACTTCTGGATCAGGTCAACGGCTTCCTGCAGATCGCTCGGCGCAAGCACCATCAGATGGTAGTCGCCGTTGCCGCCGCCGCGGGTTGCCTGATTGTAGTCGCCCTGCGCGGGAAGGATGCCGCCGAGGCCGGGGCCGCCGCGCATGACGTTGAGGACGACGGCGGGGTATTCGTTGCCGGCCAGGTAGCTGAGGCCTTCGGACATCAGCGAGATTCCCGGGCTCGACGACGATGTCATCACCTGTGCACCCGTCGCAGCCGCGCCGAGGACCATGTTGATCGAGGCGACTTCGCTCTCGCCCTGCACGTAAACGCCGCCGACTTCGGGCAGATGGGCGGCCATGTACTCGGGCACTTCGTTCTGAGGCGTGATCGGGTACCCGAAGAAGTAACGGCATCCGCCGCTGATCGCAGCCTGAGCGAGGGCTTCAGCGCCCTTCATAAGGACTTTTGCCATTTTCTTTCAACCTCCTTCGGTTACGCCGTCTCGCGGTAAACTTCGATCACCGCGTCGGGGCAGGTCATCGCGCACATAGCGCAGCCGATGCAGCCTTCCTTGAACTGCTCAACGGGGCGGTAGCCCTTGTCGTTGAGATGGTCTGAGATGCGCAGGACCTTCATGGGGCAGGCGTCGACGCACAGCCCGCAGCTCTTGCAGTACTCCTCAGATACCGTGATTCTCCCCTTTGCCATTCGGAAAAAACCCCCTTCATATAATTGCCGCAATTTAAAAAACAGCTGACGCGCCGGCGAACGCCCGCCGTCCGCGCAGGTACACCCTGATTTATATGCCCAGCCGCTGAAACGCATCCTGTCCGAGGATGCGTCTGCCGTGATGCTTCGACGGCAGGCCCGTGGCCCAGATCGCCCCCGGTTCCCAGGGCAGGAGCATGTAACGCGATACCGGCCAGACGGGAACAGGCTCGTTTTTCATGATCTCCGCCGTCTCGTCGTAGATCGCCGGCGACGTTCCCGCATACAGCAACGGCAGGCCCATACGGTCGGCTGCTTTTTGGACGAGCCGGTACCCTTCCAGAACGGTTTCCGGCGTCGTCTCGTGCATCAGGTGCGAGTTGCTGACCAGCGCACCGACTTTGAGGCCGCAGATCTCCTCCATGCGCCGCCGCATCAGGTCGATCTTTTCAACCGTCGAAGTCTGAGGACGGTAAGCGTTGACAACGAGGATCAGCAGATAGCCGGCGTCGATGATGCGTTTCTGGAACTGTTTCAGCGCCAGCGCCCCTTCGGCGTCGCCGCCGATGTCAAGCAACAGCTTGCCGGGTGACGAAAGCGCCCAATCCACCTCAGCGCTGACGACGGGCATGTCGGCCCACTTGGCCTGTCCCGGGGCGGTGAGCACCTTGAAACCCTTTTCTTCAAGCGAATTGACCACCTGACGAATGCAGAAATACGGGTTGATGATGTCCGCGTCGGCGATCGTCACCTGCTCTTCCAGTGTTTTCAGGCCGAGCGCCAGGTTAAGAACCCATTCCGTCTTGCCCGAGCCGAGCGCGCCTGTCACGGCGACAGCTTTGGGCCATGTATAGCGTTCCATCAGCTCTTTGATCTGCGTCATCTCAAAAGGCACGCTGCTTCCCTCCCGCGTATGCCGCGCACCTGGCGCGGTCGGTCACGTGAAATAAAAACTATTGGCGCAATACTATTGATTTTCATCCAGAATGATTTTCAACACTCACAATTATCAATTTCATATAGAAATTATCGTTCTTTTTTGTATTATTTCTCAGCCCTGTAAAAGACACTTCTCCTGAATCTCTTCACGCTGAATGTATTCTAGTCTTATTTTTTAAATCACGCTAGCCCCTTAAAATACATCTACTATACTTATTTTAACGTAAATCGCCCTGCACTCTCAGTATTCATCCCGTTTCTGACGATGTCGACAATTGTTTTTGAATTTTTCTGAACAGTTGAACTTTATTGTTCTGGCGACACGCGCAAAAAAAGCGCCCACGAAACGGCGTTTTGCAAAACGGTTCGTTTCGTGGGCAAGTTGTTCAGTTCTATTTGATCACGCTCGGTCGATCATTTCGCCCTTTTCGAGGCGAATGCCTTTGAGCCAGGCGCTGCCGCCCATCGGCTTTTTGCCTTCCGGCTGCACACTGACGAGTTCGACGCTCCCCTCGCCGCAGGCCAGAAACGGCGCACCGTCTCGCTCAAAAAGAGTTCCCGCTTCGGCGGAAACGTCGCTGCGGCGCGTCGCAAGCGTTTTCACACGCTTGCCGCGAAAGATGAAATACGCACCGGGCGCGGGCTGGAGACCGCGAACAAGGTTGTGGACGACGCTTGCGCTTTTCGCCGGATCAAGCCGCGTTTCCGCCTTGTCGATCTTCGGCGCAACCGTCGCGGCAGAGTCGTCCTGAGGTGTCAGCTGCGCTTGCTGCGCACGCAGTTCTTCAAAATGCCCGACAAACAGCGAACTGCCGAGGACAGCGAGACGATCGAAGAGTTCGCCGGCCGTCTCGTTTTCGCTGATAGCCACACGCGCCTGCTGCCAGACGGGACCGGCGTCCATCTTCACGACGAGACGGAACAGCGTCACGCCTGTCTCCGCCGCGCCGTCGAGGACCGCGCGCTGCACGGGGGCCGCGCCGCGGTAGAGCGGCAGAAGCGAAGGATGGATGTTGATGCAGCCGCATCTCGGACTGTTCAGCCACGGTTCGCCGATTTTCTGGCCGAAGTCGATCACAAGAATTGCCTCGGGCGGCGTCGCGGCGAAGGTCGCTTTCAGCTCTTCGTCACGGTTGACCGACTGGGAATGACGCAGAGGCAAACCGAGTTCCAGCGCCGCCTCTTCGACCGGCGAGGGCTTTGTTTTCAGGCCGCGACCGGCCACGCTGGGCGGAGCGGTGACGACAAGCGCGGGCGGATAGGCCCGCGCGATCTCGCGCAGGCAGCGGGCGGCAAAGTGTCCCGTGCCGAAAAACCAGATGTTCGCGCTCATGAGCGGTTTTTGAGCAGCTTTTTACGGATCATCTCGCGCCTGATGGGCGAAAAATGATCGATCAGGAGCTTACCCTCAAGGTGCTCAAGCTCGTGCTGGAACGCGCGCGCGGTAAAGCCCTCCGCTTCGTAGCGGCGCGGCGCTCCCGTCTCGTCCTGGCACTCGACGACGACGCGCGCGGCACGCTTGATCTCGCCGAAGATGCCGGGAAAGCTCAGGCATCCCTCTTCGCCGCCCTGCTCTCCCTCCATCGAGACGATGCGGGGATTGACGAGCACGTAGCGCGTGCCTTCGATGCAGACGACGGCAATCTTTTTCGACACGCCAACCTGCGGCGCGGCGATGCCTACGCCGTCGTCGTCCTTCATGACGATCGTCATCTCGTCCACAAAGGTTTTCAGGTCGGGACCGAAATCCGTGACCGGCTTTGTCGGTTTTCTCAGCACAGGATCGGGGAATTCAACGATTCTCAGACGCATTGTTTCTCTGTTTCCTCCTCAAAAAACTGTATTCTCTGCCGTTTTTGCGGCGTTTTACCCTTTGCGCCAGTATTTTTCGTCCTCAACGGGAAAGAGCTCGGAGCTGAACGAGTCGATCTCGCGCACCACGTCGAACATTCCCCGCGCGGCGATCAGCGCGTCGTGAAAGTCGATCAGCGCCTGCGCGCGTTCGACCCGACGTTCGGCTGCCATCGAGGCAGGGAGTTCGCTGAACGTGATCTCCAGATCGTCCTCGGCCGCGCCCTGATAACGCGAACCGAGCAGCTGCCGCTTGTGCGACCAGTCGAGCCGGTCAGCGGCGCAGCGGCAGAGCGAACCGAGAAAGACGCGGCTTTCCTCCAGCCCTTCAAACTGGCTCGCGCCGGCCGTGCACAGCGTGCGCAGGACGGCTGCGGCGCGGCGGGCAAGGACGAGCGCCTTGAAGAACTGTTTCGTCTCCGGGCCGCGCTTCACCACCGCGTTCGCGGCGGCGCTCTCCGCCAGTTCGTCGATCACATCGGCGCGGCGGGCCGATTGCAGGGCGGCAGCGGGCAGGTCGTTGTCGAACGCGGCCGCCGCGCTGTCGAGCGTGAACGCGAACGCCCGCAGGAATTCAAGAAAACATTTTTGAGCGGCCGTGAGGTCTTTTCGCTCAAAAAATTCAGGTCGGATCATTTCATTCACCGCCGTTTCGGGTATAATGAGAAGCGCCCGCGCGAAAACATTTTTCGCGCCTTTGCACATTATATGCCAACACGGGGCAAAAAAGAAAGGAGCAATCGCGCCTCATGAAAAAAGTCATATCGATCGCCGCGAAGCTGAAAAAGAAGCTGGCTCCGCTTGTCGATAAAAAGCTGGCCGGCTGCGAGGTGATCTGGCTTGAAGAGCTGGACGAAAACGCCCGCCGCGAGGCCATCCTCAGATCGGATGCGATGCTGGCCGCGCTCCTGACCGTCGAACTTTCGCCCGAAGAAAAGCAGCTGCTCGGTAATCTGAAAATGGTCCAGACGATGTCGGCCGGCGTGGATCAGATCGACTTTTCCGCGCTGCCCGAGGGCGTCAGACTGTACAGCAACACTGGCGGCTGGGCGCACGGCATGGCCGAGCACGCTCTGGCGATGGCCATGGCCTGCCTGCGGATGCTTCGCCCGCAGACGGAAGCGCTGGCCTGCGGCAAATTTGACATCTACGGCTACCCCATGCGCCTGATCTCGCAATGCCGCACGCTGATCGTCGGCTTCGGCGGCATCGGCCGCGAGGCGGCGAAACTGTTCAGGGCCCTCGGCGGCACGGTCGAAGCAGTCGGACGCACGGCGCCGCAAAGCGAACTGCTGGCCCGCGGCTGGGCCATGGCCGACATCGACGAAGCGTTCAAAGGCGCCGACATCGTACTGCTGACGCTGCCCTGCACCAACGAAACGCGGAACATGATCAACGCCCGCACGCTCGCGCTGATGAAGGAAGACGCGACGCTCGTGAACGTTGCCCGCGCCGGCCTGATCGAAAGGGCTGCGCTGGAAGCACACCTGAAAGCGCATCCGCGCTTCTTCGCGGCGCTCGACGTGTGGTGGAAGGAACGCAGCGCCTGGCCTGCCGACGGCGACAGCCTGCTGGCGCTGCCCAACGTGATCGGCACGGCGCATAACTCCTACATGTCGCCGAGCGCCAGCGCCGAAGCTGCCGAAAGCGCTCTCGACAACATCGCCGCGTTCCTCGAGGGCCGCCCCGTCAAAGGGCGCGTGCGGATCGACGAATACGTCGACGCGGGAGTATAGGCCATGCGCATCGCCACGTTCAACGTCAACTCGCTGCGCAGCCGCCTGCCGATCCTCGAACGTTGGTTGCCGTCTTCCGGCGTCGACGTGCTCGCCGCGCAGGAGACGAAAGCACAGGACGCGGATTTTCCGCTTTCCGCCGTCGAAGCGCTCGGCTACACGGCCGTCTTTCGCGGCGAAAAGTCGTACAACGGCGTCGCCATCCTCAGCAAAACCGCGCCCGATGAGGTGATCCACGGTTTTGACGAAGGCGAGCCTGTCTGGGACACAAGAATGATCGCCGCCCGCTTCGGCGGTTTGTGGGTGCTCAACACCTACGTGCCGCAGGGCAAAGAGATCACGCATCCCGACTATCAGGCCAAGAAAGAGTTTTTGAAACGCGCCGCCGCGTTTGCCGAACGTTTCACAAACGAAAAGCTGCTCTGGCTGGGCGACCTCAACGTGGCACCGACCGAGCTGGACGTGACCAATCCGAAGAACAAGCAGGACCACGTCTGCTTCGTCAAAGAGCTGCGCGATCTGTTTGCCGGCCTGTGCGCGCCGTTTCTGACCGACCTGCTGCGCCAGCACCATCCTGATGAAGAGCTGTATTCCTTCTTCGACTACCGCGTCAAAAACGCCCTTGCGCGCAACATCGGCTGGCGCATCGACCACATGCTCGCAACGCCGCCGCTTGCGCCGCTGTGTACAGCCTGCTGGATCGACACCGAACCGCGAGGCTGGGAAAAGCCGTCGGACCACACGCCGATGCTGGCGGACTTTGAACTGTAATTCAAATCCGACACGAAGGCATGAAGATACAAAGGGAAAACAGGGAAAATCTTTCAAACGTGAACCTCTTCGCGCCTTCGCTGCCACCCTGGACTCAAATTATTGACCTTCACAGAAAAGAGACGATACACATGAAATGGATGAGCGAACTGCTCCTGCCCGTCTCGCGCGGCAAGCCCGGCAAGATCCGTGACCGCGGTCTGGGGCGCATCGTTCAGGGCGGTTACGCGCTCTGGAACCCCAACGACGGGACCGTGATCCTCACGCCGATGGGAAAAGAGCTGTACAGTCGTGCCGAAAAATTCCTGCTGAACGCGCTTTCCGGCTTCAACCCGCAGCCCATCGACACGTGCGGATCGTCGCGCGGCGCACTTGACGCCGCCGTGCGCGTGGTGCGCCGCGCCGGCGACCTGCCTCTGCTTCTGGCCGAGCGGACGCGCGACCGTCTGGAACTGCTCGGTCTTCATGCCGACGCCGAGGCGGCCATGGAGATGTGCTCCGACGCCCTGCGTGCGACCGGCAGCGCCGTGTGCGCCTTCGATGTGCGCCTGCGCCGCGCCGACCGTCTGCTTGAGACGGGATACGCCATCGAGCTCTGCGCACGCACCGAGACGCCCATGCGCAGCGAAAACGGTTTTGCCTGCCCCGACTGCGGCTGGCTCGGCTTCGCCGACACGCCCTGCCGCCATGACGGCGAAGAGCTCGCCAAAAGCGAGCCGGCAGAACTGACACTGACGCCCACGCCCGACTGCTCCACGATCGAAGACCTGTGCGCGTTTTTCGGCATCTCTCCGGCGCAGACCGTGAAGTGCATGATCTACGCCGTCGAAGGACGCGGCCTCATCGCCGTCATCCTGCGCGGCGACCGCCAGGTCAGTCTGGAAAAGGTTCGCGCGGCACTGGGCGGCGGCGCCGTACGCCCCGCCGAACGGAGCGAGCTGGCCGTCGCCATGGGCGATTCGGCCGGCTACATGGGCCCCGTCGGACTGCCCGCGGCCGTGACGCTGCTGGCCGACGCAAGCGTTCCTGGCGTACAGAATGTTGTCGTCGGTGCGAACAAAGCCGGCTATCATTACACTGGCGCATGCTGGGGGCGCGACTTTGAGACGAGCAGCGTCTTCGACCTCGCCCTCGTTCAGGAAGGCGACCGTTGCCCCGTCTGCGGCTCTCCGCTGAAAGCAGCCGAGCTGCGCCGCGTCGCCCGCTTCCACCCCGTCGATCCGGTCTGCGCCGCCGAGCCCTCACTGACCTTCTTCAACGGCCAGAGAAAAGCGCACGTGCCCGCGTGGAGCGCGGAACTCGACCTGACCGCTTTCCTGTCCGCCGTCGCCGAATCCTGCGACACCCTGCCGCGCGAGCTGGCCCCGTTTGACACGTTCGTCTGCTGGGACGGCGACGAGGCGCCTGCGGCCCTTTCGCGCGTCATCGAGGCCCTTGAAGGCCGCGGCCTGTCCGTCGTCGCCGACGACCGCGGCGGAAAAGCCGCCGACCGCGAGGCCGAAGCTGCTGCACTGATGCCCCCGCAGACCGTGCGTTTTTCCGCCGGCGACGCTCCCGCGCTGACCGTGACCGAAAACGGCGCCTCGCGCGAATACGAGATCGAAGCGTTCATCGCCTCGCCCGAGGCGTAACGTCATAATCATTTACTCAAAGGAGAGTCCATCATGAGAAAAAGCCTCAGACTGAAACGCCTGCTCATCTCCGTCGTGCTGCTGCTGTGCGGCGTTTTCGCGCTCTATCCGTACCTCGCCTCGCGCCCCATGCGCAATCTGCGCAGGAGCGTGTCCGGACTGGAAAAGACGCAGGCGCAGTCCGTGCTCGGCGCGCTCGCTCTGGGCGAGAACATCGCCGCACGCGCCCGCGCCCTTGCCGCCAAAGGCGAGAACAAAGACGCTCTGACCGATCTGGCCGAGCAGCTTGAAAAAGAGACAAAACAGCTGAAAACCGCGCTGCTGACCATGTCCGAACGGGCCACGAAGCTCACCGAGGAAGCCGCACGCCTTTACGCCCCGCTTGACGAGCGTTTGAACCGCGTCATTCTGAGCATGACGGAAGGAGCCAAATAACATGCCGTTCGACCTCACCCCCGAAAACGCCGCGCGTTTCAGCCGCGATGCCAGCGCCCTGGTGCGCGGCTACATCGCCGCGCAGAACGATGTGTTCAAGTTCTCGTTCATGCGCGCTCTCGGCCTGAAAAAGCCTGACGCCGCCAAAGCCGCCGCAGACGCTTCTCCCCTGCTCGACAAGACGCACGCCATGCTCGAAGAGGTGCGCGAGCTGAAACTGGACGCCAACGAGCCCCTCGGCGCCTTCTTCATGACCATGCGCCCCTACCTGCGCGCGCTCGAAGAGGCGATGACGTTCTTCATCAACTTCTGCGGCAAGATCGACACCGCCCAGAAAGATCAGCACAGCCGCTACTGGAAGGAAACTTACAAAGCCGACCTGCTCGAGCTCCAGCATAAAGAGCAGGAATACCTGAAGATCGGCCTCGAACTGAACGAGAAATGGAAGGCGCTGAAAGGCGCGCAGTAACTGATACCCAACCGTAGGGACGGGCTCATGTGCCCGCCCGAGCCTGCTCACGGCTCCGCAATTTCAGACACACACAAAACAGCCGGAACACGATAGACCTTTTTCACAGTCCCCCGCGTTCCGGCTGTTTTGTTTCTCAAGATGATTTTACCTTCGACACAAGTTCCGCAATCTGACTGCAAAGCGTTTACAAATAGATCTCAAGGATTTCTTATACGATTTCATTATAATTGTTTTTCTTAGTCTCTTTGTGACTTCGTGTTATAGTTTTTGAATCTGTCTTTGCATAAAACATCGGCCGTCGGGAAAGCCCGGCGGCCGATGTAACGTTCTTATGACTGCTGCAGTGTTTCCAGCGCCCTCTTTGCCGCGCCCTGTTCGGCAAGCTTGCGGCTGGGGCCGGTGCCGCGGGCCAGTTCTTCGCCGCCGCGCAGCACGCGCACGGTGAAGGTGGGTTCGTGCTCGGGACCTTCGCGGCCCAGCAGTTCATAGCGGGGCGTTTCGCCGCCGCCTTCCTGGCAGTGCTGCTGCAAGGCGGTCTTGGCATCGAGCTGCGGGGGGCGTTTGCAGTCCGCAGGACGGGAGGCGACGAACGACTTTACGGCGTCGAGCCCGCCGTCAAGGTACAGCGCGCCGATGACGGCTTCAACGGCGTCGCCGATCATGTTGTCGGTGACGCTGTCGCGGGCGCCTTTGCCGGCACGAAGCAATGTGTCCACGCCGATCGCGCGTCCCCACGCAGTGAGCGCTTCCTCGCGCACAAGCGACGATCTCTCGCGCGTCAGGTCGCCCTCTTTGGCACCGGCACGCGTTTTGAACAACTGTTCGCTGATGATCAGTTCCAGCACGGCATCGCCAAGAAACTCAAGGCGTTCGTTCCACCCCGGCAGTCCCAGTTCGTGCGCGTACGATGAGTGAGTGAGCGCTTCGTCAAGAAGAGCCGGATCGGCAAATTCATGTCCGATCCGGCTCATAAAATCACGCAGCGAGGCAATCCGCGCGCGTTCTCGTTCGTTCATCACGCTTCGTACTTCTGCAAGGCGAGCACGCCGTTGTGGCCGCCGAAACCGAAGTTGTTGACGAGGATGCGGCGCACGTTGGCGTCGTACTTCGTCTCGGCGACGACGTTGACGTTGCACTCGGGGTCGGGCGTGTCGTAGTTGCGGGTCTTGTGGACGATACCCTGGTCAAAGGCCTGGAGCGATGCACACACGGCAACTGCGCCGGCCGCGCCGAGGGTGTGTCCGAAAAGCGACTTGGTAGAAGTAACCAGCGTCTGAGACGCCTTGTCGCCGAGCAGGTTGTTGATGGCCCGGCTCTCCATGATCTCGTTGAGATGGGTGGACGTGCCGTGAGCGTTGACGAGATCGACACCGTCCCAGCCGGACTGGCGCATGGCGATCTCCATCGCGCGGGTCGCGCCGACGCCTTCGGGATCGGGAGCGGTCAGGTGATAAGCGTCGCACGTCGCGCCGTAGCCGGTGAGCTCGCCGTAGATGTGCGCGCCGCGCTTTTTGGCATGCTCAAGCTCTTCGAGCACGACGACGCCGGCGCCCTCGGCAACGACGAAGCCGCAGCGGTCCTTGTCGAACGGGCGCGAGGCGTGCTCGGGGTCGTCGTTGTGGGTGGAGCACAGGGCCTTCATCGACGCGAATCCGGCCACGGTCAGGCCCATGACGCAGGCTTCCGCACCGCCGGCCAGCATCACGTCGGCATCACCGCGCTGAATGGCATAGCCGGCTTCGCCGATGCTGTTGATCGACGAGGCGCAGGCGGTGACGAGGCACATGTTGGGGCCCTT
>JAEEGI010018557.1_pt1 | contig 14131 bp, 6 predicted proteins | sample 8958751 | NCBI WGS metagenome assembly JAEEGI01 (sample SAMN16246545, study PRJNA631951) | gut metagenome | biome: gut microbiome; feature: rumen; material: KS-attached | host: Bos | place: Iran: Karaj | collected 2018-10
ATGTGCGGCACATCAGGGCGAACCGTGCTACAACCTGCCATATATCTATGAACTCGACGGCAGTCTCGACGGCGAGCGTTTGTGCCAAGCCGTGCAGACCGCTTTCAAGGCGCATCCCACCATGTTCACCCGCATCGAACTCAACGATGACGGCGAACCCATTCAGACGCTTGACCTTGACAATGAGCAATTCTCAGTTGAGATAAAAACAATTAACGATATTGAGGAAGAAAAACCTCGACTGGTGCAACCTTTCAACATCTATGGCGACCGGTTGTTCCACACGTGCGTAATGCACGACGGCAAGCACTACTACCTGTTTGTCGACTATCATCACCTGATTGTCGATGGCACATCAATGCAAATTCTGCTGCATGACATCGACAGGGCATATCGGGGCGAGTCAATCGACGCCGAGCAACTGACACTGATGCAAGTGGCGATGGATGAGGCCGAAAAACGCAAAACCGACGCCTTCCAGGAAGCCAAGCAATGGTATGCCAAGAACTTTGATTGCAGCGACACCTTTACCCAACTCAATCCCGATTTGGCCATTGGCACTCACAGCGAAGACAGCACGCTGCGCACCCTTTCCATAGAGATGCAGCAGGTAGATGACTACTGCAAGAGCCATGGCGTGTATCGCAGCAATTTCTTTACCAGCGCATTTGCCTTCTTGCTTGCCAAGTATAACTCTGAAAATGAGTCGTTGTTCAACACTGTCTATAATGGTCGCAGCGACAAGCGCATGGGTAACTCGATAGGAATGTTTGTCCAGACGTTTCCTGTCTATGCCAAGTTTGATGACAATACTACAGTGACAGACTTCCTTCTCAGAGGCCAAGAACTGATGAGCGGATGCCGTCAGCACAGCATCTACTCCTATGGCGACCTCATGCAAGACCAGCATCTGGAAACCAATGTCGCCTTTGCATGGCATGGCAACATCTTTGGTGACAACACGCTGATGGATAAGCCCATGCGCACCATTCGCATTGGCAACAGCACTACGGGAGTTTCGCTTTATATCAAGGCGTTTATTTTAGATGGAAAGTATCAGATCAAGGCTGAATATGCCAGCAATGAGTATTCTCGGGCTCTTGTCGACCATCTCCTCGAGAGTTATGAAGCCATTCTGATGGGATTCCTCACCAAGGAGAAACTTTGCGATATAGAATCCACAACTCCCAACCAGGTGAAGGGGCTTGATGACTTCAACCTTACCGACGTCTCGTTTGATGACACGCAGACGGTGGTGTCGCTCTGCCGTCAGCAGGCAGCCGCCAACCCCGACAAGATTGCTGTGGTATATGAGGACAAATCCTATACCTATGACCAGGTCGATGACTTGAGCGACCGCATAGCAGCCTTCATTGCCAACCGTGGATTAAGTGACGAGGATGTGGTTTCGATACTGATTCCGCGCTGCGAGTGGATGGCAATCGCATCGCTAGGTGTGCTCAAGGCCGGATGTGCCTATCAGCCACTCGACCCGTCGTATCCCAAGGAACGCCTTGAATTCATGATGAGTGATGCCAATGCACAACTTCTGATAGCTGATGAAGAACTCATTAATCTCGTTGACGGCTACAAGGGCGAGGTGATTCTCACCCGCGACTTGCCCAATCTGCCAGAGGCGCAGTCGGTTCCCGAAGAACCAAAGCCCCATAGTCTGTTTAGCTTGCTCTACACATCGGGCTCAACAGGTGTGCCTAAGGGGTGCCAAATCGAGCACTGCAATGTGGTGGCTTTCTGCAACATGCACCAGCACACACAGGAAATCGATGCCTCGAGCCGTGTGGCAGCCTACGCCAGTTTTGGCTTTGATGCCTCGTTGATGGAGATTTACTCCGCGCTCACCGTTGGTGCACAGTTGTATGTGATTCCCGAAGAGATTCGTCTCGACCTGATGGCACTCAACGAGTTTTTCGAGCAAAAGAAAATTACACATGTGTTCATGACCACGCAGGTGGGCTTCCAGTTTGCCACCAATTTCGAGAACAACTCGCTGCAGCACCTGCTCACAGGTGGCGAGAAACTCTCCACCCTCAAGCCGCCCACCACTTACACGCTCTCCAATGGTTATGGCCCATCTGAAACCATTTGTTACGTGACCAACTTTTTCATAAAAGAACAAATCAAGAACATCCCCATTGGCAAGGCTCAACGCAACATCAAGTGCTACATCACCGACAAGTATGGACATCGCTTGCCCGTGGGTGCCTCTGGCGAATTGTGGGTGGCAGGACCGCAGGTAAGTCGCGGCTACTTGAATCGCCCCGAAAAAACTGCTGAGTCATTTATCTCTAACCCCTTCAACAGTGAGGAGAAATACTGTCGCGTGTATCGCACTGGCGACATTGTCCGATATATTCCCAGTGGCGATATTGAATTTGTGGGACGCCGTGACGGTCAAGTGAAGATTCGTGGTTTCCGCATCGAACTCAAAGAGGTGGAAGGCATCATCCGCGAGTTCCCGGGCATCAAGGATGCTACGGTACAGGCCTTTGACGAGGAAGGTGGCGGCAAATTCATTGCTGCCTACATCGTGAGCGACCAGACCATCGACATCGATGCTCTGAACAACTTCATCCTCGACGAAAAGCCGCCATATATGGTTCCTGCTGTCACGATGCAGATCGATGCCATTCCGCTCAACCAGAACCAGAAGGTGAACAAGCGTGCTTTGCCCAAACCTGAGAAGAAGGCCGATGCCATTGAAGAGAGCAATGTGCCCATGAATGTGCTTGAAGAGGAATTGCACGATATGGTCGCGCAGATTGTGGGCAATACCGAATTTGGTGTCACTACGCCATTGGGTTATGCCGGTCTGACCTCCATCTCGTCGATTCGACTTGCTGTGCAGGTGAACAAACGCTTCGGGGTGACACTCGACTCCAAGACGCTCGTCAAGACCGGAACATTGCAGACCATCGAGAACGAGATTCTCAAGCGAATGATGGCCGGCGAAGTGGCTCCGGTTGCTGCTGAAGCAAAAGCTGAGACAAAGACGGCGGTTCCCCTCTCGTATGCCCAGACGGGTGTGTACTTCGAGTGCTTGAAGAATCCCGCATCCACCATATATAATATACCCTATCTGCTCACTTATCCGCAGAGCGTGAAGGCCGAGCAACTGGCCGATGTAGTGAAACGGGTTGTGGAAAGCCACCCCGAACTGGGTGTGCATTTCACCGTGGATGGAGAAAAAATCATGCAGACCCTGGAGGACGCTGTGCCAGTGACCATTCCTGTCACGCAAATGACCGATCAGGAACTGGAAACCTATAAAAAGGAATTTGTGCGTCCGTTTAACCTGCAGAAGCCGCCGCTTTACCGTTTCGAGGTGGTAACCTCTCCGAGTGGAACTCATCTGCTCGTTGATGTCCATCATTTGGTTTTCGATGGTGGTTCGGCCGACTTGCTGATTCGTCAAATCAGCGCAGCCCTTGAGGGTAAAAATGTGGAAAAGGAAACCTATTCTTATCTTGACTTCGTCACCGACCAGCAAGCCGCTGAGGAGACCGAGGCCTTCAAGGCTTCGCAGCAGTTCTTTGCCGAGAAACTGAGTACCTGCGAGGGTGCCAGCGAGATTCCGGCCGACTTGCCCAAGACCGACGAACAGGGCTTCATTGGCGAGGCAGTGTGTGCCATAGACCACGACAAAGTGGCCTCGTTCTGTCGCGAGCAGGAGGTGACTCCGGCTCACCTGTTCCTCGCTGCCACATCCTATGTGGTGTCGCGTTACACCAACAACCGCGAGGTGTATCTGTGCACGGTGAGTAGCGGCCGCTCCAACCTGAAGATTGCCGACACGGTGGGTATGTTTGTCAATACATTGCCGCTTGCCGTCGACATCAAAGATGTGAGTGTGGGTGACTTCCTGCGTGAGGTGAGCGATAGTTTCGACCAGACACTGCGCAACGAGGATTATCCCTTTGCCCGCATAGCCGCCGACTATGGTTTCCGTCCCGCTATTGCTTACGCCTATCAGGTGGGCGTTATTTCTCAGTACACTGTCGGGGGAGAGGTCATCGGTAATGAATTGCTCGAACTGAATGTGCCCAAATTCAAAATCAATATCAAGATTGAGACGCGTGGCGTTGTGGTGCAGTACGACGACTCGCTCTACTCGGAACGTTTGGCCGATGCTATGGCACAAAGCATTGTAGAAGTGGCCAAACGCATGGTGGCTATGCCCAATGAACGGGTGAGGGCCCTCTCCATCGTGAGCCCTGCACAGGAGGCCGAACTCGCTGGTCTGCGCCAAGTGGCTACTGGCGACGCTCCCTTCTCGCTCTTCCACGACTGCATAGGCCACTTTGCCGCCGCTCAGCCCGATCATGAGGCACTGGTGGGTATCGATGCCCGCTACACCTATGCCGAGATGGACGAAGTGACTACACGTATTGCTGCCGCCTTGCAGCAGCGGGGCGTGAAGGAATGCGACCGTGTGGCGCTGCTTTTGCCGCGCACCAGTCGCCTGATTCTCGCCCTCTTCGGCGTACTCAAGACGGGTGCCGCCTACATACCCTGCGACCCCGAGTATCCTGCCGACCGTATCAAACTGATTCTTGAGGATAGTGAGGCGCGCTACATCATCACCACGGCCGACCGCATGGACAGTGTCCCAGCCGAGAAGGCCATTGATGTGGAGGAACTCATTGCCACGCAAGCACCTTATCGCAAACCCGAGATTACCTCCGACGACCTGGCTTATCTTATCTACACCAGCGGCTCTACTGGCCGTCCTAAGGGTGTGATGCTCAGGCACGAGGGCATCTGCAACTATCTCTATGGGCATCCTGCCAATGTGTTTGCCAATGCTGTGATGACCGATGCCACCCGAGTGCTCAGTGTCACCACCATTTCATTCGATGCCGCTCTGCAAGACATCGGTATGGCCTACTACAACGGCAAAACGCTGATAGTGGCCACCGAGGAGCAGGCCAACAATCCGCTCGATTTGGCTCAGCTCATTGCCGACCAGCGCATCGACATGGTGTCGGGTACGCCCTCGCGTTGGCAGACGTGGCTCACCAGTGACGATTTCTGCAAGGCCATCAGTCACATCAACATTGTGCGAGCCGGTGGCGAGAAATTCTCCGACCAGTTGCTCGACCAGTTGCGTGGCGTTACCAAGGCCCGCATCATGAACTGTTATGGTCCCACTGAGATTACGGTGGCCTCGAACAACAAGGAACTCACTCATGCCACAATGGTGACAGTGGGCAAGCCCCAGTTGAATGTGAAAGAATTCATTGTGGACCAGGATGGCAACGAACTGCCCGTGGGCGTGGTAGGCGAACTCTACATTGGCGGCCGTGGTGTAGCTCGTGGCTATAACAACCTTGACGAGATGACCCGCGAGCGCTTTATCGACTATCATGGCACACGCATCTATAAGTCAGGTGACTATGCTCGCTGGCTGCCCGACGGCGATGTGGTGATTCTAGGTCGCACCGACCACCAGATCAAGTTGCGTGGTTTGCGCATTGAACTGGGCGAAATCGAGAATGTGATGCTCAAGGTGCCTGGCATGGGCAAGGTGGTGATCATAATCCGCAAGATTGGCGGCAAGGAGCACCTGTGTGCCTACTACACCGCCGACCGCGTGATTGCGCCTGAAGACCTCAAGGCCGAGATTTCGAAGAGCCTCACGCAATACATGGTGCCTACTGCCTACCTGCAACTTGACAAGATGCCCATGACACCCAATGGCAAGACCGATGTGAAGGCACTGCCCGAGCCCGAACTGGCTGTGACTTCGGCCTACGAGGAGCCGACGAACGACACCGAGCGCACATTCTGCAACATCTTTGCCGACATCCTGCAGATGGATAGGGTGGGGGCTACCGACAATTTCTTTGAACTGGGCGGTACCTCGCTTGTGGTTACTCGCGTGATTATTGAAGCCGACAAGGCCGGTATGCATGTGGCCTATGGTGATGTGTTCACCAATCCCACTCCTCGTAAACTGGCACGACTCATCACTGGTGAGGGCGTGAGCGACGATGCCGACGAGGTTGCGAACTTTGACTACGCTCCCATTAACGAGTTGTTGGCCGCCAACACGCTCGATGCCTTCCGCAAGGGCGAAATGGGCAAGTTGGGCAATGTGCTGCTCACTGGTGCAACGGGTTATCTGGGCATTCACATCTTGCGCGAACTCATCGATTCCGATGCCACCAACATCTATTGCCTTGTGCGTGGCAAGGATGCCGAGAAGGCCGAGAATCGCCTGCGCACCCTGCTGTTCTACTACTTTGCCAATGCCTTCAAGGAACTCTTCGGCAAGCGCCTGCACATTGTGGTGGGCGATGTGACGAGCGACTTTGGCGAGGACCTGGATATCGACACCGTGTTCAACTGTGCAGCCATCGTGAAGCACTTTAGCGAGGGCACCGAGATTGAGGATGTGAACATTGGTGGTGCCCAGCGATGTGTGGACTATTGCTTGAGCAAGGGCGCTCGTTTGGTGCACATCTCCACGGCCAGTACGCGTGGCCTGTGGACTGGCGAACCTAAGGCCGATGTGTTCACCGAGCAACGCCTCTACATGGGTCAGTTCCTGGGCAACAAATACATCTACTCCAAGTTCATGGCCGAGCGGCTCATTCTCGATGCCGTGGCACGCAAGGGACTAAAGGCCAAGATTATGCGCGTGGGCAATCTGGCCGCGCGCAGCACCGACGGCGAGTTCCAGGCCAACTTTGCCACCAACTCCTTCATGGGCCGAATCAAGGTCTATAACATGCTGGGGTCTTGTCCTTTTGCCATGCGCAACAAAAGGGTGGAATTCTCGCCCATCAACGAGGTGGCGCATGCCATTGTGATGCTGGCAATCACGCCCGACGCCTGCTGCGTGTTCCACCCCTACAACATTCACACCCAGTTCCTGGGCGATGTGCTCATGGGGCTCACCAGTGTGGGTGATGGAATCAAGTTTGTGGAGCAGGAAGACTTTGAGGCAGCCATGGAGGCGGCCAAGAACGATCCCGTCAAGGCCAAACAGATGGCGAGCTTGCTTGCTTATCAAGATATGGCACATGGCCAGAAGACCACTGATGTGAGCCGTGACAACGACTTCACCGCTCAGGTGCTCTACAGGCTCGGCTTCACCTGGTCGCCCACTTCGTGGGATTATGTGGAGCGCATGCTCACCGCCATCAGCGGCCTCGGCTTCTTTGACCTGTAGAAAAAAAAAGGATTTATTGTTACTTTGCAAGAAATGATAATACAGCTATGAAAACAATATCGATTGATGAGGCGAAGCGGCTGGTGAAAGAAGGAGCCATGCTGTCGCGCGATGAAAGATTGCAGTTGCAAAGCGAGCGATTGAAAGAGCTGGTTGACTATGTAAAGCAGAACTCGCCATATTTTGCAGAATTATATGCAAATCTGCCGAGTGACTACTGCCTCACCGACTTGCCAATCACTGAAAAGCCCACTTTGCTGGCACACTATAACGATTGGGTGACCGACCGGAGGCTGAACCTGCAGATGGTGCTTGACTACGTGAACCGCGACCCGGTCAAGGACCAGAGTCTGCTTCTTGACCAATACACCGCTTTGCGTACTTCGGGTTCGACGGGTAATCCTCTGCCCATGGTGCGTGATGACTACCACAACAAGATTCACGGACAGCTCTCCTTTCAACGACTGATAGGTGATGTGGGTGATTTGCTGGACCTCTCAAAGCACCGCCGTGCCTCAATCATCCATCTCTCGAATGGGGCTTCGAGTTATGGCGCATTCCTTCGCATGAAGGCCGCCTATGCCGAGTGTGCCGACAACCTGTTGGGCATCTCTGTCCTTGACAGTGTTGACAGCATCGTTGCCCGACTCAATGAGTTCCAACCTGAGTCAATGGCGGGATATCCCTCAATGCTGGCGCAACTGGCAGTTGAGCAGCTGCAAGGCCGCCTGCACCTGTCAATCAAGCACCTCATCACATCGGCCGAGATGTTGTCGCCTGAGAACTATCACTTGCTGAAGCAGGCCTTCCAATGTACGGTTGCCAACAACTACTGTATGACCGAAGGCGGCGAAATAGCCATGGCCCACGACACTCCAGACCTGCACATCAACGAAGACTGGATTATTGTAGAGCCAGTTGACAAAAACCTGCAGCCTTTGGGCATGAGTGACGAATGGTCGGATGGCGTGCTCATCACCGATTTGTCGAACTTCGCACAGCCTATCATCCGTTATCATGTGGGTGATGTAATCAGAATCAAGCCATCAGATGAACCAGGTAACACACTTCCAATCATGCAGATTCAGGGAAGGACTTTTGGCAACTACACCATCTGTGGCAAGACCTTCAATGTGTCGGGAATCTTCGCCAAGACTGAAGTGTGGCCCGATGTTGTGCGATTCCAGTTTGTGCAGACAGCCGACGACACCATTGAGGTTAGAGTCGTCTGCAAGTCCGACCCCGAACTGACAATGCCAGGTCTCTGCAAGCAATTACAGACCTTCTTGACCGACCTGGGATGTCCTGATGCAAAATTCACCTGGTCGACCGAACCGTTAATCCCGAACAAGCGAGGCGGCAAAATACCCATTTACATCAAACTCTGAACAATATGGTGCAAAAAGAGCAAGGCGACATAACGACGCAATTCTGGCGGTTTCTGTGGTCATCCATCCTCATAGCCCTTTCGGGGTGCTTGGGTAATGTGGTCGACGCCATCATCGTGGGTAACCTTATTGGCGAAGACGGCGTGAGTGCCATCAACCTGTCGCGTCCGGTGGTGCAGTTCATGTTCACCCTCTCGATGCTTGTGGCTACGGGAGCGAGTATGCTCGTGGGCATGCACATAGGCAAGAAAGACCAAGGCCGCACCCGCTACATCTACACCCAGTCGCTGATTGGCAGCCTTGCCATAGGACTGGTGCTGTCGGCCGTTGCCCTGCTGTGGCCTGCCGAGGCGGCCTCGTTGCTGTGCAAGAACGAGCACCTGCTGCAACCCACGCGCGAATACTTGAATGTGATGTTGCTGGGTGCACCCGCTTATATGCTCATGTGGGCACTCTCGTCGATGGTGGGAGTGGATGGCAGTCCGCGTCTGGTGTCGGTGGCGATTCTCATCGACAATGCTGTGAACCTCTCGCTCGACATCGTGTTCATTAAGTTCTGCGGATGGGGCATTGCCGGTTCATCGACAGCAACGGTAGTGGGTCACCTTGTTGGCATCGCCATCATGATGTGGCATTTCCGCTACAGCAACTGCAACCTGAAATTGTCGCTGAAACATGAAGACTCTTGGGCAAAATCGTGGGGCAGAATCCTTTCGCAAGGAGCACCGCTGGCTCTGGCCTCGGTATGTCTCACGCTGTTGTTGCTCTGTGCCAACTCCATCGTGTTGTCGCACACAGGACGCGCGGGTATCTTTGTTTTTGCCCTGTGCATGAACTTGTTGCAAATCTACAACCTGTTCCTTGCCGGTACTTGCCGCACGCTTCAGTCGCTTGGCTCCATTCAGGTGGGCAAGGGCGATGCTCCAAGTCTGCGGTTGGTGATTGACAAGTGTCTGCGCTTCATTACCATAGCCATGGTTATCACCTGCGTTTTCGTGTGGATTTGGCCGCAAGGCATTGCTGAACTCTTTGGCTGTGACAATCCCACCATGCTTGCACAGAGCAACCATGCGCTGCGCGTCTTTGCCTTGAGTTTCATCCCCTTCTGCTACATTTATGTGCTCATGATCATCTACAAGCTCTACAGCTATCATAAGATGGCGCTGTTCATCTCGCTGGCCTTGTCGCTCACGGTGATTCCTGTGCTATGGGCCATATCGCAATGGGCGCCCAAAGCCATCTGGTACAGTTATCTCGTTGCCTATGTGATCGAGGCCATAGTCATCTACATCCTGCACAAGTCGGCGCATATCCAGTTCAAGATCAAGCCGTCGAATGACGCGGATTGACCCTGATTCAGACAAATAATTTCAGAAATAGAATTAGAGAAAAATGGCTGCTGCCAGCGCAATGAGGGCGATGGCGGTGAGGCCCATGATTAGCGTCATGAGCGTCATTGAGCGATAGCCGTCACGCGCCTTGATGCCGCCAAAGCCAGTGACTACCCAGAAATAGCTGTCGTTAGCATGCGAAACCGTCATGGCACCGGCGCCAATTGCCATCACCACAAGGGCGGCGGCAAGAGGGTTGGTAAAGCCTAAGGCGCTCATCATCGAGCCTGAGTCACTGAACATGCCCATCATGCTTGCTGTGGTGGTGATTGCCACCGTCGACGAGCCTTGCGCCGACTTCAAGATGGCCGCTATGATAAAGGGAAAGAGCACGCCCAGGGTCTTGAGCGAGTCGCCGAAATTCTTGATGATATCAACGAATCCACTTTCCACAATCACATTGCCCAGCACGCTGCCGGCAGCAGTGATGAAGATGATGGGCCCTGCTGTCATCAGGGCCTTCTGGGTGATGTCGTAGAACTTGCCGGTCATCTTCTGCTTCATCAGCAAAGGAATGCAACATAGCAGTGCTATCATCAGGGCGATGGTGGGTTTGCCCAGGAAGGTGAAGGCGTCTGATAGGGTAGGCGGCAGGCTCACGAGCGACGCCACGCTGCCCAGTGCCATGAGCACAATGGGAACCACAATGGGCAGGAACGACATGGCAGCATTGCAGCGGGTTTCTTTCTCAGTATCGGTGATTTCGCTCAGGGGCTCAGTGGTGGTGATGCGCTTGCCCACCCACCCAGCAAAAAAGTAGGCGGGAACGAGCGACAGCAGCGAGATGACTGCACCCACCCCGATGATTAGCAACAGGTTGTTTTCCAACCCCATCATGCCTGCCGCAGCTATGGGTCCCGGAGTGGGAGGGATGAACACATGCGAGGCAAACAGGCCGGCAGCCAGTGCCAGCATGAGTGCAGCGGGCGATGCGCCCGACCGCCTTGCCAGCGACTTGCCGATGGGGCTCACGAGCACAAAACCGCTGTCGCAGAACACGGGTATCGACACAATCCACCCGATAAGCATCATGGCAAGCCGCGGATGCCGTTTGCCCACCACGCGCTCCACGGCACGCGCCAGTGCCACAGCACCGCCGGTGCGCTCCAGGATGTTGCCGATGAGGGTGCCGAAGATGATTACAAGGCCAATGCCTGTGAAAATCGACGAGAAGCCTTTGCCCAGCACATCGGGAATCTGCACCAAGGGGATGCCCAGCAAGATTGCCAGGAGCAGGGCAGTGCCCAGTATCGACAAGAAGGGGTGAATCTTGAACCGCGCTATTGCTACAATCATGAGGGCAATAGCCGCGCCAAATAGTAGTATTGTGCCAATCGCTGTCATAGTTTTTATGATTGTATGGGGTTAGATGGCTGTTGAAGTCTGTAGCACGGTTGTCGTCGTGCACTGCAAAGATACAAAAAAGCATTGAATTATTATCTACTAATAAAAAAAGGGTAGGGAAAGGGTGGTTTTCTCATTATTTTTCATTATCTTTGCAGATTAAAGAAATTAACTAATATATTCCAAAACATAAACACTTATGAATAAACTCATAACTTTGGAACAGGCCGTCGAGAAAGTACATGATGGCATGACAATCATGTTCGGCGGATTCCTGGGTGTGGGCAGTGCCACACAAATTATCGACGCTATCGTAGAGAAGGGCGTCAAGGACTTAACCATCATTGCCAACGACACCGCCTACGACGAGGTGGCTCACGGCAAGTTAGTGACTAACCACCAGGTGAAGAAAGCCATTGTTTCGCACACCGGTACCAACAAGCAGACCGCCTTGCAGAAGAACGAGGGTACGCTCATCGTGGAGTATGTGCCTCAGGGAACTCTTGCCGAGCGCATCCGTGCGGCAGGTGCAGGTCTGGGCGGCGTGCTCACCCCCACCGGCATGGGCACCATCATGACCGACGGCAAGCAAGTGGTGAATGTTGACGGCAAGGACTTCTTGCTCGAGAAACCGCTCAAGGCCGACATCGCCTTCCTGCGTGCCAACATCGTTGACGAATTTGGCAACATGGTGTTCCTGGGAACCACCAACAACTTCAATCCGCTCATGGCTACCGCTGCCGACTATGTGGTGGTAGAGGCCGAGAAACTGGTGAAAGTGGGCGAAATCAAACCCGAGTGCGTGCATGCCTCTGGCATTTACGTTGATGGCATCTATGTTGAAAAATAATTTTAATTAACCATGGAATACAGAACAAAAATCAGACTGCGCATGAGCGCAAAGGACGCCCACTATGGCGGCAATCTCGTGGATGGTGCTCACATGGTTCACCTGTTTGGTGATGTGGCTACCGAACTTCTCATTATGCGTGACGGCGACGAAGGCCTCTTCCGCGCCTACGACAGCGTCGACTTCCTGGCACCCGTGTATGCGGGCGACTATATCGAAGCCGAGGGCTGGATCGACAAGGAAGGTAACACTTCGCGTCACATGCAGTTTGAGGCCCGCAAGGTGGCGGTTTCTCGCCCCGACATCTCTCCGTCGGCTGCCGACATCCTCGATGAGCCCATCGTGGTGTGCCGTGCTTCCGGCACTTGTGTAACCCCCAAAGATTGCCAAAGAAAATAATTCACTATGGACAAACTTATTATCACAGCCGCCATTTGCGGCGCCGAAGTAACCAAGGAACAGAACCCTAACGTACCCTATACCGTCGAAGAGATTGTGCGCGAAGCCAAGTCGGCAGTCGATGCCGGTGCCGCCATCGTGCACCTGCATGTGCGCTGGGACGACGGCACTCCCACTCAGGACCGTGCCCGTTTCCAGGAGTGTGAAGAGGCCATCCTCAAGGTGTGCCCCGATGTGATTCTCATCCCCTCGACCGGCGGTGCCGTGGGCATGACGCCCGACGAACGCCTGCAGTCGACCGACACCACTCCGCAGCCCGAGATGGCAACACTCGATTGCGGAACCTGCAACTTTGGCGATGAAATCTTCGACAACACCATGCCCACCATGCGTGCCTTTGGCAAGCGCATGATGGAGCGCGGCATCAAGCCCGAATACGAGTGCTTCGAGATGGGTCACCTCGACACCATCTTGAACATGGCTCGCAAGGGCGAGGCTCCCGGTGCTCCCATGCAGTTCAACTTTGTGCTGGGCGTGCCCGGCTGCACTCCTGCCACTGTGGCTAACCTGTGCTGGCTCGTGAACGGCATTCCCGCCGGCTCGACCTGGACGGTGACCGGTGTGGGCCGTCATGCCTTCCCCATGGCAGCCGCTGCCATCGCAATGGGCGGTAATGTGCGCGTGGGCTTTGAAGATAACCTCTACCTCTCGAAGGGTGTGCTCGCCAAGTCGAACGGCGAACTCGTTGAGAAGGTGGTGCGCATTGCCAAGGAACTGGGCCGACCCATCGCTACCAGCGACGAAGCCCGCGAAATCCTGGGCCTGAAACCTCGTAAATAATTTATTTAATAACTTAAAAAACTATAGAACAACTATGCAAAAACATGGTAACCGTTTCGGTACTCACCGAGTAATTGAGCCCGTGGGCGTGCTGCCGCAGCCTGCTAACAAGCTCGACAACAACATGGACGAAATCTATGACAACGAGATTTTGATTGACGTGCAGACCCTCAACATCGACTCTGCTTCGTTCACCGATATCCACAACTATGCCAAGAGCCAGGCCAAGAATCCTGACGACGAGGCCGAGGTGATGGAAGAAATCAAGAAGGAGATGTTCCTGAATGTGGAACTCCAGGGCAAGCACCGCAATCGCCGCACCGGTTCGGGTGGTATGCTGCTGGGCACCGTTGAGAAGATTGGCGACGCTCTGAAGGGCAAGATCGACCTCAAGGAAGGCGATCGCATCGCTACGCTCGTTTCGCTGTCGCTCACCCCGCTGCGCATCGACGAAATCCTGAATATCAAGGCCGATGTTGACCAGGTCGACATCAAGGGTAAGGCTATCCTCTTCGAGAGCGGTATCTATGCCAAGATTCCCGATGACATGCCCGAGAAACTCGCTTTGAGCGCACTCGACGTGGCTGGTGCTCCCGCTCAAACCGCTAAGCTGTGCCAGTATGGCCAGAATGTGGTGGTGCTCGGTGCTGGTGGCAAGAGCGGCATGCTGTGCTGCTACGAGGCCAAGAAGCGCGTGGGTGTAACTGGTAAGGTGATTGGTCTT
>JAEEGI010018561.1_pt1 | contig 14128 bp, 10 predicted proteins | sample 8958751 | NCBI WGS metagenome assembly JAEEGI01 (sample SAMN16246545, study PRJNA631951) | gut metagenome | biome: gut microbiome; feature: rumen; material: KS-attached | host: Bos | place: Iran: Karaj | collected 2018-10
GCAAATAGCAAAAGAAAAACGCCATTTTCTTTCAAATTAATATGAAAACCTACCTTTTTCTTAGCAATTCCACGATTCGTGCCATCTGATTGGGGATACGAATCTGCTGCGGACACTTCGGCAGACATTCCTCACAATCCTCACAACTTCTGGCCCACGACTCCACATTGGGCAGCGCCTGGCGCATGCCGTCTGCAAACTGCTGTTTTTTAACGGCATAGTCGGCTGCCTGTTTCTCTGGCAGAGGCAACAGATGACTATTCACAGCCTCGTTATAGTAAGCAAAGTTGCCTGGAATATCCACACCATAAGGACAAGGCATACAATAGGCACAAGTCGTACAAGGAATCGTCGGGAAGCCAGCCATCTGGTCGGCAATCTCAGCCAACAGCGTATTCTCCGCCTCGGTACAGTTCTCCAATGGCGAGAAGGTCTCTATATTCTCCTTCAGATGGTCCATCTCGTTCATTCCACTCAGTGTGGTCAGGATATTCGGATGAGAACCCACCCAACGGAACGCCCAACGGGCCGTACTGTCATTGGGGCGTACAGCCTTCAACTGCGCCGCCAATTCCTTCGCCATCTTGCCAAAGGCACCACCACGCAGCGGCTCCATCACCACACACTGCACACCCGTCTTCTCACATTTATTATAAAGGTACTCCGCATCGGCATCCTTTCTCCAGCCATTACCCATCGAGGCATGCCGCCAATCGAGGAAATTCATCTGAATCTGCACGAAGTCCCAGTGATACTCCTCCTGATGGTCAAGCAACCAGTCGAAAGGTCTCACATCTCCATGATACGAGAAACCCAGATGTCTGATACGACCTGCCTCGCGCTCTTTCAACAGAAACTCCAACAGATGATTATCGAAGAATCGGCCGTTCAGTGTCTCCATACCTCCACCTCCGATACTGTGCAGCAGATAGTAGTCGATATGATCCACCTTTAAACGCTGGAACGACTGATAGTACATCTTTCGAGCCTCATCGAAATCCCACAGATGGTTCCGCTGGTTCGACATCTTCGTAGCTATATAGTATTTGTCACGAGGATGACGGCTCAGGGCATTTCCTGTCAACACTTCCGACTGGCCTCCCATATACATCGGCGCCGTATCGAAGTAGTTCACCCCATGTTCGATGGCATAATCCACGAGCTGGTTCACCTCGTCCTGATCATTAGGCAGACGCATCATACCAAAGCCCAAGAGCGAAATCTGCTCCCCAGAGCCATGCTGCACCCTGTAGGTCATGCGGTTCACCTCTAATCCATTCTGCTTCTCCTGACCAAACACACGCAACGGCTCCATCACACTCATGGCCATAGCAGCCCCAGCTCCCATGCCCAAACGCCGCAGGAACTCCCTCCTGCTCACATGCTTCTGATTGTTCTCCTCCTTATTCATAGTCTCTATTTCGTTTTTGTTGTTATTCCTCCACGTAGTTGCGATCTTTCTCGAAAGTGATGTCTTTGTAGAGCTCTTGGGAACCTTCATAGCTTTCAGGGATCAGATGCAGACGCACACCTCGGATATGTTTCTTGGCGCGGAAGTCCTTGAGGTTATCCACCTTCTCACTCTCGATCTCCAGTTTCAGCAGACCGATATCCTTCAGGCGCACCTTGTCACCATTGCGCAGATGACGTCTCACCACTTCAGCCACATTCATCAAGATGCCTTCAAGCACACCAGCACTGATGGTCATTCCTCTGGTTGCCTCTTCAGCAATCTTACGACTGTCAATGGTCTGATAATGCACTGCCACTGCCTTATATTTGCCGTATGTAGGTAAAGTCGGCTTAGTTTCTTTCTTTATTCTGTATCTCATAGATGTTCAAATGATGCTGCAAAATTACAAAATTTCCACCACCTATTGGCAGGAAATACAAGAAAAGTGCATTTTTCATGGGTTTTCAGCCAAAAATCGTTAATTTGCACTGCCATAGTGCATTTTCCTCTTATTTTATGCACTACTTTAGTGCAATTTTATTATTTTTGCAGCAAAAATATAACGATTATGGATATTTCACTGATTGAATTAATGGAGAGTCAATTGAAGCTAACCACTTCAACATTCCATAGATATATGTATGACCGAGTGAGTTGGGAGTCTAGAATGTTCGGACTTGTTGGCCCACGTGGTGTAGGAAAGTCAACAATGATTCTTCAGTATATCAAGGAGAACAGAGACAAGCGGCACATGCTCTATGTCGCTGCTGATCATCTGTATTTCTCAACCCACACCCTCATCGACACTGTAGATGAATTCGTCAAAGACGGTGGAGAGCAGATATTCATCGACGAAATTCATAAATATGAGAACTGGTCACGAGAGTTGAAACTCATATACGATTCTCATCCTGACTTAAAGGTAGGATTCACAGGTTCTTCCATACTTGATATCACAAAAGGCGTATCCGACCTAAGCAGACGTGCTCTGATATTCACCATGCAAGGACTCTCGTTCAGGGAATACTTGGCATTGTTTCATAACATAACTGCACCAATATATTCCATCAACGAAATCTTGGAGCAAAAGGCAAAACTTGATGCCGTCAGTCATCCTCTACCCTTCTTCAAGGACTATCTGAAGAATGGCTACTACCCATTTGCAAATGAGGGCAACTATGAAATGCGCTTGCGTCAGGTTATCAACCAGACAATGGAGGTTGACATTCCCCAATATGCGAATATGAACGCCTCTACTGGTAGAAAACTGAAAAAGCTGCTTGCCGTTATAGCACAGAGTGTTCCTTTCAAGCCTGTCATGGAATCATTGGCCACAGTGATAGGTGTCAGTCGTAATGTGCTGCCAGACTACTTCCTTTATATAGAACAGGCTGGTATGATAGGGCAACTGCGTGATGATACAGGCGGCATACGTGGCTTAGGGAAGGTTGAGAAAGTCTATCTTGACAATACGAACCTGGCCTATCTCCTTGGGCATGAAAGCGCCGATATTGGCAGTATTCGCGAGACTTTCTTTTATAACCAGATGCGTGTCAAGACAGATGTCATCAGTTCACGTATTAGCGATTTCGAAATAGACGGAAAGACCTTTGAACCGATGGAGCAGCGAGAGCAATGCAAAGTTTACTTTGAAATTGCCGAGCCGCGACAGAGGTCGACCGTAGGTCAGGTGGGCGGCAAGAAAAAAAAGCAGAAGCAGATACAAGATGCGGCCCAAGGCTATGTTGTTAAAGATGACATAGAAACAGGCTATGGCAACATCATCCCTCTCTGGCAATTTGGATTGACCTATTAAACAAACATTCTAAATCATAAGATTTTCCCACCCTTGAAAACCAAAACCTCTAATGCAGAGTCATTTCTTTCAAAATATCTTTTGATTCCACGAGCTAACAAACTTGGATTGTAACCTGAGGTCAGATTCAACAATGCACGATTAGACTGTCCCACAGAACGCCAAACATTCATTCATTTTTCTCAATGAAAAGTAACTAAACGCCCTTCAATTCGTTACTTTTTGGTTGGTAAAACGTAACGAGATGAAGGGTGGAAAGTAATGAAATGGCATGCAAAAAGTCATGAATTGCGGAGATTATTATTGAAAAATTAAATTGGAATTCTAAAATCTACTGACATCCGACATAAAATAGTAGTTATTTTATTGTATTTCAATTAGATAGTTTCAAGTCATACAGACATACATCTGACATAAAACTGACATAGAACCGACATAGAACTGACATATAGCAGGTATCAATGGCTGATACTAAGGGGCGCTGATGCTGATCTTAAGGGTTGCAATGTTTGATTAAGGAGATAGCTCCAAAATTCTCTAGAGAATTTCAGAGCTTGATAGGCTCTCGCAAGAAGAAATATTAAAGGTAGCTGTAAAATTCTCTAGAGAATTTATAGGTTTGTATTAAGGGAAAAATGTGAAAACTCATAGTATAGAATGTGCTACCCTTAGTGCAAGCCATTTGATGTCAGTAGCATGTCGGTTATATGTCGGTTATATGTCAGTAGGTATAAAATAAATAGTTCAATAAATAACTGATAATAAAAGATATAAGTATAGTTTTATGTCGGATGTCGGTTGATTTTGAGAAATTCTTCTAAAATAATTTTGAAATCGGCGAAAAAAGTAGTATCTTTGCACTCAAAATAACATCAATCATTATTCGAAAAACAATGAAGGTTACTATTATCAGAAAAAGAGGAAAGAACGAGACCATTACTCGTCATCCTGTAGAAGATATTGCGCTGTTCATCGAGAAAGGTTGGCGGAAAAATACCGTCACGGAGTTGAGGGAGATGTACAACCTGATTCTGAAGGAACGCCAGCCGGATGGACAGATCCTGACCAACTGGGCCAGTGGCATCAAACTCGAACGGCTCTGTTTCGCCCAGGAGTTTGATAAGTACAAGAATGAGCACAGAATCCTCGGGTATAACGGGCTTGTGGTGGTGGAGGTGAACAACCTGCCGACTTACGAGAAGGCCGTTGAGGTGAGGGATCAGGCGAAGAAGATGCCTGAGACGCTGATGTGTTTCCTGGGGGCATCGGGAAAGTCGGTGAAGATCATCTGTCAGGGCGAGTTGTTTGGTGGTGGGAAACCAGAAAAAGAGGAAGACATCCAGCAGTTTCACCTTAATTTATATGAGACGGCGCGCAGGGCGTATATGAACCAGTTCGGCTTCGACATCGAGTATTTGGAGCCGAGGCTTGACAGGACGGTCTATGTGAGTGCCGACCCAGAAATGGGCTTTAATCCTGGCGCACGGCCTTTCTATGCCGATACGCAGAAACATGATGTGCCTCAGCCAGTTAGTATCTCCCGCGAGAGTGATATGCTGATGCCGGGTCGTACCGTGAAGCGTACCTATCGTTTGGAGTGGCTTTTCATCATCGACACCACCCTGGGACATTATTTCGAGCTGCCTGACGAGGACCGTCTGGAGACCTTGCTGATGCTGATTGCCACCCGTTGTCTGAATCAGGGGATTCCCTTGGCTTTCGCACAGGGGATGACGCTGGAGCACCCAGCCCTGAATACGGATGAGCTGTTGGTGAAGAAGACCTTTGAGGCCGTCTATGCCGTCACCTTGCAGGCGGACTATATGAAGAAGCACAAGATCAAGCCCCTGCAGAGCATCCCCAAGGACACGCTGCAGATGATGAAGACAGAGATCTTCCTGAATGAGAACTTCGAGATGCGCAAGAACCTGATGACGGGTGTGGCCGAGTATCGTGAAAAATACTCTAACGACCAGAGTTTCAAGCCTTTGACGGAAGAGGTGCGCAACGATATGACGATGCGCGCTACTGAACTTGGACTGAAGTCGTGGGACAGAGACGTGAACCGTTTTATCGACTCTACTCGCATTGAGCAGTATGACCCCGTGAACACCTGGCTCGACAATCTGCCCCAGTGGAACGGGCACAACTATATCGCAGAACTGGCAGCGCGCGTACCGACCTCTCAGCCCCATTGGGAGAAGTATCTCAGGATGTGGCTCATCGGTATGGTGGCCCAGTGGCGCGAGAGTGATAAGCAGTTGACTGGCAATGCGTTGACGCCGTTGCTGATTGGTCGTCAGGGTTGCGGAAAGACGCGTTTCTGCAAGATCATCCTGCCTCCAGAACTGCGCGATTACTACAACGACAAGATCAACTTTAAGAACGAGTTCGACCTGAACATCGCGCTGACAATGTTTGCGATGATCAACATCGACGAGTTTGACAAGACCACTGCCTCGCAGCAGATCGTGCTGAAGTACCTGTTGTCGTCGGCAGAGGTGAAGTTCCGTCCGCCTTATGGCAAGACTATCAAGCAGTTCCGCAGATACACCTCGTTCATTGGTACCACGAACCAGCAGAAACCCCTGGTGGATCCCACGGGTTCACGTCGCTTCGTCTGCGTGAGCATTCCCAACGACAAGGATATCGACTTCGAGGATAACCTCCACCATGAGCAGCTTTTTGCGCAAGTGCTTTACCTTTTTAATAATGGAGAGCGCTATTGGTTGGATAACGAGGAGATTGCCACGCTGATCAAGGAGAACGAACCTTATCAGAAACTGAACGATCTGGTGGAGATGATCGGCGAGACCTTCACGAAGCCGAAGGCAGGCGAAGGCAGGTGGTGGAGTCTGACGGAGATTCACGAACTGCTGAAAAACCGCTATGCCAACTACGATCCCAAGACCAGTCTGGCGAAACTTGGCAAAGCCTTGAACAACCAGCAGTTTGGCTTCGAAACCGATCGCAAGACGTCAGGACATATCTACAAACTCATGGAGCGATAAAAGCCTGAGCAATGTCGGCATAGCAATATTTTTTGGTGTGGCGAGTGGCGATTATATCGGTATGGAAACTTTTCTGATGACACAGATGGCTGGCTTGTTCCCAAGTCGTTGAAAAAGAACGGTTGTAGATGGTGGCTAACACACCCACTTGTTCTTTCAATTGCAATTGCTGAAGCTGTGGATGACGCAAGAATTGTAGTCGTATAAAGATGGCCAGATAACGGCATTGGCCCTGCATTGAGGAGAGTCGTCGGATGCGAGAGCGACGGGCCTCTGCATTGGGCTGGAGATTGAATACAAAACCATATTCTTTGGCAAGTGCAGATTGATTCCAAGCCGCTTCCACCTCTTCAGCAAAAGAAGGTTTCATCTGGAAACGACCAATGGAGAAATTGGCGCCCTTGGTTCCTTTCTGGACATAGAGTCCGTTGACAGCAGCCTTTTCTATTTCATCCTGCCACATGGAATAACGGATCAACTCCGGGAAGACAATAGCCTCAGCTAAACGAGCATCAACGCCAAAGAGGTCAAACTCCTGCTTCCATTCGGCATGATGATCGCTCACAAACTGCTCCGCTGATGTCCAGTCATTACCAAACACTTTGGGGTAGTCAGTAGAAAAAGCTGTGGTACTGCCCATGATGAGCAATAACCACAGCATCGTCCATTGTTTGATACTTGTCATTTAGAGTTTATAGGTACACTTCACTATCTTCGCATCGTCTAGGACGATCCATTCCAGACGGTCAGAATATGCAGAGAATGCAACGGGTGAAAGACTTGTCATGCCATTGATGATCAACTCACCCGTCTTTGAGTACTCCACAGAGCGCACACCGCTACGGCTCTTATAGACACCATAGGGAGGCTTCACGCTGCTCTTTGACTGATTCTTCACACGGGCATCAGCCTGCTGATTGATCTTCTGGAGTTCTGACTGGCTAATCTGACGGAACTTGCCGTTTTCTACAACACCATAGTCAGGCTCGCCTTGCTCGTTGTCCTTCTTTACCAACAATGGGAAAGCCTCACCCGGCGTCTTCATCTCCTCTACCTTACCGGCATAGCCACGGCACTCCCAGTTCACGAACCCCCAGCCCTTCGGCAGTTCATACACAATCTCTGTGCATACTGGCTTTGCCTCCAGTTCGGGCAGTTCCTTATAGGCTGCATCGAGCAGGTCGGCAACGGAAATGACGGCATTCAGGTCCATACGTCCGACGGCACATGCCGGCAGGTCGCCGCTGTCAACCACCTCCTGCGTAATCTTCGCATATTCAGCGGCAAACTTCTTGGCCTCGGCTATCTGACGCTGCAAGGATGCACGATACTCCTTGGCAGCCTCTAGGCGATAGTCATACAGCAACTTGTCGGCCTGCTGGTAGAGAGCATCTATCTGGGATGCATCGTCTGTGGCACATATCTGGTCGTAGAGTTTCTGCAACTTGTCGTTATACTTCTTGGCGATAGCACTGTAGTCGTGCTTCCTCTCCTGATTCATCGCCTTCAGGTAGTTGTTCACCAGACGACCCAGTTTCACCTCATAGCCATTCAGTGCAGCAGTCATCTGTTTCATCTTCTTGCTGAAGTTGCCGGCATTCTGCGCCATCTTCATCATCTTCTGCGTGAACTCAGGATGTGCCTTGATGTATGCCTCCTGCTCCTTCTCGCTCATCTTCTCGAAGCGCTGTATTTCTACCTGATCCACATCGCCACCCATAATATTTGCCATGACCTTGTCCTGTATAGGCTGCTTCTTCGATTCTGGAGCATTCTCGTCCTGAAGGATCGCCATCTCCTCCTTAGTCAGTCCAAACAGATTCTGAACCTTGTTCTCCCACTTTGCACGTTCAGCCTCCATCTCGGCATCAGAACAGTCCTTTGCGTCAGCCTGTAGTTGTTCGGCACGAGCCACCACAGCAGCAATCTTCTGGGCGTACGCCTCACGCTCCTCCATGGTGCTGCGGGCCATCTTCTCTGCAGAAGGCAGTGCAGGCAGTTCCTGCATCAGAGCCGAAGCCGTAGATGCCTTACTGGGAGTGATGACACCATCCCAGGTAACGGTAGAGGTCTTGCGCTTGGGCACGATGTCGCTGCCCTGTGCCACAGCGATCTGCGAGGGGTCAACATCACCGCTTTCAGCCCTGTCAGCATCATCGGCATCCTCACTCTCCTCGTCGCCGGAAGCATTACCGACAACTGCCTGAGCCTTCTGCTTCAATTTCTTCAGGAATCCCTGAGCATCTGCATCTGCCGTACTGAGCATCAGCAGAGCCGCAATCATTAATACAATCTTTTTCATACGTCTTAAATATTAGTTATTGATCCAACATTCTCTCTTGTATCTTCAGAATCTCATCCTGCAACTCAAGGTTAAGTTCCATCATCTCCTCCGACAGTTCCTCTGCTTTTTCAGGATGAAGTTGCATCTCCTTAGTAATTGCCTCGATACGTTTCTGTAGCTTCTCGATCTTTGAGACGGTCTCATCTGTCTCAGTCTTCTTCTCGTTTTCTATCTGTATGACATAATAGTCCGTTACAGGAGAGAACGATACCGTACACTCTTTTCCCTGGCCATTAGTACCACCATAGACCTTACCCTCAAGGGATGCCTCTCCCTTGAAACCATGACTGTTCAGCCTGCTAACCAGTTTGTTGAAGGAAAGTCCGTCTCGCGCCTTGATACTGACCATAAATGCCTCATCGCTCACCAATACCATATCGTCATTCTTATTCAACCCTTCCGGCAAGAGGTAGGCAAACTCCGAAGGCAATTTCCCGCTGGCAACAATGGCATCACCGCGCTCTATCATCTCGACGAAATCAGGATCCATACGGCTCTTCCAGTCGTACACCCATATACCGTCTTCTCCTGCCGGTTCAAATTCCTCTTCTGCTGGTGCAGCAAGCGGTGCAGGAGCAGAAGCTCTGGACTTCGACCTGTTCAATGTCGGTGTAAGTGACTCCACATACGACTGACTATGAGGAGAGCCTGCCCTTTGCTTTGCAAACGGATCTCCCTCAGCCGTTATCTCATAGCCTGTCTCAAATTTTAGCGGAGCAAATATCCTGTCATCACGCAGAATAAGTTCGTTGTTACTGGCGAAGTCCTTCATTGTGTGGGTCAGGTCCTTATGATAGGTAAAATAAGGCGTGAAAACTTTGGCAAAATCGGTCTTCTCCTGTGCCAGGATATAAAGTGCCAGTACTCTGCCCTGCTTTCCCAAAGGCTTTCCATAATAATCGAATTTATACTTTACCTTTGCTTCTAATGGCCCCATGTTTAATTCTCCTTCATGGTAAGCGCCATGTTCCAGATTGAACTCGCCTGTATGATTTACATCAAACGTTGGCACATTCTCCGTCAGGTCTCGGGTGAAGGGGTAAGTGGAACTTAATCTTCCCTTTTCGACCTTTAACTGGAAATCGTAACTCTCCAGAATCTTGTCGCCTAACACTGTAGGTGAATTTGTGACGTCTTTCACACTAGTAACAGATTTAAGAAGCCTCATTGGTAGTTTCGGACTAAGTATCACCATCTCCTGGAAATTACCATCGAACACGTCTAATTCTTCTTGATGAGCCACCAGTTTTATGTGCCCTTGATAGGTACCATAGCGGCTGGTCTTTTTCCCATCGATTTTTGTCAAGTCGCAGTCCAAAGTCCATTTTTGTCCTATAGCACAGAGAAATAGTGAGGGATTCTCACGCTCAACATCAACTTTAAACCTTATTTGCCATTTACCGTCTTTATAGTACTCATCCAGACGCTGCCTCAGTTTCTGGGCTACCGTTCGATAGAAGAGTTCCTTCAGCATCTGGCGCTGTATCATCTTGTTAGTCCATTCCTCACGGTCCCAGAGGTGGTATTTGTTTGCCAGTTCGCCCAGATCCCAACCCAACTGTGCGGCAGCAGCCATCGTCATGATCCATCCCAGGGATTTCGATGCGACATCGCCCCCTAAGTCGGCACCTGCCGCCAAAGCCTGGTCAATCACAGCCTGTCTGCCCTGCCCCACGATATAGTCGCAGACATCAGACCTGCCCTGCGCGATGATGGTCTCAGCACTCTGTCCGTTCAGCTGAGCCTTATAGGCACTGACAGCATCAGCCATGATAGCATATTCTCCCCCCAGTGGATTCACACCACTTCGGAGGGCGATATCCAGTGCCTGAGCACCAATCTGCTGCCACTCGACAGCGGAAATCTCCTGAAATTCTGCCAACTGTGCATCGATGTTACCCAGCATGCCGTCAGTTATTTCCATGTCGTTCATCACGTCCCTCACCATCTTGGTAACCTCTGCAACTGTGAGTGGACTCTTGGTATTATCTATTTTCCCCTTAAATGAGAGTTCGCCTACCTTAAACGTAATGGTTGATATAGGCCAGTAGTCATCCAGTATCCTGTTCCAGTCAATATAACTGGTATTTCCCTGGTCTCTATGAGGATTTGTATAATCATGGTTGGAATCATCATTATTCTGTCCCCAGACAAAGCTTGGCAGCAAGCATAGCAAAATAGGAACTATAATCTTCTTCATTATTGTTTGGATTTTTGTTATTGTATAGATTAATAGCCTTCTGGTTTTGGCTCCGTTTTGACGAACTTATAAGTCTTCTTGTCGTAACAGTCAATCTTGCCGTCGAAACGTTCCATCTCAAGATAAGTCTCCATATAGTCCCATAAACCCTTGTACTTCATGGGAACAACCATCTTGGCAAGGCCATCGTCTATGATGCCAAAGTTCTTGCCATCCTTGGATATTTCGAAGTAGGCGTGATATTTCACTTTCGCAAACTCAAAGGGAAACAGCACCTTGTTGTCGAAATCGACAAAGCCCCATTTGTCGCCCTTAGTATAGGCACAGATGCCATTGTCACCTCCATTGTAATATCCCATGCATCCAGTGTAAACGAAGGGTATGCGCACTCTGCCGTCATATCCACACGCACCAAGACGCACTGTTCCGCTTTTGTCCTTGATTGCAAGGAATATCACACCCCAATTCTCCCGATTATCAACATCGCCGTATATCGGTTTTAGGATGATATTGCCGTCGTAGTCAATAGCACCCCAAGAGAATTCTTCCGTCTCTGGCGTCTTCACCCGCTTAAAGGCATCAGGCTCCAATGGACCATAGCAAGCTCCTGTCTTGACAGCATAAAGTCCCTTGCCTATATCTTTGTAGGCTGTGTAGGTTCGCTTGCCAACTGCAATATTGGTGAGTTTCCCAAGCAATTCCTTAGGATCGTATGTATATTCCGTCACTTCCTCATTGACATGTCCGTTATACTCGCCCCGCATCCTCTCTACCTCCTTGAGCTGTGCCTTCAGATCGTCAGCCATTTCAGGGTGCTCCTTCATCAGTTTCTTCAGCTCGGCAATCGCATTGTCTATCTCCTTGTTGACTCCTGAAGCACTGGCGTTGATACTCATCGTGGTAAACTCCTTGGCAAACGTCTCATACTGACGATAGAGTTTTATATTTCTGTTTAGCACAGCATCATCGAAGAGCAAATACTGTTGCAAGGCATTCTCCCTGTCCGTTCCGTTCGTTGCAGCGAAATACAGGGCTGTGACATTCTCCCAGTGCATCTCCCTCTCCTCCTGAGCTGCCACAGACAAGGACAACAGAGAAAGCAGTCCCGTAACGAAAAACATTCTCTTCATACGTACACCTTATCTTTATATATTACGCCCTGACATCTTAGCGACATCAGGGCGAAACATCGTTTACTTCTTATTATCTCTTAATGAACTCTACGCGGCGGTTCTTGGCGCGGCCTTCCTCAGTCTTGTTATCAGCAACGGGTTCGTGAGAACCCTTACCAACAGCCTTCAGATTGAAGCCGTCAACACCTAAGCCTTCGAGGGCCTTTACCACAGCTTCGGCACGTTGCTGAGAGAGGGGATCGTTAATCTTGTCGGAACCTTGATTGTCCGTATGACCTTGTACCTCGAAGCGAGCCGTCGGGTTCTTCTTCATATAGTCAGCAACCTTCTGGATTTCCTCCATCGACTCCGGCTTCAGCGTAGCCTTCCCCGTCTCGAAGAGGATGTTGTTGGTCACAAACTTACCTGTCTCGGCAATGGCTTTCTCAATAGGAGTCATCGACTGCGCATTGCGATCATACAACTCTACTCCACCCTTTGCCAGGCGGATATTGGTAATGTAGTCGATGTGGTCCTCCCAGAACTCCGTCTGTATGGAGAACCAGTCCATTGCCTTGGCGTTGGGGATGTTGATGATACGCTTGCCGTTGACATAGACCTTCAGGGCGCGCTTGTTAAACGACAGCGCGAAGTGGTTCCAGTCGTTCAGTTCCATGACGTCTTCGAGCGACGCGTTACCATCGACACGTTCGTCACCGTTCGGTTTCGCGACTTCCCACGTCATTCTGTCCTGGCCGAACCAGATGTTGGAGTTATAGTTGTTGTCCTCTGAATTCAGATAGAGCCGGTAGGCCGAGTTGGTGTCCGCCTTGCCAGTAGCGAAGAAGTCGAACTCCAGGGTATAGAACTCGGGCAGGTACTTCTTGTTGCCGTCCTTGATTAGCGGCGTAATCACTGTGTTGGAACCGTGCTCGAACTTGATGGCCATTTTGCCGTTCATCCTGGCAACCTCGGCATTGTTCTCGATGAGGTCCCATTTCGAAGGAAACTCACCCAACTGCTCTCCTTGCAGGTTATCTTCGAAGATAGCAACATCACCAGGAACGAAGTCGCTCTTTACTTCCTCGCCCTTAGCAGTTTTGCTCTTCTTGGTTGGTGCCTCTTCCTCGTCAGCATCCTCGTTCTTTGACTTTTTGCTTTTCTTGTCGGATTTCTTGCCATCAAGCACTTCATCCATGCCTTCGCTGACGGTCTGATCAACTTTGTTTTCCACTTTTCCCTGAACGGTCTGTACCGCTCTGTCCTTCAGTCTATTCAAGAACCCCTGAGCACTGACATCAGCACCCATACACGCCAATAATGCTAAAGCAATGATTAATCTTTTCATAAATTTATTGTTTTTGAAGTTAGGTTCATACTATATTCGAGGGCAAATATAGTCATTTTGTCGCAACTACGCAACAATTATGGCATTTTTTTCAATATTTTCGATGAAAAAAAGAGTCAGGACCCAATCAAGTGGCGGTATTTGAGTCTGGGCTTTACCTTCACCTTTTGCATCTCAGCTGTATTGGTGAAGGAGAACTCCAACATCAGATCAGTCATATTGCCTTTCATCGTGACATGACCTTCTGCGAGGGCGCCATCACTTTCCATGAAAACCAAGAGGTTGTTCAGACTGATGTTCCTGTATTCCACACTTCTGATATCGGCCTTTACCTCTCCGATAGGCAGTTTGCCACCTTTCTCCTTACGCATCGCGGCTGTTCGCTGTTTCGAATAATCAATCTTGAAAGTGGCAGAACAGTCGATGTTGCCAAGGTTCTTCATATTGAAGAGATCGCCCAGATGCAGCGCGTTGGTACTGGCACGTCCTGACAGATACTTGGTGCTTTCGTCAAGCTGGAACTCGAAGTCCACATCACCCTTCTCCGTATTCAACAGACCCCTGAACTGCTCTTTCCGCCACAGGATATCGAAGCTGCCATTATATTTCACGACACCCATGGCGTAGATCTGATACAACATGTATTTCTTAACGGTAAACTGGTTGATGATCTTATCCTTGATACCAGGCTTGGCCACCATATCGTGCACTTCGAAATGGAGCGTCAGGTCACGAGCTTTTGTAAAGTTTCGCATGATACCTGTGGCATTGATTGTCAGGAGCTGGTCATCGGTATTGACATGGATCCCTCGGAAGGTCTCCAGCTTCTGCTTTGTAGCACGGG
>JAEEGI010018565.1_pt1 | contig 14126 bp, 18 predicted proteins | sample 8958751 | NCBI WGS metagenome assembly JAEEGI01 (sample SAMN16246545, study PRJNA631951) | gut metagenome | biome: gut microbiome; feature: rumen; material: KS-attached | host: Bos | place: Iran: Karaj | collected 2018-10
TTGCACCGACAGTCTTGTGTATCACTACAAAAAAGTATTCATATCTCCTTTTATCTGCATCAATAGAGGATAATATTTCATTAACGGAAATTCTATTAAAGATTCGTTCTTTAGCCTCTGTTGACTTTATCTCAAAATAGACATCACCTCCACCTATTCTTTTTGCCATAACGTCTGCACATATATCAGATTTATTCCGATTGTCTTCGACCATTTGAAATTCTTTTCTGTTTCTGAGATATTCCTTAAAGAATAACAAACACTCGGTTTCTAAAGCATTATTATTCATTGCTATATCTATTATTTATTTTGCAAAGATACACCTTTTTCCCCAATAAAATTGAAAAAAAGTTTTGCTTCTGCAAAAATTTCGCACATCCCCCCTATAATTTTGCAGTCGAGATGGTAAAGGAATAATAACACAAAAAACAACATAAAGCAATGTTTAAGAAAGATTTAGCATTAGATGAGATTAAATTCGGCGAGATATGGTTCAGCGAAAAAAACAAAGAGTTTTTTCCGATGCACGGCGAGGAAATCACATTTGTGGATGTGACCGGTCAGAAATACACCGCCAGAGTCCATCCCATCAAGAATTACATCGAGGGCGTGTGGCACATGCACAAGAACAACGAAGCCCTTGAGGGAACGTCAATCACCATACGAGTCATTGACGAACGCTACAATCTCTACCGAGTCTATTATTCATATTAAGTAATTCCCAGACCCACCGTCTGTATGTTTAATTATTAAAATCAAAGTATTATGAGTAACAACAAACTGTCAATGGAAGCATTGAACGAGTTGCGCACTATTGGCGCGTGGAAGCAGATGTCCGAGGAGTTCCCCTGGAATGAGGAGCAACTTGAACGCTTCAAGAACAACGTGGACTGGAACCTGGTGTCCACCAACGAGAATGTGGCATGGAGCATCTCTCTGATTGAGCGCTTCAAGAACCGTTTGAACTGGAAAGAGTTGTCGCAGAACGACAGCAACCATCTCTTCCAGCCAGAGATTATCCGCGCATTCGCCGATTACTGGGATTGGTCGGAACTCTCTGGCCAGTCGGGATGGACTCCTGGTCTGGTTGAAGAGTTCAAAGAGCGTATCGACTGGAGTACGCTGGTGGATAACGGAGGACTGGATGACGAAAGTTTCTTCACCGAGGCGTTCTTTATCAAGTATTTCGACTACATCCAGTTCAAAGATTTCTCGTACCAAAAACCCCGCCGTTTCCATACCAGTTTATGGAACAAACTCTGCGAGGAGACCTACAAGAAACTGTCGGATGAGGTGTCCGGCTTAACCAAGAAGTAATTTACTTTCTTTGCAGTTCGGGGATGGTGTTTTCCCAATCCATACCCCGAACTGCTTTAACCCAGACCACAGATAACGCCATGAGTACAGATAACACAAAATATGTCTTCAATTATGAGGTAGAAACCTCTTTATGGAAGAATCCATTCAAGAAAACCATTACCGACGAACTTGAATATGCAAAATTCAAACAACAAAATGCCTATCACGACCTTAAACAGTTTGTCGGTGATGACCCATTAACGGCGAGAAAGCAGGCATTCAATTATCTGCGCAGCATGATTGAGGTGATGTGCGAGAGTATCGGAAAGCCATACAACAACTACTGGCAGGCCGTAAGTGACCTCCAGCCGCTGCTCCGTGCCGACCATCCCTTGGCTCATCAACGCCTATGCAATATCCAGTTCGACGATGACCTGCTCTGCGGTGTTTCGCTCACTTTACATGTGGAGAAAGGCAAAAAACGCGACCGTGTTGCCATCTTCAATCTTGGAGTGTATGATGACAACCACAAGGAGGAGATCCTGTCCGATGTAGTCTATTCCGTCGTAGAGCTTGAACGCGAGCGGAGATACTACAACTTGGCCAGAATACCCGTCAGAACCGAAAAAATCGACTTCTCCGGCATAGGAATGGCAGATGCAGAAGTAATGTCAAGTCTTATGGACTGGAAGGAGTTCACCGATACTTTTGCCGACACCGACATCGATGCCATCCTCGACACCGCAGCCATTTATGACCGGCAATGTGAATTGCCAATCACTTGAATTTGGTCAAATGAAAAATCAATCGTATCTTTGCACCGCATAAAAAGAATGAAGTATGGCAACAAAAGAAACCATTGACGTGGCATTGGTCTATGACTTTGACGGCACTCTGGCACCTGGGAATATGCAGGAGTTCGGTTTTGTGCAAGCCATTGGCAAAGACCCCAATGAGTTCTGGAACAGAACGTATGAAATGGCTGTCGGCAACGATGCCAGCACCATACTTTGCTATATGTACTTGATGCTCCAAGAGGCAAAGGCAAATGGAATATCGTTGAAACGCGATAATTTCAGAAAGTTCGGCTCAATGATAAAACTATACCAAGGTGTCGAGGAATGGTTCTCGCTCATCAACCAGTATGGCAAATCAATAGGCTTGAATATCCAGCATTACATCAACTCCTCTGGTTTGAAGGAAATGGTAGAAGGCACCTCTATCGCCAAAGAATTTGAGAATATCTATGCCTGCTCCTTCCTATACGACACGGAAGGGAATGCCTATTGGCCAGCCGTTGCCGTGGATTACACCACCAAGACACAGTTCCTTTTCAAAATCAACAAGGGAATCAAGGAGGTCAGTGATAACAAGAAAATCAACGAATATGTCGCCAAAGAAGACCGGCCTATCCCTTTCGAGCGGATGATATACTTTGGCGACGGAGAGACGGACGTTCCTTCAATGAGCGTAGTCAAATCGCAAGGTGGCCATGCCATTGCCGTATATGGAGACCAAAAGAAAAAGGCTACCGCCACAAAACTCATCAATGCCAACCGCGTAGATTTCATGTGCAAGGCCGACTTCTCGGAAGGTGGTGAGGTCTACTCCACGGTATGCCGTATACTTAACAAAATACGTGCCGATTACGACTTCCAGATGTTACTGGAGAGGCATAAAAGAGAAGGATTGAACCAATAAAGACTTACATCAGCTTCAATGCGATGGCTGCACATGCCTCCGCATCAGCGAGAGCGTGGTGATGCTGTTCAAGATTATAGCCGCAGGCAGCGGCCACGGTATGGAGTTGATGGTTTTCAAGGTTGGGGAGTTTACGACGCGATGCCTGCAGCGTGCATCGGAACTTGTATTCCGGCCAGTCCATTTGGTAGACCTGCATAACCGCTCGCAGACATCCCTCATCAAACATTTTGTTGTGTGCAACAAGTGTAAGTCCTTCAATCATAGGGGCTATTCGAGACCACACCTTTGGAAACACCTCCGCATCATCGGTATCCTCGTGACCGAGGCCATGCACACGCTGGCAGAACCAACTGTAGTAGTTAGGTTCCGGCTGAATAAGACTGTAGAAAGTATCTGCCACCACTCCGTCACGCACCACAACGACACCCACGCTGCATACGCTGGAACGGTTGCCGTTGGCGGTCTCAAAGTCTATAGCAGCAAAGTTCTTCACATTATTGCGCTTTTATTGAAAAAGCATTCCAACCTTTTGCTTGCTGATATACCGCCAAACTCTGTTTAGGTACAAGAAGTATAACTTTTTTATATCTCCAATCATTCTCCATGATAGATCCTGTCATCTCCGGCGGAGTTTCGCAGTCGATTGTAACGGTTTCAATATTATCATTCCAGAGAGCATCAATATGCACCTTCGTAACATTTTGAGGTAGTCTTATGGTCTTTAATGCAGGATTACCGGCCAAAGCTCTCTCTCCAATTTCTCGAAGGGTTGATGGTAAATGTATAGAATTAAGATATGGGTACCCATACAAAGCTCCTTTTTCAAGGATTTCCACTCCTTCTGGTACAGTAAATTCCTCCCGATGATAGTCGGGAACGGATATAAGGGTTTTACCATCCTTACTATACAGCGAGCCATCTATCACGCTGAAATATTCGTTTTGAGGGTCAATATGAAATTCCTTAATATAAGGGCTGTAGTTGAATACTCCACCAGGAACTCGTTTAAGTGTTTTGGGTAAATGAATTTCTTGTAGTTTCCCTTCACCAATCAGTGGCCAAGGGCTTGTTTCGATTTCCTCCAAACCATCATGTAGCGTAATATGTTCCAAGCATTCACTCCATACAAAGCAGGTATAGTCAATCACTTTTACGCTGGATGGAATATCAAGTTCTTTCAAACTATCACAAGATGCGAACAGTTGTTGTGGTAAATATTCCAATTTGTTGGATAACTTTACCTTTTGAAGGTTCTCACATAGTCTAAAAGCGAGATGGCCAACAACAGTAACAGAATCCGGCAGCGTAACTTCCTTTAGATGGCTCCCTTGAAAAGCCCATCCGCCTATCTCTTGCAGTCCATCGGGAAACTCTATACTCTCTATAGCACTATCCATAAAAGCGCCCCATCCTATAACCTTCGTGGTGGAAGGTACAACAAAATGTTTGTCTGGATAATTCGACGGAAAGGCTATCAACGTAGACAAATCCTTACTATATATAACACCATCAATCAATGAGTAATTTGGATTTCTTTCATCAAGTTCGTATGCCGGAATACTACAACCAGAGAAACAGCTGCCATCAAGTTCTCTAACATTCCTCGGTATTTTGATTGATGTAATCGATGTGTTGCCAGCGAATGCGAAATTCTCAATTACTTCTATTGAATCAGGCAATACTAATCCCGATAGATTAGGACAATTCTGAACTCCTCCAACTTCTATAATGCCATCTGGAAGAACCAGTTTATTTAGTCTCTGTGAATCCGAGACCCCCATTTCTGTCTCTTCCCCATCAAGTGTTCGTTTAATTCCATTCGGCAGAATGAGCGTTTCAAGTTGTGCTTGGTATCCAAAATACGGTAAGTCATCTCCATCGATATATGTCGCTTCTCCCATATCAAGAACACGTAGCGGATACGCTTCGTCAAAGTTTGGCTCCCATTCATCCTCGCTCCCTTCAACAGGGTCATCCCACACCTCACACATCTCATCCAAAACATCATCGAAGTCCTTGCGACCTATCTGACCGGTGATTTTCAATGACACCACACCCATGCGCTCCTCTTCGGGGAAAAGTTGTGCAAGGGTGTTTGGCTTGGCAAGATGTATTGTCCTACTCGCTTCCATTTCGTTCAATTTTGTGGGTTATTGCGATATTCTATCTCCGCAGAAGTCCTTCCGCTTACATTTGGCACAATGGTTTCCTTGCCACACGCTGTCGAGATGGTCTGCGGCAGCATCCACCAAGGAAGGCTCGTCCGTGAGTATTCCTGCCTCAAAGTTACGGTTGCCATCACCCTTCATACCGATACCAGCTCCCGTGAGGTTGGCGGAGCCTATATAAGCCACCGCGCAGTCGAAAATCATTATCTTGAAGTGTACACGAGGACAGAGCTTGCGTTCCATTTTCGACCATAGCCCTGGATACTTATCGAAATCCTCGCGGAAGTTCTCGCCAGGCTCCTTGGCATGGAGCAATCGTACCTCTACGCCTCGCTTGAGCAGCTTGTCGAGAATGGATAGGAACGGAACGACATCCTTGCCGCTGCCGACATACAAGTCTTTTAGGTCAGCCGTGCCTATCCATAGGTCGTGCTTGACCTTCTCGCAACGCGATAGGACATCAGTGTAGTGGTCTCTGTCGGCAATGTACTTTATCATACGGACTTAACGGTATCTTCCATCAATGATGATGCAAATCCATCAGCCAATTGAAGAATCGAACACAACGGGTACTTGTCTTTGGCCGCATTGAGGTTGCCCAATGATTCGCGGCTCTGGAACGGCAAATCCCAAGCCGTCATGTGCCAGCGGATGGCTGCAATCTCAGCATCGGTTAAGTCCAGCCCCAGACGGAGCAGGATAATGACACTCTTCTCACCGTGGCCAAGAGGGAAGTTGCTGTAGTCCACCGTATAACCGTCATACTCCTCCCACCGTCCAAAACTATTCTGGCGTTTCTTCTTGACCTCCTTGTACACGTCAGCCTTGCACACGTCATGCAACAAGGTGGCTATGGCGACGCTGTCCTCCGGCAGTTTTTCCTCCAATGAAGGGTTAAGACTCAATGCTGTGGCACGCAGACGCATTGCTGCGGTATATACGTTGAGGGAGTGGTCGGCCAGACCGCCCTCATAGTTGCCGTGAAAGTTGGTGGAGGCAGGAGCCATGAAGAAACCGCTCCCCTTTAACCAGTCCATCACCTCATCGATACCCTGTCGGTCGGTCTTGTCGAGGATTTCAAGTATCTTGTCTTTCGTTGTCATTGTCCTTCTTTGTTTTAGTCTGTCTTCGCTTTATTCTGGATGATGCCCTGAATCCTTTCTGAATTATACATATCAGCCATTCCTAAATATTCGGCGGCTTTGATAGCATCGCCAGTATATGTCAATAACCAACAATTAGTCTTGACACGATAATACTCCTCATCCTTCTCTATTTCTGCCCAAATAACGCAACTGGCCATGTCCTCCTCTGGTAACTTGATAGCGGCTTCCAGTGCTTCTCTTTCACTCTCATAGATACGGCACTTCTGTATTATCACTCTCTGCTTTTCAGCATATTCGGGATGTGCTTCTATGCGGAGTTTTGCACTCTCATAGAGATAGCCTAATTGTTCTTGAGTCATGACAAAAACTATTTAGGCATAGCGACAAGCAACGCAATGAGGATTCCACACATAGCAACCGCAAAGCCAAAACTCCAACCCAAGGCACGAGCTTTCTTCTTCTCTCCACCTTTGTGCAGGCGGTATGTCTCCTGGATTGGAGTCCAGATGACAGCAGCCATTGTGGTAATGGCATAAACAAACCATTTTCCACACACAGCAACTATCCCGCAGAGTGTGATAAAAGCCAATATAATCCAGAGCAGTGTCATAATAACTCCTTTTTCTCTACCACAAATCACGACCGCTCTTCGCTATCCACTTCAACAGATATTTGCAAAGCGGAACGGCTATGAATAGTATGACAAGTATGGTTAAAAGCATCGTTCTATTTTTTTGCAAAAATACGAATAATTTTGCATTTCGCCAAATCTTTTAAGCACTCTTAGCACCTCCGAAGCCTATTCAATATCTCACCATATACATCACGCTCTTTTGTATTGAGGTTATTTCTCGATAGTTTCTGCACAAGAGGATGCTCGTTGACAATAAATCTGTTTTCAAACTTTTTCATCTCGTCTCCAATCAGAGACCTCCATTGTTTCTCTGAACGCATCACCAAGAAAAGTGCATCTGGCTCTTCATAGAGAATCCTGCGGATAAGATGCTTTGCGTAATATTGTGTTGGCAGGGTTTCCATCTTAAAATGAGACCCCATCTCTTTGGAAAAGTATGGAATATATTGAATAAGTGCAATCTTCTTCATAAAGTCATACTTCTCATCCTTCAGGTCTTCCTTGATGTCATCCATCATCCTTCGCCAGTAGCCATCACCAATCACATTGTCCTCTTCGTTAAACACGACAGAGCTGCCTTCCTCGAAGCATATATTGTCGTACAGAGACGAAAGGAAGGTTTCCCTGTGCTTCTCGTCAAGCATGGAGACCAACTGACCGTTCAGCCGCTCCACATAGCCAGGATTGAGGCTCAATATTACAAGTTTAGGATTTCGTAAATTGCCTCGGTAAGGCTCAGGGGGAATGTTGAGGATAAACTGCTTGTCATTTGCCTTTTTGTGCCGTTCATTGTAGTCTTCTATCACTCTACGGTCTCCCTCATAAACAGCCTGCTCGTCCTCGGCGAGACGGATGCTCCACGGACTGTGTCGGAAACACTGCCATTTGTTGTAGACGGCCGGCCAGGGATTAGAACATTCTAAATCGACCATAGAGAAGTGTTCGTCATACTGACACGGTTTCATAAGGAAATCCTGCATCTCCTCTCTCGACATACCTCTCAATACAGACTCATCCATGCGCATCTTCTTCAGTTCATGGCGGTGTGAATAGTCATTCACGGTGTACCGTATCATCAGTTCGTCTTTCAGCAGTTGCACCACATCCTCCAGTTTCACCCTGTCCTCGTCAAACAGGAAACTCCATGCCTTGCCTGTACGAAGATACATTATTGTTGCTGCCATACCGTTCTTGTACTGGTGCTCTCTTGAATACGGGGCATAGTCACGGACACGTTCTCTAATCTCCTCTACAAGGTCAAAGCCGTGATAAAGTACGTATGCAAGATGTATGGCACGTTTCTCCATAGGTAATTGATTGTACTCATGGCAACCAGGCTCAAGCATGGCTTTTATGCCATAGGGAAGCGTCAGCCTCTCGCCAAATTCATGGTACTGTTGATAATTGAAGTCCATAGTGTTGAATTTAATATCCTTCATACATTGAGAAAACCACACTTTGCATTTCTTCTGGGAGCATGTAAACCGCGCTCTTCCACATCTCTTTCGGCACTCCGTAATATGCCTCGGCAATACCGCCAGTTATATTAGCGATGGTGTCGCTATCACCTCCGAGGGATACCGCAATACGGATGGCGCTCTCGAAGTCTTGGCTCTCCAAAAAACACTCAATGGCCTGCGGAACGCTTCCCTGACACGTTTCGTTAAATTGGTAGCGGGGACGTATCTCATCGATGGTGAAGTTGAGGTCATAGCCGTACAATTTCTCAACCATCTTCCTAATTTCCTCCTTGGGTCTGCGCTCTTCTGCCATAAGGATACAGTCCGTAATAGCCATCGCGCCCTTTATTCCCTCTGGGTGGTTGTGGGTGCAGACTGCGGAAGCCGTGGCCCATGTCAGAGCCTTCTCGCGGTTGCCGCTGGCAAGGAACGCACATGGAGAGACACGCATCGCCGAGCCGTTGCCGAAAGAATCATACGGTTTTGGATTCTTGGACAGCAGCCATTTGAAAAAGCGTCCACCGTAACCACGGTTGGGGTACTTGCGGCCATACTCATGCATCACCTCCCCGAAGGGTCTTTTGCTCAAAATGGCATCGGCTACAGCCACGGTCATAACCGTGTCATCGGTGAACTTGCAGTCTGGATGGAAGAACTCAAACTCTGTCGAGCGGTGATTGTTGAACTCAAAACGCGACCCTACAATGTCGCCTATAATTGCTCCTATCATACTGTTTCTGTTTTATTTGTTTATAATCAATAGCACGGTGTTCCTTTAACCGTTCCTGCCGGAGGAAATGGGAGTGGCTCCGTTGTGCCAAGCATACTGCCACTTTCAATACAGCTCCCCATATCCTCAAAAGCATAGAAGAGCTGGCCTTGTTGTGCGAGATGGAGCACGTGCCGGAACCATTTCTTGTACGCAGGATCACTTCCTTTAGCAGCCTTCACGAGTTTCGGGTATTCCTTGCAGAAACGGTCAGCGGCCTTTTGAATGTCGAGAGTCGGGTCTTCGTCCTTGAACAGTTCCCCAAACGAGATATTCACCGTTGTCGGTCCCCATGACTGGTCTGCACATATCGCTCCGCATTGCTCATAGGTATTGTCCTTTGTAGTTGCAATGCACCGCCAGGATAAGTGTACCGAAGGACAGATGCGCAGCAGTTCATAGCCTCGATTATGCAGCTCCGCAATTACCCTTAACTCAAAAATATAGGGATATATCCACAATTGTTCCTGGAGTGCCTTGTACATTGCAAGCACATCTTCGGGGCGCTCGTTACAGTAACGCCAGTGAGGAGTGCGGCTCATGCGGGTGGCTATAATGCCGAGACAATAAATGTTGCGGATGTACTCGAAATCAGCGGGAGTAATCTTATCAAACATATTTATCCAAGAGAGATACGAAAAGCACAGTCCAAGATGTTCCTCAAACCCCTCGTGGCCTTTCTCTATCTCTGGGATATAGGAGAATATCCTATCCCAATATGATTTTGTCCTGTTGTCGAAAAAGAGCTTGTACCCCTCACGGTCTTCACGTTTTCCAAGCAAAGTAAGAGACTCATCCCAAAAACAATCCGCAAAAATGCTCTCCATCTGTTCGTTGCAAAAAATAATGATTCGCTCCTTCTCGTCGAAACAATCCCGCAGATACGCGAATATACAACGGAGGATGGCACGCGCAGTTTCATGGTCGTTCATTCCTCCCATCGGATAGAATGCGATTACGTTTGAGCCATCCTTTTTCATCTTCCTGAAGGCTTCCTTAATTGCATCAGACAGAATCCTGCCAGTCCCCATACCTTTATGGAGATAAGCATGGATTTTGATGCTTTCCATTTGTTTTGTGTCAGACGTGATTTCTATGTGACTGGAATATGTGTTCATAGTGTACCTCCTTATCTGTCAAAACTCCAAGCGGAAACTACCGCTTTCCTTCATGTGGTTGTAGCTCTCCTTATCGAAGCAGAAGAGCTTGCGCTTGCGCCCCATCACTCCGCAACGCTCCGCGAGGTCAGCCATCTTGTCGCTGGCACCCGACTCATCCTCCACCTCACGCAGCACGCCGGTCTGCATCATCTTCTTGTGGAAGTTGCGGCGGTCGAAATGCACCCCAAGAATGCTCTCATAGAGGCGTTGCAGGTCGCCGATGCCGAACTTCTCCTCCAGCAGACCGAAACCGATAGGCTCAAAGTGGATGTCCTGACGGATGCGGCTCATCGCCTGACGGAGTATAAAGTCGTGGTCGAATGCCAACTGCGGAATGTCGTCGATAGCCCACCACTTGGCGTTGGCGGCATCGTCACCGCCCTTCACCTCGGACTGGCGAGCCAGCGCGTAGAACGCTATGGAGACGATGCGCTCACGGGGGTCGCGGTGTACGCCGCTGAACGCTCCCAACTGCCGGATGCTGCTGGTCAGGATCAGTCCAGTCTCTTCTTTCAGCTCACGCGACGCGCACTCTTCGGCTGTCTCATCCATACGCATGAAACCTCCTGGGAACGCCCACATACCTTTGTACGGGTCGAGGCCACGCTGAATAAGCAACACCTTGAGTTTGTGGCCGTCAAAGCCAAACACCACGCAGTCCGTGGCTACCGCAGGATGGGGATATTCGTATTCGTATTTTGCCATAATCGTATGCAATCTTTTGATGCGTAAATTTTACGCAAAAGTACAACTTAAATTCAAACTGACAAAATATTTTTGCGTATTATTTACGCAATATAAATTAAAGCACTTGTATTCAAAATGATAGCATTGAAAATATTTTTGAATACCACGCTAAATATTGCGTATTTTTTACGCATTCTTTGGCCATTAAAACACAAAAAATGCCCACCACGCACACGCATGATGGGCTGCTAACAAAGATGAAGACTCGCCGTTACCAGCGGCGATAGTAGCACCAATTTAGGTTAGAGTAATATACGCCGTCAAGCCGGTGCCATGAGCCAAAGAGTTTCACCTCGTCACCGCGCATGAAGATGAAACGCGATGCACCGCGCTTGCGGTCTACATAATCCCACAACTTCTTGTTGCCCCACCCAACGACCTCTAATTTAGGCAGAAATAGCTCTCTAAAGAAGATTTCGCTGTCGGTCATATCATCGTGCGACTCGATGGGCAAAATGCCGTTATGGGCAAACCACACGCCGCTTTCGCGGTCAAAGAACGGATGGCAGTTGGCACGGCTGACTGAGCCGTGGGTGGCCAGTCTAAAATGGATGATGCAGTCGGCACTCTTCTTGCGCTTCTGTATGGCCTTGGTAAAGTACCGAAACGAAAGAGTCTTGCAGCAATGGCCGTCGCTGTCGGCAAAGCCGATGCCGTGGCGGTTATACATAAAGACGGCTTCTAACGTCTGTATTGTCGGCGTTTCTACGCCTGCAGGGATATAAAGGATGCAGCACATAATTGATTATATTTTGATTGATTATTAAATATTTAACTTGTTACATGGTCATTAACTGGTCTACCATTGCCATGCCTGCAAAGGCATTGGCACGGTCTTTGAAAAAGCTCTTCTCATCGTCAGTCAAGAAAGGCACATCGTCAATAGAGCGGACTGGCGCATTGAGACGGTGGTCGGCTGACCAATGCACCAGTTTGATGCAGAAACGCGCCCAATAACTGATTTTGTCATAGTCGGTTGTGCCTTGGTGATGGCGAAACTCAATAGTGTGGTGTCTGCCCCACGCCTCGCAGTTGATTTTATAGTAGCGGTCATGGTTCATGGCCTCGCCAACTTGTCTAAAGGTACGCGCGCGCACAATAGAGTCCACGTTGCCGCCAAGTTTCTTGGCATAGTAATTCTCGCGGCGGCTGGGTGACATAAAAGAGTCAATGACGCTTTCAAGGTAATAGTAGTTTGCAAAGGTGTTGCCGTATTGTTTTTCGGTGATACGACCGCCTACATGGATATGCAGGCCAGTCGAGCGGTTGACCATTGCACCACATTCACGCAGCGAGGCGCAGCAGGCTTTCAAGGTGTCGAAACCGCCTCTCGCGCCGTTGAGGATGGGCGAAACGCACTCGATGGGATTCTCGCCTCGGATAGAGCCGTCCGAAACCAGTTTATAGTACGTGTCATTGTCGCGGTGGTTGTAACCCTCGCTGTGCATTTCAAGTCCGCGCTCGGTGGCCTTATTTATAAGTTCATTCACGCGCACGTGATAGCACTCAATCTCTACGCCGAAGGTGTACCGCGCCAGTATTTGGTCGATGGTGTACTCTACGACTGGCCGTGCCGCCCTGCCCTCTCGTCCGGCCATACGCTCGGCGAAAAAGAGATTTTGAATGTCGGTGGCCGTGAGACCGATTTTGAGCAACTTCTCGCGCTTCACATCGTGCGAGGTGTCCTCTTTCATAATTTCGTTGGCTTGCTCTCTAATTGTCTTCATAGTTGTTAGTTTTTTAATTGTTATTATACTATTTGTTTTAACTTTCGGATGCAAAATTACAACAATTATTTTAATTGACAAAATTATTTTGCACAAAAATTAAACATTTAACATTAACCAAAATGCAACTAACTTAAAATAAATACAATAATTTTTCGAGCAGTAATTAAAATTAACATTTTAATAGGCCATTTTTCGCTGCAAAAAGAAAATATTTTTTGTCAATTAAAATAATTTATTTAATTTTGCAGCGAAATTAAAACAACAATTTAATATGAATATAAGAGATAATGTTAAGAGGTGTTGCGACTTACGGGGAATAACCCAGAAAGAACTGGCCGCAAAATTGGGAGTGACTGACATCAGTCTCAACGCCACGCTCAAAGAAGGCAGAGACCCGCGCGTCAGCACCGTGAAGAAAATCGCCGACGCCCTGGAGGTAGACATCGCCGAGTTGCTCTCCGACCGTCCGCAGCAGACCGCCGAGCCGGAGGTGGTGCATGTTCCGTACATCCGCTGCCCCCATTGCGGCAAGGAGATAGACGTGTTTGTCAAGGCTCGCGAGGAGCATCAAGCCTGACCAAATCCGCGACATACGGACATAAAAAAAAAGCCCGCACACCGGCGGGCTGATATTCCTACTATTGTTTTAGTTACATAGGGGCGGATTCCTTCTGGGCATCCGCCCTTATCTTTGCCATCTCTTCCTCTGGGCTGTCCGTCAGCGACAGTCTCCGCACCGCCTCGTCGAGCGACACCAGACCGGCGGCGTACAGACCCTCCAGTTTCTGCCAGTTCTCCTTCTCGTCCTCACCGAAAGGCTCCGAAAACTCAAACTTAATCTTCAACTCATCCAGTTTCTTCTCCATCTCTGGGTGCAGGAATTTCAACACGGCGATGATGACATTCTTGTCACGGTCCACCAGTTCCTCGTATATCTCCATACGGTTGGCGCGCTTGAGGTAGCCCAGTATCATGGCGTTCTTGATGGCCACGCCCGAAAGCGTTCCAAGACCTTTGAGTTTCTCGAAGGAGAAGTCCGGCGTGAAGGTGTCGAACAGTATGCTCTTCTCCAAGTCTTCCTTCTCGGCGGCACGCAGCTCGGAAGCCTGGGGCGGATTGACATACTCAAATCGGGAATCTCTGCCAGTGACTTGCATCAGTTTAGCCGGAGTGTTGGGGTCTACCATGCTGTTTATGACATCCGTGGTGGCCACGGCGATGGGGTCTGCGAAGTAGTTGTTGGTGTCGCCTATCTTGCTGTCTATCTCCTCCTCACGTGCCATGCGGGGTTCCGCACCCTCCCAGGACTTCGGCTGCTGGTAGTAGATAAGGTTAATCTTGTGCGTGGG
>JAEEGI010018567.1_pt1 | contig 14125 bp, 8 predicted proteins | sample 8958751 | NCBI WGS metagenome assembly JAEEGI01 (sample SAMN16246545, study PRJNA631951) | gut metagenome | biome: gut microbiome; feature: rumen; material: KS-attached | host: Bos | place: Iran: Karaj | collected 2018-10
CTCATCGATGGTGATGTCACCCTCAATGTGCTTTACTGCTATTTCCTTCAGATAGTCAGACACACGAAGCCCATCTACGTCTTGAAGTCCTATTGCAGTACGCCAAGCCGAGACTCGCTCACGTTTATGTGGCTCAGCCACACGTTCGTAAGCCTCAAAGTCAATATATTTCTGCTTTTCGCTCATATCTCGTCTTACTTTATTCTTATAACGTTTTCGATTTCTGCTCTATTGTTCTACATCATCACTAAGCAAACTTCACTTGCATCATAGGACATGGCACAGGTGAGATGGGGTCACCATAAAATGCGAATGACAAGTTTAAATCAGGGCATTCAAAATAGAATCTTGCATCCATTGCCCTTCTCTTATCTCGACTGCATATCTCATCAATGTATTCTTTTTGGAACACATTCTTCATCTTTTCTGGCAAAAAACTTTTAATCAAATCAAAGAACCTCGTTAGCTCCGTATAATACAGGTAGGGTGTGTTATTAAAGCAATAGACAAACAGTGCTGATTTAGGCTCGCCGCAACATCCAAAGTGTTCATCAACCAAGAAACAAGCATTGAACAGTCCGAATACGGGGGATTCCATCAATTTGTAGTGAGCTCCATCCTCTTCTTCCCGTGGATGTCCATATTGTCTAATGCTTGACAACAGGTTCTGTAAGCTATATTCCTTTTTTACTTCTTCAAGTATAAGGTCTTCAAATTGTTTTGGTGTGAGAACTTTTGTAACAAGGTTGTATTTAGAAAACATTGCTTCTGCCTTTCCTCTCATTTTTCTGTCACCAGAGACTAATATGTCACATTTTGACGCATAGAAGATGTGGCTAGCGTCAGCATCAATATTAGTAAACGATTTATCCTTATCTTCTGGTCGGAATCCACACATATCAAGTGCCAGACACAAAGACTTGAATCTAGCCTCCTCATTCATCATATTACGAATGCTATTGACTTGTGAGAGGGATAAATCCTCAATTGTGAGTTCGGAATTGATTGATTTTAGGCCTTCGTTGATTATCTTAAACACCTCATCTGGATTTGCCCCTTGTATCCTCTTTTGGATATTTTCAGGGAAACTCTTCCTAACACTTTCCTTAAACTGTCGAAAGATTTGTTGTGGAAACCAGTCTGTCTTCTGAATGATTTCCATGGGAGTGCCAATTAAATCAATATAGTCTTCGGGCAAGCAGAAAAGAGGATTGGTCAAATTGTTTTCATCTTCAAATTGGAGTAAATGTTTTCCGCATATTTCGGTAAGTGTTGCTATATCCCTCTGATAAAATGGATTGTCCTCATCCTTACTAACCAGAAGGTCACGAATGTGCGCATTGGAATACGGAAAGATGAACAAATGTCCATATTCCTTTATCAGTTCATACAGCTTTGGATGCCTTGTCTGTATGTTATTGATACTATTCCAATCTAAATATATCTTTAGCATGACTTAATTTGCTATTGGGAATTCATTATCTTTTTTTCCTTCAATCAGACATTATTATGGTGTTCCTTTAATCAGTCAAACAATGACAGTTCTTTTGGTTTAAATCTTTCATCCTGCTTCACCAACTCAAAGAAGGGTAAATCACGAATTCCCTCTACTCTTGAGCCAATCTTACAGACACTTTCAAAGAGCTTAGCTCTATTTATGAAGTCCATATACCGCTCACCGTTAGAATCGCTGGCACCAAAGATGCTCGCAATCTCTGAACGACTAATAGAATTCACATGATGGATAACCCAGCTAAGAATGAATTGCGAATAATCTTCTTTTTGCGTCCTAAAGTCGCTCACATTCTGTGTAGATAAAATCATTCCCACACCAAACATACGTCCTTCGCTGATGATGCTTCGGAAAGAGTTAAAGTCCTTCTTAAGGAACTGATGAGCCTCATCCACCATAATCATTGTTCGTAATTCGCGGAATCCATCCTTTTGCTGACTGCCACCTAACTGTCTCATTTCTGCATAAAAAAGGTCAAGTATCAGCGATACTATCACCTTTTTGGTGTCATCCGGATAAAGTGTCAAATCTATGACGCGTACACTATCGAGCCACTCAAAAAGTGACACGCAATTGCGGTTGTCTATCGTGAAGATAGTATAGTCCCTCAGTTTATCGAACAATGCATATGCCTTGTCATTTGCATCATAAGTACTGAAATACTTCTCTATCACCTGTTCCATCGTCGGGACAGGTTTTTTCCACGTTGCCGGGTCTTTTGTTATTCCTACGTCTGCGTACGTTTCAATGATTACCTGTTTGATATTGCTCTGTTGCTTCAAACCTAATCCGTATGCTTTCGCAAACGAATCGCTGATTCGGTCTGCTGTAATCGCAGGCAGATTCATCCCCTCGACTTCGTCATTTACCACAAGTTTCAAAGGATTGAAAGGGTAGTTGAACTTGTAGCAGGTGCCACCTACTGCATCCAGAAACTCCTTGTCCTTATAGTCGCCCTTATAATCAAACACGAGCATTCCCACAGGCTTACCACCAACATTGTTCACGCCTTCCTTGGCAAACTGGGCAATTACCGAGCGAGCAAACTGTGTCTTCCCAGTACCCATTGTTCCGATAATACCCATGTTAGGATGAGAGACCATCTTTGTATTATTAGGTTCAAATACAACCTCTCTATGGCCCGATTGTGTGTGTCCAACCAAAATTCTAATTTTATTCGTCTTTTCTTGGCTCACAACTTCTGCTTTTGTCTCTCCTTTTTGATCTGCTATTTGTGGAGTAGTTGCTGTAACAGTTATTTGTTCTAATGGTGTCTTAGCTGCTCGTTCGATTACGTCTTCATCTTCTATCTCCGTTAGTTCAATCGACGAATCCGTTTCTTTAACAGGTGCAAAAGCTATAGGGGTGTCAATAGCATTCAGTGTGTCGGAATCAATCATAATCAGATCCGTTTCTAGGAACTTCATGTGATTATTCTCTGGTTCTGCAACAAACTTGAAACATTCCTGTTCAGAGAAATGAACCTCACATACAGGAACATTATCCACAAGAGAAGTAGAAAGACTATGGGATGCATGGCTATAGAATGACACTATAGCAGCACAACCCATTTCCTTAACAGGCAGTTTCTCCTTTAGCGTATATTTTAAATTTAAGAGTTCAAATCGGAACCTTTCAATTTCTAGGTACTCTTCGTCAGACAGCAGATTGTTCGCATTCAGCTTCTCTGCATTTGTCAGGAATTGAGACGCAAAGAATGTTCGGTAAATGTTCTTGGTAAAGTTAGTATCACCGAACAAATGCGCCTTTAATTGAATAAAGGTTTGACTAACCTGCTTTCCAGCCTTATCTGCCATTGAGCTATTCTTCGAGAACTTTACCTCTACGGGATATAGATATAGTTTCAGGTCTTTCTCATCTGTAGCATCAAGACCAATCATCAGAAGATCATCAGACAAAGCACCCTTTATTCCAAGTGTCTTCTTTGTAAAAATATAATCTTGAGGTAAACCAATAGAACCTGTTACACGCAGAATTTCTTCGAGTGAAACAGGAATCCAATGGACATTCTTGTTACGGCGCATGAATCGCAACATAGCTATGCTTGCAGCCACAATGCTCATTTTCTCGCGTATTTGATCTTCACTCTTTTTGACAATATCGAGCATCCAGCTACCATTGAGACAGTTGAAATAGTTCATCATCGTCTCATTGAAATGCTGAAACTTCTCTTCTGAAAGAGCATACTTCTCATACGACTTTCTCAACATATTCTCATACTGATCCACATGCTTTGTTACCGTAATACTATCATATTTGGCATTGATTGTGTATTGGTCGGTATAGTGAACCACATAAAGGTTTTGCTTATAGAAGAAGTTGATGTCTACCTCCGGGTTGATAAATGTTACCCAGTTGGCATTATCATAAATTGATTGGAGTAAATCAGACTTACTGAATTTATATCTCTTAGCAACGCATGTATTATTACTGAACACACTACTGCCTTCATGCTCTTCATTAGCATAAAGAGTATTCAAAGCAGTTGTCATAGGATAAAGAAAACCAGGTTGCTCCTTTACGCCACAAGTTCCATAACCGATTATATATGCACCCATCTTATTGTAAGTAGATGGGATTGAAATCAATCCATTGAAGGATAATTCTGTACGCAGTTCAGATGTAACTTGTCTTATAAACTCTGTTCCCGTTTCCATCTGATAAAATGCTATATGAGAATAGCCAATATGCCCATTAGTATGGGTCAAGGTATGTTTATAGAAAGATACACGAGTAAATAGCTGGTGTATTATTTCTTGACTCGTATATTCGCCCTTTGATTCTAATTTTATATTTTGATTTTGATATAAGGATTCAAGTTCGCGCGTAATTGCGTCAATTGAATCAAGACGATTAAGCTTCTCAAAGAATGTCTCTTCCATAAGATTGTCAACATATTCGTGAAGTTCTATTTTCTGGACACCAGCAGAATACTGTTTCCTTATGAACTCAACTACACCTTTGATTACATTTGTGTCATCTTCAATACCTATGGTACTAATAATGATAGGACAATCTTTGTCTTGAAAAAGATATTTGAAGTGCTTTATAAAAGCTTCCATTTTTGTCCATACCATCTTTGTGGTAATATCATTCGTGCGTTCTTGTGGCTTGTTTCCTATACTCTCATAACTTAGCCAGTTAGGAATTTCTCCAATCTCTTTATCTGTATAAGGGCGTTTTGGAGAATCATTAAAGTAGATGTAAGGAATAAGATAGAAAGGCGATAGGAGTTTTTTGGCAAATGCAGATTCTTCCTTGTCATCGTATTGCTTGTCGTATTCAAGTGAGTACGCAACAAGTAATGGATGGAAAGGTGATAAATACAACCTTTCCCAGGAAGATACTATACCTAACTTCGTCAGATAGTATTCCTCCTTGAATAAACATCTACTATTTGGGATGCTATTAATCGAAGTAACAATAGCTTTCCAATAGTTTTCATACAAAACTCGTAGTTCGTCATTCATCTTGCAAAGAGATGGAATGGTATTATGTTTGTTGAAATATTCAAATATCTGAGATAAAGTATTTTGTACTGTAACAGGTAGTTCGAGAACTTCGTTTTCTGGCTCATACTCCCCTGTCAAACCATTAAATGTATAGTTAATAAAAGAACAGCCGTTCTTAATAAACGCTTGTTCCCAATCCAAATACTTTTTCCAATAAGAATAAACTGGCTGAGGAGTTCCATCAACGATAACCTCTCCTCCTTCATATGTTCCTTCCTCTATTGTTCCTGGACGTGCAGGTGGAACAGGCTTCGCAATATTCAGCTTAAGTATAAATTTAACCTCCTTGCCATCAAAATCAACAAAGAAATCAATCTGATCATTCTCATCATCAGCTACAACAGGAATTTCTAATTTGGCATTATCTGTCCAAACCACCTTGTTGTCAAGTGGAATGGAAAGTAGATTATTACCATTGCCAAATGTCAAAACATCAACTTCATCTGGTACAACGATAACAATTTCACCCTTTTTGTTTATTGAGAAGCATTCTTCTACGTCTTTGAAAAAACTTCTATTACATGGTAGCTTCATCATAAAGAAATCATGGTGATTGTCATTCAACCCTATTGACTGCTTGATAAGAGTTTCACCTACTGTTACCTTTAAGATTTGCCCTTGGGTTTGACAAACTTCCGATGTAACCTTCTTTATTTCCTTATTAAAAGTTATTTTAACTTGTTGTCCCACAGAATCTGTTTGGTCACAGATTACTACATATGTTGTTGACTTTCTCTTTTTATTTCCTTTTGTGAATGCAACCAAAGAAGTCAACAAGCCCTCAGATGGTAGTTCTACATCCAAAAGTTCTAAGTTTGCTGTAGCTGCTTTTCTTTCGATACTATCGAGAAACTCTTGGAAGTCAATGTTTTTCCAAGAATCTGAACTAGCAACAATTTTCTTGGATAGTTTCTCATCAACGAATCTCTGTAATAGTTTGAACTTATCAATGTCATCATCTTCATTCATGATGTCACTAACCTTTCTATAAATTTCGTGATTCTTTTCAACACGATTTTCAATTTCTATATCGGACGGCTTAAATGTACTATCATAAACAGCCTTGTCATTAAAGAAGTCTAATTCATTGTAATGTCCCTTTAATGTTTGATCAGACAATACGTTAAGTGCATAACTAAAGTCAAAGAGGTTACATGTTCCATCTGCAATATACTCAGAAATCTTGTTAAGATGCTTATCAAGATACTTGCGTTCTAGATCTTTTGAGATAACATCCTCGGCTTTTTCATGAATATCACGTATGATATAGCTCGAATGAAGAGGGCCTCCTATTGCTTGTAAATCTTGACAGGCAGTTATGATAGACGAAAGAATACTATCTGACAGAACATAAATAACGCCATAATTCTCATATTTTCCACCAGATACTCCGACTGAATTTCTTATTGTCGTAAGATAGTCCTCGGTTGATGTTTTATCGTAGCCAATGATAATTGAAGGAGAATCAGAGGATGACTTAATTTCATGTGTTTCATATGCCTCCTCCACAACAGAAGAGTCATTGCTCTGGTAAATTCCAGAGATGGTAATATTATCACACGCACTATTCAATGCTTGCATTAACCCGTTCCGATGCTTCTCGTTTTCTACAATCATGAAGTATCGGCTTCCCTTCTGTAATGGATGTTTCTTGAAATAACCAATCAGAAGTTCATTTACTATGTAATTATAAAATGACTGTAACATATTGTGCTTCACCGGAATCACTCTTCCTGTCTAAAAGGTTCAACTTCAATAAATACTCTTCAATAGCTAGGCGACTACCTCTATTGAAATAGATGCCATACTTGTTGAATAGCTTATATAGGTCTTCTAATTTTGTTTTTTTACTCTTTGTAAATAATGCCACAAGAAATGTCAGCATTTCATTGTCAAGAACAAGGACGAAATTACCTCTACGACTCTGTAAGAATCTTACGCTCAATAAGTCTATCACCTTTTTCCTCATTCGAGATATGTAACTCGGAGATTGAAGGCCAGTGCAGAGGAGTTCCAAAGTTGAAATGAATTCATCATATGAATGTACGTCAATCTCTATTTCTTCAATTGAACCACTTTCACTTGATCGTCTGTTGAAAACTTCTCTTTTCTCTTCTTGGTATTTTGATAAAAGCTTATTACATAATTCACGATTATCTTCAAAGTCTGTTTGATTCAGCACTTTACGAATGTTGTTATAGAAACCTACGTTACTTCCCAATACGCTATTAAGAATGTCAAGGGCTTGTGACTTTCCATATAGTTTGTCAAGTGAAGACTTCGGTATTTGATACGACCATCCTCTAACAACAGCATCATGGTTTACAGATGCACGTTCGGAATTCAATATGAAGTAAAAAGGAGCTGGCTCATCTTCACTCTGTTTGTCTTTTGCTGTAATTCTAACAATTGCCTGTGTTACGGCATAACATGCATAGAAGTGTAGCAAAAGGTGGAGATATTTTACTTTTACTGACTCCTCTTGTTTGAGCATCCAACCGAGATCTTCCTCAAACGATTTCTTTATGTATGGAAGAACCATATAGTCACGTTCTTTAGAATCGTCGGAGGATACGCCAAATGGCGTTAATGCCTCCTGGAGTATCTTAGAGAATAAATTCGGGGTATTTGAATGACCAGAAATCTGCATTTCATCAGAAAGCATAGAATACAGGTAATTAGCCAGTTTCCTTTGCCCATCATTGTATTTCTTTCTGTCCTTCATGGAGATTCGTTCGTCATTTGGTACTAATGGCAGATATTTTATAAATGCTGAATCCGTTATGTTAAGATTTCCATTTACAAACATGATGTCACGCATCATTCGGACAAATTCTGGAACTTGCGTAGTAGGCATCTGCTTTTGGTTGACCAAATATTCCTTAACAGGTTCTACTGCAGACTTCTCAAAATCCTCAATTGGTTTTGTTCCATCATTATCCCACAGCCGGAAGAATTCTCCAGTAGTACCATGTAAACCACACTTCTTGTCGTACGCTGAAGCAGGATTGGAATTAAAGGGAAGTAACTTTATTCCCTCCTGCCAATTATCTATGAACTTACCACCTTGGTGATAATGCTCGTTATATGCTTCTAAATCGATTTTCATTGTAGTTGAATATTTCCGAATGATGATTCACTTAACTCTAAAATGCCTGTATCTGACCTTACAACTGTTATTTCTTGTTCACAGTTGCACTTCTCAACGAGTCTTCTCACGAATCTACTGAATGTCAGATCTTTTTCGTTCTCATAAGACAACGCCAGCTTTCCTCTATTTAATTCATTAAGATATGAATACAGTTGGTAATCCATCCTTAATCGGACGGACTCGTCAGGAAATTTCCATTCCATATCAAATCTCAGAAGGAACTCATTTTTATATGATTTTGAATGATACGATTTTACAGGCTCTGGCTTAAGTTGCAAACTGCCAAACAACCTATACCGACCACCTTGTATGTTGAGTGGGACCATATTACCCTTTTCATAGAATGACCCATAGTGACGAGGTATCGCCTTTGATACAACATTATAAATCTCTTGCATTTTGTGTACATCTTTGTTAAAGACTCCTTTAAGTAATACAAGATATGATTTATACACCTCGCTTTCTGTATGATACGAAAGGAGATGCTTCAATCTAAACACAAACTTTGTTGTTCTCTCAATATCTCTTCCATTATTTGCATAGAATTCATTTGTGCGCTTAAGCAAATCAACAGGAAGTGCAGAAGTTTGTTGTTCGGTAAAATATGAAGAAGGAATTGAATATGAAGTAAACAACACAGACAGCTGTTTGTCATGTTCAGTACTGCTTTGTTTTAAAGGATCGAGCTTGCAGATTGCTCTTTGAATCATATTCTCTCCACCGCAGTAAAGAAGAGACGGAAGCAAAGCCTCAAAGAATTCTTTTTTCTCCTTATGTCCATCAATATATTCATCATAATGAGGATAAACAATAATTGAATAGAGAAAATCCAGAAACTCTCTCGGTGTAATAATTAGTTTGTATCTTACTATTGCTTCAATTATTGTATGAACAATGGTATTTCGCACTTCTGGTATACAAAGCAACTCGTAGTTCAGGATTATAGGATCTTTTGGACTAGCTCCATTTGTTATATCAGTTGCATATGCGGCATAGAAAGGATTATCGTCTGTTTTTGCAACAACTTTCTCCATAATCTTGGATAAAAAAATAGAATCAACAGGAATATCAGACGAACTATCAGCAAAGAACTCGAAGATTTGCTCATCAGTAAACATGATGACCTTTACTCTTTCCGTATTTATTGGTGGAGTCGTGTCATCATCATCAAAAATAGGCAAAGTTGAATTAACAATCTCATGATAATCTGTCCTAAACTCTTTATCGTCAATGAGAGCATTGAGCTTGCCTAGGTTTATTGCTAGAACGAGTTTCTTATTAGTGTTATATAGATTGGCATCTTTGAAATCCACAAGAGCAACCTTTAGTGTATCTATGGCTGTCTTCTTAGGAGAACTACTTGCAGTAGCATCATTATAGAAACTTGAATCTCCCCAATCAGACATCTGTTTAATACGACTGATGAGGTGAGATTTGCCATCACCTGCACTTCCAATTAATAGAACAATACCGCCTCCTGCCTTGTCTATTTCGTCCATCTTCTCCATTAATTTTGATTCGATGGGACGATCAACATGCATATATTCATCCCAGTTGGTAAATGCCATACCGTTCTGAACGGAATCAACCGAATGTTGACTTAGATGAAGAAATGCTTCTTTTAATCGTGTTGCTGCCATAATAAATTATTCCCACAAATGAGGATTTAATAATTTTTCCATCTTATAGTTAAACATTTCCAGCAACTCTTCTCTGTGCTGGGGAAATTTATCCAGAGTCTTCATAACTGAGCACAAAGGCAAACACATTTTAACTTGGTCTTTGCCATCACCGTAATAACCATTATCTAAGTCTCTTTGGAATTCATCAAAGGATTTCAGATGAGGTCTGTCAGTTATATGTAATGTATGCTCTTCCCAGTAGGACTGGTTCCTATATGCAAATTCCCAAAAAGACATTTTCTTGTAGAACTGTTGTTGGTTGCACCATCGGGCAATCTGAATATACAAATTAGATAATTCATATTTGTGGTAGTCCTCATGCCTCATAACATATCCTACACATCCATAAGACATAAGAATCCTGATGCGCTGGAAAAGTTCCCAGATGTCATTATAGAACCGTTCATGACTGTGTTCCGTCAACCTGAATCCACAGAACAAATAGAACTTAGTACCCTTCTTTGGATTGTATCGCTTCCAAATTTTTAGTGCCTTTTCTATTGTATCTCTGTCTCGCCAATTGTCGAAAGCGAAAATAAAGTCACCATGATAGCGAGCATGGGAAAGCATTTCTGCCATCTCCTCACCATAAGGGCTCTCGGCCAACATTCGCTCGTCCAATCCCTGACGGAATTGGAACGGCTGTTTGGTATCAATCAATTGCTGCAACAACGGTTTCCAAATGGTGGGCGAAGATGCCAAGAAGTTGTCGTCCCACAAATAGATATACGGGCGAACTCGACGACCTCGTTCATCTCGCTCATCATCCAAAAACCATTCGAGTTTCGAATAAGGGAGGATAGTATTCTCTTTTTTATTGATGCAGAAAGCGCAATGGCGTTTGCACCCACGAGTAAGGAATCCTATACTATACTTCTGATAGTCTTTGTACTTTTCACGCTTAAAGCCTTTCTTTACCTGCAGTTCCACAAAAGTATCATAGAGGTGGTAATAAGGCATTTGCCGAGCCATATCAATACCCTTTAGTTTCGGTCCACCACGATGATTGTCCAGCGAGTTCAAATACTCATCTCGCTCAAGCCGTGTCATATCCTCCTCTCGAAGTTTTGAGAATTCCCTAATGCTTTTGACGGTGGCATAGAAGCCTGTTCCGCCTACCTCAAACTTTGCCTCATCGGGTGTTCCTTTTGCCTTAGTATAGAATTCGGGGTCCTTGGTAAAGGTAAAAACCTTTGAGAGATAGATTCTGTCATATCGACTAATATCTGCCTGCGAGTCAAGAATGAGTTGAAACATGACACCATTGTCCGAGAGGAAACCAGCAATCTTCAACAATGCAAGATTTGGGTGACGCGAACCATTGTCAAGTAGGTCTGCGTCAACCAATCCAATACACCGATACATTGGCGGTACTCTCAATGCTTTCATAACTACGAATATTGTTATGCAGCTTTAATTTCTTCCTTGTTCAGACAAACAAGATAGTCGTCGCCTACCAGCACAAGTACATCGGTTTCCGGCTTTGACCAGTTCACCAATTCCTCGAAGCCCATATTCAGAGCATCCTTCGGTTGAACCTCACGGCAACCGTCCTTGGTAGCTATTTCGTTAAACTTCTTGGCAGTATCTTCTTCCACCAAGTCAATCAGGCTCATCCATTCCTGATACATTCCGCCAACGGGAATCGTTATACTTGCTTTTGGCATATTTTGAATCATTATATATCTTCTTTTTATTCTTGCTTGCTTCTTTCGCTCAGCTCGGTTTAGTTACACAATCTCAATAACACAATTGTAAGGGATAATAACCTCCCATTTACCAGAACGAGGGGAACCAGTTCGAGAGATATAGCCTTTCTGTTTCATTTTAGCAATTTCTCTCTCCAACGTGCGTTTCTTTACCGTCAGTTTTACCGCCATTTGGTCGATGGAAATAGAAGCGTCAGTTCCAATCAAATCTATTATACTTTTCTGAATATCAGTCATTTCAATTAGTGCCACATCACCGCCAAATTTACCGCCAGTTTTACCGCCATTTTCGTTGGTATAGCTCTGTGAGACTTTCACATCAACCTTGAATGCCGTTATAAGATTAACGTTGAACTCTGCGGGGAGGTTGCCATTTTCCTTCAAGTCTGTTTGGACTTGTCCTACACCTCGATTGAACATATTGACATAGCCCAGCGTCTTCATGGCACTGGCAACAAGTGGATTGCGGTAGTCATTCACACTTGGGAAATTCTCTGGGCGTGCGTTTCCATAAAGCCCTCCAGCATTCAGAATCTCTAGATGGCAGGCAAACTCATAGAAGCGAAGTGGCGTATTACTCTGCATATCGCGATGCATGCAGGCATTAAGAAGAAGCTCTCGGATAGCCTGATAGGGGTAGTTGCTGACCATCTCCTCACGAAGGATAGAAACGAAAACGGGTTTCTTCTTGATAACTGACAACTCCAAAAGCGATTCCAGACGTGGTAGCAGCTCGCAATAGTTGCCTTCCAACTGCATTTCGTTCTCTACCTCACTGGTCACGTCTTCACCCTTGAAGCGTACATACTGCACATAAAGACCTGGCATAAAACGGCGTGGCTTGTAGCCAAACAGTACGACTGCTGCGTATGTGGGGCATTGGTGCTCAGTGTCATACATGCCCACAGCGGCCATCTGTTCCTCGATAGGACGAGTATCAGAATCCACTAACTCATTACCTAATAACGGTATCAGATACTTTGTACGCAGCAATTCCGTATTGACATCATTTAGCTTGGCAGCCAAACAAGGCATGGTGTCGAAGGTTGCCATAAATGACATTCTTCGTTCTGCAAGGATGCGCTCTTCTGCCTCCGTAGCTATGTCGCGACGAGGACCGATACGTATAAATGTTCGTCCACGATAGCGAACAGGAGGCAGGTCAGACGGACTAACCTCAGCAACCAGTAAGTCACCTTCTGGGAACTGGAAACGGTCAACACTCATAACAGGTATAGGCAGGATGTTTCCGTTGCTGCGTATGGCTGCAATCTTCTTCAGCAGGTCATCGGTGACTTTTAGCCCTGACAATGTGCCATTATCGTTGGCGCCCAATATCAGGTAGCCATTCTTTCGCGAGTTTGGCAAGTCATTAGCAAAGGCACAGATAGCCTCCTGGAACTTATCCATGTCACCTGTTGACGTGGTACGTTCCACTCTGTATGTTTCCGTGATATACAGCAATTCTTGTATCTCGTCTTTTGTTATCATTTGACTTATTTCTCTTGATTGAATTCTTCCTGTCTCACCAACTCCTGCACAGGCACTTCAAGCGCATTGGCTATTGCAATGAGAGCTTCAAGGCTTGGCTGGGTGGTATTGGTGACCCACTTGGAAACTGTAGCAGGATCCTTACCGAGTTTGTCGGACAGCCACTTATTGTTCAGGTCGCGTTCTGCGAGAACGACTCTTATACGATTTAACTTTGCCATGATAGATTTCTGTTGTTTGACGGCAAAGTTACAAAAATTAATCGAAACAAATGCTGATATGCTCAAAAAACTCCATAAATGAGCTAAAATTTGATTAAAAGACCAATCTTTTGATAAATACATGACAATATTCATACTTATTATTATATATAATGTGTATTTGAAATCTCATTTGAAATGGTCGACAACCATTTGATATTCTTAGTGACAATCCCCACTCATTATGGAAGCAATGAAAGTTCGGGAACATCCATACAATAGGAAACAAGCGAAAAACATATAATTTTACGATTTAAGTGTAAAATTTGCGAGAAGATAGCAAAAAACGCACTTAAAAAAGGGTTGAATATCGATTTGGGGATTTTTTATTAGCATCACAAAAGGTTGCTAAAGCATCCATCGATTCTTACCAATTTTGCCATATCAAACTATTATTTCGGTTGATAAATGTTAAAAATGACGGTAATAAAGCAAATAATCGCCTCAAACTTCTTGTTGATTCAAATTTAATTGCTATTTTTGCAGAAATTCTACAAAATCAAGACTAAAATGATACTTAAAATCGAATTTGAAAATTTTTTCTCTATCCGAGATAGGGTGAGGATTGATTTCAGAGCTGCAAGCATCAATACAGCTCAGGCAAGAGAGTTGAGTCATAATGTGATGGAGTGGAAAGGTGTGCCTGTGCTAAAAACCGTTGGACTGTTTGGACCCAATGCTTCAGGCAAGTCAAATATCCTAAAAGCCATCACTTTCTGTTGTAGAATGATTTTAGATTCATATCTCCACAACGAGGGTGTAACTTTCAATTTTGAACCATTCAAA
>JAEEGI010018570.1_pt1 | contig 14123 bp, 8 predicted proteins | sample 8958751 | NCBI WGS metagenome assembly JAEEGI01 (sample SAMN16246545, study PRJNA631951) | gut metagenome | biome: gut microbiome; feature: rumen; material: KS-attached | host: Bos | place: Iran: Karaj | collected 2018-10
ACGAAAAAGCTTTGTCGGGGTTGTTCTTGGTCTGCACCGCCTCTACGCACAGGTCGAACGAAAGGCTGCATTCCATCCCCTCGTTGCCAGACTGCGGCGGGTAGTAGAACGTAAGCGTGAGCGTGCGTTTTTCCATTACCGCGAGCGGAGACACGCCTAATGCGGAAACGGAGTTTTCGAGTTCGCGGGCGGTGCCGGTAAAGATGACCGAATCGCCTTCCTTGAGCGTGAGCTCGAGTATATCCGCAAGGTCGCCGCTGACGTTTGTGAAATACAGACGGTAGTAAACGTCCCAGGTGCTTTGATTTTCGATAAAGAAATCCTTTATGACGGTCATGCCGGGCTCAAAGAGGTATTCTCCCTCGCTGATGACGGGGACGCCGTCGTTGATATTGATCTTGACCGTGCCCGTGCGGAACACGTTGCTGTCGACGATAAGAGTCTCGTACGCGAGCGCGAACGCCGAAACGGCGAGGCATACGGAAAGAACGATTATGGCGACGACCGCGCCGTTAATCTTTCTTTTGAATTTACTTTTAACGGCTTTGCTCATCATTCATCCTCCCCGCGCTTTTTTTTGATAACGCCCCAGAGCACCCAGAAGAGCAGCAGCGCGCAAGCCGCGATGATGATATAGATCAGCACGGGGTTGCTGTCGCCGGTGGGAGGTATGAGCTGGCTTTCGTCCTCGACGGTCCACGTGAAGCGGAGCACCAGTTCTTTGCCCTGAAATTCGTTGCCCGCGCTCGTGGGGAGCGAAACGGTAACGGAATACGGGACTTCGTCGGTGCCGGGAGCGGAATGGGAAAGCTCGTGTTTGACGGATTCGCCCATATCTGCTATAAGACCTTCGTAAAGGACTTCGCCCGTAAGGTCGTACACGAGACGGATATTCATAGCGGCGGCGAGCTCGCTGCCGGAATGGGGTTCCGCCGTGAAGAGGACCGAGACTTTTTCGTTATAACTGATATCGATACGGTATTTCTGCGTGACGCTGTCGCCCGGGAACATATTATACACGTCGAAGCTTTGATTTTCTTCGGGATTGGAGCTGTTGAGCGCGAGCGCGAGTTCGACGTCAGCCGTGACGGGGTCCGCCTTGATATTACCGCCGAGGTAGAGCGCGGGAGCGTTCCACGCGCCGGCGGACGTGCCGATATAATTCTCGGGCAGGACGGAAACGTCGCTCTGCGGGCGGTTCGCCCTGACTATGAGCACGGCGATGAGCGCCGCGATTATCAACGCAAGTGCGACCGATATGACGACGATGGTCGTTTTTGTTTTTTTGTTTACTGTACGGTCCATAGCCGGCCCTTTCCGAATATGCGCCGCGGGTGAGGCGCAAAATATCAAATTTAGCCATTTATACTTATACGTTGTTGATTATAGCACAATTTTACAAAATTGCAATACTTTTTTTCGTCATTCTGACATTTTGTGTTTTTTTGTCAAAAAAACGAATATATATTCGTTTTGCTGTTGACTTGCGTCGATTTATAATATATAATCGAAATAAACGGAGGGACAGGTATGAAACTTGCGACTACGACCGGCGACTATTCCCTTTACCCCTGCTCTCAGACGGAAGCGCTCATGCATATCCGCGGCGCGGGATTCAGGTACGCCGATTATAATTTCGGCACCGACTACGCCCGGCGCGACGGAGTTTACGGCGCTGAATCCGAAAAGCATATAGATTCCGTCAACGAGACCGCGGCGAAGACAGGCATAAAGCTCGTCCAGGCACATTCGCCTATGGGGAAGCCGCTCGAAGACGACGGCACGTTCCTCGCCGACACGTTAAAGTGTATCGACGCGTGCGGAAAGCTGGGCATTCCCAACGTGGTCGTGCATTCCGGCTACACGCGCGGCATCACGCGCGAAGAGACGTTCAGGCGGAACCGCGAATTCTTTATGCCGCTGCTCGAGAGAGCCGAAAAATACGGCCTCAACGTGCTGGTGGAAAATTTCAACCGCATGTGCATCGACGGTATGTACTGGATCGACAACGCGCCCGATCTGCTCGGTATGATCGAATGCGTCGACCATCCCCTTTTCCACGCCGTGTGGGACGTCGGTCACGGGAATCTGCAGGAAATGCCGCAGGACGAGGCGCTCCGTCTGCTCGGCGGGCACGTAAAGGCGCTGCATATCCAGGACAACGCGGGCGACACGGATTCGCATCTCGTACCTTTCCTCGGCACGCTGAATCTCGATTCCGTGATAAACGGGCTTACGGATATCGGCTACGCCGGGTATTTCACGTTTGAAGTCGGCGCGTTCTTTGCGCCGGAGTCAAAAAGGCGCGCGTACGAACGCGACAAGCGGCTTGCCAAGGCGCCGATAGAACTGCGCGACGCGTTCGAACGTTATCTTTACGAGCTCGGCAGGTGCGTGCTGGAAAAGTACGGCCTGTTCGAAGAATAAAAAAGTAAACGATCAAAAAACAATAAATCATCCGGAGGAAAAACAATGAAAAAGAACAACGTTTCCCGCCTGGTAAGGCTCATCGTCTGCCTGATAGCGATCGCGCTCATCATCGGCGTGGGCACACTCACCAAAATCGTCTCGTTCGAAGAATTCAAGAGCATCGAGATCAACGTAAGCGCGATCCTCAAAGTGCTGGTCATGGCGCTCGCCGTGGTCGCTGTCGAAGCGCTCCTCACGTTCCTGCTCGGTCTGCCCAATCCCAAGAACCACCGCATAAGATCCGTGCTTTCGATGATATCGAGCCTTATAAAGTACATAGCGGTGATAGTCATCCTGTGCTGGGGCCTTTCGATTTTGGGCGTCAACGTTTCCACCATCGTCGCCAGCGTCGGCATTCTGGCTTTGATAGTCGGTTTTTCGGCCGAAAGCCTTATCGCCGATATGATCACCGGCGGCTTTATCCTCTTTGAAAATCAGTACAACGTCGGCGACATCGTCGAAGTCGACGGCTTCAGGGGCACGGTCACCAGCATAGGCATCCGCACCACCTGCATCACCGACCTCGGCGGCAACGTCCGGATAGTCAACAATTCGCAGATGAAGAACATACTCAACCGCTCCGACCGCGTTTCGCGCAGTATCAGCAACATCGCGATCCCCTATGGCACCGACCTCGAAAAGCTTGAATCCGAGATCCCCGGGCTTATGGAATCGATGTTCGAAGCGCACAGAGACATAATGGTGACTCCGCCCCAGTATCTGGGCGTGCAGGAGCTCGCCGACAGCGCGGTCGTGCTTCGCTTTATGGTGGACGTGGAAGAAAAAGACATCTACACCGGCGCGCGCGTGCTGAATCACGACCTTCTCCTCGGTTTCCGCAAGCTCGGCGTGGAGTGCCCGTTCCCGCAGCTGGACGTGCACAAGCTCTGATAAAGCGGAAACGCTTCGATATGCGAAAAGAGGTGAAGCGCTTTGGCGAACAAACAATTTGACGGCGAGTTCGGCTCGTACCCGGCGGAGCATACCGCGCCCGACGAGTTTCCGCCCCCGCCGCCCGAGATAACGCCTCCCGGCGGTACTTCCGCGCAGGAAAGCGAAGGCGACGGCAAAGGCAGTCAGAAAGACCGCCTGCGCACCATAATCAAAACGCTTTTCATGCCCGCGGCGGCGCTTATCCTTACCACTACGGTCATATATTCCTCGTACGGGATAGATCTGATAAACGACTTCTCGCGGATAGACGACAAAGCCTTTTACGAAGAAAGCTCTTTCGAAGAATCCGGCGTAGTTTCGGATGACGACGTTTCCGGAAGCGGGCACGGCTCGCACGGGAGCGGCGAAGAAAGCGACGGTTCGCACGAAGAAGAGAGCTCCGCCGAAGAAAGCGCCGCAGAATATTACACGGTCGTATGGCGCGCCGAAGACGGCACCGAGTTAGGATCGTTTTCTGCGGAAGCCGGCACGACGCCCGCGTTCGACGGCGAAGAGCCTTATAAAGAACCCGACGAACAGTACACCTACACGTTCGCCGGCTGGTCGCCCGAGATAACCGAAGTCACCGGAGACGCCGAATACACGGCGGTATTCGAAAGCACGCTCAACACCTATACCGTAAGCTGGCTCGGCGACGGCGGCGAAGTACTGCTGACCGAAACGCTCGAATACGGCGCGTCCCCCGAATATTCGGGAGTGAGGCCGGAAAAAGCCGGCGACGCGCAGTATTCGTACGAATTTACCGGCTGGTCGCCAGAGATAACCGAAGTCACCGGAGACGCCGAATACACCGCGGTATTCGAAAGCACGCTCAACACCTATACGGTCGTCTGGTACGGCGCGCAGGGCGAGGTGCTGCAGAGCGAAACGCTGGAATACGGCGCGGATCCGGTCTACAACGGCGATATCCCCATAAAACCGGCGGATTCCGAACACATTTACGCGTTCACCGGCTGGTCGCCCGAAGTGACGTCCGTCACCGGCGACGCCGAATACACCGCGACGTTCGCGGATTCGCTGCAGTCGTACAAGATAAAATGGTACAACGAAGACGGCACTCTGCTGAGTGAAGAATACGTCAAGTTCGGTAACACTCCGTCTTACGGCGGCAGCACGCCGACAAAGGCTTCCACCGTGGCTTACGAGTACACGTTCAGCGGCTGGTCGCCCGAACTGACTTCCGTCACCGGCGACGCCGAATACACCGCGACGTTCTCGTCCAAGCGGCGCAAGTACACGATACGGTTCCTGAACGAAGACGGAACGGTGCTGCAGTCGACTTCGGTCTACGCGAACAACACGCCTTCGTACAGCGGCAGCACGCCTACCAAGGCGATGGATACACAGCACACGTACTCGTTTTCGGGATGGTCGCCCGCGCTTTCCGCAGTCACAGGCAACGCCGATTACACGGCTGTGTTCAGCAGCAGCGCGCGCAAGTACACCATCAAGTGGGCGAACTACGACGGGTCGATCCTGTCGTCATCCGCGGTGGCGTACGGCACCACGCCTTCGTACAGCGGCACGCCGCAGCGCGAACCGGGCAGCCACTACGACTACACGTTCACCGGCTGGTCGCCCAGGATAAGCAAAGTCACGGGCAACGCCACGTACACCGCGCAGTATTCCGAGACCGACCTCTTCCCCACTCTGACGTATTTAGCTCCCAGCGAAGAAGAAAAGCTGATCGAGATAATGTACGAAGACGACTCCGTAATGCTCGTGAAGGGCTACACCTACGCGGGCGCCGGCGTCGGCACCGATCCTCACGCGAGCTACGACGAATCCACCAATACGCTCACCTTAAACGGCGTCAACTGCGAAAGGATCTACGTCAACTGTATGGGCAGCGATTTCAAGATCAAGGTGGTTGGCACCAACTACGTAGGCAGCCTTGAGGTCAGCGGCGAATATGAAAAAGGCGGAAGCCTTATGATCGAAGGCACCGGCACGCTCAACATCGGTTCAGGCGACGAAAGCGACGAAATGTGCTTCTACCTATACGGCGGCAGCGGTCAGGCGTGTCTTATGATCTGCCGCGGCGTAACGATCAACATAAACTCCGCGTATACGGCGCTTGAGATATACGCCACGACGATGTCCAAACCGCTTTACTACTGCGGCACCATTTCGGTCAACGAATCGCAGATAAAGATCGAAGATCTGGAAGCGGACGGTTACTATCTGCAAATCCTCGACAGCAACGGCGAAGACTACGTCACGCAGCTTACGTTCGGCGGCTGACAGGCCGGACCGATCCGCTCCGCGTTATATGGCAAAGAAACCGGCTGAAATAAGGAAACGATTCCTTACCTCAGCCGGTTTTTTATACTGAGTGCTTCAGAGCGCGCCGCGCGCGGAAGCGCGACGTTTATGCCGCGCCGCGCGCAGTCTTGCGGTTTTTTATCATTGCGGCGACAAGCCATATCACCGCGAAAACCACGAAATAAAGTATAAGCATTATTATTGGATTCACAAATTCAAAGCCCGCCTCTCTAAGGCGCGTCGCGACGCCTTCGAAAAACGGCACGTGGCCGAGATATCTGTAAAGCATAAAGTCAAAATCAAAAATGAAATCCACCGGGATAACCACGGCCGAAGCGATAAGGTGAAAAACGAACGCGTCGGTGACCACGGAAAAGCGGATGGGAGGCCGTAAGCAGACGAGAACGAGCAGCCCCATGAAAACCATCAGAAAATGCCACACCATCGAATACGTCGCACCGAAAGACAGGAACGGATAATAAAGGAAAGCGTTGAGAAAGAGCATCGTGGCAAAGCCTCCGACGATACCGCCGGTCGCGATCCAGCACTCGCAGATCTTCTGCGGTTTCCCTTTTCCGAAACCGGCGATCAATCCCGCGGGCATAATGAGCGAGCAGGTGTCGAACGGAAGAAGTCCGGTATTGAAAGAGCCCGTGATCGTGATATCATAATACGATTCCCACACCGTTTTACCGATATAAAGAACGGTCATGAAGACGCCGAGAAAACCGACGATCTTCAACGCCCTTTCCCGGGATATTTTTCTAAGAGCCATCAAAAGCCCTGCCAGGACGACCAACGAGATCGCAAGATACAGATACTGAGCAAAACCGCCGTAATCCTGACCGGTATAACCGGTGATATTGCCCTTATAGTCAAAATAGCCGTAATCGCCAGTAAACATCTTTTTTACGTCCTTAGTTTATTTTCTTAATAATTATATACCATTCCGTACGGTATTTCAATAGCAAAACGAATACTTGAAACTTTTCTCAAAACTTAATCCGTCTCGCAAAGAAAACGCAAGGACCAAACGCTTGCGGATCGTTTGAAAAAGCCGGCTGAAATAAGTATTTACATCGCTTACTTCAGCCGGTTTATTTTACCGCCTGTCATCAAGCCCGGCGTTAAAGCCCGGCTTGATTATTTGTTTTATTCGATATCAGCCGAGAGGATAATCGGATTCGAAAAGTACGTGCCTGAGCAGGTAGATGGCGTCGGAGGAATTGACGATACCGTCGCACATAAAATCCGCGGGCTGGTTGAGAGGATAATCGTCTTCGAACAGCACGTGCCTGAGCAGGTAGATGGCGTCGGAGGAGTTGACGATTCCGTCGCCGTTCATATCGCCAAGGAGATAATCGTCGATTATGATAATCGACGCGAGCGGAGTGAACGAGCTCGCCTCGGGCCCGTCGACGCGGCAATATACGTATATGCCCGACATTTCGGGGACCGCACCGTTCAACGTCAGAACGGATACTCCGGCGCCGCCGTCGGTGTCTGCGGAAACGCCCGGGTAACATGACAGGAATTCGCTCACGGTCATAACCGTGTTCACGCCGTCCTCATCCGGGATCTCGAACAGCCATTCGAAGCCCGTCGCACCGAGCGCCTCGGTGCGGAACACGAGCTCGCCTCCCGGGAAACAGCCGGCGTCAGTCGGCGCGAGCGTTATGACGGGATAGTCGCGCACGAGCGTGAACGGTATGCAGTTTTCGAGCGAAAGAGGTATTTCGCCGAGCGCGTTTTTGAGTTGATAGCCTACTTCGTATCTGCCCGAAAAGTTTTCGGGCACGTTTTTGAATTCCACCGAAGCGTAGCCGAACGAGCTGTTCTGCTTTACGCTGCATTCCAGACCGGTGTCCTCTAAAAAGTCGTCGAGCGTGAGTATGCGGTCGGTGTTGCTCGAAGCCCTGCGGTCGTAGACGACCCAGGCGACGTTATCGAGATAATCGGCCCTGAGATGGAAATACGCGCTGCCGCCGGAGTGATAGCTGCCGCCGGAGAAAGACTTCACGCGAGGTATCGATCCGAACGTCACGGTGACGACGGAGGTATCGGCGGTGGTGCCGTCGGACCCGGTGACGCGGCAGAAGAATTTATCGGAAGTGACGGTACCGGCCGTGTAATACAGTCTGGAAGCGTTATACCCTTTTACGCTGTCGCCCGCAAGCGATTCCGTAATGGGGATCGAAACGGAACCGATCCTGACGTACCACTGATATGCGGCGGCGTGATCTGCGGTCACCGAAAGCACGGCGGTCCCCCCGGGTTCGGCTTTCACGGAAACCGGCTGCGTTACGATAACGGGCGGCTCTTTTACTTCGGTGACCTGGATATCGTAAATATCTTCGAATTCGGCGGTGCAGCCCATATAACTCACCGAAACTCCGGCGTGCACCGAAAGTTCGCCGGGGTACGAGGCGTATTCCACGGTGAGTCTGCCGGTGGAATACAGGCTGTCCGTACTGTTATAGGAGATCGCTATATACGGAGACACGGTCACGTCCGGAATATAATCCGAGACCCACGAAGGGATCGAATATTCGACCGAAAACTCTTCGCTGTCTTCGGTGCAGCGTTCGAGTTCGACGTGCTCGCCTTTTGCGGAAGCGCGCCTGAATCCCACCGCGGTGGCGCCGATCACCAGAAGCGACCTGCATTTGTGAAGATCGCCGAGCGTTTTGTCTTCAGCGCCGCGGAACAGGCCGTTGGAGCCGATTATGCCGATTATTACGGCGTCGGTATCGAGTATCGTTGAAGCGGGCAGCGAACGGAGTTCACTGTTCCCGTCGTTATACTTGAAAGTCATGCCTACAAAGCCAACGGAGCCGGAAAAGATACCGCCGTTTATCATGGGGAAAAACATTGAAGTAGTCTCGTTCACCGCCGTGGCGAGGTCAAAATGATGCACGGAATATCCGTTGGAAACGAACACGCCGCCGTTGATGACCGTTTCGCCGCTGAAAATGCCGTGGCGCGTGAAAGCCGTTGAACAGCAGGTGCCGAAAGCCGAAAGCTCGCGAGCGCACATATCGTCGTCCCCGGATTTGAATCCGGTCCCCTTTGCCCGGAAATAACCGCCGTTGATAACAGTGATGCAATCGTCTGCGATCACGCAGCCGCGGTAGGAATTTTCGAGATTGAGCGTGCCGCTGCCGAACTTTTCTGTCTTGCAGTCAAGGTAGAAACTGCCGGATTCTATTACCAGATTATTATGGTGAGCGCTGTCGGTATTATACTGACCCATGGCGTAGAACTGGCTGTGCGATACCACGTGGAACGCGGCGATCGCATTATCCTTCGCACGGGATGAATACATACTTATACCTCCGCCACCCACGGAATCCCTTACGGTGAGCGTACTGCCGTAACGCTCGAACCCGGAAAGAGTGCGCCGTTCGGAAAGATAGATATCGACACGTATAAAATCGTTGAGCGAATACGAAAGATCGGTGGTGCTTACGGAATCGTTGCACGACAGCGTATGACCGTTGAAATCGAAAATGACGCTGCAGCCGTCGAGCGTGAACGTGTAAAGCGCGGTCTGGCTGCGGAGCGCGTCGCGCGCGTCGGCGGTCAGGTCGGAAACGAGCACGATCTTCCATTCCGCGCCGTCCCATCTGGAAGCCGCAAACGCTTCGGAAAGCTCTTCCCAGCTTGAAACTTCTATTACCGTGCGGTCCGCCGACGCCGAAACGCCAACGTTTCCGATCTGCGCCGTCGCGAACACGGCGGCGAGCGCGAGCAGCAGTGATACGGCTTTTAGTGTAAACCTTTTCATATAGATCGCTCCTTGTTTGTTACAGTTTAAAACATTATATAATAAGTCGTCCCGTTTGTCAAGAAGTCAGTGCGGGCAAAAAAGATCCCGCTTCATACGAAACGGGACCGGTCTTCACTTATTGTCGAGTCCGAGCAGGCGCACGGATTCTTCGCGCATCTTGTATTTGAGTATCTTGCCCGCGGCGTTCATCGGGAATTCGTCCACGAACAGGAAATATCTCGGCACCTTGTGCCTTGCTATTGAAGCGTTGCCATAAGCGCGCATCTCGGCGTCATCCGAGGTTTCGCCCTTGTAAAGGATGATCCACGCGCAGCATTCCTCGCCGTATTTTTCGTCGGGCACGCCGACGACCTGGACGTCGCGCACCTTGGGGTTGGTCAGATAGAATTCTTCTATCTCGCGCGGGTAGAGGTTTTCGCCGCCGCGGATTATCATATCCTTGAGCCGTCCGGTGACTTTGTAGTAGCCGTCCGGCGTACGCAGGCAGATATCGCCCGAATGCAGCCAGCCGTCCTCGTCGATCGCCATGGCCGTGGCTTCGGGCATTTTGTAATACCCTTTCATAATGTTGAACCCGCGGGCGACGAATTCGCCGCTTTCGCCGTCGGGCAGTTCCCTGCCGGTCTCGGGGTCGATTATCATACATTCCACGCCGGGGAACGGGCTGCCCACGGTCTCGACGCGGTGGTCGATATCCTCGTTGACTTCGCCCATCGTGCAGCCGGGCGCCGCCTCTGTCTGACCGTAGACCGAAATTATCTCACGCATATTCATCTCGTCCGCCGCGCGGCGCATAAGGTCGGGCGGACAGTTGGAGCCGGCCATTATCCCGGTGCGCATATACGAAAAGTCGGTCTTTGCAAAATCGGGATGCCCGAACATCGCGATGAACATTGTCGGAACGCCGTTGAAGCAGGTGATGTGCTCGTCGTTGACGCACGCCAGCGCCGATTTAGGCGAAAAGTACGGGATTGGACACAGAGTGCCGCCGTGGGTCATCATCGACGTCATCGAAAGCACCATTCCGAAACAGTGGAACATCGGCACCTGTATCATCATACGGTCGGCGGTGGAAAGATCCATCCGGTCGCCTATGGTCTTGCCGTTGTTGACTATATTGCGGTGGGTGAGCATAACGCCTTTGGGGAACCCCGTGGTGCCGGAGGTGTACTGCATATTGCAGACGTCGTCAGGCCTGACGAGAGCGGCGCGGCGGCGCACTTCGGCAAGCGGCACGAGCGACGCGCGCGAAAGCATCTGTTCCCAGCTGAGGCATCCGGGCATACTGAATCCCACGGTCACGACGTTGCGTAAAAACGGCAGCTTTTTGGAATAAAGCGGTTTGCCGGGTTCGAGCGTATCGAGTTCGGGGCAAAGCTCGCGGATGATGTCCTTGTAGCTTATGTCCTTGCAATATTCGATAAGCACCAGAGTGTGGGTGTCGGACTGCTTGAGCAGATACTCTATTTCGTGTATCTTATACGCGGTGTTCACAGTCACCAGTACGGCGCCGATCTTGGTGGTCGCCCAGAATGTAATGAACCACTGGGGGATATTTGTCGCCCAGATCGCCACGTGGTCGCCCGGCTTTACGCCCATCGAAATGAGCGAAGCGGCGCATTCGTCAACGTCGCGCAAGAACTGGCGGTAGGTGCGCGTATAATCGAGCGTGGGATATTTGAACGCGTACTGGTCGGGGTATTTTTCCGCCATGGTATCGAGCACTTCCGAAAAAGTGCAGTCAATGACGTCGTACTTTTTCCAGACGTACGTGCCGGTGCGAGCGCGGTTGTAATAGACGTGTTCATACGTCGTCTTCTGGCGGTTGAGCGCCGAAACGTAGTTGGCGAAGTGTGTGAGCACGATGTCAGCGTCGGTTATCTCGTCGTTCCACGCGGCGCATATATAGCCGTCGTAATTGAGGGAAGACAGCGCGTTGAGAAGCGCCTTAACGTCAAGTTCGCCTTCGCCTATGAGCACGGCTTTGCCGTTTTTCATATCGCCGAGCCGAACGTATTTGATATACGCGCCGAGCGTCTTCATAGTGGCGACCGAGCTTTCGTCGGCGTCGAAACAAGTGGCGCGAACGTTCCACGAAACGCCCAAAGCGGCTGATGAGAAATGATTTATCACGTCTATGACGTTATCGGTATCGGCCAGATGTCCGACCGTTTCGAGCAGTATGCCGACGTCTGTGTTTTCGGCGCGCCTGAGGGCTGCCGAAAGCTTTTGTTCGAGCACGTCGAAGCCTGTCTCCCGCTCGACGCGTACTATCACGTAAGGTATACCGGCGAGCGACGCCATATCGACGTATTTGACAGTAAGGTCGGCGCTCACGTTTTCGCTTTCCAGCGGGTACGGCATCCTGAGCGCCGATACCGAAAGGCTGCGGTTCACGAGCTTGCGCCTGGAATCGGCGGTCTTGTCGCGGCGGAGTATGCTGTCGTTGTGGAACGAACGCTCTTTTTCGGCGTCGTATATCTCAAATCCGCAGAAGCCGTAATCGTACGCCATACGGCAGGTATCCAGAAACGAGGCGCGAACGACGTTTTTTGTGGAAAAAACTATCTTCATACCGCATTCTCCTCAAAGACTATCTTGTTGAGCGCGTTGATATACGCCCTTATGCTCGCCGCGACGATATCGGTGGAAGTGCCGTTGCCGGAATAGAGTTTTCCGCCGCTGCGGAGCCGCACGAGCGCCGAGCCGAGCGCCTCCTTGCCTTCGGTGACCGACTGGACCTGGAAATCGTCGAGTTCGTAATGGTGGCCGACGCACTGTTCAATGGCGCGGAAAGCGGAATCTATAGGGCCGTCGCCGGCGCTTACGCCGCAGATGATATCGCCGCCGCATTTGAGCGTGATCTGCGACATAGAGCTCGCCGTATTGCTGGACGTGGTAGTGTAGGATTCGAAATGATAGGTCGAAGGCGCCTGCATCGCCGAGCTCGCTATGACGGCTTCGAGTTCCCTCGAACCGACGGCGCCTTTCTTTTCGCACACCTGCATGAGCGCGCGGTAGACGCTGCCGGCGTCAGGATCCGAAAGCTCATAGCCGAGAAGCTGCGCGGCGCGCGCGACCTGCTCGATGGTGGACGACGTGTCGAGCAGTATCTTTTTTGATTCGGGGTCGGTATCCGTGACGGCGTACTGTGCGCTGCCGCCTATGCCTGAAAGCAGTTCGTCTACTCCCGTATGGATTATCTTGTTATCGAGCGCGAGGCAGGCGCCTATCTTTGCGCCGCAGGCGCCGAAAGAATCGGAAAGTTCGCCCGTGAGCACCGCGTCGCCGCCCGTGAGCGCGCATTTAACGCCGTCGGCGCCGGCGGAAACGGCGGCGAACGCCGAAGCCACGCCCATATTTATGCGGTCGGAAGGCTGTACGTACACCGGAACGCCGACGCTCGCTTTTACTTTTGCCGTGAGCGAGCCGATATCGTCGGGCGTGGAGACGCCGGCGTCGTCGCACAGCGTGATGAACGAAGCGCCGCATTTTTCGGCGGCCTGCACGGCTTCGACGAGAAAATCGATATCCGCGCGGGTGGAATCGAGCGCGACGAAATCGACTTCGGCGCAAAGAGAGCGCGCCGCCGTGACCAGCGTTTGTATTTTTTCGAGCATTTTTTCCTGCTTGACGTGGTACGCGTATTCCATCTGCATTGTGGATACGGGGAGTTCGACGCGCAGCACGGGGCGGCGGGCCGTCTTTACGCATTCCCAAGCCGCGTTCACGCTTTGGATATCCGCGCCGGCGCATACCGAAACGGCGGCGTTTTCGACCCGCTGGGATATCGTTTTGAATATAATGGCGTCTTCGCGCGCGTTTCTGACGGCGGGAAGCTCCACCACGTCGGCGCCGAGCTTGTCGGCGCAATCCGCCACCGCGGTCTTTTCGCGGAAAAGCAGCGATAAAGTGCGCTCTTCGGCGAGTTTTTTAAGCGTAATGTCTGCAATAAGTACGGTCTTCATATCCAAACGGCTCCTTTCGTATTGAACCTGCGATGAAAAAAATAAAAAACGTTTTCGTCTCTTTTTAAAAGATAAAGAGACGAAAACGCAAAGGAATGCGTATTCCGCGGTACCACTCTTCTTCGCCCCGAAAAAAGGCAGGGCGCACTTACAGGACGCCTGCACGTCCCCGCTCTGTGACGGGAGCTCCCGTCTGCCACTACTCGTAACTTTCGTAACAGCCGCTCCGCGGTGAGTTCGGCAGATCTCCCCCGGCGCCTCGCACCGTCCGGCGTCTCTCTTAAGGCGGGAATAAACCGCTTACTGTTCCGCATCTTCGCGTTATTACGGGCATTATAGCGCACACAGCGGCGTTTGTCAATAGTTTTGCACGATTTTATGCATAATAATTCAAAAAGAGCGCTTGACAAAACCGAATATATATTGTATAATTGAAAAAGAGGGATTATACCCTCTTGCAGAAGAAGTAAGAAACGATGACAAAAGAAAGGAGCGATTTATGTTTAAAAAACGATTTACGTCGGTTTGCTGGCCGTTTTGATAACGGTATGCTTCATCTTCAGCGGCAACACGGGCGCCGCGGCAGTATGCTCCGGCGACAGTTTGCCTGTCTTGGCGGATGATAAACCGCTTGAGCCGGAATACGCCTTGCCTGAACCGGAATATCCCGAAATCAT
>JAEEGI010018572.1_pt1 | contig 14121 bp, 9 predicted proteins | sample 8958751 | NCBI WGS metagenome assembly JAEEGI01 (sample SAMN16246545, study PRJNA631951) | gut metagenome | biome: gut microbiome; feature: rumen; material: KS-attached | host: Bos | place: Iran: Karaj | collected 2018-10
AAGAATACGCAGAATATTATAAATATACAAATGAACGATACGGAAATATATCTAGAACATGACAAAACCCCGCGCGAAGATGAGGGGGCTGAAGAACCTGCCGACAAACAGGAGGGCGACAGCATGTCTAGTTCTACTACCGATACGGATAACGCTGAAGTTCAAGATGGCATCGAAGACACTCAATCTAGGCTAGCCAAAGATTCTGACGAAACTTTTACCGTCAAGCACGAAGAACTTGAACCTGACGAAATCGAAGAAGTTGAGGCCAATGATGAAGGCGCTGTTTTGTCAGATGCATTCAATAATAAGAGTGCCGAGTATCCACTTCCTACGCCCGAAGTGGGCGATATGCAGCCACTTCCGCCGCCAAATCCCGCTAATAGAGAAGATGAAAGAAAAACCCCGTCCTGACAAGGACGGGGTTTGTGGCTAGTGCCACCGAGGAAAACCACCGAGGGAACAATTAACGAACGACGTAGGCGGTTACTTTACCGTATTCGCATTCATACGCATTCGCCGAAACGCTCTGTCTTTTGAGCTCCAGTACGGCTGCCCAAGTGGGCTCGTGGTACGGCAGAATATATACAATCGCAGTGCCGCCAAAATCAAACTTGAAATTGCCATTGTTGGTGCTGTAGATAGTCGCGTCAAGGTCGGATGAAGGGAGCCCCTCGCCATCATAGGCTGCAATGAACGTTTCCGCCCATTTGGAGTCGTCGTCCTGCAGAATGCCTTCGCGAATCTTCGCCGCGTCTTCGGGCGCATACGCATAACCCTCGTAGGCGTTCAGCATGATGATAACTTTGCCCTCAAGTGACTGAAGATCATGAGTGCCCTCTGTCTCTTTGACAGTCTCGGGCTCAGTCTCGGATTCGGGCTCGGGCTCTTCCGTCGTTTCCTGCTGGATCGGCTCAGACACAATCTCCTCCTGGGCCATGTCTTCGGGTTTTTCAGCCTCGGGTTCCTGAGCTTCAGCGACGACTTCCGGTGCAGTCTGATCTTTCGGCTCGGGAGCAGGCCTGGTCATGAAGTAAAACACTCCAAAACCGCCAATAATCACGCCGATAATCAGAGCTACAATAGTTGCAGTTGAAAGTTTGAACTTTTTCATTTCTTTTCCTCCTAATGTTCTTTGCGTACTATAGCAACAAATATAATCTAATTATAGCACAGATGCTCGCAAAAGTCAAGCATAACTGAGCACTAAAATAGCCAATTGCTACTTTAACTTAAAAGGAATATAATAAAACATAATACTTATGTAAAAAAGGTGGGCAGAATTCTGATATTGAGTCCAGGGTCACATAGACGATGATAATACACGTTTTCAACAACAAATCGAATTTTGTTGAGGAGCTATTGCCTGCGGCTAGCAGTATGTATCCTCTGAATGTTGACGGCAAAACTCTTGGGAACGTAATATCAGACTACGACAGTTGGACCATACAGCTAACAGATGAATTTCATAGCCCAGAGGCGATTGGCGGCTCATTTAAACTGCAGTTATATCAAACGCACACAATTGTCTCCAAGAAAACTCATGAGACATTCTATGTTGTAGGCACCGAAAGCTATTATCAACAACGAGAAATATATAAAGCTCCGAGGGAGTTTCTAGTCGGTAGCAGCGAAATAAGTGATATTTACTACCACCAAGAGAATAATAACAAGGACCTACTTAAACTCTCGCTGACATTATATGGCTGGGTGGCCGAGACCACATCAACTAATTTCTTCGCCTCCAGAGAGCGTATTGTTGGCAAAAAAAGATTAGCATGCGGCGATTTTATCTTTTATTTTGGACTCAAGATTATTTTATTGAATAATGCAATTATCATTAATAGCCCCACCGACAAAATCAAGATTGGCCCAAAGATGTCTCCGACTAAAATCGACTACGCGAGCGCCGGAGAGACCAAAAACGCAGGCAAAAATGAATCAGACCCAGACATCGATGCACCATTCTTCAGCGAAAACGACTATTACTATAAAACGCCGCGTTTCAACTATATAACTGAACCTACAAGTGTAACAATAGACGAACCGCCAGCACCAAGAACCGAAGAAAAATTACCAGCAATACTTACCGTTGGCCCGCAGGTAACTATGGCAATAACTTCAGCGCTATCGATTGTGGCCATGATAATGTTCTCTACTCAATCAGGCAATAACGCCGGTAGAATACGTATTACGATAACCGTAATGGCAGTGTCAATGATAGGCGCTCTCGTTTGGCCAACGCTAACCCGAAGCTACAATAAGAGAAAATTGAAAAAGCGCGAGGAAAAGCGCCAAACGAAATACCGCGAATATCTAGCTAAAAAACAAAATGAAATAGAACAAATAAAAGCCAATCAAAGCAAAGTCCTAATAGACAACAACCCCCCTATTGAGCAATGTGCACAAATAATTGAAACGAAGAATAATAGGTTATGGCAACGTAATATTGAGCATAAAGATTTCCTATGCGTACGCGTCGGAACGGGCAATGTAGATACAGAGATAATGATCAATAGGCCAGAGGACCATTTCAGTCTAGACGATGAAGATCCGCTGTTCGTTGAGCTAAAGAAAGTTGTCGATGACTCGCTTCATATAGAAAATGCACCACTAACGTATAACTTTACCAACCAAATCATAGATGCCATAATGGGACTGCCTGGACTTACGAAGCCATTTATGGACAGTATTTTCTTACAGATGCTAACTTTTTATTCATATACGGATTTAAAGATAGTAGTCTTCACTACGGAGCCAGAAAAATGGAGCTATCTAAAGACGGCGCCACATTGCTGGAATAATGAGCGTACGGTTCGTTATTTCGCCACCTCGATAGAAAAATTAAGCTCCATATCTTTAGAGCTAGAGAAGATTTTTGATGCACGCAAGGCTAACGATGAAGAAGAAAAGCTCGAAGATAACGGCGAGAAAAAAGAAAGCTGGTCGACATTTCGCGATTTTCGACCATACTATCTTCTCTTTATTGACGACATGTCGGCTGTCAGGAATATATCATTAATTAACAAAGTACTACACTATAAGCGAAACTTGGGTTTCTCTATCATAGCTACCGCGCAGAGCGTATCGATGCTGCCTAGCGAAACGGCAGATTTCATTAGCGTCACGAAAGACTACGCAGCTATCTTAACCACGGGCGAAAACGAAAAACAGATAAACTTCAAAGCCGACCTCAATAATGGCATAGTTGACATGAAAGCATGTACGCGCAAACTAGCTAACATTCCTGTTAAGGCCGAACGTGGCAAATTTGAGTTGCCTAAATCTTTGCCATTTCTAGAAATGTATGATTGCGGACGCGTTGAGCAACTAAACAGTTTAGCGCGATGGAAAAACAACGATCCTACATTAAGCCTCTCCGTACCAATCGGGATCGACCAAAATAATGAGTGCTTCCGCATGGATGCACACGAAAAAGCTTACGGCCCGCATGGATTAATCGCAGGCACTACTGGTTCAGGTAAGTCGGAATGGATTATTACTTTCATCCTCTCACTAGCTGTCAACTACAGTCCCGAGGAAGTCCAGTTTGTTTTAATCGACTATAAAGGTGGCGGTCTTGCCAAGAGTTTCGAAAACGCAGAACTTGGCATTAAGTTGCCACATCTGGCAGGTACGATTACCAACCTTGATAAATCTGAGATATTTCGTTCAATTTCGGCGATTGAATCAGAACTAAAGCGTCGACAGGCGATGTTTAACAATGCACGCGAAAAGCTCAAAGAGGGCTCTATGGATATCTATAAATACCAGGGGTGCTACCGCAAAGGATTAGTGTCTGAACCAATGTCGCACCTATTTATTATCTGTGACGAGTTTGCAGAGCTAAAATCGCAACAGCCAGATTTCATGGATCAACTAGTGTCAACATCGCGCATCGGCCGTTCGCTTGGAGTACACTTAATATTGGCAACCCAGAAACCAAGCGGTGTCGTCAACGATCAAATCTGGTCAAACTCCAAGTTCAGAGTAGCGTTAAAAGTGCAGAATAGAAGCGACTCAAATGACGTAATTAAAAAGCCAGACGCCGCATATCTCAAGCAAGTGGGCTCTTTCTATCTACAGGTTGGTAACGACGATTACTATAATCTCGGCCAAGTAGCATGGGCTGGCGCTAAGTACTATCCATCAAACTCTATGCGCAAGCAGATAGATGGTTCTATTCAACTAATTGATGACATTGGCCACGTCGTAAATACCGTGAAGGACGAGGTGAAAGTAGAAAGCCAGGGCGAACAGTTGCTTAATATAGTCGGTTACCTGTCGGATATCAGCAAGAAGGTGCAGCTCCATACTCGTCAAATGTGGCTAAAAAATATCCAACCGAAGATGCTTCTAGCGGACTTGCGCGAAAAATACAATGCCCAACCAAGTGGAAAATACACATATAATACCATTATTGGCGAATATGACGAGCCGCGACTGCAGAAACAAGATATACTCCGTATAGATTTAGCCGGCGGGAATATCGCCATAGCCGGCAAACCAGATGGCAGTATAGACCAGCTACTATCAACAATAATATGGTCCAGCATTTGTGATCATACCCCAGCAGAAATTGCCTATTATATCATAGATTTAGGCGCCGAAACTCTGCGAAAATTCGCCAAGTTTCCTCAAGTGGGCGAAGTGGTCTTTCAAAGCGAAGCAGATAAAATAGCTGGAGTACTCAGTCTAATAACTGACGAAATGGAGAACCGCAAAAAAATACTCTCTGAATACAATGGCTCTTTTGAGTACTATAACCGTGTAGAAAAAGAGAAAATGGGACTAATAGTAGTTGTAATAAATAACTATGATATTTTCGGCGAGCTATTCTCGAGAGCAGTAGGCTTATTCAATGAGCTATTTCGCGATGCGCCAAAATATGGAATAATTTTCATAGCGACGGCAAATACTACTAGCGCATTCGGTAGTAGGATACTGCAATACTTTAACCATTATATCTTAATGCAATTGGCTGACGATACTATATATAGGTCGCTCACGAACTGTCGACGCGGTCTAATTCCTAAGAAAGCCGTTGGTCGCGGCATCTGCAAGATCGATGCCGACTCGACGGATTCCTATTGCGAATTTCAAACCGCAATGATTGACGACGAAGAAACAGAGCTACAAACCATAAAGACCTACGCGGATCAATGTGTAGAATATTACAAATGCAAAGTTAAACAGCTCGCCAAAATACCAGACGATATAACAAGCAACGACCTCATTAAGCATGTCTCAGATATTTCAAACGTACCACTAGGCGTCGACTTATATCAAAAGAATCTCTTAACGTACGACTTCTCGGCCCAAAAGATTCATTTAGTCACAAGTAAAGACATAAATGCAAACATTAATTTCGTGTATGCATTAGCCTCATTATTGACGAAAGTATCCAACGTTAAAGTGCGCGTAATTGACTTACTCAAGATATTCCGCAAGCCAATCCTTGATATTCAAAAATTCGAACAGGATCCAAATGTAGTATTCGCAGCCCTCGAGAAAGATATTCTAACAAGGACCGACTCTCAAGATTATGGCATAAACATAGTTATCGGTGCGGGCAAGTTCAAAGAAATACTTTCAGCGGCCGGCGTGGAAATATTCGAAAATGCATTTAATAATCTCCAAAAAAGCAAGAAAGTCATATTTATTTTGGTCGACAATTACGACAGCATCCGCAACCTAACCGTTGAACAATGGTACTTAGAAGCAAACGTAAAACGGGGCATCTGGCTCGGTCAAGGTCTCGACAGCCAAAGCTTATTCGACGTAGAAGTACGCTCTGAGGATAATAAATATAATTTCCCAGGACTCGGCTACGTTATCTCTGGTGACGATTACGACGTAATAAAAGCTATGATGGATAAGGACGAATAATGCAGTATAAAATACTCGTGCAGTTTCATATACCCGAAATAGAAGAGGAATACGAAGCATATATACCAATAAACAAGACCATCGGCGAGGTCTCGAATCTGCTGCTAAGAGTAATCCGCGAAAAATACAACACCTTTGCTGAAGGTAGCGATATTAAGATGTATGATAAATATACATATAAGGTTTACCGCGAAAACGACTTGGTCCGTAATACCGGCATCAAGAATGGTTCGGAACTAATCGTAATCTCATAAGCTCCTTCAGCGCGCCTAAAAATAATAAATTAAAAAGCCCCCATTCGGGGGCTGAGATGAATTTCTACAATCAAAAGTTTTATTTAATCTACGCGTAGAACATTCCACACGGGCGACTCGTAGCTTCTGTCAATAAGCTTCAATGCATAATCGTCCCGGCAATTAGATCTTCCGCAGCGGTAGGCGCCTTCGAAAACGCCGCGCAAATCTTCTTCAAGCTTGCCATAGTTGTCAGGAATTCGGGAGAAAATATTTTTACTAAGAATAGCTTGTGAGTTATCACTAAGCCCAGCAACGCAGTTTTGCAGTTGTTTTGACTCGATGATGTACTTTATCTTCATACATACAAAGCACATCGCGATAGCTGCCGGCGCAAGGCCGCCACTGAAAAGATTGGATACCACCACTGAAAACTTATTATAATCCTGATAGCTTACCTTATCAGGACCATTCTGCAGTAAGGCATAAAATTTACGCACTTCATCATGCAGATCATATTCCATTTTCTCCCTTAATTTATCAAAATCTCCCTTCACGATATTAACAGCACTGACATGCGGCATATTCGCGAAAAGGAAATCATATTCGGGCACCTTCAAGTACTCGCTGATAACATAGTAGTCTTCACAAGGCCAATACCCGTCAGCACGGACGGCTCCGTCTAAAACGGATGGAAGACTACCATAAATTAAGTCAGGAAGACCACACTGAGTCGCAAGATAGATGATAGCGGCTGCGTTTGGCGACCATTCCGGCGGCCCCACGATGCTACGTGTTCGAAGTTGCTCCAGAAGAGCATAGTCTATGGGAGACATGGACGGGCCAGAGTATTCAAGCTTTGGCATAATAATCACCTCCTAAAAGAAGCTGAACGTAAAGGAACAAAAAAGTAGAAATTCTTATAAGACGATATTATATCATAAATACGAACGTCTTTCAAAGAATGACGCGAAATCTCACACAAAGTACTTGCAAACTACTCAATAAAAATGTTACTATGGCGTACTATGTTTATTGCAAAACTATTTTCCGAATCAATCTACGAAAATGATTCGCTCGCGCTTCTGGTCCTGTCAAAAGAACAACAAGAAGCCACAATGCGCCACAATTCCATAGCCCATCAGGTATGCGAGATACTCAACCTACCGCCCGAAAAGTTTGAAAAAATGGCAAATACAGACAAAGAACACTTTTACTATAAGCTATCCGAAATGCTCTTGGATTACCCACGGCTAGCTTTATTTGTTCCGTTCTACATTCTCAAAAACGCAACCAACAATTTTCGTAAAGCTTACCTGAAAACATGGCAAACTTGCTGCCCAATGAGCGACACGAGAGAAGAGTTTCATATCGGAGATTATTATGAGCCCGAAGCAAGCATCGGCGCACCAAACCATGTTGTAAAAGCCATGCATTTGCTACCATGGTTACTAAAATACGAATACTTAAATACTGAAGAACTAATTAAACTAGCAAAGAAATACCAAAACGATGACTCTATTGCTATCTGGGGAATACTAGATGGCGCCGTAGCGGCCAAGCAAATGGGCATTATTAGCGGGTCTACGCTAGAGCGGATAACGCAAATTGCCAATAAAGCAAAGTCCGAATACCCAAAGCCGCCAAAACTAATACAAACAACCACAAAACGCCAAAAATGGCTAAAAGACCGAGCCGCAAACTACGGCATAGACCGAGATAGCTTTAGTTTACGTAATCCTGCTGGCCCATATAGTAATAACATAAATCAACAAGAAATCGATGTACCAATGCCCAGTTCAAAACACGAACACCTCATATTGCAAGGTTCTAGACTAAAGGGCTACAGTCGTCCAGGTTCCGACTACGACTATTTCATTTATGATGATCGAAATCATAAAATATATACGTTCGAAAAAGAACACGGCAAACTAAAGAATGATTACCTAACACAAAAACTAGAATTAGTTTCGCATTTAATCTTACTTGGCGCATGGCTTGGCGAAGACAAAAGGGGAACTATTGCCGCTCAACACGCGGCAGCAAGCCACTACTACAAAATGAGCAAACCAAAACAAGCACAAGCACTATTTAGTATCGAGAGGACAACAATTCAATGCAGATTAATGCAAAAGGGATTTCCTTGTGCCTATGCGGATTTATCTCCTGAAACCAGAAATCTTAAATCTATCGATGGAGATAGCGCATTCTATGACGAGCGACTACGCGAGATAGCCACGAAAATATGCGTAAAATATGCATATCTAGGCCGCAGAATAGATTTAGCAACATGGAAGAAGGCACTCTCATATACTACGCCGCCCATGATTGGCTAAAGAAAGTAAATCTACGAGTTGCGGCACAACTGTCTAAACTGGACGAATGTGTCGGATTATGTTATAATAACATTACCATACCTGTTGTTAATTACAATGCACCTTAAGAGAAAGGAGGGTTTAACTTGCACATAGAAGAGCCTTTTGTCGATAAAGTTTGGAAAGAGGATCCAATAATCAGCGGAATCATGAACGCCGAACAATATCTCGCAATTAAAAATCATAACTACAAAGCTCGTGATATTTGCGCCGCACTAAGCATGGCGGTCGGTGAATTTAATGGACTCCAGGAACATGAGAGGGAACGCATCTACAGTGAACTGGCAGATATTCTTTATGAAAATCCACGTCTTGCACTATATCTGCCGTTTTACGTCCTAAAGAACCCGACGGCAGAATTCAAGAAACACTACCGTAACGCCTGGTATAGGTGTAGCCTATATTACGATATACGTGAAGCATTTCATCTTGGCGACATCTACGAGGCGTCAGCCGCACAGGGCGAGCCCGAAAGGGTGACCAAATCAATGCATTTGATTCCTTGGCTGTTGCATTATGGCTATATCACGGAAGAAGATGTCATTCGCCAAGCTCATATGAGCAAAAACGAGAAAACCGTCACCTTCTGGAGTAAATATGATGGAGTTTGTGCCGCCTACGCAATGGGTTGGATCAGTAGAGAAACATTCGACACGATACAGAATATCTCTCACGAAGCCCAATGCCCACGACCTACATCGCCGATGCTCATCAGAGTCACAGAAGAACGCAAGAAATGGCTAAAAGATCGCGCTAACGGCTATAATGTCAACCAAGGCGAATTCAAGCTGCATAATCCGACCGGCCCGTTTATCGATAATGTCGACTACGAATGCGTCCAGCAAATTAAAATCGACACAGATTACGAATTCGTGATTTTACACGATTCAACCCTCAAGGGGTATGGTCGACCAGACTCCGATCACGATTTTTATCACTACGATGCAACCAGTGGAACTTTTCGTGAATTTCCAGAAATGTCAGAGATGCCAGAAATGGCAGTACATCTAATCATGTTCGGCGCCTGGATTGGCCCGCATGGCGAATCAACTCGTGCAGCGCAAATGCAAGCCGCAAGCCGCTATTATAAGCTAAGCGAAAGATCCAGAGTCAATTCTCTTCTTATCGAAGAAAAAGCGGCTCTACATTACCGTCTAATGCATAAGGGAATGTTCTGTGCATACGCAAATATCTCTGAAAAGACTAAACATCTCGACAGTATCGACGGTGACAGTGCGTTCTACGACGACCGCTACCGTACAATTGCAAGTCAACTATTCCTTAAGTATATCTTTCTCCCTCCGCGAGAATAAAAATGGGGCCCCCGAAGGGGCCCCTTTTGAATGGCTTGTTTACTTCAGCAAAGACGATTACAGCTGGCGGCCTCCGATACTGGAGGGGGCGACGTGGGCATTCCCAGGAGCGGACGTTTCATCAATCAACAAACTCCAGGGGATCTCCCGTCCAACGTTGTAGAGCGCCTGAATATAGTTCAGCTCATTACCAGGAGCTTCGGTATCATACTTCACAAGACCGATCACAAACTGAATAAAGTACTTTTCGCCGCGAGTAGTGCTTGCGGTAATATTCAGATCAAGCGCTTTCAGCATGATTTCTTTGGTCTCACAGCCAAGCAGAGCGGGTAAGCTCGAATTGTTCAGGAGCGCGCTAGCATCCATCGCATCTTTCGCCATAGCTGCGGCTACGGGTAAATAGGTCCCACGGAACACTTTATTGATGGCGTCCTTGACCGTTGCAGACGCATCCGCCACAGAATCGAAAGGCGGGCAAGCAGATGTAGGTGTTCCAAAAGCATTACCGTGTATAAATGCACCCCAGGAAGCCGGATTAGCCATCATAGTATTATAGCCATCAATCCAACCAGCTACAGCGTTGTAGCCATCGCGAATTGCCGGGCAAAGCTCTTTCCTAATCCGGTCGATAAACACAGAACGGTGCTTTTCGGTAAAGTAGGATCCTTTCAATCCTGTGATCGCGTTAAACAGGTCGCCATAGTCGCGACGAGTAATATCGTCCAGGACCTTCCAGTACATAGGGTCTACGGGCTCCTGAATCTTGTTAGCTTGAGCCACCATCATATCGCGAACTTTTTTACGTACATCAAAGAGGCCAAATCGGTCAGCGAAAAACACGCGCAGCGCGGCTTGTAAAGTAGAGTCATCTATTTTCAGGACTCCACCAATTTGCAGCCCCTTCAGAAGAGACTCATCAGAAGAAACCGGGGGAAGAATGGCCAGTAAATTGGCGGCAGAGTACATTGCCGCTGGAGCTGCGGCCGCAGCTTTTTCAGCCTCTGTATTCTTCATTTTTAAAACTAACTGCTTGGCCTGTACCAGCAACATACCAACACCAGTCAAATCAGACACATCCAGGACGGATAAATCGCTGACGGATTTAACTCCTATCTTGCGGAGTTCGGGAAGAATCGTGTCAACATCGCCATAAGCACTGAGTAAGGAACGCAGCTCAGAATCGGCAGTAGATGCGATCTCCACCGGCTCGACTGCCGGAGCAGCCACTTTCTCATCAATGGCTCCAGTAGTAATATTAGTAACTTTTTTGATTTCTTCGGACATAATATATACCTCCTTATTTAAAATATTTGTCCTTTCTGCACGCCCCAAATGAGAGAAGACGTATAGGCACATCCGTAATTGTCATAAATATCTCACGACAAAAATCTAAAACTTTGTCGCGATTATTTATATCAGATACGCTAGTTGCCAAATCATAGCCCTTCAAAACGGGTACCGCTGCATTAAGCAACGAAAGATTAGGCTTAACGCCTCCTGGCAGGACAAGATTACCATCAACAGCATAAGCTGAGCATACCGGCCAAATACCGTTCTGAATAATTTGGTCAAACCAGGTGATACATAACCCATCCAGCCGTGTCGACCCTTCATTGCATTGATCTATTGCATATTTTAGCAATACGCCGTCTAACGCGCCGGCTCGTACTTCGCCTTGCCAGCGATTTGTTGACTTATGGCTATCGGGCAAAAGCATACTTAAAGCCGAATCGGACGCTGTAGGCATAGGACCGGCCCCGTGACGAATTTCATAAGCTCGATGAACACCCAAATTCACGATCTTCCCGGTAAAGCCAGCGACACGTAGCGCCTCGTGGGAAAATTGTGGCAAAGTGCGTAACGAGCTAACGTGCGGCCTGAAACCGCATTCTGAGTCGGTTAAGATACCATGCGAACGCTCAATAACCACACAGCCCTCATTGTCGCGGAGCACTGAATGATAATCTTTAAGCGTAAGCAATTGTCCGACGCCATGAGTTGTCTCTACGATTAACTCAAAAACATCTTCATTATCCAAGTCAGCAAGACACCGATGGAGAAGCGCAATATCCGCCTCCAAGACATCATCGTCACAAAGTTCTCCAAAAATATCCTTCACAAATTCTCTTTGGCGACGTAACAACAGAGCAATCCTGCCCTTATCAGTCAAATCACGTGCGAATAGAGAGAGCTCTGGATTACTTCTACTTTGCCGATAAGCTTTGCCAACGCCAGTTCCCACCGTTCCATGAGGATGATCGCGCAGACTCAACTCATACAGCCTAGACCAAATTTGATGATATGGAGAAGCGCAGATGCAGTCGGGAGATACACTCAGCAAATCAAAAGCATTTGAAATACCAAACTCATCCCTAAGCGCATACGCTTCATTCAGTAGGCCAGTAGGGAACATTACGAAACGCGACGACAGATATGTCGGTACATTTTGAAACGTCCCGCAGCCCCACTGAGAAAAGCAGAACTTACGGCCATCAGCCAAAACGACACCGTGCGAACCTTGCGCGCCACCTTCTTTGATGATGGTGTGCGGTCGAACCTTTGCAGAAATCGCTTCAACTACGCCACCTTTTCCGCCGTCTCCGGGACCAAGGTCGGTAATTACATAAGCTTTTGAAGTCATGAGCCCCCCCTACAGCCAGTCTCCAGAATCCTCGTTCCGGTCGTCATCAATAGACAAAACTTCTACGTCGACAGGCATATCTTCAGAGCGTCGAATCGGGTTAACATCAGTCTTATTGACAAAAATATCACCTTTCTTGGGCAATGGGCCGGTCAAAAACTTAGACTTCCGCTCCAACTGACGCTGAGCACAGAAAGGAACCTTCATTAGGCCGGGTAACGCATCATAAATGTTGAAACTGGAGACCTGATGGTCCTCCAAGAATTTCTTCACGTCCAAGGGTTGCAGAGTGCCTTCAGTCAGACCGATCACTGCCGCCTCAACGGCAGGCAGGCAAGTCGTATCCGAAATTCGAATACGATGCTCAAGGTCATAGTAGTTATTGAAATCCCCCAGCGAATCGGAGCTTCTGCCAACACTAATCAAGAAAGCATGCGCCCGACGATGAAGAGCCGCAAAGAGCTCATTGAAGGTCGGAAGACTGTTCCGCTTGATTTCAGAATGGCCATTTTCAGCAAGTTCATTCCAGACGTTCTTGCCAAACAACTCCTCAATCGCACTAGGATCAAGTATGTCGTGGAAAGCCGCGTCCGTAATCAGGAAATGGTAACCCTTCAGGCCGCACCTGTTCGTAAAAGTATCCGTAAGATAAGCAGCGGCAAAAATTGCGTACTGCGGATCTTCGGGGCTATCAGCACCGCCACCTTCGGGCACCAAGTGCGCAACGTAATCAACGATTTTGCCCGCCGTCATTTCGAACTGTGGGCGCTGCAAAGGGAAACGGTCGGGATGACCGTCAACATCGTGGCGATCGCCAAAAATGCCCAACGCTAACTGCGGGTCGCAACCAGGCAGGACTTCGGAAATCGCTTGATATGTGTTAACTAAACCTTCCATACGTCTCTGAACGTTGTTACCCATCGAACCAGTAGTATCACAGGAATCTTCGACGTCAATCGGCATACCAACGGCCATTCGGTAAGTGCCATCATCCAGCTGCTCAAAACGCGGCAAAGAACGGCGAATTACCATTACTGCCGGATCAACCGAGGGATGAAGTTTGCAAGAAGAAAAAGCCTCTTCTTTAGCGTTACGCGAGACATCGCATTCTGCGCGCAGAGAACCGTCACCGCGTTCGGTAAAAACAATTCCTTTTTCAGCAGTTGCTTTCGCGAAATCATGTTTTGTAAAAGTATCCCTACCCATATTTAGCCACCTCCTTTACGGGTTGTCAGAAACATGCTTCCACTCGCCGGAAGTACAATCGAAGTATGTGAAAGGGTAATATTTGCACCCCCACCACTCGTAAATATCGCCATACAATAACCGATGCAGACCGATGCCGTCCAATGCATTATCATTTGGCATATCTTTAATACTCGTCAAGAGCTTACGAAAATCTGCCTCATGATCAATATCATTATCCTTCAGCCAATCCAACATCGTTTTCGCCATCAGCTTGCCGTTATTGTAATGATTAATATCGCTCGTATGAGTCCAATCGATATAAACAACCCGGTGATACTTCGGCTCAATCAACACCTGATTGGGGTCGAATTCATAATAGACACCAATGTCATCCAGGAAAGTTTGGAGCTTGAAGAATCTCCCCAAGATCCAAGCTGCCGATTTTGCATCCACAAAATACGAGTTTTTCAGCTTAGGCAAAG
>JAEEGI010018573.1_pt1 | contig 14121 bp, 10 predicted proteins | sample 8958751 | NCBI WGS metagenome assembly JAEEGI01 (sample SAMN16246545, study PRJNA631951) | gut metagenome | biome: gut microbiome; feature: rumen; material: KS-attached | host: Bos | place: Iran: Karaj | collected 2018-10
ATTACTCTTATTTCACTTTCGCTTTCTGTTCTGCTATCTTTTCCTGAATCCTTACCATTTCTTCTTTAGATATAGGAGAAAGCTTCATTGCAAATAGATTACAAATCCAGCCAATAAATGGTAATCCAATATATATGAATATTGTCATATTTTTTATTGCAAGACTTGGTGTATCTGTTGGCTGTGGCATTGTTGATGTATAGCCAATTAAAGCTATAAGTGTAGTTGCCAAAACTGCACCAAGGGATGAAAGAATACGATCAAAGAAATTGTATGTTCCTGTAACAACTGCAGGCATATATTTTCCTGAACGGGCCATTTCATAATCAATCACATCCCCGCTCATAGAAGATGTAGCCGTTGTCACACACATCTTTGCACCATTAACTAATAATGTAATTACAAAGAATATAGCAGTTGGAAGTATTTCAACAGTAACCGTTCTCATATCCACAATATACATGAATGCAGCAAGTAATAAGGAAAACGCCATACATATTCCTGTCCAAAAATAAAGTGCTTCCTTGCTACCATGTTTACCTGCATATCTTGCGCCAAAAATAGCAAAAGCTATAGAAGGTAGCATAGCAACAACATTTAATATTGTAGATAATTGCATGTTTCCAATTAGAATACCAAATAACATTGTAGTAATAATAGATTGACTAGCAGTCTGCTGTGCTAGCTTGTCAGTAGCTCCAGCCACAATGTACATTTGTAAAGCCTTGTTCGATTTCAAAAGCTTTATCATATCTTTAATTTTCACCTTTTCACTTGCGCCCTGACTATCTGCGCCAAAATTTTCTGGCTTATCAGCCTCTGATATACCAATACAAGCAAGTATCGTAAATACGAATGATATAATAATTGTCACTGTAGCGCATGCCGCAAGCATCTCTACTGTGTATTCATTGTTGTATTTAGGTAGCAAAACAACAGTAAAGAATACAGTCATTATCATTGGTGCAAAATAATTATATACTGTTCCCCACACACCAACGATTGGTCTTTGCTTTGGATCATTTGTCATAACAGGTCCAGCAATCATACCAGCAACATTATTCATCGTATATCCCACAATGTATATTAGATACATCACAGTAAAAAGAATAATTCCATGGCCTTTGCCTGAGCACCATATATAAAGCATAAAAATTGCCAAACTTTCTAAGCCCCAGCCAGCAAGCAAAAATAAGCGAATTTTTCCAAATCTTGTCATAGTCTTATCAATTAACATAGCTATGAACGGATTAATGAATCCATCAAATATTCTTGTAGCGGTCAATAAAAATCCAACAAGAGCAGTTGCAATTCCATAACCTACATTAGCCACATAACTTGCATATGTTAAAAGCATATAAAAACACATTGCTCCACCTGAGTTAATTGTTGTAAGCGCAATTTGCCAATTCTTTGCTTTTCTATAAATATCTTTTTCTTCCATATTAGATGTTAAATTCGATGTCATAATAAACCTCACTACTTTTCAATAAAACTGCCAAGAACCTTTAGGCTGTTTTTTGGTGTTCTTTCCATTGTATTTCTGTCTACAGAGATTAATCCAAATGTCATTGAAAATCCCTTCTGCCATTCAAAATTATCCAGTAATGACCATGCAAAATATCCCTTTAGCTTTATGCCTTCTTCAACGCATTTTTTAAGCCCTGTCATAGCTTCTTTTATAAACTCACATCTTCTGTCATCATCCGCTGTTGCTATTCCATTTTCAGAAACAATTAAATTCCCCTTAAATTCTTTAGCGCATTTTCTAACAACGTTTACAATTCCCAATGGATAATCTTCATATCCCATCTGTGTTTTTGGTCCTGTTTCAAGTGTTGGATTTGCCCCATTTGCATCAAAAAGCTTTCTTGTATAACACTGAACGCCTAAGAAATCGTCGTTTTGGATATATGGCAAATAATGCAAAAATTCACTATTCCATGCTTCCTTCGCATACTCTTCGCCCCCCTCTACACACTGAATATCATGAAGAGAAAGTGTTAAACCGACCTGAATATTTGAGTCAATATTTTTTATTGCAGCTCTGGCAGCATTATGTGCTTTCATTACAAGTAAATCGCCTTCTTCCGATGCTTGGGATACAAAATTTGCAACTTTCCTTGGATCAGCAACATTGAAAGCTTTTGCAGTCTCCATCATAGACATCATCATCTGAGATTGATTCTGCGAAAGATTAACTCCAACCTGTACTGAACCCTCCTGATTTTGAACTTCTGACTGTTTTGCCATTCTTCCCATAATATCTTTGATTAAAAAGGCCATTTGAAGTCGCATATTTGCTTCGTTAATTGTGCATACATATTTAACTTTGCCAGCTATATGTTCTGTTACATATTTTGCATATCTCTCAAAGTAGTAAACCACTTCAGGCGCTTCCCAGCCCCCTTTAGTTATCAACCAAGCAGGTGAAGTAAAGTGATGATAAGTTACTACTGGCTCAATTCCATTTTCTTTGCAATAATCAATCACCTGAATGTAATGATTCATTTCTTGTTCATCCCATTGTCCCTCGGTTGGCTCTATTCTTGCCCATTCAATGGAAAATCTATATGCATTTAGTCCCGCCTGCTTTAGCAAATCTATATCTTCTTTGTATCTGTTATAGTGATCCACTGCCAATCCAGATTTTTCAGCAAACATAGAATGCTCTATATTCTCCATAACCCAATAATCACTATTTATATTGTTCCCCTCAACTTGATGAGCCGCTGTAGCTGCTCCTAACATAAAATCATTTTTAAATAGCACCATTTTGTAACCCCCATTTCTTATTATGGGTTAATTATATTTGACAGCAGGATATACAAATAATAGAATTGTACATATTTTATTAAAATTGTACACTACACAAGGAGAGCACTAATGTCACACAGATTACAGCTATTAGAATCCTTACAATCTACAATAAACATTCCTTTTTGCATCTACAATAGCCACACTGAAATCTCCTATTCCATTCCAGACATTCCTATGCCTAGCTTAATGAAATATGTGGTCACAAGATTTAACAATGAGGAGCACGATATGGATACCCCTCTAATCATTATTGAAGAACCATCTATTTTTATTGCCATTTCAAAGCTATCCGATTATAGTTTTTTAATTCTTGGTCCCTGTTTGCCTCAAGAGCATAGTGATGAATTTATAAATCACTTTTTCTTTGGAAAGCCATATAGTAAAGACAAAGATGCAATTAAGCTGAACATAAAACAAAGTAAGCTTATTTCTATTGAAGAGTTAAAAAATGCCCTTTGCCTAGCCTACTTTATCAATACTGCTAAGGAGCTAGACAAATCAAATATCTTAGTTGATGAAATCATAGCTTCAAATGAACCCTTAGATAATCTTCAATCACTTCTTGAAGTAAATCATCTCGAACACGACGATAAAGATTACAGTAGCCCTGAATCCATCAACAACAACCTATACTCATATTTCGCAATGGACGGAATTCCAGTCATGGAAGACCTATTTAAAAAATTTTCAGAGCCAAATCAATATTCATTTACAAAAATGTCATTAGATCACGATCGACAAACAAAATATGTATTTATGGTAGTTGCCAACCAAATTTGTCAGGAAGCAATACGCAGTGGCGTTGGAGAAGATGCTATAAATGTTATTGCTGAGATTATTTGCCAAAGGGTTGACTCAGCACCAACTTATTTTGATGTAAGACCTTATTATGTAGAACTTATTGCCGCAATCTCAGAAGTTGTAAATAAACAATCTACAAATGAAAAAGGCTACTCCCCTATGATTTCGAATTGTGTCTCTTACATCAATTCACATGTACAGACAAAACTAAACTTATCTGTACTATCGGAAATATGCAATGTTTCCGAGCGTTGGCTTTCCAAATGCTTTAGAAAAGAGGTCGGTATATCTATTCCTGATTACATAAATAATATTAAGCTTCAAAGAAGTACCCAATTACTTCTGTATTCAAATGCAACTATTGAAGAAATATCGGATTTTTTCAGCTTTTCGAATCAAAGCTATTACTCGAAATTATTTAAAGAAAAATATTCCTGCACCCCATTGGAGTACAGGAATAATAAAAATATAGATAACCCAGCTCACACCTAGTGTAAGCTGGGTCTTTTTTACCACATTTTATAATTTCCACTCAGCGCCAACATAGCAAACATGTACAAGCAATTGTCATAATATCTTCTATCGCCCGTTCTAAGTGGAGTGTTCCAAAATTCTTCTACTGCTTTGAGGCTCCACTGATTGTCAGAAGCTAAGCTTGCCTGAGCAATTGTGGCTGTGAGTCCTACAGGATGAAGTGCTTTGCCTTCAATAGGAGTGCCGTCTATTGCATAGATACCACGGTTGTTGTCCTCTGGCAGTGTGTAGAAGAAGTTTTGTAGATTGTTTGCTGTATTTCTACTCCACTGCAAGAAGTCTTTATCTACCGCATCATCTTTTGTCCATTCATAATTCAAGCCGATATTTGCAATAGTTCTGTAAGCATCGCTGTAGAACCAATCATGCCTACCGCCGAAATTACCATCGTCAGGATATGGCTTTCCATCATAAAAACTATACTCTGGAGAAAGTCCAGTTAATGGATGGCATGCTATCTTGAGGAAATCTCTGCTTGCCTGTGCTGCCTTCTTCCAGAATTCTTTATCCTCTGGATAACAGTTTTCGGCAAACAACTCATAAAAATGAGGCAAATGATATGATGGATCTGTAAACTCCAAGCCTGGCACAAACTTGATTAAGCCATCATCACTCCACATGTTGTGACCACCATAAAGCTCTTCGTGATGAATACAGGTTTTCAGAAGTTCCTTAGCCATATGACTATAGTTATATATTCCAGTACCATCTCCCCATCTATGGCTTGCAAAAATAAGAGCCATAGCGAAAAATTCCTCACCATCTGGAGCTGGGCCATCAGAGAATTTCTCGCCATTTGTTCCAATGGACCATGCAAAATAGCCTTTATTTTCTCCCTGGCTCAAATACATGTTTGTCATGGCCCAGTTCCAAAGCTGATCAAACTCCTTCTTCTTATCCATCTGAACACAAATCATCATGCCATATGAAATGCCTTCAGTTCTGGTATCGTTGTTTCCTGTATCAACAAGATAACCCATAGTCTGATCATCAGTTGTGTAAAAGAATTTGTCTTTGCCGTAGAAAATACCATTAAAGGTATCTTCTACTCTGGCATTTATTTCTTCACTTGTTTTTCCTATTTCTAAAAATATGTTTCTCATGATGCCTTTATTCCTTTACGCCTCCAAGTGTCAGTCCAGTTACGAAGTATTTCTGAAGGAATGGATAAATGCAAATTATAGGAAGCATTGTGATAATTGTCGCTGCTGCTCTAACGGATGTTGGAGTTACGGAGCCGTTAGAATTCTTCATAGACTCAGCAGACGAGCTTTGGTTGGTTACAGAAGAAAGGAGTTTCATTAATTCGTACTGCAATGTTGTTAAGTCATCACTCATTCTGTTATAAAGCATTGCATCGAACCAAGAGTTCCACTGACCAACAGCTACGAAAAGAGCGACAGTTGCGTAAACAGGCTTACACAGAGGTGATATTATCTTTAGGAAAATTGTAGTATAGCCTGCTCCATCCAACTGTGCTGACTCTTCCAAACTATCTGGAATACCCTTCATGTAGGTTCTAATAACAAGCATGTTAAAAGCAGAAATCATTCCTGGAATCACATAAACTGCAAAACTGTTTGTTAGACCAAGTGACTTATATAGGAGAAAGGTTGGAATAAGTCCGCCATTAACATACATTGTTATTACCCAAAATAAGGATACTTGTTTGGCAAATATAAAATCTTTTCTACTTACAATAAACGCTAAAATCGCATTTGATACTAAAGCTAAAAATGTTCCAATAATTGTTCTTGCAACAGTGATAAATGCACCTGTAATCAGATTATCTTTCTGAAGTACTGTGGTGTAATTCTTCCAAGTAAATACACGTGGCCATAAATAAATTCCACCTCTTAATGCATCAGTACCGTCATTCAAAGAAATTGCTAAAGTATTCAATACCGGATAAAGAGTGATTACTACAAAAGCAATCATGAAAATTGTATTGAATATTCTAAAGGCCAAATCGGCACCAGAAATCTTCTTTCTCTTTTTCTTATTCATTGCCTAGCCCCCTTAGAATAATCTTTCTTCGCCATGTCGTTTTGCAATTCGATTACAAATTACAATCAACACTATACTTACTACACTCTTGAAAATACCTGCTGCAGTACCAATTGCATAATCGCCCTGGCTTATGCCCCATTTCAATACGTATATATCGATTGTCTGAGATACATTTACAACAAGACCATTTCCAAGTAAGTACTGAATTTCAAAGCCTGCATTCAATACATTTCCGATATTCATCAGAAGCAAAATCATGATTGTAGGTTTAATTCCTGGCAAAGTAACATGCTTTATTTTAGCCCATCTTCCAGCTCCGTCGATCGATGCAGCTTCATATAAAGAAGGATCAATAGCTGTGATTGCTGCCAAATAGATAATGGCGTTCCATCCTGTTTCCTTCCATACATTTGCAAATGCAACGATAGGCCAGAAATATTTTTCGTGGGCAAAAAAGTTGATTGGCTGTTCCACTAAATTAAAGTTTAAAAGCAACTGATTAATAATTCCTGTTCCTGAAAGTGCATCATGAAGAATTCCTGTAACAATAATCCAAGAAAGGAAATGTGGAAGGTAAGAAATTGTTTGAACAACCTTTTTGCCACCTTGGCAGGCAATCTCATTTAGCAAGATTGCAAATAAGATTGCCATGAAAAATGTTACAGCCAAGTTGATAACACCCATTGCAAGGGTATTTCTAATTACTCTCAAAAATGTGACATCAGAGAACAAGCGAATAAATTTATCAAAGCCTATAAACTTGGAATGCAATAGTCCAGTTACTGGTTTGTAATCCTGAAATGCCATTACCCATCCTGCAAGAGGTAGATAATAGAATACAACTCCATATACAACTATTACTGCAGCCCATATCAAAAGTACCTTTTGATGTTTTAATTGTGTTAGGCTAATTGATTTTTTATTCATACTTAGCAGCCTCTTCTATTCTTCTATCAAGCTCTGTCTGCATCTCAGAGAGGAAATCCTCTGGATGACATGCATTGTATGCTTCCATGTACTCATCCCAAGCGGCATCGAAATCGTCAGCCATTACAACCTTTGGAAGATACTGGTGTTTTGTCTCACCCATAAGTGTCCAAGCTGTACCACCTGGTGTTGATGTTGTCATTGAATTTGAGAATGTGTACATTGGATACCATGGTCCTGGTGCTGGAGATGTTCCAAGCATTTCAACATATGTCTTCACACCATATGCTGCAAAACAATTTTTTACAGAATCTGAAAGTCCATCATAGAACTCATCTTCCTGACCATCAGGTCTCATAGCATTCTTTCCATCACGGCTAGTGCCTACCCACTGTGGGAAATATGAATATGAGCATAAATGTGATGCCTTGTATGCTGTATCTGACGCATTGTTTCTCATTTCCTGTGTACGAGAGAACATACCATCATCACCTACAACGTAATCTACACCTTCTACACCCCAGAATCTAAGGTCATGTACTTCCTGTCCCAAAAGATCATTTACAAACTGAAGTGCGCCTTCAACATCTTCGCAGCTAGTTGTAATTGCAAGACCTGAAGAAACGTTCAATTCTCCGCCTGAATTGTGCCACTGATTTGTAATGCTTTCATCAATAGTTATTGGTAGAGGAACGTATTGACATCCTTGTGCATCAAGTCCTGCTGACTTAATAGCATCTTCTGCGTTGTATGCAAAATCCCACCACTGGTCAATCATACCAAGAACACGACCTGTAGAAAGCTTTGCAATGTACTCATCATATGTCTGTGTGAATGACTCCTGGTCTACGATTCCCTTCTTATACTCTTCATTTAACTTCTTGAAATATGCAACAGCTGTATCAGTTGTATTGTAATCGATAATCTTTTGTGTTTCTGGGTCAACGATTACAGAACCATCATTTGGATAACCATCAAGGAACTGTGGAGCATTTTCCAAACAGAAGTATCTCCAGTCATCGCAAAGGATTGTGTAAGGAATATTCTCTGTACCATCTTCCATTGTTGGATTAGCTTCGTTGTATGCTTCAATTAAATCGAAGTACTGATCCATTGTGCGAACTTCTGGATATCCTGCCCACTCAAGCACTCTTGTCTGAATCCAAAAAGCCTCACCGTTTTGTGTACATTCTCTTTCTTCTCCATAGATGTTTGTGAACTGTGGAATCCAGTAAATATGTCCATCATCCTGTCGGATAGCATCCCACTCCTGATCTGTGAAGAATTCCTTAATATTTGGATAGTTGTCAATATAATCATCAAGTGGAACTAATGCTCCAGCTTCATATAACTGAACAGAACCATTACCACCATCAATAAAATCTGGATACTCGCCACCAGCAATAAATGTTCCTACAGCCTCCTCAGCTGTCTGTCCTGTAAGCCAAGTCTCTTTTACCTTGCAACCTGTCTTTTCAGCGATAATCTGCTGAACCTCGTTGTCATCATTAATTTCTGTACCTGGAACTGCAAAGAATGCTGTAAATTCTTTGATTCCATCTTCGTTAACTGCTCCGCCATGTCCAGCTGTCTTGCCGCATCCAGCTAACATAGAAGTAAGCATTGTAGTAATTAATAATGCACTTACTACTCTTTTTTTCATATAAACCCTCCTTTTATTCGGGAACCTTTCTCCCTCTTTTATGGTATTATTTTAGGAAAAATCACAATTGAAAACATCGGAGAAACTATAGATAAAAGGGGGAGAAACTTTACATTTCTCCCCCTCAAATTTTAGACGGCCATATTCTTTTTATACTTTGTAGGGGTACAGCCCTTTGCCTCAATAAACTTATTTACAAAGTAATCAACGTCCTTGTAGCCCACCATTTCAGCTACTTCATATATTTTCATATCGCTTTTACGAAGTAGCTTTGCAGCCTCATTCAGGCGCTGTTCATTGAGATAATCCTTAAATGAACAACCATATTTTTTCCTGAAAACCTGACCTAAATATGCTGAATTTATATAATACTTTTCACTTAACTCTCTGAGGGTTAAATTGCTGGCATAATTTCTTTTGATTTCATCTTCTATCTGACCAAGCACACCCTTGGATACGTTTTTACGTAGCTGAGTAATGTAATCTCCATAGGCGTATGCCATTTTACAAAGATGAGTTCTTCCACCTCGTCTAATTCCCTCTTCTGAGGTACTTTCCAAAATCATTCTAAGAATCTCTTCCTGATTGACTTCATTATCAAGCTCACTTGCCAAATGTATCAGCTGAAACAGAAGGTAATTTATATTAAGATTCATGGTAGATTCTGTAACACCAGTATTTTTCATTTCCTGATAAAACTCATCTACTCTTTTTCTTATTTCGACATGCTCCCCACCTTCGATTGCCTCTATAAGGTTGTCTAGCTGTTTCTTACAAATAAGTATGCCTGTATCAGTGATTTTGTATTCATCTTCGTAATAATAAATATTTTTCTTTTCTCTAAATCCCTGGAGAGAGCGAAGCATATTGGCTGTTCCATATGATTTAGATATATTTTTTATGCCAGATACACCTTTCCCCACAAGCATTGTTATTTCAAGATTCGTATTTACGATAAGATAATCATAGAATCGTTTCAAATATTCCTCAGTGGTAAGCTGCAGCTTTTGCCCCATTGAGTCTGTATAGATGAAGCCTATATCGTAGGTTTTCTCGCTGTCAGAAACATCCATGATGCACAAAGCAAAATCATTTTTCAAGAATTCATCAGCTGCCAGATAAAGCTTGTTTAGCTGTTCCTTCTTCTCCTCATCTGAATAGTCCTCAGATAAAGTGGCAACATCAAGCTGTACTTCCACATAACACATATCCTCATCCACATTGATTTTATCTGATATGCATTCAATATTTGTTTTATCGTATTTCCCTCTAAGAAGGGACATAATATTTCTATCAAGATAAGCCTTATCCTTCTTTGCCTTCTCTTGAATCTCAATGATTTTTTCCTTGTTTAAAGCAGCAATCTTTCTAAGAATGACAAGTAATTGCTCCTTTTCAACAGGCTTTAAAATATATTCTACACATCCATGCTTTAATGCTTCCTGGGCGTATCCAAACTCCGCATATCCGCTAAGAATCACATAATATATTTCATCATTTAGCTTTCGAACCTCCTTTAAAAGTTCGATTCCATCCATTAGTGGCATTTTAATGTCAGCAATAACAAGATCGACTGGCTGCTTCTTTATGAAATCAAGAGCCTCTTTTCCGTTTACAGCAGTATAGATTTCATAGCCTTCAGCTTCCCAGTCAACTAATACCTTTAGACCTTGTAATATGAACGGCTCATCGTCCACTAACAAAACTTTTAACATTAAATCATCCCCTTTAAATACATCATTGGTATTGTAATTTGGAATAGAGTTCCCGTACCTATTTCTGACTCCATATCAAACATGACGTTATCCTCTGATATCATCTTTAATCTAACGCATGCATTTACAATTCCAACTCTACCTTTCTCCTTTAGCATAGAAATATCGGCATTACGCATATTATCCAGCAGTTCATTTGCTATATTTTCTGGAATTCCGCTTCCTGTATCCTCTATTTCTATAATTACAGTTTCGCCCTTAACGTATATACGAACAAAAATCCATCCTGGTGTAGTTTTACTTTCAATACCGTGAACAACTGCATTTTCCACAAATGTTACAAGAGTCAACTTTGGTATCAACAGTTCTCTGCATTCATCCTCAATATCTATTTCAAAAGAAAGCCTATCTCCAAATCTGTATTTTTGAAGTTGCAAATATGCCTCTACAAAAGTTAGCTCATTTTCAATTGCTATTATGTCGTCGTTCCATTCGGTATATTGGCGCTGCAGCTTTGCTAGATGCTCCACCATTTTGGCTGTTTCCTCTTCCTTTTTAAGAAGAGAATGCATTCGAATGCTCTCAAGCGCATTAAACAAAAAGTGTGGGTTTATCTGGCTATGAAGTGCTATTAACTCTGCATTCTTTCTTGCCACTACAGCTTCCTGCTCTCGCAGTCTGTTTTTCAAATTGGTGTGCATTAAACTGCTAACAAACACCGGCAAAGCAATATTTATTACAATTAAAAACAATAGCTGATACCATCGTTTTCTGAACAAATCCAAAAAGCTGTAATCAACATCCTTTATTTTGATTTCCAGTTCCTGGCCATAAACTTCACAATCCTGAGAATATGCTATATTCTCTAGCAGCTCTTTGTTAGCATATTCCTTGCTTACATTACTGTACTTGCCATTAGACATTAACACTCTTGTATCATCACATATATATGCTTTATATGGATAATTCAGGTTCTCTATATCATCAACACATTTTGAATAATCTATCTTTATCAGCAATATATTAGGCGAATTATATTTGTAATAGTTCAGTCGCTGAAAGTAATAAATTGTTCTTTGAATGGCTCCTGTTGGCTTTTTTGTCATCCCAAAATAAAGTCCCTTATTCAAATGAGATGTCAAAATGTAGTCATACCAGTCTGTTCCTATCGCTTTGGTAATCTTTTGAAATTCCGCTCCGTTTGTAATGGTATTGTTATCCAAATATATGCAATATTCCATACCAGACTGACCTGTTACAAGCTTTAAAAGTGTATCATCAAAAAATGTCTGGTAGGCGTTGTAGTACTCAAGATTCGATGAGTATTCCTTGTGTAAAAACCTATGTACGTAGAGGCTACTGTATAAAGCATTCCCCAGCTTAGCAGCCTCATCAACTTGATTAAAAAAAGTGTAATTTATGGCATTGGCTTCATTTTCCATCTGATGAAGAACGGAAGATTTTTCTGCATTATAAATTGACTTGAAAACAAAACCATCTGAAATAATTATTGGAAGCACTACGCAAAGGATATACAAAAGGGCCATCTTCCTTTTTACTTCAAGCTTATTAAAAAACCTTTTCATATATCATGCCCTTAATTCTTTGTGTGACTAATCCATTTAAAGCTGCATTTATTATCAGAAGTATCTCCATTTGAGGAAGTGTACATACCAACTGTGCAGCCAACAAATCCCCCTGCTTCCTCTGTTGTGTATGGAATTAAATCAACATCATCCTTTACTGGCAACTGGCCATTTTCATCAACAATATAAATCTGGCACTTCTGTTCCTTTGCCTTTATTCCAATTTCAACTAAACCATCTGAAACTGGTATGGATTTTATAACCTCTTCTTTGCCAGATATTACAGTTCTCACACGGAATTGCTTTCCACTCTCGCCTTTTACAATTTCCATAACCAAATGATTTTCATGGTTTTGGAAGAGCACAAGGCCGCCACACTCTTTTTCACTCTTAGGCGTAAAATCAATTCCACAGCTAACAGCAAACGAATAATCCTTTTGACGAATTCCCAGATAAGAAGGATTGCAAATATCCTCGATTCTTTCTGGACGAGTGAAAAGCGTAAGGAATCCTGGCTTTTCTGTAAGAGAATAGAAATTCTCACTTCTTCTTTCGATTCCAACTAATCTATCATCCAATTCTTTGCTGTCGAAATGAATAATGTCAGTATACGAGTTTTCCTGATTGAATCTGTATTCCTCAAATGGAAGTTCAACCTGGTCTGTAAGCTTTCCAACCCCTTGGTTGATAACAGGCCATCCATTTTCCCAGGTAACCTTGGCAAGGAATGTTTCTCGGCCCATGCTGCAGTGATTTTTACACTGTCTTGAGGCAAGCATTACTATATAGTAGTTACCGTCTTTGTCATCAACTAAATCTCCGTGACCTGCATAAATAACAGGATAGTTCTTGCCCAGATTTCTATGTGTAAATATAGGATTCCTTGGACAACCTTCAAACCATTTAAAGAGTTCCTTTGATCTGGCAACTGATATAGCATGCTCTGGGCCTGTGCCACCTTCTGCATGAATCAAATAGTAATAACCATCCTTCTTGTAAAGATGAGGACCTTCTGGCCAAATAACATCCTTAACAGCACCCTTCCATATGGCCATTGATGGGCCAACAAGCTTCATAGAATCTAAATCCAGCTCCTGCACCCAAATTTCCCAATCCCCGTTGTATCTAACACCTTCTGGATTTGGTCTGGTTCCAACATAGTAGCAGCGATCATCATCATCAAAAAATAATGATGGATCAATGCCTGGGCACTCCTTATCTCCTAAATAGTAAGGATCTGACCATGGTCCTGCTGGGTCCTTTGCTGTAACAAGGAAATTTCCTCCATCATCAACATTTGTTGTAATCATGTAAAATGTGCCTTTGTGTTCTCTGATTGTAGGAGCAAAAATTCCCCTAGAGATTTCACCATGTAATGGCAGCTGGCTTTCTCTATCAAGAACATGTCCTATCTGCTCCCAATGCGCCAAATCCTTGCTGTGAAAGATTGGCACTCCTGGAAAATATACAAAGCTTGAACATGCAATATAAAAATCATCCCCCACTCTGCATATTGATGGGTCTGGATAAAAGCCCTTTAAAATTGGATTATTAGCAATTGTCATTATCTTCTCCCTATACAAACTATCCTAGTATTCCACCTGAATAGTTTCACCTTTCAAATCTATTTCAAATACATCACATTTATTTCCAGTAAGCTCTTCGCTTCTTGCATCAGGCTGACTAGTTCCAATGGCTATCTTGAACTTTCCTGGCTCTACAATAGCATTTCCCTTTTCATCTATAATTGCAAAGTCCCTTGGATTAAGTTCAAATGAAACTGTCTTTGTCTCTCCTGGTGTAAGGGAAATTCTCTTTGCTTTTCTTAAAGACCACAATGGAACTCTTGTTGATGCTTCCACATCCTTGATGTATGCCTGAACCACCTCTTTTTGATTTATGCTTCCCTGGTTTGCCACATCAATTGTCACTGTAAAGTGCTCATACATGTTTCCTGAAAGCTTATCAATAGAAGCATTTTCGCATTTGATTTTGGAATATCCCAATCCATATCCAAATGGATAAAGTGGTGTTCCCTTAAAATATCTATAAGTTCTATTATCCA
>JAEEGI010018576.1_pt1 | contig 14120 bp, 12 predicted proteins | sample 8958751 | NCBI WGS metagenome assembly JAEEGI01 (sample SAMN16246545, study PRJNA631951) | gut metagenome | biome: gut microbiome; feature: rumen; material: KS-attached | host: Bos | place: Iran: Karaj | collected 2018-10
CATCGCCTTTGTAGCAGAAAGCGATTTTGTCGCCTTGAGGAGAGATTACATTGTGGCGGAGCCACAGGGGCTGCGCGGAGAGTTGAAATGTTGCCGCGAGGAGGGCAATGAGGAATAATTTTTTCATATAGCGTTTGATTTTCTATGATTTATAACTCAAACAAAAGTGTAATTCTTACAATATTTGAAGTGTAAACACTCGACCCAAAATCGTATCAGTATAAGTTCTCATGTAGTCAAGATGTATTGGCATATAGTTTTGGAGGCTTTCCAAATATTCCAATTCAAACACCAGCCTTGGCTCTTCATCGTTTGATTCAGGATAGATTTCAGCTTTGTTGCCAATTCTCGCAATTCGAATCAAATACAAATCACGAATGCCCTTACCTTTGATGTAAGGCATAAAGTAATAAAGTTTGTTCAGCGCAATTGTTGACGGAAACGACCTCGTCTTCCCTGTGTAATAGATTTTAGTCGGCTCTAATTCAAGGAAATAGTTTTGATTGTCAGGCTTAACCAAACCAACAAGCAAATGCTTGGTTTTATCAAGCGTATACTGCTTTTTTATGCGATTGGTCAAAATGACCTTTTCGTCATTACTAAACAAGTCCAAATCCAGCATAGGCTTTGCATCGCGCTGCAAATGAATGGGATGAGTTGAAACTGGTTCTTTATCAAAAATGAATCGATAAAGGCTCTTTCCAATTTGTTCGATAATTCCGCACACCAACGCATTGCCCATCAAAAATGCACGCCGTCCGTCCGAAACTTCAGGATGAAGCGTGTGGTTATCGGGGAACATGTTCAGGCGTTCAAGTTCAATGGGAATCAATCGGCGATAGCGGCCTGAAGGTGTTTGAACAACATGCTTGAAACGCGAAGGTGCCGTTCCTCCTTCTCCAGTAATCATTGTGCGCGAAGGTTTATCTAAGTAGTCTGGAAATGCCATCCCGCCTTCTGAAAACACATACTCATAACCTTCTTTGGAAACACGATTGATTTTCTTTGGACCTTTTTCGTATTGCCATTTCGGCAACTCTTCATCCGAAATAAAAAACTCTTCTGGAATAAAATTCTCATCTACAAGGTTGCCACCCAAGGTTTGTCGCGTTCCTTCATATACAGGTGTGGCATCCACGGAATAAACGTGTCGATTCATCATCATGCCTGCGCTCCCGAAAGGGCTGTCTTTTTTGCCTTTGTTGAAGTTGGCCGAAACTTCTTGAATGTCGCCTTCAATGTCAAATTCCGACAAAGTTCCTTCTTTTTGCTCAAAAGGAAAAGCTTTTGCCAAAACGCCGTCGAATAGCGTCCAGTCACTCATTTTCTTGACTTTTTTGGCAATAATGGAATCATTCAAATAGCCAACAAAATAGGTTCTTCTCCTTCTTTGGGGCATACCGTAGTCAGCGGCGTTTATGATGCGCCATTCCACCGTATAGCCTAAGTCGGCTAACGAAGCCAAAATGATGGCAAAATCACGCCCGCGTTGTGTGGCTGGCGAATTGATTAAACGGTCGACATTTTCAAAAAAAACATACTTTGGACGTTTGTCGCCTTTTTCCAATAAGATACGGTAAATCTGCCACCAAAGCACACCCTTTTTCCCTTCGATGCCTCCAGACTTGCTCAAAGTGGCTGCTACGGAGTAGTCTTGGCAAGGAAAGCCGCCCACCATCAAATCGTGGTCAGGGATGTCTGAAGTCGGCACAAGATTGATGTCTTTGTTAGAATGTCCTTTTGCTCCGAAACGAGCCGTGTATACCAAAGAAGCGTCTTGATGTTGCGTTGAAGGTTCCCATTGGTTGTTCCAAATGGTTTGGAATGCATCCGAAGCACCTTCAAGGCCGATGCGGAAACCACCCACACCTGCAAAAAGTTCAACAACTCTAATTATGTTTTTCTCCTTTTTCATCTCTTAATCAGCTCTTGAACTGCGTTTCTACTCAGCCAAACAAACTGTGGAATCATCTTCATACCATTTATTTCCAGTGTCTTATGTTTTTCATCTGATAATGAGGACCCACCTCTAATGAATACTTTGTGTGTTGCTTTTTTGGGAAAATTTGGTGCTTCTTGATAACTTCCTGATTTATTGATTATCAAATGCCCTTTCTTGTCTACAGCTCTGATAATCTGCAATTTCTTATTGGTGATTAAGTCACGGACATCTTCCCATAAAGGCCTGACATTTCCTTCTATAAAATTCTCATCAAAATAAACACGCTTAAATCCATCAAATACAATAGTATCGACTCCCCCGCCTTTTTCCACATGATGATAAACAATAAACAGGAAATGATGACTGGAAAAAAACTCACGAAGCTCCGAGTCTTCAAAATCCATTTCATCAGTCCATTCCACCAAATTTGGAAGAAACAATTTCATGTCTTCCTTTCCTTTTCCATTGGCCAACAATGGAACACTCTTTGCTATAATGCCGATTTTAGCAAAATCCTCTATATCATTCAACTTTGATGCCTGTCCTCCGAACATTCTGATAATGGCAATTTCAGCGAAATTCTTGACATTCATGTTGCTATCAATATGTAATTCTTCTGCGATTTGGGCAAAAGAGTTGCCTGCAAATTTTCGTGTTAGCTCTGCGCATTTGGAATCAAAATCAGAATAACGAGTGAAAGAGGTTTCAAGTTTTTCAAACTTTTTCTTTGAGAAAAGTTGGTCGGCAATTACCGTTGCGAACGATCGTTTTAGACGAAAACGAGGACTATTGGGAAATTTTGGCGCAGTATCAATAAGCATTAGTTGACCACGCAACTCATGAGACAATCGTGGATATTGTTCCTCTCTTTCTTTTTGTGTCCGATAATCTCTATGAATTACAATAAGGAAATTCCGTACCAACAGCCAATCTTGCTTCAAGAGCAGACGGTCATTTTCATTAAACTCATAAAACTGGAATCCAAGAATTGGGAAGTCTTTATAACCTTCAAGTGTTACGGTTGAAGGAGATTTATACCAATAATACACCCAAAGCATGTGGGCCAACTTATGCCAAAAATTCGAGTCTTCAAAAACTTTCTCATTAACGATGACTGGAATAGAAACAGCAGTAATGCTAACAGGCTCTTTACATTCAAATTTATACGGAGAATCATTGCTTTTGGGCTTGATTAACCCTGTTGTTTTGATTTCCGTTTTTACACCGTCAACAAGAATATCAGGTTCTTGTCTGGAATCTTTTTCACAGCCTAAGACAGAAATTTCAATAATGTCTCCAGCAATGCCCTTCACTTTTTCACGACCTTGGTGATGAATAAAAAGACCAGCCTTATCAACTTGCTCCAAAGTTTTTCCTGTAGCTTCAGTCAATAGCAATTCTATTTGATTGCGGGTAAAAACTCGTGTGTATGCTATTTCTTTACTCATTTTCTTCCAAATTATGCAGCAAAAATATGTAATTTCATTAATCTTTGTTATGCTAAATTACTATTTTTATGATTTTATGGTTTCTCACTTCACCCTAAACCAAAACACCGATTCCCCCTCCAGAAACAGCTCCAACTTGTCGCCGATATGCACCTCCCCTACACCCTGCGGCGTGCCAGTGAAGATATAATCGCCTTCTTTCAAAGTGACGAAACGCGAAACATGGGAAACAATCTTGTCGAAACCGAAAATCATGTCGCAGCTGTGGCCTTGCTGCACCCATTCGTCGTTGAGCTTCATGCCAAATGCGATGTCGTCAGGATGTTTCAATTCGCTGATTTTCTTGAACTCACCAATGGGTGCCGAACTGTCGAAAGCCTTGGCGATTTCCCAAGGATGGCCTTTGGCCTTGCACTCGCGCTGCAAATCGCGGGCGGTGAAGTCGATGCCCACGGTGATGGCATCATAGTAATTTGAAGCGAACTTCTCGTCGATGGAGCGGCCTGGCTTACAGATACGTAGCACTAATTCCGTCTCATAATGGATTTCCTTGCTGAAATCAGGGTAGAAAAACGGATTGTGCGGCAACAGCAGAGCTGTGGCAGGCTTCATAAAAAACATGGGCTCAGTCGGCAAGTCGTTGTCCAATTCCTTGACATGTGCCAAATAATTGCGTCCTATACAAATGATTTTCATGGCTTTATCGTTTTACATTCTTTCCGCCCATGCGCAACCTGATGGCCGTCACCACCTTTTTCGTATAAAGCGGAAAATCATTTTTCATGATCCAATCGTAATAGGCCGGTTCCTTGCGGAAAATATCTTCCACGCGCTGACCTTTATGCTTGCCGAACATGAACACTTCCTTGCCCTCCTCGTCAAAAATGATTTGTCCCGAAAGGTCAGCGTTCTTGTGATGTGCCGAAAACTCGGCGAGTTGCTTCATGTCGTTGGTGGGACCTTGGGATTTGTTGCCCTTAGCGTCTTCGTATTCAACATCTTGGTATTTGTCGAGCATGGCACGAAGTACATCGTAAGTGGCTTTGGTGTCGGCCATGGCACCGTGGGCACCACTCAATTCGGCATGGCAGAAGAACCGATAGGCTCCCTTCAGCGTGCGCGGTTCCATTTTCATAAAGATGTTCATCACATCAATAAAACCACGGTCTTTGAGGTCGAAATCATAATCCACGCGAAGGAATTCTTCAACTAAAACAGGCAAGTCGAATTTCAGGATGTTGTAGCCTGCCAGGTCGGCATTGCCGATGAACTGGGCAATTTCCTTGGCTTTTTCGCGGAAAGTGGGTTTGTCGGCCACCATCTCGTTGGTGTAGCCATGCACCGAAGTGGATTCGGCAGAAATGGGTATTTCAGGATTGAGCAACCAAACGCGCTGCTCTTCATCACCGTTCACGTTGATTTTCAGCACGCTCATCTCCACGATGCGGTCGTGAGAAGTGTTCAGACCTGTCGTTTCCAGGTCGAAAAAAGCTATGGGTCGTTTCAGATTCAGTTCCATAAAGTTTGCAAATTTGAGTGCAAAAATAATACATAAAAAGCAGCGATATTCAATTTTTTCTTACTTTTGCCCCACTTTTCAAACAAAAAAGAACATTTAGAAAGTATCAAATTATTGAAAGACATGATGGAAGAAAATGAAATGAAAGAAAAAGACGAGCTGTTCTCAAAGGCAGTGAAAGCAGGAAAGAGAACTTACTTTTTCGATGTGAAATCCACGAAGAATGATGAGAAGTACATCACCATAACCGAAAGCAAGCGCCGTTTCGATGAGGGTCTGAACCGCTTCTTCTATGAAAAGCACAAGATTTTCCTCTACAAGGAAGACTTCGAGAAGGTTTCGAAAGGCCTCAACGACGCCATCAACTACATCGAGACGGGTGAATATCCTGCCGATTATTACGACCAGCCGGAGCCAACTCCACGCCACTATGACAACGCGGGTGGTGAAAGCCACAGCGAAATCGACAGTGCCATCGACAAATGGTTCGACAATTTGGACAAATAAGTTTATCAAAACATCAATTATCGAAAAGACCGTGTTCGCGCGGTCTTTTTTCTTTTGTCACGGTTGGCATGTCAAAACTTATCAACATTTTGTTTCGTTGTTGATAACTTTCCCAAGCCACCTATAATAAAATGCGCCAAAATACGTACTTTTGTAGCGCAAAACGAACAGCAACATGGGCAAGATAATAGCGATTGCAAATCAGAAAGGTGGCGTGGGAAAAACCACCACAGCCATCAACTTGGCGGCAAGTTTAGCCGTCCTTGAATATAAAACCCTTCTCATCGATGCCGACCCACAAGCCAATGCGACTTCAGGCGTAGGCATCGACCCAAAATCCGTTGAGACCAGTATTTACGAGTGCATCATCGACAATGTGGATCCCAAAACCGTCATCACCGAGACGGAGACTCCAAACCTGTATCTGATTCCTGCTCATATCGACTTGGTAGGTGCTGAAATTGAGATGATTAACTTGCCCAACCGTGAGCAAATGATGAAGCACGCCCTCGATAGCATAAAAAAGGAGTACGAATTCATCATCATCGACTGCTCACCCTCGTTAGGTTTAGTTACGGTCAATTCCCTTACCGCTGCTGATTCGGTCATCATCCCTGTGCAATGCGAGTATTTTGCCCTTGAAGGCCTCGGCAAGTTGCTGAATACCATCAAAATCGTACAAACCCGCCTCAACCCTGACTTGGACATCGAAGGCATCCTGCTCACCATGTTCGACACACGTCTGCGCCTGTCAAAGCAAGTGGTGGAAGAAGTGAAGATGCACTTCCAGGATATGGTCTTCAACACCATCATCAATCGCAACACGCGCTTGGGCGAGGCACCCAGTTTCGGCAAGTCCATCATCATGCACGATGCGGCCAGCGTCGGAGCCATCAACTACCTGAATCTTGCCCGGGAAATTTTGGAAAAGAATCACATCACAAAAAACGAATAAACTGCCATGTCCGACAAAAACAGAAGAGCCCTTGGCCGTGGCCTTGACGCCATCCTGCAAAGCCCCGAAACCGACATCACCAGCAAAGACATCAGCGGCGATTTCGTGGCTGGTGCCATCGCCGAAATCGACATCAACCTCATCGAAACCAACCCCTTCCAGCCGAGAACCGAATTTGACGAGACCGCTTTGAGGGAGTTGGCGCAATCCATCAAGGAACAAGGTGTTATCCAACCTGTTACGGTCAGAAAACTTGGCTACAACAAATATCAGCTCATTTCCGGTGAACGCCGTCTGAGAGCCTCCAAATTGGCCGGACTCGCCAAGATTCCGGTATTCATCCGCGTGGCCAACGACGAGCAGATGCTGGAACTGGCCCTCATCGAGAACATTCACCGCGAAAACCTGAACGCCATCGAAGTGGCCATTTCCTACCAACGCCTCATTGATGAGTGCAACATGACCCAAGAGGAGGTCAGCGACAAGGTGGGTAAGAGCCGCAGTGCCGTGGCCAACTTCCTGAGGCTGTTGAAATTGCCAGCAGAAGTACAAATCGCCATCCGCGACGGACATATCACCATGGGTCATGCTCGTGCCCTCATCAACATCACCGACAAGGAACAGCAGTTGAAACTCCTTCAGCAGATTATCGAAGGCGAAATGAACGTCAGGCAGACCGAGGAACTGGCCGAAAAAGCCAAGAATCCGGAGGCCAAGGAAAGAAAGCAGACCAATTTCATCCCTGAGCATTTCAAGAGCAAAATCAAGAAACTCTCGCAAACCCTGAACACCAAGGTGAAAGTGACGAGAAACGTGAAAGGCCAAGGCAGCGTGGTCATCGACTTCAAGGACGAGGCCGAGTTTGACCGCATCATGGAACTGTTCAACAACAAATAACTGCCATGCCGCGTCGCTTCTTGTTTCTTTTGGGCTTCGTTGTATTCCTTGCCTTTCAGAAAACGGAAGCGCAGAATGTGGTGTTCGACACTGTCGGCAACACCGTGATTACCGCCGACACTGTCGTCGAGCCACAGAAATCGGCCAAGTCAGCCAAGACAGTGAAAGAAAAAAAGCCGCATAGTCCCGCCAAAGCCACCATCATGTCAGCCTGCCTGCCAGGATTGGGGCAAATCTACAACCGAAAATGGTGGAAAGTGCCTATCGTTTATGCGGGATTGGGTGGACTTGGCTATTTGGCCTATAGTAATTTTTCCGAATCACAGCACTACCTACACGCATACGAATACAAGACCGGCGACCTGCCCGAAGGCACAACATTAACCCAATACGAGACCGATTTGGCCAACAAATACGCCGACAGCCAACTACAGACATACAAGGAATCGTACCGCCGCGACTTTGAGTTCTACAGCATCCTGACCGTGGCTTGGTACGGACTGAACATCCTTGATGCCTGTGTGGACGGACACCTTTACAGTTACGACATCAGCGATGACCTCAGCCTCAGCGTTGACCCTTACCTTCGACCTACAGAAACGCCAATAAAAATGCCACAATACGCCCAAATGGGGCTGTCGTTTAAGTTAAATTTCTAAATCACAAAACCTTCAAAACATGCAAAACATCAATCATAAACAATGCGGCTCCACAACCGTGTCGCCGCAGGAAAGGAGCCGGTTGGCAACTTTCCATGCAAATAAAATGTTTTGAGGGTTTTGCAAGTTTTGTGACAAAAACATCGAACATGAAAATCGCAATCATCGGATACGGAAAGATGGGCCACGAGGTGGAGAAAGCCGCCCTCGCCCGCCAACATGAAATCGCCGTCACCATCGACAACCCCAAGGAATGGGAAGAGCGTATCGAAAAGCTTAAACAAGCCGATGTCGCCATTGATTTCAGCCAACCCGACCAAGTGGTCAGTAACATCCACCGTTGCTTCGACCTGCATTTGCCTGTCGTGGTGGGCACCACGGCCTGGCAAGACCATTTCGAGGAAATCAAGCAACGCTGCCTCAAAGAAAAACAAAGCCTCTTCCATGCGCCCAACTTCAGCATCGGGATGAACATCATGTTTCTGCTCAACAAGCAGTTAGCGAAGTTCGCGGAAAAATATGGTTATCAACTCTCCATGGCTGAGACCCACCATATCCACAAGTTGGACAAACCCAGCGGAACGGCAGTAAAACTGGCCAACGACATTCTTTCCGTCAACCACGACTATGACTGTTGGAGCATTGACGCACCCGCTGAGCACACCTTATATATTAACGTGACGCGCGAAGGCGAAGTGAATGGTATCCACAGCGTGATGGCCGATTCGCCCGCTGACAAAATCACGCTCATGCACGAAGCTTTTAATCGCCAAGGGTTTGCCTTGGGTGCTATTGCCGCAGCTGAGTTTTTGATTGGGAAAACTGGGGTGTTTGGGATGGAGGATTTGTTTGGGGAATGATTCCTGTCGCCCCTATGGGGCTCATTGGTATTTTGTTTGTTTTTATGTTGGCAGGAGTTCCGCTGCGCTTCACAACCTGCCTATTATCTATCGCCCCTACGGGGCTGGCTTTTACCAGCATTGCAAAATATTCCTTACTTTTGCAGCCGAAAATACTATTTCGTTTAACCTGTCGTTAATCATAGAAATTACAAATAAAAATGTCATTATTACTTTTCATTTTAATCGTCCCGGCCCTATTCACCATCCCGATTGCGTTCTGCTGGAAGCAGTTTGAGGCTGCCGGACAAAAAGGCTATTACAGCCTCATCCCTTATTACAACATTTATATCATGCTGAAAATCATCGGCAAAGAAAAGAAATTCTGGTGGTGGTTCTTCATTGTCTTCCCTTACATCAACATCTTCATGCTGCTGCTCATGCTTGTCGAGTTGGGCAAATGTTTCGGTAGGTTCAAGGTTTGGGAGGAAGGCATGGCCGCCGTTTTGCCCTTCATTTTCTTCCCCTTCATCGTTAAGGACGACAAATACCAAGACCCCGCCACGACCACACGCCCCAAGAAGTCGACCGCCCGCGAATGGTTCGATGCCATCATCTTTGCCGTGGTCGCTGCATTAATAATAAGGACTTACGTTTTTGAGGCCTTCACCATCCCCACTTCCAGTATGGAAAAGTCGCTTTGTGTTGGTGATTATTTGATTGTCAGCAAGATACATTATGGCCCCAAGCGTCCTAACACACCGCTTTCGTTCCCATTTGTGCACAATACTTTGCCTGGCAGCAAGACGGCAAAGTCCTATCTGGAATGGATTAAGTTGCCCTATCACCGCTATCCAGGCGTTTCGACGATGAAACGTTACGACCCCATCGTGTTCAACTATCCTGCTGGCGACACGGTCTGCGACATCTTCCAAAGCAGCATCAGCTATTACGACCTCGTCCGCGAATATGGCCGCAACCGCGTTTGGAACGACCATCAGAATTTCGGGAAGGTCATCGCCCATCCTGTCGACAAGCGCGAAAACTATGTGAAACGCCTCATCGGTATGCCTGGCGACAGCCTGAAAATCGTTGACGGTGTGGTGTTTATCAACGGCGAGAAAGCCTTCGAGCCTGAAAATATGCAATTTAACTACTCCGTAGTGACCACCAACGGCGGCATCAACAAGCAGACTTTGGACAAATACAACATCACCGAAGGCTACCGCACCGCCGACCCCAACACCTTCATCCTCAACATCAGCGCGAAGGTGGCCGACGAACTGATCAAACTGCCTTTCGTCACCTCCGTGATGCGCAACATCCAAGCACCTGGCCAAGGCACCAGCACCAGCCTCTTCCCTAATCGTCCCGACCTCTATCCTTGGAATGTCGACAACTTCGGACCGATTTACATTCCTAAAAAAGGCGTTACGGTGAAGTTGGATGTCAACACTTTACCACTTTATGAGCGCGTCATTCACGCCTACGAGCTTCACGACCTAAAGGTGCAAGGCAACCAAATCTACATCGACGGCAAACCTGTCGACAGCTACACCTTCGAGATGGACTATTACTGGATGATGGGCGACAACCGCCACAACTCCGCCGATTCACGTTATTGGGGTTTTGTCCCTGAAAACCATATTGTTGGGAAGCCTGTGCTCGTTTGGCTTTCTTTGGACAAAGAGAATGGTGGAATCAGATGGAAGCGGATGTTTAGGATTCCGAAGTAAGGTGTATATAGAGTTACTATTGAAGGTTAAAATGAACTTATCAAATATTGAAAACCTCTATCATGAGTTAGGCAAGCAGATAGAAGGATATAATAAAACAGCCGTTTCGCCTTTTGTTATTCATTATGGTGAAAAGTTTCCAGAACAGCCAAATGAAGGTATACTGTTTGTTGGAAGAGCAACAAACGGCAATTCAAATGGTAGTTCTATAGGGAACAATTATGAGCGGCAGTTAAGTGATGCATTGAAACCTCGAAATTACAATAACATCAAATGGGTTGAAGAACAGTTTTCAAAAAATAACAGTTATTGCCGAAGATCTGCTTTCTGGCGTGTAGTCCGAAGCATCTCAAAAGAGTTTTATGGAGATAATTGGTACGAGAAGATTGGATGGAGTGATTTATATAAAATTGCGCCATCAAAAAGAGGTAAAACAAACGCAAATCCCGACAAGGAGTTGATAAGCCTTCAGAAAGATAACTGTTGGAAAATCTTAGAGGCAGAAATACAGATGTTATCTCCGAAGTTTGTAGTTTTATTCGTTGGTGACTGGATTTCAGATTTCCTATCTTACATAAATCATGGCCATACTCAATCTATTGACAAACGTATGTGGGGGAATGGAAACTGCTACGAAACGAAACTATACGAAATCGACAATCGGTATTTCATTCGAACCGAACACCCTCAAGGGAAAAATGAACTTGAGCATATCAATTGCTTACTTAATATGATGAAATCCATCTAATCAGCCATATCAACAAGCCTTGAATGGTCTATTACAATTATAAGAGCATTGAGTCGAATTGACGAGATTCTACCTCTAACATGGGACAATGAGTCCATTGATAGTCCGTATGAGTTGGAATTGACACATCTCTCCGAACTCGTTGCAGAATACGAGGACATCCATTATCCTATTGGCAAAGAAAGAGCATGAACGCTTTGGTTCGGTCGGATTTGAAATCCGACCAAGTTGAACTTGCGGATTTGCAATCCGCTTTATGTCAATTCTTAATCGGATTATAAATCCTTATATTCATATCAGGCGGATTGCAAATCCGCCTGAACGGTATACAATCTAATTTTCTTCTAAAATCATACAAAACCCAATATTCAGACCAACATTTTTGTTTATTTTTGCACACCAAAATTGAAAACAGAAAATGGCAGAGAAAAACAATCGTAAAGAGAACACCTTCAAGACGAAAGCCTCATTCGAGGTTGAGCCGATGGAGGAGCAAATCATAACAACAGAAGAAAAGAAGAAAGAGGAAAAGCCTAAAAAAGAAAAGTCGAAAAAGAGTGAGAAAACACCCAAGGGCAAAGACAGCAAACCTCAGAAAACCAACAAAAAAGAATCAGATGGCCGCGTGAAGCACATCATCGGAATTCTGTTCATCAGCCTTGCTGTGTTTTTGGGTCTCGCCTTAATATCCTATTTGGTGAGTTTCTTCAGCGGCCACCATCAGGAGTTCGGTTACCAAATCTTCAGCCAAAGAGTCCAAATCGAGAACAAAACAGGTCGTGTCGGCGTTTTCTTGGCGCAGACACTCATCAAGGAGTCATTTGGCATCGGTGCTTTCTTCTTCGTTTACCTATTGACTATCATTGGATTACAACTGACTGACACGGCCAAAATCAAGATGTGGAGCATTTGGAAATATGCCCTTCTGAGTTTGGTCTGGTTGCCACTGTTTTTCGCCTTTATCTCTGTCAGTGCGCCAAAATGTGCTATTTTCGGCGGTGCCGTTGGCCTGTGGCTCAACACTTTACTGACCAACTATGTGGGCAAGGTGGGCGTTATCATCATCCTCGCTTTCCTGTTCTTGGTCTTCGCGGTCTATCAATTCAACCTTACACTCAACTATTTCAAGGAGTTGCGTGAGAAACGCGAAGATGAACGCCGTCATCAGGCAGCCATTCTTGCTGAACAACGCATTCGGGAAGAGCTTGAAAGAGAAAGAGAAAACATGACCGACAACGGCGAAGACATCGACCCTGATTCCATTGACGACGAAGATGACGAACCTCATCTCCCTCCTGTCACCTCATTCACCAAAAACCCATCGTTTGAAATCGTGACTTCAGAAATCAATGCAGAACAAAAGCGCAAAGAGAACGTCATCATTCACCCAAAAGACGAGTCCGATGACCAAGGAATCACTTTAGACCCTAATGTTACGACTACCAACGACACAAAATCTCAAGATGCCATTCCACAAAAGACTGAAAACGAAGCCGAAAAAGTGGAGTTAGTCATCGAGAACACACCGACTGAGGAAACTGTGGAAAAAGGCAAAGACGTGGAACGCCACACCATCGACACGCCTTTTGACCCGCGTTATGAACTTCGCGACTACAAGTTCCCGACCCTTGACATGCTCAATGAATATGGTGGGAAAAAAGCTGAAATTGACAACGCGGAATTGGAAGCCAACAAGAACAAAATTGTGGAGACCTTGGGCAACTACGGCATCGCCATCGACAAAATCAAAGCGACCATTGGCCCTACCGTCACTTTATATGAAATCGTCCCCGCCGCTGGTATCCGCATCTCGAAAATCAAGAACTTGGAAGACGATATTGCGCTGAGTTTGGCCGCTTTGGGCATCCGTATCATCGCACCCATTCCGGGTAAAGGTACCATCGGTATTGAAGTGCCGAACAGCAAACCCGAAACGGTTTCCATGCGCAGTGTGTTGAGTTCAGAGAAGTTCCAAAACTCGAAATTCGCGTTGCCCTGCGCCATCGGCAAGACCATCTCTAATGAGACTTATGTTTTCGACCTCGCCAAAATGCCGCACATTTTGATGGCGGGTGCCACAGGTCAAGGTAAGTCTGTGGGACTGAATGCGATAGTGGCTTCGTTGCTCTACAGCAAGCATCCTTCGGAACTGAAGTTCGTCATGGTCGACCCGAAGAAGGTGGAACTGACACTATACAACCGAATTGAGCGACATTATTTAGCCAAACTACCTGATTCAGAAGACGCTATCATCACTGATGTGAAGAAAGTGGTGCGCACCCTGAATTCCTTGTGTATCGAGATGGACCAGCGTTACGACCTCCTCAAAGCCGCCGAATGCCGCAACATCATCGAATATAATGAAAAGTTCAAGGCACGTAGGCTGCTTCCGACCGAGGGACACCGTTACCTGCCCTACATTGTGCTTGTCGTCGATGAGTTTGCTGACCTTATTATGACGGCAGGCCGCGAAGTGGAAGCCCCGATAGCCCGCATTGCCCAACTGGCCCGTGCCGTCGGCATCCATTTGATTATCGCTACCCAGCGTCCTTCTGTCAACATCATCACAGGTTCCATCAACGCCAATTTCCCGGCTCGTATCGCCTTCCGCGTCATCTCGCAAGTCGACTCGAAGACCATCCTCGACCAAAGCGGTGCCAACCAACTCATTGGACGCGGCGACATGTTGCTCTCCACTGGCAACGACCTCGTTCGTCTGCAATGTGCCTTCATCGACACGCCCGAGGTGGAAAAAGTGACGGAATTCATCGGAGCACAACGCGGCTATCCTGAGCCGTTCCTGTTGCCAGAAGTGCCTGAAGAAGAGGGTGATGGTGCCGACATTGAAGACGATGGCGAACGCGACAGCC
>JAEEGI010018579.1_pt1 | contig 14119 bp, 9 predicted proteins | sample 8958751 | NCBI WGS metagenome assembly JAEEGI01 (sample SAMN16246545, study PRJNA631951) | gut metagenome | biome: gut microbiome; feature: rumen; material: KS-attached | host: Bos | place: Iran: Karaj | collected 2018-10
TATTCTGGTTTTTCTTCATCAATTATTTTCTTTAACATATTGATAAAACCAAAGATTGCATTAGTTGGAAAACCTTTACTATTTCTCATTAAATTCCCAGTATACGCTGTTGCAAAGAAACTTCTAAATAATAAATTATTGCCATCTATTAATACTACTTTTTTCATTATTCACCAGCTCCATAATATAATGTTAAATGATACTTCGTATACTCATTAATACTTCTCATATAACTAGATAAATCAAGTTCTATCTTATAGGCATTATCACTACTATCTACATAGACAATAATATTATTAATACCATCTTCTACATCTTCTTCTTTTTGTAACATACTAGCTACTTTTTTATTACTTAATTCATATTTATAACTTATTTCATTATTATTATCTATTTTATATAAGTATTTGGAATTCTTAATTAGTTTTTTAATATTATAAATATCTAAGAAATATTTATACTTATATTCACTAACTTCATAATTCTCTGTATCTCTTATTCCTCTAAAAGAATAAATATTTTCATTCTCTTCTATTTCATAAACATATGTATAATTACTATTCTCTATAAATTCTGTTTTATAGGTGATAACAGTTTCTTCATTATTTTCACCTTCTTTTACTACATTCATATCTCTCATATAGAAAAATAGAAAGATAAAAAATACTAAGTAAAAGCCAAAAAAGAGAATTGTTTTTCTTCTTTTAACTTCAGGAGGTACTTCTTTTTCTTCTCGATTAAATATTTTCTTTAAAAAATCTTTCATCCTACTATATTACCTTCCCTTATATCACTACCATTTAAGAAGTCTTTAATATTCATCTTCTTTTTACCCTCTTTTTTAAGTTCATCAAGATAGATAATACCATCACTACATTTAATACCTAACTCATTTTTATTAACAATAACAATCTCTCCATTAGTTTTATTTTTATAGTGATCTGTAACTTCATAGTGAACCATATATATTTTATATACTTTATCATTTAAAACAAATGAAGTAACAGGAAAAGGATTCATACCACGTACTTTATTAAAGATATTACGACAATTATCATTAAAATCAATTATTTCTTCTTCATGAGATATATTACGACAGATTGTTGCTTCAAAATCATTTTGTTTTATTCTTGGATTAGTTCCAGCAAGAATCATTGGAATTGTTTCAAGTAATAAATCACGTCCAATAACTTTTAATTTATCATGAATTGTTCCAACATTATCAGAGTCTAAAATATCAATTTCTTTTTGAAGAATAATATCTCCAGTATCCATACCTTTATCCATAAACATAATAGTAACACCCGTTTTATCATGTCCATCAATAAGAGCGTGATGCAAAGGACTTCCTCCCCTTAATTTAGGTAGGAGTGATGCATGAACATTAATACAACCATATTTAGGACAATCAAGAATTACTTCTGGAATAATTTGTCCAAAAGCACAAGTTACAATCATATCAGGATTTTTATTAATTACCCAATCATAATCTTTTCTTATTCTCTCTGGTTGAAAGACTTCAATATTATGTTCTAAAGCCATCTTTTTAACAGGAGAAAAACTAACCTCTTTGTCTCTTCCTACTACTCTATCAGGTTGTGTTACAACTCCAATAACATTAGTATTTTCGATAAGTCCAGATAGTACATCTAAACTAAATTCTGGAGTTCCCATAAAGATAACTTTTAATTCTTTCATATTCATATAAATCACCAATTATTATTTTAACATAAAATACCTAAAGAAAAAAACAAAATAGGTAAACTATTTTGTTTAATTTATTGTTCTACAAAATACATCATATCAGGTACTGCTCTACTACCACCATATCTTTTAGTTATAGAGCCACTACCAACTTTATAATATAGTTTTCTACTTCCCCCACCATCTAGATTAACAGCCATCTTACAACCATAAGTACTTCTTAGTTCACTAGCTATACCACCAAAGGATAAACTTCCTCCAGAATAGATAACAAAATTATTTTTATTAACTTCACATAGAACCGTACGATTAATACCAGATCCTTTACTTTGATTATAATTACCATTTCTTTCGATAAGGGTACCTACCATTGTAAAAGTACTACGAACTCCATCATTAAGTAATTCTTGTCTTACTTTTACATTGTTACTATAATTTGTTGTACTAAAATCATATGTTTTTATTTGACCATTTTTTGTAATACCAAAAACACCATATTGTTTTCTACTATATTTTCTATTTTCAATATCTCTTAGTATTCTTCCTTTATTTATAACAAAGATTGAACAAGGACTATCTCCCCATCCATCCCAGAAGAAACCTCCATTAGTTGCTACTAAACCTTTCTTTTGGTATCCATATTTGTTAATCTCACTTGTTAATAATGATTCTGCACTAAAAGCTTTACCAAGTTGTGGTAAGGCTGAATTCCATTGTTTATTGGCATCTTTAACCCAAATAACAGCATAATCATTACCACCATATGATTGAATACGATATTTTAAAGTATCACTATTATATGTAGCTACTACACTACCTTTATAATATTTACTATTAGTTGAAATAGCAGGATAGATTGTTTCTTTTTCTTTAACAACAACTGTTACTTCTTTATACTTATCATTATATGATGATACTTTAACTATTGTTGTACCTGCTTTAATACCTTTTACAACACCGTTATTAACAGTTGCAATTTTATTATTACTACTTGTCCAAGTAAGCGATTTATTAGTTGCTGATGTTGGTACAACAGTTGCATTCAATGTCTTTGTATCCCCTACATAAACAGTTATTTTTTTCATATTAACATAAACACTTGTAACATCAGTATCTTTATTTGTAACAACAACATTTACTTCACTAGTAACTCCGTTAATACTTTTAAGAGTAATTGTGGCTTCCCCTTCTTTAATCCCTACAATATTACCACTTTGATCAAAAGCTACTACATCTTTATTGCTTGTTAAAAAAGATATATTTGTATTATTAGCATTACTTGGTTCTAAACTATATTGAATATTTTCTTTACTACCAACATTTAATTCAATCATTGGTTTTTCAATAATTATTCTTTCTATTGGTACTTCATTTGCATTAACTGTAACATTTATCATTTTTGTTATATTAGCTTTATTTGTACTAACTTTTATAATAGTTTTACCAGGTCCAGTTGCTTTAACTACACCATTATTAACCGTTGCAATATTAGGATTACTACTATACCAGTTAAGACTTTTATCAGTTGCATTATCAGGAACTACTGTTCCATAAACAGTATATTCTTCACCTATTTTCATATTTAATATATATGTTGATAATTGTAGATTATTTTCGGTTATAGAATTATTATCATTATTACTATCTCCAGGTACAAAAAAACCAGATATTAATAGATAAACACTGAATAATAATACAACAACAAATAATACTTTAATACCTAAGTCTTTATTCATTCTACCACCTATTATAATAGTATCTTTTTTTTATTAATTTATCAATATAAACCATAATTAAATATTATTATATTGATAACTATTACTTTATCTTATATAATTTTAATAGGTGATAATATGAATAATAAAGAAATTAAAGAAGCTGTTGTCTTACTAGGAGGATTAGGTACTAGAATGTTACCATTAACAAAAGTAGTTGGTAAAGAAATGTTACCTATTTTTGATGCTCCATTACTTCATAAATTAGTACTTGAATGTTATAATTCAGGAATTAGAAAAATGATCTTTGTAGTTACTAAATTTAATAAAAGTTTGATTCAAAAGTATTTTAGTAATGATCCATATTTAGATAATTATATTAAGAATAGTCCTGCTAAACAAGAATTATTAAAAGAATTAAAAATGTTAATAAAAAATATGAAATTTGTTTATGTTCATCAACAAGAAAGAGGTACATATGGAGCATTGTATTCAGCAAGAAAATATATTAAGAATGATAATTTCTTAGTACTATATGATGATGAATTAATTGTTAATGATAAAGAATCAAGTATTGATCAAGTAATTAATGAGTTTAAAAAAGAAAATAAAATGGTTATTGGTGTTATGGAAGATAAAAAAGAAACAGTTGGACTAGTAGTAACCGATAAAGATCATAATTTTATTGATTTAAAAAGAAGCAATGAAACAAAATCAAGAGATATTATTGTAGGTAGAATGATTCTTAATAAAAAAGTATTTACAATTAGAAAGTTATGTAGATTTAGTAAAGAAAATGAACTATTCTTACCACAAGCTATTGTTCATCACTTAAATGGTGAAGCTAAGATAATAAAAATTAAAGGTGAATACTTTAATATTGGTAGTAAATTAGGTTATTTAAAAGCAAGTTTATTATTTGCAACTAAATCTATTTACAAAGACGATATTAAAGATTATATTAATAAACTGTAGGAGGAGTTATGGACTGTTTATTTTGTAAACTTGCAAATGGTGAAATACCAAGTAAAAAAATATATGAGGATGATTTAGTATGTGTCTTCTTAGATATTAATCCTCATACTAACGGGGATGCTTTAATCGTTCCTAAAACACATTATTTAGATTATAAAGAAATAAGTAATGATTTAAATAATCATATTAATGATGTTATTAAAAAATTAGATACAATGTATCAAGAAAAATTAGGAAGTTCTGGTTTAACTATTATTCATAATAGTGGCATCGGTCAAGAAATGAAACATTATCACGTTCACTTTATTCCTAGATATGAAAGTGCTGATATCAAATTAATTACAGATAAAGAATTAGATAATATTGATGATGTTTATAAAAAATTAGTTAAATAAAAAAGAAAAGAGAAATTAAATAATTTCTCTTTTTTTATTATCTAAATATTACCCGACAATCTGTATTAGTTGAATAGTCACTTGATACTCCAATTGTACAAGAACTATCATCAGTCCAATCACTCCAACTACCCCAAGAACTACATCCTGTTTTATTATATGCATAACATGATCTATACTTACATTCGTATTTAGATCCATTACCACAACCTCGACATGATGTCGTTGTATAATTAGTCAAATCTGAATAATAGTTACATCCTGTATAATTGCCATATGATCCCCAGTAAGTACAAGTACTACCATAAGAATACCTACTACAAGAAGCTGTTCTTTTTTGTCTTACTTTAGTTACTGTTTTAGAACATGTAGACGTATTACCTGCACAATCCCATACAGTAGCAGATACAGTAGTAGAATCTGTTATCTCAACACCAGTAGAAAACGACTTTTTAGAACCTTTAGGTGGACAAACAAATGTTGGATGATGATTTAATTCGCCTTGAGCTGTAAGTGCTATTTCCATTACTCCATAATTATCTGTTCCTGTTGCTGATACATAACCTTTTGAATTTAATGATAAACTACAACTAGGAGCAGTATTATCAACAATACTAAAGTTACTAGTAGTATTAGTTAGACTATAATTACTGCATTTGCTATTAGTTACACTTGAACATGTAGCAGTAGTACTATAATTACCAACATTTGTTTTTTTAGTAACATTTAATGTCATTGTTTCTCCACTAATACCAGTATTTGCAGATGCAGATCTTCCCCATGCTTTACCATCCCAAGCATGAGTTGAAGTACTACCCCAAGTAACTGATATTTCTTTTTTAGCTATTGAACAAGTAATATCTCTTGAATCAGATTCTGTACCTTTCCATTCATAATTATGAGCATTAGATAACGAGTAAGTAACAACATACGAACCGGCATCTTTTTTTACATCATTAAAAATTTCATATGCTGTTTCACCTTCAAGTAGAGACACTTTAGAAGTTGTTCCCAATCCGGCATCAGTCGTTAATGCTTGATCCTTACCATTATAAACTAAATTCTTAGCACATTTACTTGCTGTTGGCGAATCTATTTTATATTTATCTATTTTGCACTCATAAATTATGTCATCTTTAGATCCATTCGCCCACACAAAGTTAACATGTCCCTCATTGTTTAAATGGTATCTTATTGGGTAGACTTGAGCATCGCGACCATTAAAAGATCCTCCATTTATAGGGAATATAGCATAGTCATAAAAAACACCGTCATCAACAAGTGGTGCACCCCATCCATCATAAAAGCCTCCCGACATGTTATGCCAAAGTTCACCTGGATCCAAAACAAGATCTCCAGGACCTGCACTAGCACAACCTCCTAAATTTGTATAACATTGTTCTCTTGCATTATATATAACATTTGGTTTGCATGGATTAGATGGAATAGTAACAGGTTTAGGATTAATTTTACAAGTATACGTTCTATCACCTGTTGTACCATCTGCCCATACGAAATTTGAACTAGTTAAATGATATGTTACAGGATAATTACCAGCATTAATGCCAAAAATCGGATAATATACCGCTCCTGCCTCTTGACCAGACGATTTATTTCCAATACAACTAATTGTTCCTAGTGCCCCTCCAACCAAATAAGGAGTATTATTATCAAAATAACATGTTCCTGAAGTCGTTAATAATTGAGCCCCTGCATTGTAAATCAAGTTAGATTTACAAGGATTAGTATTAGGGTTAAAATCAACAGGATATGGTTTGATATTACATTGAAGAGCTTTTGCTTTAGTTGTTCCATCATCCCATGTATATCCAGGATTTAACATTGCTATAACAGTATATGTTTTAGCATCTATAGCTTCATTAGCTAATATTTGTCCACCATAATAAACTACTAATCGATATTTACCTTTCTCATCATTAGGTATTGTTGCTAATTGTTGATTTTCTGCATTATAAGTAAGATTATTACATCTTGCACCTAAAGTTACTTTAAACTTAGCTTCTTTTCCATATAATACATGATATCCTGTTTTGTTAACAGTAGATGATGATGTTGTTACACCACCAACTAAATTAGCGTTCAAATACCAACTAACTTCTTGAGGATTAGAGCTTATATTTACTTTTCCAGGTAAATTATCATATTTACCATAAGTATATACTTTTATTCTACCTGCATCATGTCTATTATCTTTATTATCAAAATATTGAAGATCTACATTATATTTTATGTAGAAAGTAATATGGGTATTCTTTTGAGTAGCTTTATTACCTGCAAAATCTGTAACAGTTATATAAAGATCATATTTACCACTTTGTAATGATTCTTTTATCTTAAAGTCTAAGTCTTTTATATCTTTATCTTTAGCGATATTCTCATTACCATTAGGATTATATCTTGTTAATGTATACTTAACTTCTTTATATCCATTATCATCATTAATATTTATTACTTCATTTTCATAATCAAATACTATTTTATCGTTATAGAGTAAGAATTCAGTGTTTAAATTTTTTAAATCCATTGTTGGTGGGGTATTATCAAATTTAACATTAAAGTATTTTCTATTACCTACTTTATTACTACCATCAAATGCTTCTACATAATAACTTCCTGTTTTTTGGAAATTCATTGAACATTTGTTTCCTGATGCGGTACAGTCACCAACAGTACTATTTCCATTCGCGTTATAGATAGTATATTTTGATACATGAACACCTTCATCTACTAGACTAAAATGTATCCAGATGTTACTTGCATTTATCCATCTTGTTCCTGAGTAAGATAAAAGTGGATTATAAGTTGGTCCATTCTTATCATTAATGTTACCTGTTATATGAATAGTTCCTATCTTTGTTCCATTACAGTAAGTTCCTTCACTTTTATACTCTCCACAAACAAGACATGCTTCATATCTATTTTCATCACCATCATTATAGATATAAACTCCTGTTTCATTACTACATTTATCTTTACCATCATATGTAGTTAATTCATCCATGTATTCGTGATCTACAAGTGTTTCCATATCTACGAAATTATAATCATCAATTGGTCTATCTGCTCGATTATCACTAAAATATTCGTTACCTGCGATATTTAAAGTGTTTTCTAGTGACTTATAATAATTATCTTTTGTATTATCAAAGATATTAGATACTGCCATAGTACCAATAAAAATTAGTAATGCTAGTATAACCATTGCTGCTAATAATTCTACTAAAGTAAAACCTTTATCTTTCATAGTATCACCTAGTATAAATTATATAACAAAAAAAAGACTATTGCTAGTCTTTTAATTACTTAATTGTTTTTTACGATAACCATCATAGAAGATTAGCGTTCCACATACTACAAGTATTAAACTTAATAATACTATTAATACAGATCTAACACTACCTGTTATAGGAACTTCAATAGCTTTTAATTCATTTTTCATAACTACTGGTTCATTAGTTGTTCCATCATTATTAACTGTGAATGTTACTTTATTTTTATTAAGTTCATATTCTAGTGGCGCTACTGTTTCTTCTAATGTATAAGTACCTGGATTTAATGTAAGATGATATGGTTCATTAGTACTTACCCAAGTAGCCACCTCATTCTTTCCACTATCTCTTATTACAAGAGTAGCTCCAGATAAAAATTCATCACTATCTTTATCTTTAACAACTATTTCTAATCCTTTTAAAGCTTTATTTAGCATCGTTACTTTATCAGTTCCATCACCTTTAACAGTAAAGGCTAAAGCTTTTGTTTGTTTTTCATAACCTGATGGTGCAATCGTTTGTTCTAATGTATATGCACCTGGTTCTAAAACAATATAATATGGTTCAGTAGTAGTTACCCAAGTAGCTACTTGTTTATCATGTAAATCACGAATTACAAGAGTTGCTCCTGATAATTCTCTACTTGTATCAGCATCTTGATTACTAATAGTAGTTCTCTTTGAATCATATTTTAAATTAAATTCATCAGATAAGTTACTACCATCATTATCTAAGAAAGCTGATAATAACAATTCTTTATTTTCTCCATTAGGAGTAATTTCATAAACAACAGCATTAGGATCTTTTGCTGTAATAGTTGTTTTTACTCTTAAGTCTTTTGGTGTACCATTATATCTTACAATAAACTTCTCTGCTACTCTAAATGAAGTTTTTTCTTTACCAGATTCTACTGATACCGCTACAACGTCTTTTATATTAAATACAACATTATATTCAGCTACCCCATCAAGAGTTACCGTAATAGGTTTAGATTGTAATTTACCATCTACTACTGACATATCATTTGTTGATATTGTATGACTTAATTTATAAGTCCTTGTTGGTTTACCTTGAGTATGGGCATTAAGAGCTTCTTTATATAAGTTAAAGGCTGCATTAGCAATCTTTGTTTGACGATTACTATCACTATAACTTCCAGTAAAGTTAAAGTTCTTTTCACCATTATTATCTATTAAATAACCAACTAACTTATCATCTGCTTTATTTCCATATACTTTATATGCATACATCCAAACAGCAAGTTGGGTTACATAATAATCTCCATTATCTCCAAAACCAAATGATTTATTAGGATAACCATTTTTCATTAAATAAGTATATCCATAATCACTGGCAGGTCTTACACCTTTTACAGTGTTATCATTATCAATACTATTCTTTTGTGGCTCTACACTATATACATAACTATGAATAGTTCCATTAGAGTTGTATAAAGCTTTTTTAGATACTTCAATATATCCATTCTTCATACCACCATATATTTCTTTAATATCTCTTTCTATAACTTTAAGTGTTAAACTATTTGCACTTGGAGTTGCTGCATGAACATTAACAATAAATCCTAAAGTCATTATTAAGATAAATATTAAAGTCATCAATTTCTTTTTCATATAACCACCTCTAATATTGTTTTCTACTCTTATATAATAGAACGAATCCACAACCTATTAATAGTAAACTACTTACAAAGACTAATATTGTACGAGTCATACCTGTAATTGGTACAGGAATCTTAGCTAATTCATTATACATTATAATATCTTTACTAGTTTCACCATTTTTATTAACAACTACTTCTATTTCTTCTTCTGATAGGATATATTCTTCATTTGCTGATAATTCAACTAATTTATAGGTTCCTGCTTGAACATAAGCTTTATATGGTTCATTTGTAGTTTCCCATTTAGCCACTTCTGTTCCATCCATTCTTTGAAGAGCTAAGATAGCTCCTGGAATATACTTTTTAGTACTCTTATCAAGTAGAGACACAGTAAATCCTTTTAATGAATAAACATTTATTTCAATTGGTTCCGTTATACCATTACTATCAACGGTAAAAGTAAACTCTTCAGGTGACTTAGCATAACCACTTGCAGGAACAACTTCAAATAATTTATATGTTCCTGGTTCTAATGTTATATAAGTTAATTTATCAGTTGTTGTAATATTACTAATTAAGGTTCCATCAGTAAGGGTAATACGAAGATTTGCTCCAGGTAACATTTTACCAGTAGTACCATCTTTATATTCTATTTTTAATCCCCTTAATGGTTCATTTTTCATAATTAATGGTTCATCAACAGTACCATCACTTTTAACTGTGAATCTAACAGGATCACTATTTAATTTATAACCTGTAGTTGCAATCGTTTCATATAGTAAATATGTTCCAGGATCAAGTGTTACTTCAATAGGATTTAAAGTTGTAACCCAAGGATTAACAACAATATTACCAGCTTGATCTTTAATAACAAGTGTTGTTCCTGCTACTTCACTACCTGTTATAACATTTTGATTACTAACTCTAATTTTATTTTCATTTGAATAACTAAACGTTAATACTTTTTCAAAACTTTGTGGTTCATTTTGAATAACAGCAAGTAATAAATCCATATGATCATGATTTGTATAATTAGTATATGCATACAAGTGATCATAACTAGAATTTGCTTTTATCGTTACTCTAATTGTTACATCTTCTGGTGTATTATATCTTACTCTAAATTTATCTCCTGGATTAAATGTTTGTTTTTGATTACCATTTAAGTCAACAATCATACCTTTATCAGCTGTTACCGTAAATTTATCTAACATCACTGTAGGCACTTCAACCACTTCAGATAATAAGTAATTTGAATTAACTACTTTAAGTGATGTAGATGATACAACTGGTTCATTCATTGCTGGAATAATACGATTACCATTCCATTCATTATTATGAACAGTCTTTGCAGCATCTGATAAACTCTTAGCTTTTGTAACTAAATTAGCGTAAAAAGCATTACTTGGTTTATTATTAACAACATCATATTTTGCGAAAGTCTTACCCCAAACTTCATGATTATATATCCATAAAGCTAATTGGGTAACTGTATAATTATTCATTTCTACCGTTTTATCAGGATAAGCCTGACTACTTGTTATAGTATATGTTTTAGTAGGATAACCATTTTTAATAATATAAACAATTCCTGGATCAGTTATTTCACCTTTATAACGATATTCTTCATTACCATCTAGTTCAGTATCTTCTTCTTCAATATCATATAAGAAATAATGATGAACATTATCTTTATAAATCTTAGGTTCAAAGTATACTGTAACAAGTCCATTTTTATATATAGGTGAAGCTACTCTAGGTAGTTCTGTTCTAAATGATTTTACGAAATCACTAGGTGCAGCCTTAGAAGTATCAACAAATGGCTCACTATGAGATAAAGCTTTTACATTAATCGTTAAAAGAAATAAAGCCACTACTGTTATTATTGTTAGTTTAATAGACTTCATATATATCCTCCATATACTATCCTGTTCTAAGTATATCACGAGAATCTTAAACAAACAATAATAATACTTTATATTATTATTAATATTTACAAGTTAATTTTCGCTATTTGGAAGCATTAAAACAAAAGATCTATTGTCTAGAGAAATACTCTTAATTATTTCATTTAAATCATCGATATTCATCTTTTTTAAATACTTAATACTATCTAAATAAACTTTATTATAAATAATAAAATCATTTTGAATATAACGCGCTATTCTATTAACATCTTCACTATTTCTAATTTCCCCTGCAATATTAATTCTTTTAATACGTTCAAGGTCATCAGCATTAACTTTGATATTCTCTAAATATTTATCAACAGTGTCTTTAAATAAATCAGCAAATTCACTATCTGTATGCAAAGAAAAGATACAAAAATTATCAATAAAAGTACACTCTTCATCATATCTAGATGCATATTTATTTTTATATACTTCTTCACTAAATTCACTTGTTTCACCAAACATTAAATAAAATAATGTTGATAAATACATATTAACTAAATAATCATCTTTAATCTTTATTTTACTTTTATCAATTTTAATCGAATAATCTAATTTTGGAATAGTAACATTATCATATAATTCACCATATTCACTATAAGTTAATACATCTTCATCATATTCTTTTCTTACTATTTTATGATTTTTAATATCAAGTAATTTATTATTTCTTAGAATATCAAAAACAAGATCTTTATCTACTTTTCCACTTATTGTTAAGATCATATTACTAGGGATATAAAAGTAATTATAAGCTTGATATAAATCTTCTTTAGTAATATCTTTTATTGTTTCTACTTCTCCCGCTATTTTATTTCTAATAGGATGATTATTGAATAAACATTCTCTTGATTTATGATCTATTTTCCAATATATATCATCTTCATTCATTTCTATTTCTTCTTTAATAATTCCTCTTTCTTTCTCTACTGAAAGGTCAGTAAAAAAAGGTGTGAAGATCATCTTTAAGAAATAATTAAAGTTTTCTTTGAAAGCTTTTGTACCAGAAATATAATATCTTGTTTGAAAGTATGATGTACTTGCATTAGCAATTGTTCCATATGATGAAAACTTACTAAAACTTTTTTCATCTTCCATATTAAATAATTGATGTTCCAAGTAGTGAGCTAAACCTAATTTATCAGTTACATAATTATTTCCTAGTTTATAACTTATATCACAAGAACCATATTTGATAGTTAAACTAATATCATAATTCTTACAATCATTTTTAGGAATAATATATACTTGTAAACCATTATTTAGTTTTTCATAATAGATAGCTTCATCTAAATATTTTAATTTATACTCTTTCATTCTTATCCCTCAAAAGAACAACTTTTATTTTCTTTACTTTTTTTGCTAAATTCATAACATCTTTCTTAGTTACTTTTTTTTAATTATTTATTTTTTCTTCAAGCGTATCACTATTAAAATGATAACGATATAACATACGATTGAAAACAACTGATGGAGTTCTTTCACTATCTTCAAGAACAACAACACAATCAGTGATAGCAGACTTTAATAATTCATCACTAAAGTCACCAGTAGCTAGTTTATTAATAGCCTCATCAATCATATCTAATACTTTTTTACTGTTATCTTTATTAAAGCCAGCATATACTAAAATAACTTGATCATATTTATAGATAGCTGATTCAATGTAATAAACTAAAGAATTTTTTTCTCTTACATTTTCCATTAATAAAGAGTCCTGTAGTCCACCTAATATTAAATCTAAAATAGTTGATACATACTTTTTTTCAAATTCACTAATATTGTTATAAGTTAACAGTAAACCTAGTTTAGCTTGATTATAATTATCATATAAATAAGTTGGTTTTAACTCTTTGTAATTACAGTCTAGTGAATTATATTTAATTTCCTTACTAACAAAAGGTAACTTTGATAATAAATTAATTAAATCATCATTATAATCACCACAAACATAAATATCAATTTCACGATTATTTAAAAATTCTTTGTAATAGTCATATAACTTATATTCATCAATATCATCTAAATATCCTTTAGAACCTATTATAGTATCTTCTAAGTAAGTATCTTTAAAACTAGAGAAGGCTTTTTCAATTACCATGGTTTGTGGAGTCTCTAAAAGATTTTTAATATAAGTATTTAATAGTTCTTTAACAATATTAAAGTTTTTAGTATCAAAATGATTATCATAAACATATGGATTAAATAATGACTCTTTTAACATGTTAATACTTTCTTTTAATACTTTCTTACTTGTATACTTAGGGTCAATCATATTAATGTCAATATTTGATACTAATTTATTACCATAACGTACACAAGAAACATTAAAATACATATCGTATAAATCTTGTAAAGCCATAGTATATTCTCTATTAGTACGATAACGAGTATTTGTATATAGTAATACATCTAATAAGAGTTCACTTAGTATACTATCTCTCTTTGTTACGTGGGTAATAAAAGA
>JAEEGI010018582.1_pt1 | contig 14114 bp, 14 predicted proteins | sample 8958751 | NCBI WGS metagenome assembly JAEEGI01 (sample SAMN16246545, study PRJNA631951) | gut metagenome | biome: gut microbiome; feature: rumen; material: KS-attached | host: Bos | place: Iran: Karaj | collected 2018-10
AAAGTGTTATATATATGCACCAAAATTTTTTCAGCGCGCCCCAATTTTTTAAACTCACCACGCCCCCATACCCTGAAACCTATCACGCCCCAACCTCAGAAAAAATGCTATGTCGCAATGCCTTGCCCCTTATTTGCCTCTTTGTATATGTTGCACAAATGCAGCCCTATAAGTTTGTCTATTTTGCCAATTGACACCGCCGCCGCGTTATGGTATAATATAGTTACAGCAGGGGACCACGGGCAAAGGTGATGCAGAGATTGCCGCCGGGCTTGCTTCAGGGCTGCTGCTGATTATAGTTTAGAAAGGTTGATTAGTATGACTACAAGAGAAATGTTTGAAGCTATTGAGGAGAACGCACCACACATTGAGGCAATTCGCTGCGCCATTAATGCTATCAACGCTGCAGCAAGACAAGCCAGAGACGTATACAACTGCACAAACGAAAGCGAATACTTTGACGACGCCGTTGAATGTGAGAAGCTTGCCGCCGCTATTGATGCCCTCTATAGTGGTATCACTCACCGTGAGGGCTGTCACCTGCAGGCATCAGCTACAAAGAAGTGCCCCTTTGAAGGTGACAAGCCTGAAGATATTTGGGTGACAAAAAGATGGGATGGTGAGTAATATGTTAGATATTAAGATCTATATTGTTGTGGGTGTGGTTGATACCGTTGACCCCGATGTGAAACTTATCAACATTGCAGGGCATAATTTAAAAGCATGCTACATCTACCGCGGGGACATCTCCCGCGGGGATTGGGTAACAATCGACGAGCACGACAACGCCCGCCGCGTGGTGATTGACATTAACTCCGGCAAGGTGGTGATTAAATGAGAAACAACACAGAAGCATGGGACATCATGGGCAACGATTCACAGCACCGCTACCCAATTATCACACCAAAACAAGTCCGCGATTTGCTGGAATATGCTAAAGATTCACCTTTTGAGCTGTGGGCATTGCGGGGACTGTGTGAAGACCTGTCGTCTGCTCTGCTTGGCCTGAATAACGTGGTAGCGTCTTATAAATGGCAGCTGAAAACCTTAAAGGCTGAGAACGAAGCGCTGCGATGCGCGTTGAAAAGGTTAACAAAATAAAAAAAAGCCCCCTGCCGGTAACCAATCCGACAGGGGCATATTATTTTGGGTGCTCATTATCCCTATTTGAACGGCGAAGCCGTTAAACTATTACACCAGACTCTAAATAGTTGGCAATTTGTGAAAGCTCTGTAGCCGTTGCGGTTATGCCTGAAACATTAGGATTGACACATTTAACCAGCCCCGACATTTCGCCGAGTGTCCTGGAATGGTGCAACGGGTACGCGGCTGTAGAACCGTGAAGACCTGAGGTTACAACACGGGTCTTTTTAATCGTGATGACCATGTTGGGGCAACCATTAATCCCCATCATGCCGCCCATAGTTGGCGAAGTAATTGACGTAACACCGCCGGTCATGTTAGCTCCCAACGTATTCAGGGCCCCGGATATGCCGGACGAAGCTCCAGAAGCGCCCCGCGTGATGTCTCCCACTATGCTGTTCTGCCGCTCCGATATTGCCGCCATTTCTTCAACGGCAGCACCTTTTGAAGCGATTGCGGTCCCTGCTTTTGCAAGTGTCCCGCCTGCAATTGTTGCAGCCCCTAAAGTACCAGCAACCAACGCCGGGACGCCTACAGAGGCCGCCAGAGCCCCAATTTTAAGAGCTGCGCTGTCCGTCGTGAGCGGCACGTCGTAACCTATGCGGCCGGTGCATGTAAATAACGTGTTAGAAAGCCCGCCCTTTGACCGTACGACATAAACAAGCATTTCGCCTGTCAATATGTCTATATATGTCTCTGTATTGATATTGGCGCCTACAATGTCGGCAACTGGTACAGAGTACTGGCCGCAGTACGGTATATATATTTGTGCCGTTGTGTACGGTTCAAGGTCCTGCCAGTCCTCTGCGTCGGGTACGTCGATCGAACATGTCCCGCCGTAAATAATAGGGCTGCCCATCCTGTACGGCGACCCGCTAAGGTTGATAGGCGAAACAGCACGCCCGAAATATATAGCCGGTGACCAGAGTGAAGCCACGCCGGTTGCTGTGTAAAGACCAGATCCAAAATTGATCGGGTACATGCGACACACCGGAAAATACTTCAAACACTCGCTAAAATCCAAAGTTGCAGAGTTAAAAACGGCAGTCCACATATTATCCATAAACTGCTCGGAACCAATCGACGCCCAAAGGCTGGAGCCGAAGGAGTTAGCGAGACCAATGTCCATTGCATACAATGACATCATGGAAGCCGGGAAGCCTAAAAGGTCACTGTAACCGGTCCGCGGTCCTGTGTCGTCGCCTGTCCATCCTGGCCCCTGTCCTATCTTGTCGGGCCCTTCTTCCGACGGGTCCCCGCCGCCGGGCCCTGGTGTTACTGGTGTGTACGGTGTGGCCTGGATAATGTCGTCAATAGTCGCCTGTGGCTGGTCCTGTATGTCGCTGCCCTGTATCATTCGGCCTGTCGTCGTGCCTGCTGCTGTCATTTCGCCCAAATAAATGTGGTTATTTTGGCCGACATACACACCAACGGGGGCCGCTTTTGCTGCAGATCTACTGTCTGCAACGTAACAACCTAAAGAGGCAATTGTTGCCCAAAGTTCAGAAATGCTGTAAAATGTTAATCGGTTGAAAAAATTAGTACGGGTGCTGCGGTTGTATGAGTACGCAACGGGACCCGTATCAAGATAATAGCGCTGTCCAGTCGGGTAGCTGCTGTCGACTAATGAGATCGACGTGCTAAAATCCACGGCAAGACCGGGGCATACTGTTGTCGGGTCTCCTGATTCTGTCGTCTCGTCTTGTATCGATTTGAACATGTTGGAATATGACTCGTTGTTGTTGAACCAGAAGTCTGTCCATGATGTCGCCGCTGATGTGTTTGAGGCCTTGTTGTATGTGCTTGCCAGTGACATGGCCGGCTGTATATACTGATTGTAGGACGTGCCGCCACCTGCTGTATTCAGAAAATGCAAGCCCGCCGGTATTGTGTATATAACAGATTCCGTTGTTGGATCATAATATTCCGCATATACGCACAGCGCCGGACGTCTTAATGATGTGTTGCCAATTACGGGGTATGCGTCCGACACCGTATCTCCAAGTATTTGGCGATCTCCGTATGTCTTGCCGTCGTCAGGGTTAACACCATCCGTGTAAGTGTCTGTTGTGGGATTGTATGTGTTGGAGCATTTGCCGTAATATGGTACAAGCTCAACGGCGGCCACGTACCTAAACCGGCGGCCATCCTCCTGTGTTGCTGTTATCTCTTTCCAGCCTTTCTCAAACAATTCGGCATCGTAATCAGCACCGGCTGCCGTCTTGTCCTCTGGCTTGATTTCTGCCCATGTCTTGCTGACGCTGTTTGTTATTGTTACGCTGCCATAGCTGTCGGACGGAGCATCATAGTTATAATATTCGACCTCCCTTATATTGAAAAGAGGTAACCAAAGAAGATTGTTTATTTGAAGGCTGTTAAGCGGTGCAAGATTGAGGGGGCTGTTTGATGTTCCGGTCATGCTTATTGTGTTAGTTGTACGGCTGTACGGATTATATACTTCCTGCACCTGCCCGGGGTTGAGTTTGTCGGCTAACGCGTCGTCTATTTTTGCTTTTCGCTCACTAGTCAGACCTGTCCATTTGAAAGACCTCTTCTGTGCTTCAATGGAACCAGTGCCAAAAACGCCCATAAACCTCAAGTTAATAGTGCCGGAAATTGTTTCACGGGTTGCCGTGCAGTCCCGCATGTCGCTGTATTGTTCGACCTCTTTCCAGCCCGTGAACCGTAAAACCGTTTGAACGTTGACAAGTGACCCGTTTCCACCTACTGCACCGGCATAAACACCGGCCGCTGCCCATGGACTATTCAGGGGGCTAAGCTTGAACTCGTTGTCATCTGTCGGAATTGTGTACACTGTCGCGACAGGACTGGCTCCCTGTTCTTTTACACTTTGCGTGTATTTAATTTCATAAACATCCATATAAATCACCTCACGAACTGGAAGGCGTTGCCGTCGGCTTGCCGATTACACCGAGAACCATCCAGCATGTACTTGTTTCCGCGTACAACAGGGGGTCTGCTGATTTGTACACCGTTGTTTCGCTTGAGTTAGTAAACCCTTGCGAAGTGTCAGGAATATAGTTTTCGGTCTGTCCTTGTGCCCTGTCAATGTTAACGCCTAAACCCCTGATGCCTGCCGCGTATGTCATCAGCACGTCAACGGACCCGGAAACAATAGCACGGCCACCGGTCAAAAACGTGACATCAGTAACCCAATAGTATCGCCCGAAATCAGGGATATACATGTAGTTTATTCCGGATAGGGCTGAAGAGTCAACCCTCAGAAGTATCTGCGGTGTTGTTACGCTTGCATCTCTGTACGGTTTGCAGGCATATGACCCCGCCGCGGTTAATGCTTTTGACAACATCCGCGGATCGCTGTTTGTTTTGTAAAGATTAACAGTCATAAAAAGCCCCCCAGTCCTCATGATTTGGCAGAAGTACAAGACATTCAGACGCAAACCATTCAAGCAGCCGGACCGCAACCGGGCGAAACAGTCGGAGTGCTTCTTCTTGCTCCAACATCTGCTGCGATGTTGTGACCCCGATATTGCCGTACGCGTGGAATGTTGTATCCTCGTCCGTGTCTATGTCTCTGTTGTCTGTGTGTTCGCTTGTTGTGTCTGTTGCCCCTCCTGCTGTCGGTGTGTATGTCTCGACCGATAAGCCACGGGACGCCGTGGTGCCTTCGATTTCGCTCTTGCCCGTTTCCCTCTCGGTTGTGTCGTCGTACGTGGTTGCGCTGTTGGTTGTTGTTGGTTTGGTACCTGCTACAGTGTCAATGCTGTTGTCATTGATTGATATTGTTGTCGGCAGCTTGCTTCCGTCTGCTGTGTCGTCTCCGTACAGTCGTCTGACGGTGTGGCCCTGTTCGTTGTGCGTCAATGTTGTGGTGCCGTACGTTGTGTCGTCTCCTGTTACGATGTCCTTGTGCCCTGTCTCTGTACGGTTGTAATTTTCAAGCGGATTATATTCTGTATACCATGCCTTGCAAGCCCGCTGGATGTCGGTGTTATGCGACTGCTTCCAAAGATCCCAACGGGCCAAAAAAGCGGCGTACGCTTCTGCTGATGTTTCGCCCCAATAAGACCACTCCCAATGGTCGCAAATGAAACGTTCAAGGCCGGCTGCTTCTATGACTCTGTATGTTTTGGAGATTGAAGAGTCGGGGTCTGTCTGATCTATGATTGTACATGTTATTCCGTGATCGTTCAAGTCATTGACAACGGCAGAGGGAAAACCATTCGGAAACGCGTCCGAAATCCTGAAATATTTAAACGGATTCGCCATCTTCTTCTCCTCCTTGCTCTTGTTCGCCTTGTTCGTTGTCCTGCACTGTGTCGGCCTCGTCTTCGTGCATTTCTTGACGGGATTCCCTCCACGCTTCTGAAAAGTCTACCGTGATATTTGTCCCGAAAAGATTGTTCATCTGGTCCGCGAATTTTTTACGGTACGCCAAACGCTGCAGAGGAAGAATCATACTAACACCGTCGGACCCGTGCAGCTCGTCTGTTGTCTGCTGTGCCAGTTTGGCTGTGTTCTGCATTCCTTGCCCATATACCTGAAAAAACCGCTTGACAATGTTGTCTCTGTACTGGTTGAGATATTGCAGAAGGTTTATTTTTTCAGGGTCTGCCAGGTCTAAAAATTCAAGTTCATCAGATTGGCCGTCAATGTACTTTTTTAAATTTTCTTCGGATGTAACTGCCAAAAAATTACCATTGTACAAAGCTTTGACTGCTTCTTCTATCGCGTCTTTTTCGCGTTGATTGCGTACTTTTGGGATTCTCAGCAGGCGGGCAAACAACACATTGAGGCGTTCAGAGACATCAACTTCGGCGAGAGTATTAGAGTATTTAAACAAGCTAAAATCAGGGCTTGCTGTTGCATTATTCCAACCGACGGCAAATTTTTCGCCTACCTTGCCTTTTAACTCGTCTGAAATGCCTACAACTGTTATAAGATATTCCGTCGGTAACCCGTTGAAGATTTCACCGCAATACCCGCCGGGACCTGTGTACAAATCTCCATGCCATTCACAAACACCACAACTGCCGTTGAATATCAGATTTGTTTCAATCCATTCAGGCAGCAAGGTTTCCGGCAACCCCTGCCAGTCAAACATACCCAGCAGAGTGTTGAACAAGTTTAAAAAATGCTCTTGCGTGTCAACCGCCTTTTTGACTTTTGGTTTCAGTGTTTCATAGTACAAGGATTTTCACTCCTTTCAAAACAGGGCCCCTGAATCGGGGCCCATTGTTGTTACGCTGCGTCACGGATTACAAAGGATACAATAGGATAAGCCGAATTGACCCAGTACTGCATCAGGCTGTGATGGAAATAGTTGACGGTGTCGCGTGCTGCTGTGTATGTTGATGTTACCTTTTTACGGTCGATAGATACGCCCATTGCATAGCGGTCATAAATAACACCAATAACGCCGGTAATATCGTAACTTGTTGCACCCTCAGCTACTTCAATCCCTGCTGCTTCTGCCGCGTCCGCCGTGAGACTGATGGAGCTTGCTGCACCGAAATTGTACGGGGTCGCATCTGCTGAGGATGTTGCTGCCTGCCATGCGGACACCTTGTCATAGTCTCCAATTCCCAACAGCTGCTCGTTGTAGGTATTGGCTCTCACTCCAAACTTTGCAGCATTAGAAAACTTATTAAGCAGGATTGTGTTGGCATCGCTTGCAAATGTTACCATGTTGTGATCGTTGTACAGTGCTGTAAATCTGCGGATGTTGTCCTTAGTCTCTGCAATTCTTTGCAGTGCGAAGCGCATAAAGTCGGGATCTTCCAGGGCTTTCGCTGCTGTGATGGTGCTGCCTGTGTGCAATGCCTTGTACTCGGCCAACAGGTTGATCTCGTTGTTGTTTGCCTTTGCCGTTGCAATGCCCATGGAAACAGCCATCAGGCCGTACACTTCGGCTTTCAGCTGGATTGTGTTGTCAACTGATGTGAACAAACCGGCAATGTACTCCGATACCTGCGCCGCATTCTGAAAAGCGCTAAACATCTGCTCACGTGCCTCAGTCAGTGCAACCATTACGCCGTGTACTTTTTTGTACAACTTCGCACTCACTGCGGGCTTATAACAACCGTGTTCAATGGCTGCAATTCTTGCACCTTCTGCCGGTCCGCCTTGTTCATTCCAACCAATAAAGCCAGCAGGATTCCACATTTCATCAATCATGACGTCGGACAAGTCAATAAAGATCTGTTCTGTCATCAGGCCAAATTCTACAGGGTCGACATACAGGGAAGGCAACTGCGCTGTGTAATGTCTTGTATTAACTACAATTTTACCAATTTGCGACAGCAGGGCCTTGTGAAAGATATCCACGGGGCTGCCATTTGTGATCTCCCCGTCCTGAATCTGCAGGGCCTCTCCGAGGTCTGTAACCAAATGGTCATCCAGTGCGGTAATTGTCGACACATCGACATCCATGTAACCTTTGGAAACAAGCTGGGCAATGCCCGCCTTTGTTGCTTCCAGAATCTGTGCATCACTCCACATAATAAAACCTCCTTATAATCTTGAAACAATTGTTTCAGCTGCTCCCCCGTATATTTGTTTACCTTCGGGGGTCTTTGTGCGTTTGCCTAAATATTCACTCTTCTGAATGCTTCGCTTTTGTGAAATGCATTCAGAGGCGATCCACCAGTTGTCGGGCTTTTGTGTTTTCGGCATTGCTTTTGTTGGCGGTTTCAGCGCTTCCGACAAATAGTCACTGTATTCAACCTTGTAATCTGTCGGGAGATTTGTCAAGAACGCCGTCCGAACCGTTGCCCCGTTGTCGTACACAATCGCCGGCTTGATAAGCACCGCTTCGCATTTGTCTAAATGACCGAAACACGTGAGCATTGGCGCAAATAGAAAATATTTGATGCCGTGCTCGTTGTAATATTTGAGGATTTTCCCTTCAATTGAGAACGGCGGATTATCAACAACAACACGGCCGTTGTATTCAAACGCCTCAAAATCTGCACCGGGCCAGAATGGCCGTACCATGTCGGATCGTGCAACACCGTATCGGGCTGTAACCCAGTCGGCTATAATGTCATAAACAGCCGGCGGTGTCATACAGTCGTCTGTTGTCTTTTTCGGTTGAAACTTTTCTACAAACTCCTCATAGGTTTCAGACTTGTGCTGCAGTGTTGGCATGTTTTACACTCCCTTCAAATGTAACACCGTTCATAATGATACGGATCGGGATTTCTTCTTTCTCTGTCGGCTTTGTTTTCTCTGGTTCTGTCGGCTCAAAACCATTCAAGCCCCTTGCCTTGATAATCGGTTCAAAATCCATGTGACTAACATTCATATCAACATGCCCGGCAATGCCATCAACAAACCCGGACTCCGTACGCTGCCACATTGGGGCCGGCATGTTCTGGACTGCACCCCAATCTGCAACCCATAGCGAATAGCGTTCACGAGTTGCAGTGCTTACAAAGTTTTTAATATGGCTGCGGGACATGTAAAACCCTGCAAAGTATCCGGCGTTTTCCAGCACGTTACAAAATGCACTAATAAGAATATTAGCCGACACCATCTGGTTTTTTTCTTCGATATCGAAGTACAGAGGGAACTCGAACTGCTTGCCCTTTACAACTTGTAAAAAGGTTTTTGCCTCTTTGATGGCTTCTTCTCCCGTTGTTGCGTAACTATACCAGTACGCCCCGACTTTCAGGCCTGCCGCTTTTGCCCCTTTGTAGTTCGCTTCGAACATTGGGTCTTTCTGGCTTAACTCTCGGCCGTAACCTGCCCGGATGATAACAAAGTCAACGCCGGCCGCCTTGACTTTTTGCCAGTCAATGTGCCCGTTGTGTTTTGATACGTCAATCCCTGTCAATTGTTTTCACTCCTTTCTGACTTTGGTGAGAAAAATAAAACGTGACTACCATAGTACAACAATTTCGCATTGTTTCGGCGTACTGCTCCGGAAACACAAAGGCCAGACAAACCACAGACAAAACAAGCAATATTGTTATAATACTTTTCACGCACATCAAGTTCCGGAACTCGTTCATTTTATCGCACCTCCTTAAAATAATTATAACACAGCCCGGCAAGTTTGTCAATAGTCTAAATAGATCCGGCATTTTGATAAGTACGAACAAAAGGCCATGCCCTGCTGATTGGTCGAGAAGTACACCTTGTGTTGTTGCCACAAAAATACAAGCAGCTTTTCAAGCTTCGGGGGCCCTAACCCGTACGCCTGCCAGGCCTCTGTAATTGGTTCACTCTGCAGGATGATACATTTTTTAACGTCCCGGGGATATCCGGGCCGTACCCAAACACATAGGCCGACATCGTCATGGAGTACGGTTTGAAGTTGCAGGAACTCCGCCCCGTACTTGATGAAAATAGAACTATCCAACACTTTGAACTTTGTTTTTTCGCCTTTGTGCCCGGGAAACAGCGGGAATTGTTTAACACTATACGTGCCCCGGCCGGTGATGGCGTTCAACTCTTGGTTATCAAAATCGAAATACCTTTTAACAAACTTGTCTTTTTGTTCTCTGTATTCTCTAGGCGGGGCGATTAACTCAAAATAAACATGAGTTTCGCCAGTGTCGACAATGCCACAGTCGCCGAGCTGCGCCGCTTTTAGAGGAGTCGCGACACCCAGATCGCTATAATAATGGTTATACATGTCGAGTGTGTTCCCTAGCATTATAACACTTCCAGACCTACGCAAACGGAAAACCGTTGACAATAGGTCTGACAAAAGTATGAAGTCGTGGGGGTCGTTTTGGCGTACGTCCATCGGGTTCAACGGGACAAACTCATCAAAGACAACCATATCGCACCGGGGCAGGTTCAGGGCGCTTTTAAGGTCGCTAACCTGGTCGAGACTTGTAACCATTGCGCACCGCTCTGAGCATCTGTCTAAAATTTTGCCTGTTTCGTCACGCTTGCACATGTACCAGGCCCGGGAGTCGTACACCATAGAGTTATATAGGCCGTCTGTTAGTTTGTGGATATACCCGTGAGCGTTTACGGTATCAAAAAGCGTTTTTGCATTTTTTGGCGCGATTGCGTCGGCGGAGTCTCGTACGTAAAGAAATGAAGTACCATAAAGCCACCACATACAAAGACAATACAAGATCACGTTTGTTGTTTTGCCGGTCGCACGTTCCGACAAAAGTATAAACCAGGCGGCCTCTTTAAAAGGCATAACAGTCGGATTATAAAAGCAGTCCGGGCAGCCTAGAGAGTTGTAAAGCTTTGAAACTGTAGACCATGGATACACCCGGCCGGCCCCTGGCGTCCCCGGTTCTATCAGTTTCAGGCGTCTGAAACGCTTTTCCCTGTCCTCTACATGTTTCAGAAATTTTTCTTCTTGTTCTTGCTGCAGCATTTCGGCTTGTTGTTTTTTAGTTAGTTTCTTTTCTGGCATTTGCAGCCACCTCCCTATGCTATTATTATAACACAGGGCGGCGACTTTGTCAACTCTGTTATTTTGTGGCCTTGTCAACAAAATCCAACAACTGGGTGACAACTTTCAATCTGTACTTGTCTATTTCCCCGACATTTGTCCGGGGGTCTCGTCTCTGGTTTCTGGTGATATCACTATCAAGCAGCAGGGCGAGATAGTCATCACTGAGTCCCATAGAAAAACCAATCGGGAAAAGTCCAACGGATCCGCGTTCTGTCATGACCTCTGTGTGTCCCTGCTCGTCTGTAACAACATGGGAGTGCGTTTCATCGTGATACTGATGACCCAACTTACAAGCCGGGATATACATCTTATCTTGTACAAACTCAAACACATCAGGGCGGGTGCCCGTTTTTGCCTCTATGCTGTCAAGGTGTTTTTTAAGGGCGGTTTTTGGTAGTCCTGCTATAGTTTGCTCGAAGTCGAAACCGTCTTCCGTCTGCCATTCCTTGACATATCTCTTTGCGCCTAAGGTTTTGAAGCGTGTATAGTTGCCGTGCTTGCTGATTGGGTCAAACTGCCCGAGGTCTGTAACAAGATCGGGGTCTATGCCTCTATGGTCGTACATGTAAAGGGCTGCATCATCGCCGGACAAGCTCCGGTATGTTGTCAAGTCGAAGCCGTGGCGCTTGTTCCATGCGTTGACCTTCTCTGTATTGTCAAGCCATTTCTTGAGGTTGTACACTTCAAAAAATTCTTTGTGCTCGTCGGGGTTAACCAAATAAGCGGAGTCGGTATCACAATACACAACATCGGCGGACAACTCAGGATCCAGAACAACTGCCAGCAGATTGCGGCGGGCGTGGGCTGTAGTCCATACGCCCCAGTAGGGATTGAGCGGGCTGTACTTGTTGTCCCTTTCGCCGAACATGTCGTTGTGATATTTTGTTTCAAGGTCTTGCTCTTCTGTCGTTGTCGTTTCCCATTCTGTCCCATCAAAAGCGATAGTATTAAAGTGCAGGTGCTCGCACATCATGCCATACAAGGCGTTCACCATGGCCTTCGCAAACTTGTACTCCGGGGTCCCGTCAAGACCTGCACGTTTAAGGGCTGCTTTTATCTGGTAATATTTGGCAGCAATGTACCGGATAGCGTCGGGCAAGTATCCATACTTGCTATAGTAGCAGTTTTCGATCACTGGATACGAATCAAAATCATAAGCCTCAACAATGGACTGAAGATCCAGATCGGTTGCCATGATTGTCACTGAATCAGCTGCCAAAATGCGGCCATTGTCAACAATCATGTTATATTTTTGTACACATTCTTCAACCGTTTCGCACTCGTTATAGTTGTATGTTTTAGAAAGTGAAATAATACTGTGCGGGGTCTTGGGTCTCAGGTGTGTGAGTGTGATTTTGCAGCGTGTTGCGTACTTCTCGGCACGGTCCAGAATGTTGTAAAGGTCCGGGGCGTCGTCCGGGGTCCAGTTTCCGACGGGGTATTGTTGAAAAATAATGCTGTACGGGTATGAGCTAGTGAAGTCCCAGCCGTTGACGTTGTAGAGTGTACGGCCGGCCCATTTAAAAGCGGCATGAGTGAAACCGCCTTGAAACAAATAGTCAATCAGCTCAGAATATTCAGCATAAGACATGGGAAAAGACTCGCGGTATTGTTTGCCCTCTGTGCTGATGTAACTTCTTGTTCTTCCTTTTTTGTCTGTCTTTGTGATTGTGATATCTTTGGCATAAGTCTCTTTTACGTCGAAACGAATGAAACCTGTTTGTGTGAGCGGATACGGGAAACCGTTTTCAACATAGTTGTTGATAATGTACTCGTTCAACTCGGCAAGGATACGGACATCACAGGAGCAGTATTCTTTTTCTTTGTCGGTGAGTACGGTTTGGGAGTTTCTTGGGATGTTATAGTCGAGGTCGTGAGTTTTGCTGGTTGGTGTTGCGTAATTTTTAGCAAGGCTATTCAATGAGCCGTTGCAGAGTCTGAGGGCGTCCTGCCACAAAAAGCCGCGCATTTCTGTGAATGTCATGGGCTGGCGTTCTTGGTCTGCAAACAGGTCAAACAATTCAAGATCATGCTGTAAAAAAGCAAATTCAAAGCTGCTGTTTGCGTGGAGTACTCGCAGGAGTCGCACTGTATCAAGCGGGGCTAAATTGTTCATATTTTTAAGGCGATAGTGTGCGGCGATTTGTGAAAAAACATCGTTCGCAACTTCCCATGTTCTGCAGTGAAATACAACACCGCCGATCCCGATCTGAAAATAATAGCGATAGCCATAAGCCTCTAACACTTTCGGGGAGCCGTCGGGGTTTACTTCGTTCTTCTTGTATCTTCCCCGCTCGTCTCGTTCGGCATACTTGTAAACGGTTGTTGTTTCGGTATCGTAATTCACTGAGAGGTCGCCAAACTCACACAAGATCGGGCACTTGCCTTTTTTGACTTCGATGTCATTAAGCTCGCAATATCTGCGCCAAATCTTAGATGCTTGCTTCTTGTCTTGGTACCACTCCATCACCGGCAAGTATGAAGTGATATCCATGCCGGGGAAAACGTCAATATCTTGATAGCTACGAGCCGGCACCGGCACCGGGCTTATATCAGCAAACACCGGCGCTCTTCTGTACTCTGTACAGGTTGACGTCTTGAACTCTAAATCTTTGCGGCCATTAGGCAACAACATAATGCCGCCGCGGTTTGTGGCTTCGTGTCTTGGTTGTAACATAATAAGCACCCTTTCTGTTTTTTTAGTCTTGGTTAAAGATTTCACGGGCGGCCCAAAAGACTCCCTCGATCTTCTCATTGAGTCGGCGGTCGAAATGTTTCACCGTCTTTGTATAGTCTTTTTTATTTGCAAGCCCGTATGTGATTTCACTGGCATTGTATGCCCTCACATCATCAAGCGCAAGCTTTGCCTCGTGAAGGATTTCACCAACTTCAGCTCTTGTCTTCTTGCCTTTACGTTGCCCTATTCTTCTAACCTTTACGGCATGGGCTGATACGTCTTCGAAGTCATACATGTACTGGATAATATTAGTCAAGCCGGCGCCGTTGATTGCTTCAAAGTAGAGCTTGCTAAATCCGGCATAATCGAAAGCCCGGTCTGTGGTTTTACCAATAAAGGGCTCTGCGGTCTGCCTTGCTTGTCTCTTGAGTGTTGGGAGATTCATCTCAGTCTTAAGCCATTGTTCAAGCTCCTGCAGCTTTGCAACATACGCTGCATCATTCACGCGGCCGCCTTGTCTCTTAAGGTGAATCGGGTCGAAGCGTCTTTTCATATTGATGTCGAATGCGTCAAAGGGTAAAGAGGTAACAACACGGGCCGCAATCTTGTGTGTTTCTTCACTGGCGGGCCCGAATGTTGCCGTGATTTTATCTATACGTTTGCCGATACGGTTCACGAGGTTATCGAGTTCACGTCTAGTCATAATAATCAACCTTTCTAAACTATAATCAGCAGCTAGGCCCTGAAGCAAGCCCGGCGCCAAACCCGGCGGCCCTTGCCTCTCTGGTCCCCTGCTGTAACTATATTATACCATAACGCGGCGGCGGTGTCAATTGGCAAAACATACAAACTTATAGGGCTGCATTTGTGCAACATATACAA
>JAEEGI010018585.1_pt1 | contig 14113 bp, 8 predicted proteins | sample 8958751 | NCBI WGS metagenome assembly JAEEGI01 (sample SAMN16246545, study PRJNA631951) | gut metagenome | biome: gut microbiome; feature: rumen; material: KS-attached | host: Bos | place: Iran: Karaj | collected 2018-10
TCCTGTTTGCCGGCAATCACGATGCGGCTGTTCGTGCAGCCATTGTCTACTCCCTGTTCTCATCTTGCAAGTCTGCCAGTATTGAACCGCGGGAATGGCTGGAAGACATTCTGGTGCGCCTGCCTGCCTATAATGGCAACATCGGAGCGCTACTTCCGTGCAACTGGCAGAAAGTCGCAGCGACTTGCAGCGAGTAGCATACAACTAAGCGAAAGTGGCAGCAACTTACCGGAACTTCGGAAAAGTTGCTGCCACTTGCATATAACTCCGTGTCACTTATATGTACTTCGTCGGAGGCTTACTTACATGTTTACCATAGGACAAGCACACAGCAACAAAGCCCGGCCGGGGAGGGTCGGGCTTTGAGGTATAAATGAAACACATTTTCAAAGTAGTTACCACAGTGAGGCTTTTTGGGACTCTGCGGTATTTTGCAACGACGTTGGTACGTTTGCAAAGAAGTTGAAGCCGGAGCGCTGCTCTATGGCGTCGATGGTGGTGATGGAGTCACCATACTTTTCGCCGTTGTGGGCTTCGTTTGTGAAGATATAGGCACATCCGTTTGCCGATGTCATTGCTCCGCCGCTGAAGTGGCACTTCATAAGGCAGGTGTAGAAATGGCTTGGCACGGGTACACCGTTGGATGTATTGTTATTCTCATACAGCACGCCTACTACAACGTACAAGGTGTCAGAGGCCGATGAAGGGGCGTTCGCCTTGATTGCCTGCTCCATGCTATTCCACACTCCGTCGTTGAAGCCGGTCTGGTACTGCGGCGCCTGGTTGGTATGGTAGAAGGTCTGTTTGTTGGCCGCTACCGACACCTGCCTGTAATTGGACGCAACCAGATGTCCCCTGCTGTAGTTGCTCACTCCGCCCTGCTGCCAGGATGACGGTATGGCGGGGTCGTCACGCCAGCTGTCGTTTCGTCCAGCATTGTTGTCCGGATATGCACCGGAATGCATTACGAAGGCACTCCAAAGTGGAGCTTTCTTGTCGGCATCAATCAAAGCAGTATAGTTGCGGAGCTGCTTTCCACCGTATGTGAAAGCATGGCTCACTACCTTCTGCTTTGAGTTGGACGTGGTGTAGTTCCACCAGGGTCCTACTTGGCTTTCTGTCCCTTTTTCTCCATACGTTGCTCCGCTTATGGCCGGCATCTCGTAGCAGTCCAGATAACCTCTGTTGTTGACCGTAGAAGGTGCCGAGGTGGTGAAGGACTTTATTTCACCAAGGCGGTCTACGTACTTGTTCTGGGCTTCGTCGAATTCAACGACGTATGCTCTGTAGTAGTACGTCTTGGACGACTCCAGCGACGACAATGTGCCTGTTAAGCTTCCGGAAGTTCCGCTTGCACTGCCAAGAGACACTGACGGCGTATTGATCGTGGGATTCTGTATGGAGGATGATGTTGTACCCCAGTAGAATCCTCGGTCTGTGACCGTGCCGGTAGCGCCGGACCAGGATCCCTGCAGGGTTGCCCCTGCAGAGGTCGCTGTTGCCGATCCCGTGGTCACCGTGGCGGTGGCTACTTTCTTGGTAGTGAAGGTGCGGACTTCGCCCTGCCTATCAACCTGGTTGCCGTTTACGTATTCTTTTACATAGGCTCTGTAGTAGATTAACTTGCCGGGGTCCTGACCGGAAATGGTAACACTGAACGGTGTGGTGATGTTATCTACATACGCGTTGCGGTTCATTGTTCCGGACGAGTAGCCCCAGTAGAAACCGGCGTGCGTTATTTCGCCCGTGGCTCCCGAGTACGACCCGTTGAGGGTCGCACTCGAGGATGTCACAGACGTGGCGTCGCCCGTCGTTACGTTAGCTGTGGCCGTCTGGCCCCCGGAGGTTCCGCCTCCGGATGGGAGTCAATTGTAAGTAAGTGTAAGATTTACAAACTGCGCATTGTAAGCATTCTCTACATAAATCAAATACTGTGTATCAGACTCTCCATCAACTGTCCAAGCGTAATCTGTTGCCTTCTTTAACTTATCCTCGTTGATGTTTAAGTCCGTACCATCAGCTTTATGAATGTCCAGAATAACATTCTCAGAAGCATTTGCTCCAGTCTTGAAAGCTACTTCCGCAAGCTTCTTTCCATTCACGACAGGGAGTGCAATGTACGCGCCTTGTTTACCAAACAGAAGATATCCATCAGATTGCCAATAGTAGCCATTCCCAGTACTACCCGCGATCTTGAAATCATAACCACTAAATGCATAAGTATTCTCTGCAACTGTTTTATTGGTACTACCCTCAGGCAGACTACCAGGATTAGTAGAGAAGTCTACACTTATTACTGTTTCATCACCACTAGGCTCAACATATTTTGCCTGATTGATGGTGAAAGGATAGGACTTGGTAGCAACATCGGCGGTTGTACTTACGGTAACGGTATATGAAGGAGCAACTGTTTCGCTGGTATTAGCAGGAATAGTAACTGTAATGGTGCCGGCACCTTCACCGCTTGCTGCGCTGAGGGTTGCACCACCGGTAGCTTCGGCTGTCCAGGCCACATTACCAGTGATGGTAATTGTCTTAGTACCGCCAGCTGCTGCTACAACTGCATCAGAATTGATGGTCGCACCAAACTTTGGAGTAGTGTCTTTTACGATGGAGATGATAATATTGTTCTTATCCATCTCGTAGGTTGAATTGTACTTCTTGATGACACCTTTGACGACAACCACATCGCCTTCGGCGACAGGAGAAGTACCAACCACATCTGCACCATCAAGGCCCTTGCCGCTGTAGATTTGGAATTCGTTGTCTACGTCAGCATCCTTGATGAAATATGTGATGCTCTTGTACTGTGTATTGATGCTTCCCACAGACTTTACAACACCTGTTACATAAACTTCGGTAGTAGGAGCACCGGCATCGATTACAGCAATAGCTTCGGCTACAGTGTACGGCTTCTCGACCGAGCCGGATTCAGGCTCACTGCCGGGCTTCTTGGCTACCTTGAAGGTTGCTGTTTCAGACTTGGCCTTGTAAGTGTCGGTGGCGGCGACGGAGACGGTCAGGGTGACGGTGGTCTCGGTGTTGGGCTCGCCGGCAGTTACGGTCCAGGTCTTTTCTGCATTTGCCTTAGCTGCAACAGTAGCTGCTGTGCTAGGATCAAGAGCTACGGTGATTGCACCAGTAGAGTTGGTGGTCACAGTGAAGTCGAAGGTTTCATCCTTTGCCATTGCGGCAGTAGGGATGGTGCCACCGATTGTCAGAGTAGGCTCTTCCTTTGTGGTAGGCTTATTTCCATTTCCACTTCCAACTTTCTTATAAATAGCAATGTCCTCCTGGCCTGATCCATAATAGCGGAAACGAGTCTGATTAGAAGCCTTATTATACTTAAGTACAAGACCATTGGAAGTGATGGCAGCTACTCCATCTGTGACCTCAATAGTATTAAGAATAGCAGTGTCATTGGCATTCAAGCCGTTACCTGTAGTTGTTCTGCCGATATACTTTCCACTAGCACTCTGGATAGAGAATCCTTCATCGTATACATCAAATGTAAATACAGCGGAGTCAATATCATCAGAGCCAGCAATCTTGCCTTCTGAAATAGTAACAGCAATGGTATTACCAACAGCGTCAAGAGTCTCAAGGCCGCCATTGAATGCAACTGCACTTTCACCCTCATAAACAATCAGGTAATCACCATCAGTTACGTCAGCAGTAGAAGTAATCTTTACATACTCACTTGTAGGAGTCGGAGGTACCTCGACAGCCTTTACAGTGAAGGTCTTGGATTCTTCGGCGGCGGTGAAGGCATTCTCAACGGCAGCGACGCTGGCGGTGAGGGTAACCTCGGTGTCAGCCTCAAGGTTGTCCGCGCAGGTGACGGTGTAGACGTTCTCTGCACCGGTCTTGGGAGCTACGGTAGCACCGGTTGTAGCAGAAACTACAAGAGCTGCAGTGGAGTTGGTGGTGATGGTTACATCGAAGGTAGCACCTGCCTCCTGGGCCTCGGTGGGAACACCGGTGATAGTAATAGTAGCAGTTTCGGGTTCAACAACAGGAGCGGGATTCACCTTGATGTTAAGTTCAGTGGAACCAGCCTCGAAGGTGTCGGAGGCAGCTACGTTGATCTTCACCTTTGCGGTGCCCTCTGCAAGACCCTTGATCTGGCCGGCAGAAGTGCAGGTGATGATGGATGCATATTCCTCTGCGATGGAGAAGGTCACGGTACCGTCGGAATCGAGGTCGTAATCTTCTTCCTTGGTGAGCTGCTTAACGTCGCCAACATTGATCTCTACCTGTTCTTCTGTAACGATGGTAGGAGTCTTACCATTGGAGGTAACGGTTACGGTTACGGAAGTAGGAGCGGTGGTGGCAGTTTCAGCGACCTTGAGGGTCAGTTCTGCAGTGCCCCTCTTGAGGCCCTTGATCTTCCAGACTTCGCCAAGCTTGTACACATCGTAGATTTCCTGCTCGCCTTCATCGAAGGTGACGCTGGCTTCCAGGGACTCGTCAACTACATAGGTAAGATTATCCTCCTGGCCCACGGTTACAGTTATGTTCTCTAACAGAACCTCGGGAACGGGTTTCTCGGAGATATAGACCTTGATGGTCTTGCTTGCCTCCTTGTAAGTGTCATCGCCGGGATAAGAGAGAGTGATGGCGATGCCTTCTGCGGGAGTTACTTTCTTAGCCTCGATAATCCAGTTGTCGGCATCCCAGTCAAAGTATGTAGCATAGCCTTCTGCAGGAGTTGCCACAATCTGAGTGTAGAGCTCTTCGGGATCCACCTCAGGCTCCAGTTCAAAGCCTTCACCGACCTTGAGATTGACGTCGTTGATGGCGATGGTAACATCAAGTTTCTCTGCGGGAGCCTCAACCACAACCTTGTATTCCAGCTTGCCGGCTGCGTAGTTCTTGGTCTCGTCGATGGCCTTGGTTGCCATAACGGGATCGGTGTAGATGGTGATGATGGCCTCACCGGGAGTGACAGGAGTGATGGTCACGTTGCTGCCGCTCACGGATGCAGTTGCTACTGCTGCGTTGGAGGTGCGGGCGTGGAGGGCTGCTTCGGAGGTTGCTGCTGCGGAGAGGGTAAGAGGTCCAGCATTGGGTGCAAAATTAATGGTTGCAGGTGCACCCTCAGTTGCAGAAGGCGTCACTGTTACGCCGTCAGGAGTTGTGTCGGGCAGGGTAGGGGTGATGGTGACGGGCTCGAATTCAACACCGGGAAGTCCCTCTTCATATGAAGGCTCGTTGTAGATGGGGTTGATGATGATGTTGAACTGGGTGTCCAGGGTGAATACATTACCTATAATATTAGTCCTGTAATTCCTCTGGGCGGGAGCGTTGTCAACGTCGAAGTGGATGGGGCTCTGCTCTTCACCGTTCACCGTGGAGTACACGTCGAGGTCAATGTCGTAGAGTTTCTTTGCATCATCGCCAAGGAGGTAGTTCATTGCGATGTACGTGTGAGTCTCTGCGAAGGAACCGAAGACGGGCTCGGTGATGGCCGCTGCGTCCATAGTGTAAGTAGCAGTGAAGTCTCCCACCTTACCGGTGAGGAGGTTCATTGTCTTAGGGGCCTTGGACACGGTCATAGCGCTCTTGGTGAAGATTACCTTTGATAAGGCTGCAGCTGTAACATCCTCATTGGGAGCGAGGACGTTGATCTGTGCGAAGGGGCGGGTGAGCTCAATTCCGCTGAACTGGAAGTTGGTCTCGGAGATGGTGCCTGTTTCGAACACTTTGTAGAATGCGTCGCGGGACTCGTCGTTGGCGTCGCCGGTTGTGGAAACGGTGAGGGTCTGGGTTGCGAAGTCAAGAGTGTAGGCGGTGGAAGCCTTATTCTGTGCCCAGAATACAAGGACGTAGTTCTGGCCACGGACCAGGTTGGTCTCGAAGGTTGCGGCTTTGCCGGAGACGGGTTTCTTGGTGAGGTCGGTCACCGAGAGGTCCTCGAGGTAGGTGAGGGTGGCGTTGTCGCCTTCGCCCTGCTTGTTGTACAGACCGACGAGGAGGCCGTCGGCGCTGAGGCCGTCACTGAAGGCCTTGGTAGCAATGCTACCTGTCTTCAGCTGGAAGGTCGCGTGAATTACATCCTCCGGAAGTACCGGGTTGTAATTCTCCTCCCTGGAACACCCAAACAGCGTGGCGAGCGCTGTAAGGGTGATGAGAGTTTTGAAAATGTGTTTCATAAATTATTGGGTTTTAAATTGTTATTATGTTCGTTTTTTGCAGGTCGCAAGTGCGAGGCCTGCGGCCTGCAGTAAGATTACTGATTAATTACCGTATACAACAACATCATCAAGTTTGCTATCCCTATTAGTTGTCGTAGAAGAACTATCAGAGGTTACATACTCGAACTTTAAATAAAGATGATCTGTAGCTCCAATGGCTGATATGTTGGCCTCGCGGGAAGCACGAGTAGTGCCAGAATACGTGTCAACCTGTGTCCATGTACTATTGTCGGTAGAACATGATACAGTTACTGTTACATTTGTGGCCAGTTGTGATTCATATGAAAGTTTTGTAAGAGTTTTTGAAACACCCTTTAAAACATCATCCGTCACAACGGAACCATTATTTGAAGATCCCTTTATTCGGCAAATAATGTGTGCAGAGCCACTCAATGGAGAACCAGTAGTAACACAATCAGCTTTACTTAGTGTCCAAGTTACGCCAGTTACAGTATAGGTATTCGAACTATAACTATTATTCCCACTTGTCCTATGCTCGGACTCTCCTTCAAAGTTAGCGGTGTATACCGCTGTCGCTTGAGCTTGGCCTGCTTTAGTGTAATCCTGACTATTTAATGAACTTGTTACAATTACTTTTTCACTTACAATCTTTGCGGCAATAGCCTTTACTGTACATGCAGCAGAGATGTTGAAAGGAGCTGTGTACTCTGTGCTCTCAGATGTGGGAACAGAGCCATCTATTGTATAATAAATACTCAGTCCAGAAGCTGCAGCAAGCGTCACAGTTAGATATGAGCCATCGGCCGCTGCTATCTCTGTAGCATTAGAGGGAGTAGAAATAGTAGGAGCAGCAGGTAAAGAAGTCTCGCCGTTTAATGAATAGATATAGCTATCAGAGTCTCCAGTGGTTTCATATACAGAGTTGGATTCGTAATACTTCACTTTACCACCAACTACAACATTATCACCGACTGCTATCTTCTTATGACCATCAGCAAATGCTACTTTGTTAACGTAAGCAACTTTATAAGCCTCAAATGTATCAGTCGCATCTTGTGTGTCGCCAATATAGAATGATCCAGTCTTGTTTGCAGCAAATGCATACGAATCAGCGGTAACTATACCAGTAACATATACAACATTTTCGCTCGTAGCTCCGTTCAACCCATCTATAAAGTGCCTTACATCAGCTACGGTATAAGGATCGTCGGCGGTACCGGAACCTACGTACTGATATACAGGGGTCGTCGCTTCAAACTCTGCTGAAACAGTCACGGCATTCTTAGGCATTGTGAAGCCCCATTCGCCACCGGTCATATCTGTAAGGTCGGTTACACCGGATGTGACAGTGAGAGAGTTCTCTACGAGTTGATATCCGGATTCAGGTGTTACGGTGAGAAGAACAGCAGCGCCCCATTCTGCAGGGGTTTCGTCAACAGTAACAGTTCCGTTTGTCATAGTGGAAATGTTCACTGCATATTTGAGTTTCTTGAAGGTTGCCGTTACGGTAACGCCGCCTTCAGGCATTGCAAACTGATTGTTGTTTACAGTTACAGCCTGACTATTCTCATCCTCTACAGTAAGGACATCAAGTTCATAATATTCAGCAGGAGTGATAGTTAGAGTAACAGTTTCACCGGCCGCTGCTTCTGCCTTGTCAGCGCTGACAGTACCGTTAACAGTAGCATCATCAACAATGACATCATACTTCGTCACTGCTGCAGCATTGACAGTAACTGTCTTTGCGGTTGTGGTAGTAGCGCCGTCATAGTTTTCATCGGCAACGACAGTTGCATTGATGGTTACGGAACCTTCAGCGTCTGCAACAAGTGTGTTGCCGTCGAGGTGTGCCTTGTCAGCACCTGAAGCAATGGCAAAGCTCACAGCACCGGTAGAACCTGTCTTGGTGTACTTGTCAGAAAGGTCAAGGGCGGAACCGCCAACAGTTACGGAAAGGTCACCGGAGTTCCAGGAAATGGAGGAAGCAGCCTTTGCAATACTGATAGCAACGGTCTTTGCTTCAGGAGCAAGATATGCCTCAGGAACGGTTGCGTTGATATTGACAGAAGATTCACCTGCTGCTAATGCGGTAACAACACCGGCAGATGTTACTGATACCTTGGCATTACCTGCAGTATATGTGAATTCAGCACCGGAAACTGTCGTCTCACCAGCCTTTACAACCGGGGTGAGAGTAAGTGCCTCACCGCCAAACGTCATATTCTGGTCTGCAAGAACAATCTCTGTAGCAAGCTTTGCAGTGAACGTTGCCTCTGCAACGGCGCTGTTGATCATACCGGACTTGATTGCGATGGCCTTGATAGTACAATTGGTAAGGTCAATAGGGCCTTCGTACAGCGTAGAAGTAGCGGAGGGTTCTGTACCATCCAGAGTATAATAGATAGCAGCACCATCCTCGGAGCAGGTAATAGTAGCCTTCTCTCCTGCAGTATAATACCCGCCATCAGGAGAAATCACAGGAGTGGCAACCTGACCCATTGCAACAAATGTTGCAGTGACAGTTACATTACTGGTGCGGATGGTATACTTGCCCTCGGAGGCCTCAAGGTTGCCATCTGTATCAGCAACTACGAGAGAGCCGAGGTTGTAATTTGTAGCAGGGGTAGCAACTACGGTGAACTTTGTGCCGGAAATGCCCTGTGTGAATTCAGCGTCACCGGCTTCGTTCTTGATTTCAACGGTTCCGTTGGCGGGAGTCCCGGAAACAGTAACGGTGTATTCGGTAGCCTCAACCGTTACGTGATAAACAATGGTAATCTCTGCCAGGGGATCGCCAATGGCCTTTGTCTGAGTACCGGCAGCCTGGGTTACGGTGATATTGGTGGTACCAGGGCCCACGGGAGTGAAGACACCATCGTTGTCAATAGTACCCACATTGTGGTCTGAAGAAGAATATGTAATTGCACCGTCAGAGTTGGTATCAATACCAAAGAACAGTTTGCCGTCAGCCAGATTAGTGGTGACATTGTTATTACTTGGATCAATCGTGGGCTTCTGGATGCCGGGGTTGGCATTAGAAATACCCGTAGGAATGGAGCCAAGAGGAGAAACCGTAGGCTGAGGGATGTTGATATCCTGGTTGTCATTGCCGCCAAAGCTAGGATCAATCACAACAGTGAAGTTGCCGCTGGTGGTGAAGAGGTCACCGTGAAGGTTGGTGCGGTAGTTGCGCCTGTTAGGAACGTTTTCTACAGTGCGGGTAAAACCAGTGAAATCAGTACCGTTTGCCGGAACTGCGAAAGTAACGTCAACAGGGCTTGCAGAATCACTTGAAAGCACATACGCCATAGCAACATAGTGGGCGTTCTTTGCAGTCTCGTTTGTGCCAACATTGATAATATCATCATCACCAGCAGGAACCGCAGTCTGCGTAAAAGCAAGAGTCGTTTCACCGCTGATTGCACCATCGTAAAGAGCCAGCTTGTTAGGAGCCTTTGCAATGGAAATGCTGCTCTGGAGGCCTGTGGTTATGCCGGATGATTTTGCAGCTGCCCAGTCGGCAGGATCACTCAGGATATTGATCTGGGCAAGAGGACGGGTGAGTGTGACAGTGGTACTCAGAGTAGTTGCATCGGAGGGATCAAGAGTAATGTCCGCTACGTTGTAGAAAGCATCCAGAGTTTCATCGTTTGTTGCGCCCGCAGCCATGGTGATGGAACCATCGGTACCAAGGGTGTAGGGAGCGCCGTCATGCAATGCGAAGAAAGCAATGGTATACTGGAAGTTGCGGACAAGCTTGGCCTGAACGGAGAACTGCTTCTGGCCGGCATTGTTGTTCTCAACAGAAGAGATTACAAAGTTGCCGTTGGTCTCGTTGAGGTCAGGAAGATATGTTCCGTCACTCTTCTTGAATGCAGCTATAATAAGCTTGTCAATGTTAGCTGCATCATTGTTGATTGCAGCCTTCGTTACAGTAGCATCGTCAAGGGTGACGACGAATTCAGTCTCGACAAGTTCTCCCTTGACGGGATCGATGTCGACCTCTCTCTGGCAGCCTGCGGCAAAGCACAGAACAGCGAGGGTTGCGATTGAATAGAGAAGTTTCTTCATAAATGAAATGTTTAATTGTTAATATTTATTGTTTACTATCTTTCAATTTTTCTTTCAATCTTTTATAAAGGAATATTGAATTCACCGTCATAGCCCGGCTGTATACTAATGCCGGAGGCTGCGCCGGAGGTCAGGAACTTACCTGTAAGGGTAGTCCTCATGCCGGCGTGAAGAGGAATGTTCGTCTGGATGGTGGCCAGAATCTCATTGTAGTCGTCATAAATGAACATGCCCACGGAAACCGAAGATTCCTCACCGTTCACTATTACGTAGTCCAGGGCCAGCTCAAGGTCGCCGCCTTCCATTTCACGGAGGCGTGATTCAAACTGAACACCTGTACGGGCGTCGGTAGGACGCTGCATCCACATGTTGTAGGTGTCCGGAAGGAAACCGGTGTAGACCACGACAACTTTGAAAATATCAATGTCAATATCTTCAACACGAGGTTCCTGAGCCTTTGTTCCTACGTTCTCGCGCATCATGCGTTCCTTGATGCGGGAAATGTACATCTTCAGGAAAGCGTCACGGTCTGTGGCAACAATGCTGTACTTGCCCACAGGACGGGTCATGGTAAGAGTCTCCTCAATGTGAGCATCAGCTTCAAGAACCTGTGTGAGGTCCATTTCCTTGACCCCGGCAAACGCGTCACGGTATGGATCGGAGCCTATGTAAGCCGTGTCAGGGATCCTGATGCTGTTGAAGTCTGTGGGGTCGTAATAAAGGGAAGAACCGCTGGCATCAGTGTAGTCACTCCAGACCATCAGGCGGTAACGGGCAGGCTCGAGTTTTAGATTCACGGTGACGTCCTGAGGGCCGTCAGTGTAAACGGTGGTGCGGAAATCGGGTTCTATTGCCCATGTAGCGGGGCCTGTGGCGTAGTAGGCCTCAATGGTGTGACGCATGCGACGCTCCTTGGGCTCGGCTTTGGTGTAGTCGATTTCGCGGTAGAGGGCGAGGTTATCGTCAAAAGTGACGTTGAGCGTGATGTCTACGTACTGGTTCTCTGTCGGAAACTCATGCACGTCGCACGCCCACGCGAGAAGCGCGGCAACAAGGAGCCATATGATCCGTCCGAATCTCATTACTCCCAATACTCCCTCCACCACTTGAGGTTGCGGTTACCTGCAAAGCGGTATACAAAGTTAATTGCCACGTTGTCTATGCCCCAGTATATCTTTTGCCCCTCCCCTGCCTTGCGGCCGTTAGGCACATTATAGAACAAATCGTAATGGAGCGGCATCACGCCGTATCCTATTGTAAACTCGAATCCCATCCTGCCCCTGTTGAGTTTGGGGAGGAAGGGCACCTTGTAACCAAGGGTGAGGCCTGTTCCGTAGGCCGGTTCTTTACCCTGGTGGTCCTGGTAGCGGTATTCGCCGCCCGTTGCAATGTTGTACCAGCCAAAGGTGAAATGAATCCCCGTAAACGGCCCGTACATATTGTCCCTGAACCAGTAACGGGCCTCTGCCTGAAGACCGAGTACGCGGAATTTGGTGTTGGGGCTGAACCAGTTGATGGCGGAATAGTAGCCTTCTGCGCCAAACGAGAACTTGTTCACGGGGCGCCATTCGTATCCCAGGCTGGGAATGAGCAGCGGGTATGCCAGAACATTTGTCTTGATGTATGACTCATGACGGGCAAGTTCCCAGCGTTTCCGCTCGCGGTCAGGGTCCTGGACAAAGTCGTCGTAGTCTTCCTCCCAGGGATTCCACTTCATGCGGAAGCGGCGCCTGGCTTTTTGGCGGAGAGTCTGCTCTTCTTCCTGAACTGGACTGCCGGCAGTCTGGACGGCGGGAATGGATTGCTCCTGAACAGGCCTGTAAGCAAGTTTCTCAACGTGCGGCAGGCTGTCCGGAAGGCTTTCAAATTCTGCGGCGGTAATCTCAACTTCATCTATTGCCACGGTATCCGGCAATGAAATGGGCGGGAAGAGCACTTCAAGGTCCGTTTCCATGCCCTCCCAATCCAGGATACGGGGATCAATCTGGTTAAGATAGACCGTATAGTGGAAAATGGCGAAGGTGGTACGGAGATAGGGGTATATATTCTCCAGCAGATAGTTGCCGGTCTCTGTTCCCTTGAGAGCCTGGACGGCGGGAAGGTCCTTCTTTTCCACCAGATCCATCACCATGTCCTTTTCAGGGACGTCCGGATCCTGCTCCAGGAGGGCGTGGAAACGGCTCCAGTCAACAGTACGGTACTCAAGGTCCATCATGTCCCACGTGGCGTGGTAGTTCTCCCTGAGGTAGTTGGCGATGGACATGACGCGGTCCAGGGAGAGTTTCTCGTTGAAAGAGACCGGGCCTTCGGGTGAAGAAGAGGAGATGATGCTTACGTGGTCAAGGCCCACTATCTTGTTCTTGCGGATTCTCTTGAGGCGGTCTATGATTCCGTCTATCCTCTCCCCGTTTCCCTCAAAGGAAAAATCAAAAACGGACCGGCTTACCGGGAAGTACACCCTGACCGAGTCCGTTACGTGATAAACGGTGTCCAGTTTCTGGACTTTCTGCGCAGAGGCCCCACTGAGGGTAAGGACAATACCCAGACAGAGGCCTAATACGTATGTAGTCCAAGTTTTGTACACCGCTAATGTCCGTTACGGTTCCGCCATCCGCAACGAGTCACAAAGTTACGACAAAAACTCTGTTTTTCCTATAAGGAACAAAGCAATTTTTGGGAAAGTTATCAACAAGCAAAAAAGACCCGCACAGCGATAACCGTGCGGGCCTTTAGGCGTATGCAGCCGAATTACTCGGCAACAACGTTGAACTTGAAGTTGGCCTTGATCTGCTTGTAAACCTTAACAGAAGCCTCGTACTCACCGAGTTCCTTAACCTCAGCGGCAAGGATGGTGATGTCCTTCTTGTCAACATTCAGGCCCTTGGCGGCGAGAGCGGCCTCAAGGTCCATTGTGGTAACGGAACCATAGAGCTTGCCGGCCTCGGAAACCTTGGCCTTGATTTCAAGCACCTGAGCGCCCAGAGTGGCAGCGAGAGCCTGTGCATCGGCAACAAGCTTGGCTTCCTTGTGGGCACGCTGACGCAGGGTCTCTGCGTGCTGCTTCTTTACGGACTCGGTAGCCACGGTGGCGAAGCCCTGGGGCACCAGATAGTTCATAGCATAACCGGCCTTTACTTTGACAATTTCACCGGCGTAGCCAAGATTGGCCACATCTTTCTTAAGCAAAATTTCCATAAGGCAGATTATTTAAGAAGGTCAGTAACATAAGGAAGAAGAGCAAGGGAACGTGCACGCTTGATAGCCTGTGCAACCTTGCGCTGGAACTTCAGGGAAGTACCGGTGATGCGGCGGGGAAGAATCTTGCCCTGCTCGTTCAGGAACTTCTTGAGGAACTCAGGATCCTTGTAATCTACATACTTGATACCAGCTTTCTTGAAGCGGCAGTATTTCTTCTTGCGAACCTCCACGGTAGGGGGATTCAGATAGCGGATTTCTTTGTTTTCGTTTGCCATAGTTTTGTCCTCCTAATTATTCAGCAGCGGGTGCTTCGGTGGCGGCAGCAGCCTTTGCAGCCTTGTTGGTGCGGCGCTTTTCTGCATATGCAACTGCATCCTTGTCGAGAGCGACGGTGAGGAAGCGGATGATGCGCTCGTCACGGTGATACTGGGTTTCGAGGGTGGCAACGAACTGAGAGTCGGCCTTGAACTCGATCAGGTAATAAAAACCTGTGGTCTTGTGCTGGATGGGATAAGCGAGCTGACGCAGGCCCCAATCCTCCTGGTACACAACCTCACCTCCGTTGTCGGTGATGAGCTTGACGTACTTGGCAACCGCTTCCTTCATCTGGGTGTCAGACAAAACGGGAGTTGCAATGAAAACGGTTTCGTACTGGTTAACCATTGTTTGTTAATTAATTGTTTATA
>JAEEGI010018588.1_pt1 | contig 14111 bp, 6 predicted proteins | sample 8958751 | NCBI WGS metagenome assembly JAEEGI01 (sample SAMN16246545, study PRJNA631951) | gut metagenome | biome: gut microbiome; feature: rumen; material: KS-attached | host: Bos | place: Iran: Karaj | collected 2018-10
GTGACAGCTGGATATTTCCTCAAATCCCGGCAGAGATGATGGAATGGGTATGCGGCATGACGGATGGTTCCCATCATCCATTTACGGAGGATGCTGAAGAAAAGTTTCACGCTGAGTTCAGGCGACGCTTCAGCTACCACGGGTACTGACTTCACAAACATTCCGTATGCGTTTTTCAGCCGTCTGTCAGACCTTCCGTGGTTGAGCGTGGCAAATGCCACCTTCTCCTCTCCCGACATTCGGGACAGCACGACGGCGAAAGCCCCCATCATCAGCAGGTTTGGCGATATGGCATTTTTGTGGCACCATGTGTCCACCTGTTCTTTTCCGATGTTTTGGCACTCCATGATCCGTCGGCCGGCAGAACCAGGGTCGGCAGCAGTAATTTCAGTGAAATCCAACCCTTGGAAATGCAGATGGAAATATTGCTTGGCGTCGGCATAGGCTTTGCTCTCATCGGCAAGGCTTTCTTCCTGCGCCACATCGTATAGTCCATACGCTCCGTCTGTCAGCGGAATGCCGTTATAGGCATGAGGGATGTCGTTGCCGACAAGAAGGCTCGACAATGTGTATCCGTCGCTGATGAGATGATGGATGTCGAAGAGTAGGTAGTTGTGTGATTCGGTGCTAAGGATTTCAAACCGTGCCATGGGCTCTCCTGCATCAATCTTGAATGGCCTTACAAATCCGTTGTTGATATAGTTGACAGCTTCCTGTTCTGTCATTTGGCAGATGGTTACGGGCATTTTCGGCATGGAACCCTCGAATTGGCTTGGGTGTCTGCTTTTGTCGGTGCAGAGCCTTGTGCGCAACACTTTTCTTGTTTTCCAGATTTCGATGACCGCTTGTCTGAGCCGTTCGGGATCCACAGAGGTGGGGTAGGGCAGAACCTGGGGCAGATTGTATGCCACCGACTCTTTGTGTTGAGCCCATGCATAGTAGATTTCTGCCTGCGCAAAGGTAAGCGGATATGTTTTCATCTGCCTTGATTTGTTGTCACTTGCAAATATACAAAAAAAGAATAATCGCATGGTTGATGATTTCAAAGATTTGTATATATATTGCATAAAAATAGAAAAACCCTCAACTTTGTTTTGTTCTTCATTCGGTTTTTGCTAAATTCGCATCGAAAACTAAACTAACTCCATATTTATGAAACATTATTTACTTTTATTCTCATTTGCTTTTTCATTTGGACTGTCTCAAGCTCAGACCGAAGTGACCCTCCAGAATCCAAGTTTTGAGGTCAATGCCAACGGCTGGGAAGCCAATGGAATGAGCCGTGTGAGCAACAACTACTTTCAGAGCAAGGCAGGCATGTACTATATGCAGACTGTCGTTGCCCGCGGCAAAACGATTGCTGACTGCAGCCTGCCCCAAGTGGTGCGTGGATTGAAAGAAGGCCATTACCAACTCAGCGCTGTGGCTTGCCATGTTCAGCAGGACAAGCTGGGCAGCCAGGTGAATGTGGACGACAACCCTCAGACGGGTGCCTACATCGTGGCTGGCAACTTCCAGCAGGAGGTGAGCACAGCTGGCACCTACACCCTTGACTTCTCGTTGATTGGTGAGACCTATGTCGCTATCGGTGCCAAGTCGGTGAATGCCACGGGCAACTTCTTTGCCGTGGACGACTTTAAGCTTACCTACATCGGTGAAGCCAGCTTGGATGACTACAAGGCATCGCTCAGCGCCTTGATCGCAAGGGCAGAAGAGGTGAGCTCGGCTCCAGTTTCGTTGACCATTGCCCTCTCCAACGCCAAGACGGCTCTCGCTGATGAGAGCAGCACGGCTGAGAGCCTGCGCACCGCATGGTCGAACCTCAACACTGCTTTGAATGCCGTGAAGGTGGGTTCGCTGATTGTGAATCCAAGTTTTGAGAACGGCACCAACGGTTGGGAAGTCAAGAACATGGCCACCCAAAGCAACAGTGTTTTTTCCCGCAAGCAGGGCACCTACTATCTGGAGTCCTGGGTTGCCATAGGCCAGCATCTTGGCGATGCCTCAGTGTGCCAGACGTTGAAGAATCTTCCTGACGGCAACTATAAGCTTCAGGCCAATGCCCTGCATATTCAGCAGAATGCCAGTCAGAGCACGGTGAACAGCGGAAGTGCCCAGAAAGGCGCATGGCTGTATGCCGGCTTGAGCAAGACCGCCATCACGGCGATGAAGCAATACTCCTTGGACTTCACCGTTGTTGACGGTGAGGGCGATGTGGAGATTGGTGTGAAAGCGGAGGGTGCCACCGGCAACTATCTCTGTGTTGATAATTTCAAGTTGGTTTACACTGGTGAGGCCACCTCTTCGGACTATGCCAAGGTGGTCCAGCAGTTGGTTGACGAAGGTCAGGCCTATCTGGACAAAGGCATTCAGGACAGCGCCTCCGAACCATTGCAGGCAGCGATGGATGCAGCCAAGGCTGCGTTGGCAGGCACAGGCACGGATGCAGAGGGCAACACCGTTTACGACCCGTCGGCACTGGCTTCTGCGAAGGCTGACTTGAAAGCCGCTTTGGAAGGGGCCCAGAAATCGCGTGAAATCTATGACAAGCTGCAGAGCCGTATCGACTACGCAGAGAAAGTGCTTGGATGGTGGGACGGTGACGCACGCAAGGAGCGGTTCATCAACTTGCTGAAAACCCAGCTGGCCACCGCCAAAGAGCGCATGACAGACTACACGCTCACTTCTTCCAGCCTCAACTCCACCATCAACACGCTGAACTCACGTATCGCAAACGTGGACAAGAAAATCTATGCCAGTGGCAGTGCATGCGGCTCCGACACACAGCTTCAGAACGACAACAACCAGTGGAGCTATGCACGCAGCTATCAGTCGAAGCACTGGATTCTGTTCTGGGAGAAAGGGTATGGCTCAGAACCCCCATCCACGGTGCAGACCGTGCTCAACACCGCCGACGAGATCTTTGAGTTTTATGCCAACGACTTGGGTTTCATCACCATCAATGCCGGTACCTCAAAGACCGACACCTACAAGATGATCATCCGTCTGAAATATACAGATGAATGGGAGGCCACCGGCAGCGGCATCGACAACACCATCGGTTTGCTCACACTCTCCCGCTGGGCTTACTCCTCGCGTGATGGCCAGACCTTGGCACATGAGATTGGCCATTGCTTCCAGTATCAGGTGCATTGCGACAATGGTGACCAGAACGGATGGATGTATGAGTGGGCCAATTCCGCCAACGGCAACGGCTTCTGGGAGATGTGTGCCCAGTGGCAGGCCTATAAGTTCTATCCTACCTACCAGTTCAACAACGAATGGCTGACCAACACGCTCAATGGCCTCCACAAGAACCCGCTCTGCGAGGAACTGCGCTACAACAACTACTTTTTTCAAGACTATTTCTGCCACAAGCACGGCATGAAATTCATCGGCCGTCTGTGGAATGAGTCGAAACGTCCGGAAGACCCGTTCCAGACGTATATGCGCATCACGATGGACGAGAGCCTCTCGGCAGCCGAAAAGCTGGAACAGTTCAATCAGGAGATATGGGACTACAGTGCCCGTATGACCACTTTTGATATGGATCCAATCCGCACCTACGGTAAAAACACCATCGGAAAACGCGCTCAGACCAGCCTGGAGAAGGACAGCGAGGGCTATTGGGAGCCTAAGGCCTCCAACTGCGTGGAGTCGTTCGGCAACAACGCCATCCGGTTGAATGTGCCGTCGGGCGGAAAGACGGTATATGCCAACCTGATCGGTGAGGCTGGCAAGAGCGGCTACATCGACTACAACAGCCGGTATGCTGGCTGGAAATTCGGTTTTGTGGCATACCTGCGCGACGGAACCCGTGTCTATGGCGACGTGAAGGGTGCCACGAACTCAGACCCTGAAGGAACCATCAGCTTCGATTGTCCTGCCAACTGCCAATATCTCTGGTTTGTGGTGAGCGGCGCTCCAACAACCTACTTCTCCCGTGGTTGGAACGGAACGACAGTGGATGATGAGCAGTGGCCATACCGCGTGAAGTTCTATCAGACCAATGTCTATGGCAATGCCAACAACAACGAATATCCAGTGGGTATAGAAGATGTGATGGCAGATGGACATTCTGTTGTGCCTGCTGACAATGTCTATAGCATCACCGGCCAGCTGGTTCGCCAGGGAACCACCTCCACCGAAGGTCTTCCACAAGGCATTTATGTGATTGGCGGAAAGAAAGTGCTGGTGAGATAACCTTTCGCAATCTCACAGCCGATACAGTTGATAAAGATGCGCATCCCCAGTGTTGCGCATCTTTTTTGTTCGTCATATCGGTTAAAATCATTTAAAAAAAGCATAATAAAGTTATTAAATTGCTCTACTTCTTAAAAATAAAGTATCTTTGCACAAAAATTCAGGAATCCGATTGTAAAGTCATCATTTCAAAAACAATATATCCAGAGAAATATGCGAGTTACGAAATATCTGCTGACAGCATTGACAGTCATACTGCTTGCTTCTTGTTCCAATTGTTCAGAAAAGAAGGACAACGTGTCTGAGCAACCATACGTCAGCACCGCCCCCACTTTCAATGTTGACAGTGCGTTTGCCTATGTGAAAGCCCAATGTGCCTTTGGCCCGAGGGTGATGAACAGCGCGGCGCACGACTCTTGCGGTGACTACATTGTCAGTCAGTTCAAGAAATACGGCGGTGAGGTGTATGAGCAGTTTGCCGACCTGAAGCTCTATGACGGAACTCCAATCAAGAATCGGAATATCATCGCATCATTCAATAAGGATGCACAGCGCAGGATCATCATCTGTTCACATTGGGACTCCCGTCCTTGGGCAGACCACGACCCCGACGAGGCTAACCACCATACTCCAATCGACGGTGCCAACGACGGCGCCAGCGGCGTGGGTGTGTTGCTGGAGTTGGCACGGATCTTCTCCCAGACCCCTCCTCCAGTAGGTGTGGACCTCATCTGCTTTGATGCCGAAGATGCTGGAACTCCAGAATGGGACAAGTCGGGCAACGACTCTGAGAGCACATGGTGCCTTGGTTCGCAGTATTGGGCAGGCAAGCATCACGTCGAGGGCTATGTGGCTGATTATGCGATTCTGCTCGACATGGTAGGTGGTCCGAACTCCGTGTTCTATAAGGAAGGCTATTCCATCCGCATGGCTCCATCGGTGACCGACCGCGTTTGGGCTGCCGGTCAGCGCCTCGGCTATGGCAAGTATTTCGTGAGCGAGCAGGGTGGTTACATCACCGATGACCATCTTCAGCTGAACCAGTGCGGCATTCCATGTGCCGACGTGATAGCATCTGATAAAGAATCCGGCGGCTTCTGCAAGACCTGGCATACGAAAGCCGACAACATCAACAACATCGATAAGAACACGCTCAAGGCCGTGGGACAGACCATCACTGAGGTGATCTTCACCGAATAAGCCTCGGATTGAAAACGGCCTCTTCCATTTTTCAGATTCTCAAACCACAACCGAAACCCGATATGAAGAAGTTTTTCCCCATCGTCATCATCCTCCTCATGGCCAGTGGCACTCGTGCTGCCGCCCAGCCTTTGATGGATACGGTGGAGAACGCCTATCTCAACACGGGTGGCAAGATTTTCTCCCACCGAATGGGGTTTGCCGGCATTGTGGAGTGGGATGGTGAGGAGATTCCGTGGTATGAGATCGCCACCGTCTATATTTTTCCTCCGCTTGTGTTTTCGAATGCAGCTGAGGCCCGCCGCTACTATCAGATAGCGAACAACATCAAGAAGGTATATCCCATTGCGGTTCAGATTTCCTATGACGTGAAGCACCACATCGCCCATCTCGACTCCTTGGAAGAAAAGAAGGACCGCGACACCTACATGAAGGCCATGGAGAAGGAGCTGAAGAAGAAATATACGCCTGTGTGCAAGAAGCTGACGCTGACCCAGGGCAAGCTGCTCATCAAGTTGATTGACCGCCAGTGCGACCAGACGGCGTTCAAGCTTGTCCGTTCTTACATGGGCTCGTTCAAAGCCACCTTTTATAATACGTTTGCCTCAATCTTTGGTGCGAGCTTGAAGAAACAATACGACCCGGAAGTTGACGACCGCCTGACGGAACGATGTATTTTGCTCATAGAGAGCGGGCAGATGTAGCTATCTGATGGTTTTCCTTTTTTGCGGTCAAGTCTTTTGGAGAAGTGCCAGTTTTCCTTCAATTCTTTTTTGGTTTGCAGTCAATTGGTTGATTGCGGATTTCGGTGCATTTTCAGCTGTGCATTTTTTTGTTACTCAGTCAGCTAATCTGAATCCAGATATCTTCTTTTGTTTTCCTCATCATTTCATACACCTGCTCAAAGCATTCCTGTGAGTGGGTGACTTTGCCCACTACGGTGTTTCTTCCCAGGATGAGGCATCCGGCGGAGTCGCGCTCGCTGGCTCCTTTGTGGATGAGTATGCCCTCGAATCCCGGCACGTTGAGCAACCGTGGCAGGTATCCTCCGCAGAATTGTCTGTAATAGGGCTTTTTGCGGAATTTTGGGGAGCAGACATCCAGCGTCACCCGGTATCGTCCTTTTGGTATGGCCGTCTGTGCCATGATTTTCTGCTTCAGGATGTCAGCCAGCGGCATCTCCTGAGTCAGTCCCCTGTCTTTGTCCTCAATGGTGTCGCACACATACTTGCCATCCACATACAAATGTCCGATGGTGTAGTTCTTTTTTTGCTGCATCTTGCAGCGTCTCAATGTGATTTCCATAGTATCAGATTTTTGCTATTGTGTTTTTCTGCTGCAAAGTTACGTGGAATTTCCTTATCTTTCTGACGTTTTCGGAAAAAGAAACCAGAATCGCAATGAAGCGGTTCTGGTTTCTTTTGCATAGAATTGGGTGTGTGTCACCAGAGGTTGTTGGCAGTGATGTGGGTAATTGCTTGTTCGAATTCCTCTTCCTCCTCCTCCTCCTCTGGCTCAAAACGTCCGCGCTTGCGCACGTCCACACTCCCGCCGCTATATTCTCCTCCGTTGCTGGTGCCTGGTTGCACCTCCAAAATCGTCTTCGCATAGGTTGCGAGTGCCGTCTGTGGCTCTTTATATACTTTCTTCATATTTATATTTTTTCAATTCAATTAGGAAACATACTTCAGGGACCTTTTGTAAATCCCCCGTTCGCATTAAAAATTATCTGACAATAACCTTCTTTCCGTTCATTATATAAATGCCACGTGCAGGATTGCTCACCCGCCTGCCGCTGAGGTCATAGATGTCGCTGCCGTTCAATTCGTCAGCAGCCGGCGACTCAATGCCGTCGGCCAAACCGTCGAAGGTCACGATGCTCTTGACACCGCTAGCCGGGTTGTTGAGCACGAGATAGGCACGGGTGCCTTTCATCGTGGCAGGAGTGCTGTCGATGAAATAGAACCGGTCGTTGCTGATCACATAATTCGTTTTGTCTGCATCTTCCGATTTGCTGACGACTGTTGCAGCCGCATAGCTGCCCACGAGTTTTCCGTTCGTGAATTCTGCATCCGTCAGCCCGCCTTCACGCACTGTCACTTCATCGAGCAGATACGTGTTGTCGGCATGCACCTCAGAAGGGATAAGCAGGAACGGCGTGTTGGCCGGCGCTTCGTTTATTTCTTCTGTCAGCAGCACACCGCCGTCATAGGCTGTGATTTTCTCCATCTTCACATCCCGCCCGAAGTAGTAGCGGGCTTTCCACTTCGGCAAGTCGCATGGCAGCACGATGGTATTGTGCATGCCGGCCTTGAGCGTGCGCTTGAGTGTGATATCGGCTTGTCCGTTGAAATAAGGCGGCACATTGGCATCCTCGTCAATCTGGAGAGGATACGCCTCAAGCATCACGCTCCGGAAGTAGTTGATGTCGTCTGTTGAGACACCGAGTTTGTTGATGAAGTAGTTTTCAAACTTGTCGCGGAGCGTAGCGCCGTCGAGAGCGAGAATCACGTCGATACGGTCCTGGAATGATGTCTTCAGCCGGTTCGTGGCTCCTGGCGCAGCAGAGAAGGATGTGAGCTCGTAGTCCTTGTAAATCTGGTCGATGGTAAGTCCAAGCACCCCTTCGAGCAGGAATGAGAGCATTCCTGTGCGGTCGGCTCCCCATGCGCAGTGGTAATACACAGCCTTCCCCTGTCGGAAGTGGTTGAGGATAAAGTCGAACTCCTGCTTCAGGCGTTGTTGCGTGCCGCTTTCGTTGAGGTTGGCTGCCGTCCAGTCGTTGGCAGCGGCAAAGAAGTAGTCGTCTGACCCAAATCCAAATGCAGACGTGCCGCAGCCCATATCCTTGTCGTAGGATTCCTGGTAGCGGAGGTCGATCTCTCCGCCGATGCCGAGGTCTTTCAACGCCTTGATGTCTTCAGGGGTGGCGCTCACATATCCGTTGAGCGTGGAACCCCGGAAAAGATGGCCGTATGTGGTGCGATAGCGGTCTTGTGTCTCCCAACCTCCCAGGTCCCGGATGTTGTATGCCGATGGCGCATAGACCATGCGGAGGTGGCCTGTGGTGTGGAATGCACCCCTTGAGATTTCAACATCATCCGAATTCACTTGATAGTTATAGGTCTGCTGTGGTATGAGGTTGTACACATAGGCTTCCGAAATGCCCGCAGGAACCGTTATCCTCGCAACTTTTTCACCATCACCATCCTTGACAACGATTTCAGCTTCACCCTCATGAGCAGGCACAGGAATCATCACGGCATTAGGAATGTCGCGGCGTGCAGGAGGGGCCACATTGTAGTAAGCCACTTTAGATGCATCGCTGCTGCCGGCGTATCCAACTTGGCTAAGGTACTCACGGACAGCGTAGTTTTCCAAGTTGACATCGAAATTCATGTCATTGTAGTCTAACACCACCTTTTCCAAGCCTTGGGCATCAGGACTTTCAACATCCCATGTGTTATGTTGTGCATCAATGATTGCATAACCATCCCAAGGAAAGACGAACTTTTTGCCATCCGTCAGGGTCATTTCCATCGGCGCACTATAGTTGTCAACACTGAATTTGGCGTAACCTGGAGTGCCGGCTGGCAAGGATTGGACAGCGTACAGATACCTCCCAAATACATCCACACTTCCTACAGCGTACAGTTCCTCCACATCGGGATCCTCGGTGCTGAGTGTGAACGGTGCGCAGACAGGTGTGATCTCACTAGACTGGATGGTCAGCGTGACTTTCGGAACCTCACCGATATATTCAAGTTGGAAGTTGTCGATCACAGTCCAAGCCTTGGTGTTCGCGCACCGATAACCGACCGTTACCGGTCCGTCTTCCGCCATGACACCGATGAGGGTGTTCTGATACAGTCCAGCCGAAAGATATTTGCTTGCCGCAGTGGAACCGTTTGGTGTGTAGAACGACGCTCCTGACGGCTGTTCTCCGCCATACACATTGGTTGTGACGCTTTGGTCGTCAAATAGATTCTTCACGAGCTGTTCGTTGTCGTTGAGATAGATGGCGCCCGTCACCGTGCTGTTGCCTGCCTGATAGTCGCTCCAGGCTGTGTTCATCGGGTCGTTGGTGCGCTCGAATCCATCTGCCTTCATGCGGTAGGCACCGGCAGGAAGTGTGTAGGCAAGAGTCTGGCCAAGATCAAACGAACAGTTGTAATATCTCAAAATCTTGTTGTCGCCACCCACGATTCCGACAGTGGTAGATGAAGACAGGTTTTCTTTCCAATAAGTCTTGTAGCTGGCATCACTGAAATCCGCATCGCCAATCATCCACGTGAGGTCGAAGCCTTTGTCAGGGTTCACCTTCACGCTCTTCATAAACGTGAGCGCGGCGTTCCAAAGCGCCGTTCTTGCGTCCGTGATTTCCTGCTCAGACGTGGCTGCCTCCACAATGGCATCCTGAGTCGCCTTTATTGAATGATATGCCGCTGCAGCACCATTTTCATCGGTATATACCGTTGTCTGGTCTATGAAGTAATCCTGAATCTTGGTGCGCAATGCCTCATACTGTTCCTTGAATGGTGTCAGGTCCTGAAGAGGTCCGAGATAATAAAGTTCGAAATTGTCGAATCCCGTCCACTCGTTTGCCACATTTGAGGCAGTCTTGACACCGATTTTCAGAGTGGCGTCAGAAAGTGAGAATTCCACTTCGTTGCCGGCGTATTGTCCATGGTTGAAGGCTACGCACAATGCGGTAGATTGGTATGATGTGTTGTCGCCCGCAGAAATGTAAGGGAAATAATAAGTGGTACCGCCATATTGGATGGAGGTGACATATTTGTCAGCGAGTTTCACGGGCTCACCAGTGAAGAATGTCTTATCCGTGATACGCGAAGAATAAAACGATTTCAAAGGAGTGGAAGCGCCATTGGCATAGAGCACGGCGCCCGGTGTGCTGCTTCCTGTCTCATAATTGTAGTTTGCCTTGCCTGTGGTGTTGGAGCCATAGCGGTAGAATCCCTGGCATCTGAGCAGATATTTTCCTGTAGGGGCGTCAGAGATGGTCTGATAGGCATCGAAGACTCCGTTTTTCCAGTTGGTTCCGTCATTAAAGAAGAACGCACATTGGTTTTCTGCCATTCCTGAGCAAAAGCCGGTGTGGGATGAGCTGAAATCTCCTTTCCACATATTGGTCATATCGCCATCATGGCGGTTGAAACCCTGTGCATAAATCAAGAATGTCGCATCAATCGGGTGGTCTTCTGTGGCAGCCGACAATTCGGAAAGCAATTGTGCCCGGCTTTTGATGTACCACTTGGCGTTGTCGGATGTGCCGTCTGAAAGCGCCATCGCCACCTCGGCATTGTTGCCGTCATATCCCAGGAAAGTGGAGCCACCGTCCTTGCTGATGGTATAGACACTGTGGTCGGCGTCAACGGCTGTAATCGTGAACGCCGCTCCGCTCGACGCATAAGAGCCGGAAGCATTGATCAGATAATTCTTTGTGTGGTGTCCGCCAATGCTGTAGGTTGACCCATTGTCTGTGATGGTCAGGACATGAGGATGATCCGCCAAAACAGCTCTATATCCGTCGGTTTTGGCAAAATTGATACCCTTGCCTGTCGCCACATTTATAAGGTAATAATCGCCTGTGGCCAATTGGGCGTAAAGCGAGCCTCCTGCTAATGCAAAAAGCATCAAAAGTAAAAATTTCAGTCTTTTCATAATTGTATTGATTTGAGTTAATAGCTTTCACACAGTGTTAGTTGGTTATGAATCACAAAGTTATTCAATTATTGTGAAATTCCAAAAAGATAAAGGACTAATTTTTCAAATTTATTACAATTGGGCTTTTCTCTCGTTTTTTCGTAACTTTGGCTTCGCCGAAGTTTGATGGCACTCTGAAAATCTCAGATACTTTTTGGTTGTCCTCACGTTTTTTCGTAACTTTGCAAAAGATATGGTAAAAAGGTAAAAACTTTGTAATTCACATACCGACATGATTTATTTTTTCAGAACCCCGTCAGAGAGTGTAATCGCCACGAGTTTGAATCATCCAATGAATGAAGAGGAGAGAAAGAAGTTGTGCTGGCTTTACGGCAATGCCGAATGTCTGGACGCAGAAACTCTCAGTGGCTTTTTTGTCGGACCTCGCCGTGAGATGGTGACTCCATGGAGTACGAACGCCGTGGAAATCACGCAGAACATGGCCATCGATGGGGTGGAGAGAATCGAGGAATATTTCCCAGTTGCGAATGAAGATGCCGACTACGACTCCATGCTTCAGCGTATGTACCGCGGTCTGGACCAGGATATATTCACCATCAAAATCACTCCTGCCCCAATCCTACATATCGAGAACCTGGAGGAATACAATGAGCAGGAAGGACTGGCGCTGAGTCCGGAGGAAATCGCATACCTCCACGATGTGGAGCGTCAGTTGGGTCGTAAGCTGACTGACTCTGAAGTGTTCGGTTTCGCCCAGATCAACTCTGAGCATTGCCGCCACAAGATTTTCGGTGGCACCTTCATCATCGACGGAGAGGAGAAAGAATCGTCGCTCTTCCAGATGATTAAGAAGACCACTCAGGAGAATCCACATAAGATTTTGTCGGCTTATAAGGACAACGTGGCGTTCTCTCAGGGTCCGGTGGTGGAGCAGTTTGCTCCGAAGGACCATTCCACGAGCGACTATTTCGAGGTGAAAGATATAGAATCGGTCATCTCCCTGAAGGCCGAGACCCATAACTTCCCAACCACAGTTGAGCCGTTCAACGGCGCTGCCACCGGTACGGGTGGTGAGATCCGCGACCGAATGGGTGGTGGTGTAGGTTCCTGGCCTATCGCCGGAACCGCAGTGTATATGACGAGCTATCCCCGAAATCATGAGGGAAGTCTGCGTCGCTGGGAAGAATTGCTGCCTGTGCGCAAGTGGCTGTATCAGACCCCGGAGCAGATTCTGATCAAGGCCTCCAATGGTGCGAGCGACTTCGGCAACAAATTCGGCCAGCCGCTCATCACCGGTTCCGTGCTCACGTTTGAGCATGAGGAGAACGGTGAGCAGTATGGCTACGACAAGGTGATCATGCTTGCCGGCGGTGTTGGCTACGGAACGAAACGCGACTGCCTGAAAGGCACACCAGAGAAAGGCAACAAGATTGTGGTGGTCGGCGGCGACAACTACCGCATCGGTCTCGGTGGCGGTTCTGTTTCATCAGTCGATACGGGCCGTTATTCGAGTGGAATTGAGTTGAATGCCGTTCAGCGTGCCAACCCAGAGATGCAGAAACGCGCCAACAACCTCGTCCGTGCGTTGTGTGAGGAAGATGTGAATCCTGTGGTTTCCATCCACGACCATGGTTCAGCCGGTCATGTGAACTGCCTGTCGGAGTTGGTTGAGGAATGTGGTGGTACGATCGACATGACCAAGCTGCCTATCGGCGACCAGACCCTCTCTTCGAAGGAAATCATCGCCAACGAGAGCCAGGAGCGAATGGGACTGCTCATTCAGGAAGAACATATCGACCATGTGCGCAAGATTGCCGAGCGTGAGCGTGCTCCGCTCTATGTGGTAGGCGAGACCACCGGCGACGCCCACTTTGCGTTTGAGCAGGGTGACGGGGTCCGTCCGTTCGACCTCGACGTGGCTCAGATGTTCGGCCATTCTCCGAAAACCTATATGCACGATGAGACTGTGGAGCGTAAATACGAAAACGCTGTATATACCATCGACAAGGTGGATGAGTACTTGGAGAATGTGCTACAGCTGGAAGCCGTGGCCTGCAAGGACTGGCTCACCAACAAGGTTGACCGCAGTGTGACGGGAAAGATTGCACAGCAGCAGTGTCAGGGGACTCTTCAGCTTCCGTTGGCCGACTGCGGTGTGGTGGCACTCGACTATCGTGGTGAGAAAGGAATCGCCACTGCCATCGGTCATGCCCCTCAGGCCGGCTTGGCCGATGTGGCTGCCGGTTCGGTGCTTTCAGTGGCTGAATCGCTCACCAACATCGTGTGGGCTCCGCTTGCTGAGGGCCTGGACAGCGTTTCCCTGTCGGCCAACTGGATGTGGCCATGTCGTTCGCAGAAGGGTGAGGATGCCCGTCTGTATGCCGGCGTGAAGGCGTTGAGCGACTTCTGCTGCGCCATCGAGGTGAATGTGCCGACTGGCAAGGACTCTCTGTCCATGACTCAGAAATATCCTGACGGCTCCAAGATCATCAGTCCGGGAACTGTGATTGTCAGCTCCGGTGGTGAGGTGAGCGACGTGAAGAAGGTTGTGGGTCCTGTGATTGTGAACGACGACACCACCTTGCTCTATCATATTGATTTTTCATTCGACCAACTCCGTCTGGGTGGTTCCGCTTTTGCCCAAAGTTTGGGCAAGGTGGGCAGCGATGTTCCGACGGTGAAGAATCCAGAATATTTCCGCGACGCCTTCAATGCCGTTCAGCAATTGGTGGACGAAGGGCTGCTGCTTGCCGGTCACGACATCAGCGCAGGTGGTCTGATCACCACCTTGCTTGAGATGACCTTCTCCAATGTGGAGGGTGGCTTGAACATCATCCTCAGCTCGATGGCAGAGACCGACTTCGTGAAGATTCTCTTTGCCGAGAACCCTGGCGTGGTGATTCAGGTGAGAGGTGCCGACCGTGAGCGCGTGGAGAACGTGCTTGATGAATGGGGCATCGGCTTCCTGCAGATTGGCCATCCTGTGGCTGCCCGCAAGTTGGTGGTGAAAAAAGACAAGAAAG
>JAEEGI010018590.1_pt1 | contig 14110 bp, 6 predicted proteins | sample 8958751 | NCBI WGS metagenome assembly JAEEGI01 (sample SAMN16246545, study PRJNA631951) | gut metagenome | biome: gut microbiome; feature: rumen; material: KS-attached | host: Bos | place: Iran: Karaj | collected 2018-10
AGTAGTTGATCGAGTTCTTTGCATTTGGAATACCAGCCTTGGCATAGTCGGTAACACGAATGCCGTCTTCGTCATAGTCCCAAACCGAGCGCATGACAGGGCTAAGTGCACTCTCGGTACCTTTACCCTCGAGACGCTCACGCAACGCATTATAAATCTTGTTGCCAGCAACACCCTGGAAGAACATCTGAACATCGATGCCTTTCCATTCCATGCCCAGATTCAAGCCATAGGTGATTTTGGGGAAGTCGTTACCAAGGCGAGTCTGGTCGCTATCGTTGATGATGCCGTCACCATTGATGTCTTCATAGATGGCATCACCCACACCATAAGGATTTGCAGCGCCACTGGCAGCATAACCCCACAATGCATTGTCGGATTCTTCCTTCGACTGATAAACACCTTTATATTTATACCCCCAGTAAGTGAACAGAGGAAGACCTTCATCGCTCACCACGCGGTCACCATAGACGGGAGCACCGCCATTAAGAGCAGTGAGTTCATTCTTGATGAACGACACATTGCCGTCAATGCTATAATTGAATTCTCCAAACTGATTGCGGTGTCCCAATGTGATTTCAAGACCCGTGTTGCGCACAGTACCCACATTGCTCTGAGCATCGTAGCGGTTGCCTACCCATGCCGGACCTTTCACCCAAAGAAGCATGTCCTTGGTGTTGCGGATGAAGCCTTCGACGGTGAGACTGAGTCGGCCATTCCAGAAAGCGGCATCAATACCAGCATTCCAGGTCTCGGTGCGTTCCCACTTGCCACCCTGGTTCACAATTGTCAAGATTGTAGCGCCATTGGCGATGGCATCATTGAAGGGATAACCCACAAATGTCGGACCTGTAGTGAAGATGGTCTGGTTGAAGGCATCGTTACCAATCTTATCGTTACCAATCTGACCCCAACCGAGGCGCAGTTTCAAGTAATCAAGGCCATTCACCTTATCCTTAATCCAAGGCTCTTCGCTGATGCGCCATGCGGCTGCCAACGAGGGGAAATAGCCCCAAGTGTTCTCGGGGAACTTGTTAGAACCATCGGCACGGAAGTTGAAGGTGAGCATGTAGCGGTCGAGAAGCGAATAGTGAACACGGCTCAGGAATGAGAGACGACGCGTGCGCGATACTCCGTCGCCAGCCTTATTCTCATTGTCTTCGGTTGTCTGGCTCAAATACCAGTTCTTTTCATCAGGATTGAGGATGTTAGAACCCGAATTGCCTATCGAATAGTAATTGAATTCCTCGGTAGTGTGACCCACCATGAGGTTGAAGCTGTGAATCTTGTTCAGGTCAAACACATAATTTAATATGTTCTCCCATGTGAAGTTGGTGTAATGTGTGAGCGAACGCTCCAGGAAGTTTTTCTCAAGAATGTCCTTGACCGACACATCGTGGGCATCCTTGAACAGACGATGTTTCGAATCTACTTGATCGTAACTAACATCAGTGCGGTATGAAAGGCCCTTGATGGGAGTAAATTCGAGGTAAATATCACCAATCCAGCGGTTGGTGCGATCCTTGGGATGCGATGTATAGACCATGCTATAGGGATTCACCGCATTCTTGAAGTTTGAAGGAGCGACATACTTGCCACTCATGTCAGCACCCTTCGAGTTCACAGCACCTTCAGGATAATAAGGCATGTCCCAAGGAGCCATGGCAATAGCAGCCGAGATGACCGATGCGCCAGCAGCAGGGCTGTTGTTCATGGCGTTGCGGCCTTGACTATAAACAAAGGAGAGATTCTCACCTATTTTGAGCCAGGGCTTTACTTGGAAAGAGGTGTTGGCACGCAGGGTGAGACGGTTGTAATCAGAACCGATAATAGTACCTTGCTGATCGAAGTAGCTGGCACTGAACGAATAATTGGTCTTGTCGGTACCACCATCAAGTGACACATGATAGTTCTGGATGGTGGCATTTGACTTGAACACCTCGTCTTGCCAGTCAGTATCTACAGCTGCATAGTTGATGCCGTTAGCATACTTTTCGGTCTGAGCCACTGCAAAATGGTAATCAGTACCCATCTTGTAGCGCTGCAGCCACTCGTTGAAACCATTCTTATTATAATAGTTCTGTTCGCTCTTGGCAGCATTGATGGCCAAATAGGTGTTGACGAAGTCGTCCTTCTTCATCAGGTCGAGTTTGCGCCAACGGTTCTGGAAACCATAATACATGTCAAACGATACAGTAGTAACGCCTTTTTCACCTTTCTTTGTGGTGATAAGAACAACACCGTTTGCACCTCGGCTACCATAGATGGCAGTTGCCGATGCATCTTTCAGAATCTCGGTCGATTCAATATCGTTAGGACTAAGGAAAGAGATGTTATCGGTAATCACACCGTCGACCACATAGATGGGCGCGGAATTGTTAACTGTACCGATACCGCGAATTCTCACCTCAGCAGCCTGACCGGGTTGCCCTGAACTGGCATTAACAGTAACACCAGCGGCACGTCCTTGTAAAGCCTGGTCGACGTTAGCTGCTGGTGTCTTCTTGAGATTCTCGGCACTGATAGATGCCACAGATCCGGTAAGGTCGCTCTTCTTCATGGTGCCATAACCAATCACGACCACTTCGTCGAGTTGATTCACATCGTCTTCGAGAATTGCATCGATAGTCGATGATGTGGTAAATGGCACAACTTTAGTGCGACAACCTATATAAGAAATCTCCAGTTTACCGGCCTTACTGGCATCGATGGCATAATGGCCGTCGATATCGGTAACAGTAAGGATGTTGGTGCCGGCAATTTTCACGGTAACGCCGATTAGCGGTTCACCATCGGCAGCGGCAGTCACAGTGCCTTGAAGTTTGATTTGTGCCGTCATTATTAACGGTAAAAACAGCGACACAAGCAGTAGTTTTAGTTTCATAAGCAATTATATGTTTTTGTTTCAATTTGTTCGGGGCTTTTCGAAAGTTGTTGCAAATTTATAATGTTCGCGATTTCCTGTCAAGTTTTTGAAGCAACAAAAAACTCGCAAAAAACTCACTTTTTTCATTATTTCCATCGGTTGCTCATTTTATAGTTGTTTGAAATTCAACAAACTATATCTAAAATGCCAGCATTGAAAAAACTCTCAAAAAATGATGCGATATTTCAACGATTGTGCTATCTTTGCAACATAATACAAAGATGGTTACTATAATGAAACATTTTCTCTATATCCTGTTTTTAATCAACCTTTTGCCAATTACCGCATGGGGGCAGTTGCCATTACTGCGGAATTTCACTACACAAGACTATAAAGGTGGGACTCAAAATTGGGCAATCGATCAGATGGACGATGGCTCACTTCTATTTGCCAACAATAGTGGACTTCTCGTTTTTGACAGTGACAAATGGAACTCTTACCAGGTGCCCAATTTCACGAATGTGAGATCAGTGCTTTATAAAAAGGAAAATCATAGAATCTATGTCGGAGCTACCAATGAATTCGGATACTTTTATGATGATGGGTCTAGCATTGGATATCGATATAAATCGTTAGCGACTGCTGTGATTACAAAGATAGGTTCCTTCGGTGAAATCTGGAATATATTGGATATGGGCGACGAGATTGCTCTGCAGGCAAAAAATCACATCTTTATTATTAGACCTAATGGAAAAATCACGGTTTATCCAGTCAAGTATAGAATAGAAAATGCATCGGTTGCTCATGGCAAGCTCATCGTCTCGGCTCAAGAGTGCATATATTCATATACTGGAGACCGTTTAATGACGATGAAAGGAACATCACCACTCAATGGACTACTGATTAGAGGTGCATTGCCACTGGATAACGGAGCTATATTGTTTGTCACTGCTAATAATGGAACATTCGTGTATAGCAATGATAAGTGTGTCCCCTACTCTCTTGACTTGAATGAGCAACTGAAGAAGAGTCAGGTGTTTTGTACATCATTGCATCACAACTATCTTGTGTTTGGAACTGTGCGCGATGGTGCCATCATCAAAGACCTGAAAACTGGTGTAAACTACTATGTGAATGGCATTACTGGACTTGGTAACAACACAGTCTTGTCGTTGATGTTTGACAAATCAGACAATTTGTGGCTTGGCCTAGATAATGGAATTGCCTATGTGATGATAGACGTTGCGTGTCGTGATTTGCTCGGCATGAATAACAGCATAGGCACGGGGTATGCCTCAATCATTCATAATCAGAAACTTTACCTTGGCACAAATCAGGGCTTGTATTTTATTGATTACCCATTACACACCTCCATCACCCCCATGAAACCACAGTATATTCACGGCATCACTGGGCAGATATGGTCGTTGCACGAAGTGGATGGTTCCTTGCTGTGTGCTAGCGATAACGGCGCTTTTATGGTTGAAGGCAATGCCACTCACAAGATTGACAAGTTGGGAGGCACATGGAGTTTTGCCGAATTGAGCCACCACCCAGGACACGTGCTTGTGTGTGATTATAAAGGATTTGCAATATTAAGGAGGAGTGGTTCGGGATATGTGTTCCAAAACCGGGTTGCTGGTATTGACATTTCGGCCGGTGGTTTTCTTGAAGACCAAGATGGAAGCATCTGGCTCAGTCACTGGCAGCAAGGCGTGTATCACTTCTGGCTGAGCGATGATTTGACGAAGGCGATAAATCTTGAATATTACCATCGGGGAAACGGACTTAATGCCGATGACAACAACCTGATATGCAAGATTGACGGGAAGGTGTACGTGTCGTCGGCCGAAGGATTCAAAATTTATGACAAGAAGACCAAAAAGCTGATAAACGCAGAATGGTTGAATAAGATATTTAACACCTATGGCTCTGCCCTAAGAGTAGTAGAAACCCCCACCAAATCGCTGTGGGCCTATAAGCCCAACTATCTTGCATTGGCCAGCAAGCAGGATAACGGAAAATATGCCGTAAAGACTTTTCCCTATGCCAACGTGATTAATCGACTCCAGATGAGTTTGGGTCACATGGGCTATCTTGATGATAGCCACACGCTCATGAACTATGACAACGGTTTCTATGTCATGAATCATCGTTTTTCAGTGGCCAAGAAGCCTGAACAGGTGTTCGTGCGCAGCATTTACTCTACCAATAATAACGACACGCTACTTTATGAGAACGACGGTAGTCCAAGCAACAAAAAACTCACGATAGCTAAGCGTCTTAACTCTCTTCGCATCGAGTATGTGTTACCTGAATACCGTGATAATAACGCGATAGAATACTCCTATTATCTGGAGAATTATGATCACGGATGGAGTTCTTCAACCCATTCGACCTCAAAGGAATACACTCATTTGAGTAAAGGTGAATATGTGTTCCACGTCAAGGCACATGACACGCTCTACAATACCACCAGCGAAACCTCTATCAAAATAGAGATATTGCCAGCGTGGTATGAGACTTGGTGGGCCTATTTTGTGTATGCAATAATGGCATTTGCCGCTTTGCGTTACTTCATCAAGTATCTTATTAGACGCTCACAAAGGGAACTGGAGCGTATTAAATTTGAGAAGGAACGACAGTTGCGGGAACAGGAAACCTTGTTCCAGATTGAAGAAGAGAAGAAAGAGAAAGAACTGGTAAAATTGCGCAATGAACAACTGGTGGTTGACCTGAAACATAAGGCCAGTCAACTTGCCGACTCCACAATGAACCTAGTGCGTAAGAACGACATGCTTCAAGAACTTGATGTGCAAATGCAGGAGCTATCGGGAATCATAGGGAAAGACACACCTAAAAGTACTGTCAACAAGATGATTAAGGATGTAAGGCGTAGCATTCAGCGAAACATTAAGGAAGATGAGAACTGGGAAAAGTTTGAAGATAACTTCAATCTTGTCTATGACAATTTCATGAAGAAACTTACTGAGCAATTCCCCGACCTCAAGGCCAACGACAAGAAACTGTGTGCCTATCTGCGCATGGGGTTAAGTAGCAAAGAGATGGCATCACTTCTTAACACCACATTGCGTAGCATAGAGACGGCTCGTTACCGCCTGCGCAAAAAATTGGATCTGAAACAAGGACAAAATCTCACCTCATTCATCCAGAATTTCAAGTAATCATGCTGAAATGTAGCTGTGATTTTGAGTGTGGCCGTGATGCGGCCAGCAGGCCCTGTTATGGCAAAAAACCGAGAAAAATCTGAAAAATGAGGTAAAAACTTGCCTGTTTCAACAAAATATAGTAAATTCGTAGTCCAATACTATACAACAACTATTAATTACTTAAATACAAAACTTTAATACCTTAAAGTATGAGAACCAAAAAACTTCTACTGGGCGACGAAGCGCTTGCGTTAGGCGCATTGCATGCCGGCCTCACGGGAGTCTATGCCTATCCCGGCACTCCGTCGACCGAAATCACAGAGTTTATTCAACAACATCCTCTTGCCAAGGAGCGTAACGTTCACAGCGACTGGTGCACTAATGAGAAAACCGCAATGGAAGCTGCATTGGGCGTTTCCTATAGCGGCAAGCGTGCACTTGTGTGCATGAAGCACGTGGGTATGAACGTGTGTGCCGACGGTTTTGTCAATTCAGGCATGACTGGTGCCAACGGTGGTCTTGTGGTGACTGCATGTGATGACCCGTCGATGCACTCGTCGCAGAACGAGCAAGATTCGCGTTTCTATGCCGAGTTTGCGATGATACCGTGTTTCGAACCCTCATCACAGCAAGAGACCTATGAGATGGTGAAAGCCGCCTACGACTTCTCGGAGCAGAACAAGATTCCCGTGCTGATGCGCCTGACCACACGCATGGCTCACTCACGTGCCGAGGTTGAGACTGGTGACATTCGCGAGGAGAACCCAATTCACTTCCCGGAAAATGAGCGTCAGTGGGTGTTGCTGCCGGCCAATGCCAAGGTTCGCAATGTGCAACTCATCAAGGATTATGCTTCATTTGAAGAACAAGCTGAGACCATGGGCTTCAACCGTTACATTGACGGTGCTGACAAGTCGATGGGTATCATAGCCTGCGGTATTGCCTATAATTACCTGATGGAGAATTATCCTGACGGATGCCCCTACCCTGTGTTGAAAATCTCTCAATACCCTATTCCCAAGAAGATGGTGCGTCGCCTTGCAAGCGAATGCAAGAGCTTGCTTGTGATGGAAGAAGGACAGCCATTGATTGAGCAGAGACTAAGAGGCATACTCGACACACCTATTCAAATTATGGGCCGCATTGATGGCACATTGCCCCGCACTGGCGAACTCACTCCCGACTGTGTGCGCAAAGCCTTGAAGTTGCCCGAAATGGAACTGAATGCTGCTTCACAAGTAACAGTTCCCCGTCCTCCTGCATTGTGCCAGGGTTGTGGACATCGCGACTTCTATACCGCTCTGAACAATGTGATTCACACCTACCCCACTGCACGTGTGTTCAGCGACATTGGTTGCTACACGCTGGGATGGCTTGCTCCATTCCATGCTTTCCACACTTGCGTGGAGATGGGCGCATCGCTTACCATGTCGATTGGTGCCGCCAACTCGGGTGTTCATCCTTCGGTGGCTGTGATTGGCGACTCTACTTTCACACATAGCGGTATGACTGGACTGCTTGATGCCGTGAATTCAAATGCCAATATCACATTGTGCATTTCTGACAATCTCACCACCGGCATGACTGGTGGTCAAGACTCGGCAGGTACAGGTAAACTTGAGAATATCTGCATGGGCCTAGGCGTAAAACCTGAACATGTGAGAGTGATCATTCCATTGCCCAAGAACTATGAGGAGATGGAGAAAGTGATACGCGAAGAGATTGAATACAAAGGAGTTTCAGTAATCATTGCACGTCGCGAATGCATCCAGACTGCCAAGCGTCATGCAGCACAAAACAAAAAAGCATAATCATGAAACAGGATATCATCTTATGCGGTGTGGGAGGACAAGGTATCCTCTCTATCGCAACCGTAATAGGTTGGGCAGCCCTTGACCAGAATCTGCATCTGAAGCAGGCTGAAGTCCATGGCATGAGCCAGCGTGGCGGTGACGTTCAGAGCAATCTGCGTTTGTCGTCCGATCCCATCAATAGCGACTTGATTCCACTGGGTGGTTGCGACCTGATCGTTTCGCTTGAACCCATGGAGGCATTGCGTTATCTGCCCTATCTCTCACCCAATGGCTGGATTATTACCAATTCCACTCCTTTTGTCAATATTCCTAATTATCCTGAGATGGATGCAGTGAATGCCGAGCTTGAGAAGATGAAAAACCTGATCAGGCTTGATGTTGACGCCATCGCAAAAGAAGTGAAATCGCCTCGTAGTGCCAATATGGTGTTGCTCGGAGCAACAGCTGCTGTGCTCAATATGCTGGAACCCGACAAACTGCGTGAAGGCATCGCCCAAGTGTTTATGCGCAAGGGTCAGGCGATAGTCGACACCAACATTGCCGCCTTTAATGCAGGCCTTGAATATGCAAAACAACACACCTTATAATAATCGATAAAAAACCATGAATTTACCCATTTCAAAAGAAACTGTCAAGAATCTGCTTGCTGAAAAAGATATAGCAAATGTGGCTCGTGCCACCATACGTCAGCAGGTTGCAATAACCACCGGACTTGAAAAGATCAGTGGCGATAAATTTGTCCACCTTGAGATTGGTGTTCCGGGAATACCAGCAAGCAAAGTGGGAACTGATGCCCAAAAACAAGCCATCGACAATGGCGTTGCCACCATCTATCCCATTATTAGCGGTCTTCCTGAACTGAAGGAGAATGCTTCTCAGTTTATCAAGGCGTTCCTTGACATCGACATTGCTCCCAAGTGCATCATCCCAACCGTTGGATCGATGCAAGGCAGCTTTAACCTGATACTTGAATGCTCGCAACTTGATGAAAACAAAGACACAATTTTGTTCATCAATCCTGGTTTTCCGCCACAAATGTTGCAAGCTAAGATATTAGGTGCCAAACAAGCATGTTTCGACATTTATAACTTCCGTGGCGATAAGCTTGAGGCTAAACTCGAAGAGTTCCTCTCAACTGGCAAGATTGCCGCTATCGTATACTCCAACCCCAACAATCCTGCATGGTATTGCTTAACTGAGCAGGAATTGCAGGTGGTGGCTAAGATGGCCGACAAATATGATGCCATCGTCATTGAAGACCTTGCCTACTTCTGCATGGACTTCCGCAAGGAGCTGTCGAAACCATTTGAACCGCCCTATCAGTCAACGGTTGCCAAGTACACCGACAGGTACATTTTGATGATGTCGGGTTCAAAGATTTTCAGTTACGCTGGTGAGCGCATCGCTATTGTGGCATTCAGCAACAAGATGTTTGACCGTGAGTATCCTCGCCTGCGTCAGCTTTATGGTCTGGGCAAGATGGGCGACAATTATGTGCTCACATTCCTCTATGCTGCATCTTCAGGAACATCACACTCGGCACAGTATGCCTTGTCGGCTATGATGAAAGCTGCTGTCGAGGGCAAGTTCGATTTCGTGAAGACCATCAGTGAGTATGGTCGTCGTGCAAAAGTTGCCAAAGAAATCTTTGACCGTAACGGTTTCAGCATCGTTTATGATAAAGATGGCGATGTGAAACTGGCCGACGGTTTCTATTTCACAATTGGCTATCAGGGCATGGATAGCGAAACCCTGCTCACAGGACTGTTGCGCTGTGGTATCTCGGCTATGGCTCTTGACACCACCGGCAGTAGCCAGCCTGGCATCAGGGCATGTGTGTCGACCCTCTCGACCGACGACGACATGAAGGCTCTTGACGAGCGTCTTGCTTTATTTGTTAAACTTCAAAACGAAGAATCATGATGAATTACATGACCGCCGATGAAGCCGTAAAACTGGTGAAAAGCGGCGACCATATTTATTTTCAGGGCAGTACAGCGATTCCCATTGTGCTGCAAGAGGCACTTGCCCGCCGTGGCCATGAACTGAAAGATGTGACTGTTTATTCGGCTTTCAACATCCCTAAGGGCGAAGCCCCCTTCTGTAAACCCGAATTCAAGGATTCGTTCTTGATTAACAGTCTCTTTTTGTGTGGAGACCAGCGCAAATGGGTAAATGAAGGTTATGGTTCAATGATACCAGCCTTCCTTGGCGAGATACCATTCCTGTTCCGCAGTCGTCAGTTGCCCATGGATGTGGCATTTATCAACTGCTCTCTACCCGACGAGAATGGCTATTGCAGCTATGGCATGAGTGCCGATCTGGCGGTGAGTGCAGTTGAGTCGGCCAAGATTGTGATTGCCGAGATCAATAAGAGCATGCCCTACTTGTGTGGTGGCGCTCTGATTCATGAATCGCAAATTACAGCCGCTGTAGAGTGTGACGACCCCTGCGTGGTAATGGAATTTGGTGCTCCCACTCCCATTGAGGCAGCCATCGGCCAGAACATCGCCAACGAGATTGAGGATGGCGCTACGCTGCAGATTGGCGTGGGTGGCATTCCCAACGCTGTACTCAATGGCATCAAGCACCACAAGCATTTGGGCTTGCACACCGAGGCCATGACCGATGGCGTGATTCGCCTGATTGAAGAGGGCGTTATCGACAACTCGATGAAGAAGATTAAACCAGGTAAGAGCATTGCCAGTCTTGCTCTGGGTTCGCAGCATATGTACGACTTCCTGCACTATAACCGTGATGTGGAATTCTATGATGTGGCCTGGACCAACGACCCGCAAATCATTCGCCAGAATCCCAAAGTGGTGGCCATCAATAGCGCCATTGAGGTAGACCTGACGGGTCAGATTTGCGCCGATAGCATTGGTACCACCATCTTCTCGAGTGTTGGAGGTCAGCACGACTTTATGTATGGTGGTGCGCTGTCGGAAGGTGGCAAGACGTTTATAGCTCTCCCCTCTCGCACGGGTAAAGGAAAGGCTAAGATTGTGCCTACACTCACACCAGGTGCCGGCGTGGTTACCACCCGCTTCCAGACGCAGTATGTGGCTACGGAGCATGGTATCGTGTATCTGCGCAACAAGAACCTGGCAGAGCGTGCCAAGGCGCTTATTTCGATTGCTCATCCCGATGACCGCGAGGCTTTGGAACGTGCCGCCTGCGAACGCTTCGGCTACTCCTTCCTGCGCCTGAAATAATAGATTAAATACTCATAATGGTGTATATGGGTCTTGCCTCGATGGTGAGACCCATTTTTTCCCAAAATGATTGGTGTCGTGCTAATACGGCAGACATGAGATTCTTCAAAAAGCAGCTCCTATTGGTCCTATAAAGCAATGAGGCGACAAATGAATGCCGCCTCACAATATGTTATTTTTAAATTTAGATTATGCCAAGGATAATGTTAATTAGGGCGGTAACATCAGAGACGTTAATCTTGCCATCGTGGTTTATGTCGGCAACGGTTTCATCTTTGGGGATGACGCCCAGAATCATATTAATGAGGGCGGTGACGTCGCTCACATTCACCTTGCCATCACCATTCATATCACCAGGAATCACAGGAGTTTTAAGATCATCAACGATATTAACGAAGTCCTTCCACTGGTCGGCATTACGGTATTCCTGTAAGCGGCCTTCAATCACATGCAACATGCATTCGGCCACTTTTACGCCTTGAAACACCATGAATTCCATTTCAGCATCGGCAGGATGATTGATATAGCTATAAATGTTGTTTAACCCTGTGCAATCCCAGAACACGCCCAAGCCGATGGAAGTTACCGAGGCGGGAATGGTGATGCTGGCAAGGCTGCTACAAGCAGCGAATGCCATTCCACCCATTGTGGTTACCGATTTGCCCATATTAACACAGGAGAGACTGTTGCAATTAGCAAATGCGAGTTCTCCAATAGAAGTGACCGTGTTAGAGATGGAAACGCTGGTCAATCCCGACAAGTTATGGCACAAATGCGCCGGAATGTGCTTTACCTGATTGCCAAAGTTGAATGTAGTGATACCTGTCAAATCTTTAAATGGGATATTGTTGACATTATAATCAAGACAAGATTTAGCATTCCAATTCACTGTTCTGAGGCCCGTGCAACCCTTAAATGCATCGTCGGCAATAGAGGTAACTGAGTTGCCTATAGTAATAGCATCAAGGCTTATGCAATGTAAGAACACACTGTGGCCTATAGATGTCACCGAGTTACCAATGATGGCGCTGGTGAGACCTGTGCAAGTGGCAAAGGCGTTGTCGCCAACATTCACAACCGAGTTTGGAATGGAAATCGAAGTCAGGCCCCAACATCCCGAGAAGGCGCCACTTCCTATTGATGTCACCGAATTGCCAATGACAATATTGGTAAGACCAGTGCAATCCGAAAAGGCGCTGTAGTCGATTGAAGTGACCGAGTTGCCAATCTCAATACCCGTCAGACCTGTACATCCTTTAAAGGCTCTGACGCCAATAGTTTTAACCGAGTTGGGCATGAAAAGCGAAGTCAGGCTCGTGCAACGATAAAAAGCTTCTTTACCTATGGTGACAACTGTATTAGGAATAATTGTATTCTTGCAACCGGCAATCAGCTTATTAGTGCCCGTTTCAATAATGGCATTGCAGTTGTCACGCGAGTCATATTTTGAATTGCCGTTGGCTACCACCATCGACTCCATGCCGCTACATCCCATAAACGCACCTGTGCCTATTGAGTTAACCGACGGTGGAATGGTGATGCTTTTCAAACTCGACTGATCCATACATATATATGCTGGAACATGCTCTACCTCATTTCCAAAGTTGAATGTGGTGATGGTTGGCCAACCAAATATGGGAAAGTCATATTCAGTATCGGCACACGACTTTGCATTCCAATTCACTATTGTGATGTTTTTACAGCTAGCGAATGCAAAACGGCCTAATGATTCAAGCGACTTGCCAATGGTGATACTGGTTAGGGTGCAACCGTCAAACGCACTTTCACCAATAAAGGTAACTGAATTTGGAATGACGAGACTTTCAAGTCCGCAATCAGCGAATGCAAAATCTCCAATGGATTGCAACGACTCTTGAAAAACAAACTCTTTCAAGTCGTAATTGCCATCAAACGCAGCAAAACCGATCTCAGTAACCGCGCCCAGTAGCGTCACTTTTCTTAGCCCCATGGTAGCAAAGGCCTCTGGCTCTATTATGGTGTAAGACGCAGGGACCACAATCGATTCAACATTAGAACCAGAAAAGGCTTTCTCCCCTATATGGGTCAAAGAATTGCCCAGTTCCACCTGGGTCACATTCCTGTACCCAGAGAATGCCCAGTCGCCTATGGTTGTAACATTGTTGCCGATATGAATCCTGTGCAATAGTGGAGGGGTTTCAAGGATACCTACCGGTCTCCCAAATGCATAGGAACCTATTGAAATAAGAGATTCAGGGAGAATCAGTTCCTCAAACTCCATGCGCGAGTTATAGAACGCATAGTCGCCAATCGCCTGAAGCGAATTGCTTAAAGTCAGCTCGTTTATATTGTTACACCCCTCAAAAGTCGATTTGCCTATTGTCTTCAATGAATTCCCCATCTTGATTATACTAAGATTAGAGCATTGGTAGAAGGCACTGTCGCCAAGGCTCACAAGCGCATCAGGCATCTCAATTTCTTTCAGGTAATAACAAGATTGAAATGCATTCTTCCGGATTTCAGTGAGCGAACTGGGCAAATTGATTGTTTGAAATTGTGCACAAAAAAACGCCAACTCCTCGATGATCTTGACACCATCAGGAATCACGGTGTTGGCACACCCGCTCAGCAGGACTCCAGTTGCCGTTTCGATGATAGCGTTGCAATTGTCACGAGAGTCATACTTCGTATTCTCGGGCGCCACAACAATCGATTTGGTGCCACAATAAGCAAAAGCCGCCACGCCGATATTGACCAGATTGCGTGATATAAACAGACTGTCTACTCCTTTACAATAATAAAAGGCACCATCGCCGACTGAGGTCAATGAGGCCGGCAACTCGAGCGCCTTAATATCATGGCAATAGTAAAACGCATTTTTGCCTATCTGTTTCAAGGAACCAGAAAGGGTGATTTGACGAATGCGTGAACAAAAACAGAATGCATCATCACCTATCAATTTCACGGTGTTTGGCATCTCAACATTCACAATATCTGTGTTTCCATGAAAAGCGTTTGCTTTGATTGAAGGCACAGAGAGCTGTTTGCCTCCTATCTGCACTTGGG